>ERZ869921.6-NODE-6-length-181035-cov-77.662968_pt1 | contig 181035 bp, 194 predicted proteins | sample MGYA00579310_ERZ869921 | MGnify/ENA primary metagenome ERZ869921 (study PRJEB32216, sample SAMN09231816) | wastewater metagenome | place: USA: Maryland | collected 2016-06-21 | study: EMG produced TPA metagenomics assembly of the PRJNA472060 data set (Reclaimed...
TGTTTGTGCTTTAGGATCATTGCTAATAGCCGATGTCATTAAGAACAATAATTGTTCTGTGGGACAAGCACAATCTAGTAGCTATACATATATAGCTAAGCGCTTAGCTAATATTTTTGATAATAAAATACTAGAAACTTTAGAATATCTATTTGAAATGAGATCAGCTGGAGCTTTATATGATGAGCTCTATGAAACTTTTGAAGCAGATAGCGCTGTATTACATTCTAGCAAAGAATTAAGATTATATAAGCTTTATATATTAAAGCTCCCAGAAACCCCTAGAGAAAGACTATTAGTTCTATTAAGAAACATAGTAAGAAACGACGGTGAGCTAGTAATCCCAAGAGATATAGTAAGACAATATGAAAAAGAACATAAAAAAGCAGTGGTTAGCTGCGCTTAATAGCGGCAAGTATAAGCAGGGTCAAGAAGAGTTGCTGTATATTGATGACGACGGTGATAAACGCTACTGCTGTCTTGGAGTATTATGTAACTTGTGGGCTAGGGAAAAGCACAAAAGAATGCCCGACTGTGATGATGAAGGTCACCCACTACCGCCTAATACAGTATTACAATGGGCTGAACTTTCATTTATAGAAGCTACGAAATTAGCTGAGATTAATGATTCAAACGATATAGATCAGTTTAAGATAGTTAGTAAGAAAATAAAAAAGTTATGAAGATTATGGGTGCTAAATAGTATTACCCTTTAGGGATATTACATTTAGTGGAGTATAATTAATGCAGAGTTCAATATATAATAACGATAAAGAATATCAAAAATTTATTAGCACGTTAGAAGAGCCCGAACTATCAAAAAATGCTTGTATAGTATTAGAAAATAGATACCTAAGACGAGGCCCAGATAATAAGCCAACAGAAACTATCAAAGAATTATTTGCTAGAGTTGCTTGGCACTTATCTAGACCTGAGGTAAAGTATAGAGGCGAGAAGGGCGCGACTAGTTTTGCTGAAGAGCTATACTATGCTATGATAGACGGTAGGATTATGTTTAATAGTCCTACACTATTTAATGCCGGCACAGGTAATGGGCTAGGACTAAGTGCTTGTTATGTTAGAGTTCCAGAAGATAGTTTAAATAGCATTATGGAAGTATGCACTGATCTAGCTTTGATACAAAAAGCTGGTGGTGGTGTAGGATATAACTTCTCTAAACTTAGACCAAAAGGATCTATGGTAACTACCTGTGCGGCTACCACAGATGGTCCACTACCATTCATTGATATGTATTGCTCTACTACTAATGCAATACAACAAGGAGCTAAGAGACGCGGCGCCCAAATGGGTATGCTAGACATCACTCATCCTGATGTTTGGCAGTTTATACAAGCCAAGTCAGATTTAACTCGCTGGCAGAATATGAACGTAAGTCTATTAGCTACAAACGAATGGATGAATAAGCTAGTAAATAATCCTAATGAGTATCATAAAGTATATCATGAAAAGTGGGGCACAGGATATTTAGTCAGAGATACGGTATCTAGTGAATATCATCCAGTAGTATGGGATAAGCCAGTAGAAGAACTAGTTGCCCAACAGTCTGCTGATTCTATATTAACAATTGGTCAATTATTTTATGAGATCTGTCGTAGAGCTTGGACTACAGGTGAGCCGGGTCTAGTATTTATTGATAGGGTTAATGAAGATTGGATGTTTAGCACTACTGGAATTAATCCAATAGAAGCTACTAATCCATGTGGCGAACAACCTCTGGAAAATGGTGGTAACTGCACACTAGCATCTATTAATCTTGCTGAATATTATAATTCATATACTAATCTTATAAATATAGAAAAGTTAAAACTAGACGTAAGATTAATGCAAAGTGCATTAGATAATGTTGTAGAAGTTAATACATTTCCAGTAGATATAGTAACTGAACAAAATCTAAAGACGAGAAGAATAGGCGGTGGCATAATGGGCTGGGCTGATTTATTATTCCTAATGGGAATACCATATAATAGCGAAAGAGCTAGAGAATTAGCCAAGGATATTATGCGAATAATAGAAGATGTATCCTTAGAAGTAAGCGAGCAGCTAGGAAAAGAACGTGGATCTTTCCTAGATTGGGATAAATCTGATTACGATACTCCTATGCGAAATGCTTATAGAAACACTATAGCACCTACGGGAACTATTAGCATTATAGCAGATTGCTCAGGTGGTGTTGAACCTATATTCTCTTTAGCATTTACTAGAGAAGTATTACAGGGAGCCAACGGGCGCCGTGTTAAGATGTTCGAGGGCAATAAGATCTTCGAAACAAAGCTAAAAAAGTTCTTAGATAGTAAATGCAGTGGCGATGCTAAAAATTTGATAGATGATTTCGTTAAAGAAATTATAAAGCATGCAGCTACTAATGGAACATTAAAGAATTACATGGGCGTCCCAGCATTATGGGATGGATGGAAGGAGTTCATAGCTCCATTTGTTACTACAAAAGATATATCCCCTACAGACCATGTATTAATGCAGGCTGCTTGGCAAAAGTATGTGGATACAGCTATTAGCAAGACTATAAATCTAAATAATGATGCCACTGTAGAGGATGTTATGGAAGCTTACAAGCTTGCATACAATACAAGATGCAAAGGTATCACCGTATATCGTGATGGATCTAGAGATGGAGTAGCAGGTATGGCTCAGCCTATGAAGCTTGATAAGCCTCAAGAAGAGCCTAAGAAAGAAGAGCCAGCATTTAAAGACATCAAATGGGAAGCTCCAGGAACAACTGTAGAAGCGCCAGCTAATGTAGACCCTGAAGTATCTAATGCTTTAAAGGTTAAACAAGTTACTCCTATGGGTAATTTACATGTAACCTGTGTGCTTAGTAATGATAATACACCTATAGAAATATTTGCGCAGATTTCTAAAGCTGGGGAACAACCAGCAGCCGATCTAGAAGCAATTTGTAGACTAGCATCTATGTATCTAAGAGAGTCTAAAAACTTTGATGAAGTTATTAAACAGCTAGAACACATTGGTAGCTCTACACTTATGCCAAGTAAAGATGGACAGATAAAATCTTTACCTGATGGATTATCTTTAGCTTTAAAGAAAATCAAAAAAGTATTATCTAAACCAAGTACACAAAAAATTGATACTAATCAACCAGTATCATCTGAAAAGATCCATATAGTATCAACTAAAAATGATAAGCTATATGCACAAGTATGTCCTAATTGTAATAAGAAATTAATAAGAGCAGAAGGATGTATGAAGTGTGAAGATCCAAATTGTGGTTTTTCTAAATGTTAAGGACAAAAGAAATGAGTGATTCAACAGAACAATTAAAGGCTATGGGCGAAGTTTTAAAGGCACATGCACGTAAGGAAGGACTGACCAACAAGTCAGTCCAGAGTAATACAGGCATGGCTATTAATACTATTAAAGCCGTATTTGAAGGGCAAAGTGGTAACATGAAGTCAATACTTACTATAGCTGATATATTTAAGCTTAGTTTATTTGACTTAGTAGATGAGGCCAAGCAGTTCTTAACACAAAACGTTAAGGAAGTAACTGCTCCAGCTACTAGTGAGTCAGCTGCTAAGGCTGTTGAAGCTCCTGTAGTTGCGGCCGCATCTAATACTGAATCAGTTATATGATATCAGAGTTAGCTCAAAGAGAAAAGAAACTTAAGGGTATTCTTTTAGAGATGAAAACAGGTGACAGAGATGCAGCTCTTATAGAGTTGATATCTTTTATGGAACCTCGTCTCTATTCAGAAGCTCTTAAGTTTCTTAGAGATACACAAGAGGCAGCAGGCGCCGTCAATTATGTTTGGGCTAAACTATGGAATAAGGCCCATCAATTTAATGATAGTAAGCCTGCTATGCCTTATGTAATCTCTGTGTTAAGAAATCTATGTAGAGATATTCTTAGAAAGAAAAGCAATAGTATAAAGACTGTTGATATAGCAGAACGTTCTAAGCTGCCTAGAAATAGTTACTTAGAACATACTAATGATTTCTACTTAGATGAACTACCATGGAGTCTTCAAAGGGATGTTGAAGACTTTATGGAAGGTAACTATAGTGGTAGTGCCACTGGTCTTAGAAAAAAAATAACTGAAGAGATAATGTAATGTCTGCTAAGAAACTATCTAGAAGCGAAAGAGAAACTATAATAAGAAGAGCGGCTGATGAAAATTCTTGGGTAATATCTACAGCTGATGCGACTATTATTAGAAAGCTAGAACGGATGTATGGCAAGGGTAAAGGAGAGGCCCTTGGATATGTTTGCTGGATAGTTCCGAAGTCCTGTGTCTCATTTAGAAAGAAGAAAAATGACAAGCCAAAAAAGTGATATCTATAAGTTCGTTGGCAAGCGGCTATTAGAACTTGAAGTAACTATAGAACCAATACGTGTGATAGTAAAGGATGAATGTATAGATCTAGAGTTTGCTGGAAGACTAAGTAAGAAGATACGCCGCGCTATTGATTCCTTTCTAATACACAGGCTAGTAGAATATAAATTAGATAAAGGCTTAATAACTGTTAACGTAGCTGAGCCACCAAAGACTAGAATAATACGTCCAGCAGATGAAGAGCATAATCTAATGGAACAGGATACGGTTGATCCTGATCTACCCTGGCTCGATGAAATCTAGCCGCTTAACTATCTCATGGTATCTTCTAAACACTTTGAGATGATCTATCTCTAGTATAGAAGCTGCCCCTCTTATCCCATGATGTGTAACTATATATAGTATATACATATCAAATGGTTTTAATCTTAGATCATTGTTTATAAGTGATTCTAAGTCGAAATTTATACAATTAACCTTAGATTTTAACATGCGCAATTTAGTTTATGAATATGGTGAGGCTCTAGCCAATCTCTGTGAGAAAATAGAGCATATGCTTAAGGTCGTTCATCCTGGATTTCCACATAATGGAGTCATAGGATCTCCATATCTTACAGTTAGCTTTGATAATACAGAGGCTAAAGAGATTATTCATGCTGAGATAGATACCTATAAAGAATTAAATCAAAGCACTATGGTAAGAATTCCATCTGAGTATTTTACTATGACTGATGCTGAGTTACTGGCAATAGGGGCTTTTCTATTCTAATGTTTAACTGGATCAAAAAATTATTCTCTAAGCCTTCAGAAGCTAAAAAAGACTCTTCTAAGGAAGATAATATCTATACTGATTTTACTATAGAATACTATCCTGCAGCTAAAAAATATTTTCCTAAGTTTAAGGATTATTATATAGACTTAAACTATACAACGGGATTTTATGAATTACAAAAGCCATGTTTCATGCAGTATTGTGAATATGGTAGAACTAAAGAAGAAGCTCTAAAAATTATAGAAAATTATATATCTTTATTACCAGTTAGTGCTAAAACTATGCCTGTAACTGAAGAAGACATAAAAAATGTCAACACAAAGGTTGACATTATATCGGAAGATAGAAAGCGTTTTATTGATAACCAAGTTAAAAACGCTTTACGTGATTACACTAAGTATGCTATATAGCAGTTGTATACAGCTTATCGCCTTCACTAGGTAGTGGCTTCTTCATCATGTTATTAAATAATTGATGCCAAGTTGGCGCCATGTTCTTTGTGTTATAGATATCAGCATGCTTGCGCCCTGCTTCACCAAGTTTGTTCCTAAGCTCTTTGCTTCGCACGAGCTTTAACATCTGTTCCACTGCGTGGCTTGTGTCAACAGAACTGCGCATGATACTATGCCCTAATTCTGGAGTATAGTTAGCTATTCTAACTGGTAGGCCTCCAAACTTACAGAACTCTGCGTGTGAACTATAATTAGAGAACAGTATAGGTGTGCCCGCTGCCATGCATTCAAAGGCTGGATTACCGAAACCTTCACCTCCTGATGGGTAATACATAACATCAAATGCTTGCATTAAAGCTATAACTTCATCCTGAGTTAAGCCGACCATACCATTAGTGTTATTAGTATAGATAGATCTATCTGATACTTTCCACATACGATCATGTGTATCTGGATGATAACCAGGGTCTGTCTTAGACATATGATACCACACGTAGAAATTGTTCATAGGAACGCCAGGAACAATGTTCTTACTCAAGCAGTGCCAGCAATAAGAATAATCATAGCCAGCATCATACATGGTTAGTTCATCACTAGACATAGACTCCCTAGTAGAATGATTCCATTCTTTAATGGTTATCTTATTACAATCCTTGCATTCTATATAGTCACCATGAACCATATAGTGTTCTAGTTCCCATAGCTTATAGTTCTGTTTACGGAATTGGTTGCGGCCGACCCATCCAACTAAGAAACAATCTTTAGCTATAACTGGAGGCAGTATCATATTTTTGATACGCTGCCTATTTTCATCTGAGTTAACTGGGAATCTAGCCATCTCTAATGGATGATATCTAACATGTATCTCAGTGTCTTTAAGCTCTGGACAACATGCATGTAGAACTTTCTCACCGAAAGTGCTAAGCACAGCTACCTCATCAGCTTTAGCTAGTAACTTGCCCCATGTAGAACTACCATCAGATAATAGCTCTCCATAATAAGGCTGCCCATCAATAGTATAATATACAATTAGTCTGAATGTATTTCTAAGCGGGCTCGTTAAGATATGATCGAACGTCCATAGGTCGCTATAAGCAAACACTATATCAGGCTTAACCTTCTCAACTATCTCATTGAAGCTAAGCTGTCCATATCTATCATTCATATCAAGCTGCGGCCCCTGTGGGGTCTGCATAACCTTTGTGTGATAGATTGGCCATGGAACTTGTTCCTTACCTGGAACATGGAACCATCCCAACTGATGTATCTCAAACTGTCCTGGATACATTTGCATTAATGGTATAAAAATATTACGCGTAGTTGCTGCTAGCCCACTATGTAGGACAGCACTATCAGTAACTATAAGTATCTTTATAGGTTTAGTCATTTACTATTCTCCGAATCTTCAATATCAAATATTGATTGCATTATCTCTTCTATAAGCTCGCTAAGTTCTTCTTTCTCTCTCTTATTAAAGAATCCTTTATTGCTAGCTAAGTCTACTCTATTATTGATAAGCTTTTTGTTTTGAATTATCTTATCAACATTGTGATTGATAATAGGTTTTAAATTGCCCATTCGCAGCTCTTCTTAAATATACACGTTTTGCAAACATCAGTAGTAAGTCTAGGATAATAAATATCCTTTGAGTTATAGACGTTTGATATAACAGACTTCCAATCAATTTTTTGATCAAATTCAACATTTTTTAGTACACCATTAATTACTTTAAAAACTAATATTTTTATAGGAACTTTGGAATATTTGATATCTTGTTTACAAGCTGTCAAATAATAGTTAGCTTTAATACTGAACTCTAATTTAGAACTAGTAATTGAACTAGTATCAAAAATTACTATATCTATAGAATTCTTGTTGCGCAAGATAACATCTATGGTACCAGTTATCTCAGCCTTATTTATCTCTAAACTTGTAGGATAGTTAACAGCTACAACTGCATTAGTTGGAGGAAATATTAAAGGCAATCTGCGGCACTGATCTTCTAACTTAGCTAAGTCAGTCCAATCAAATTCAAAAGGTATAGAAGATCTAAGTTTATTCCATATTAAACCTAGTTGCTTTCTAAGATTTTGATTAGTAATAGTCTTGTTCTCATATACTGAGAACAGATATGTCTTAGCTAGAGAGCTAATAGCCACAGTTCTTATTTGATCTACGTCCATTGTTCTAAGCTCAGTATCTTTAGAATACTTAAGCTTATATGGACAGTGTATGTAGTCAATTATTTGATTGATATGCATTAAAATTTTGTACTATGAATAATCCTAAACTTTACGCAGTTAATATGAGTCTAGAAGCTTGTATACTAGACTACATACATAACCATCCTGGAACAGACGCTGAGCTAATAGCCCAAGAATTTAATATACCTATGGCTAAAGCTATTGAAATAACTGAAAGACTAATTATAGCGGGCCAAATAGAGCAAGACAATGAAAACGACTAAGTATCTAATAATAGCAGTTAGTTTAGATTATGATTTAATATCTGATGTAGAATTTATAACAGAATTTGATACTGAAGAACTAGCTAAAAACTTTCTAGCAGACAAAGATGATGAGCGGCGCGGCCATCACATTAGAATTAATAACTACCTAGACGAAAGATATTTATTCTTATGTGATTGGCTTGATAAAAATATAGATAGAATGCTTGGCCATAGAACTATAGAACAAATAAATGATCTAAAAACGTGGGTAAAGGCCTGTAACAGTATAGATTTTACTGCGTATGAAACATTATTAGCAGCGATAAGAAGATGTGATTGGTCTAGTAATATTAAAATAGAATATAAACTTTGTCCAGTTTATGGGCAAGATATGCCTAGTATAAATCCTATTCTAAATAAACGATTATACATAGTTAAAGCCAAGATATGAAATATACTATAACTCTAAAACAAATGAATCATCCTTACAACTATAAAATATTTGATATAGATTGTAGCTATGGGTTAGAATGGTTAAAGAGATCTACAGCTAGAAGATTCGGCCATTTATATTATATAAAAGTAACATGAAGAAAGTAATACTATTAAAAGTTATAGGGCACGACTGTAGCAGCTATGATTGTTGCCATCCAGATCCAACCATTATTCCTGCATCAGAATGGACAGAATTAGAAGACTCAGACTATGAAGCTTTAGCTCATTTTGTTAATGTATATGCCCACAAGTATACCTTGCTAGAAGCACTTAGCCATAAAAACAATACTGATTCTCATGAATCTATTTCTACTTTAATACAAAAAGGAAGAGAGCTAATAGCTAACGAAAAAGCTAGAAAAGAAGCTATTGAAAAAAAATTAGCTAAGCAAAAAGCTAATAAAGAAAAGAATGCTCTTCTTATTAAGCAGAAGAAATTAGAGAAGCTTCAGAAAGAAGTAGAAGATCTAAAGAAAAATGGAAATTAACACAACAGAGTTGCTGAAGCTTAGGGATCAGATAATTGATACTCTAGTAACTGAAGCCATAGAAGACTACGCTATAAAAGATAGAGATCATTGGATAAAAAAATATAGTGCTATGTCTTTTACCGATCTAATAGCAGAGTATTATTCTGTAGGATTTAAGCGAGGATATCAAGAAGCTATAAAACTGTATGAATAATTTTATACTTATTGGCGTAAAAACGAGTTATGATATGATTGAGGATGTCAAATTCATATCAAGCCATGCTACTAAACAAGAAGCAGAAGATAAAAAGACTAATATCTGTATAGATAAAGAGAGATACAATACTAAATATAGAGATTATATTACTCGAAGAAGAAAATATTTGACTTACTGGATTGATACTAATTTAGAAAATATGTTTGATGTTAATGATAATCCACGCCAAGCAAATTATCCTAAAGATATAGTAAAAACCTATCTCGTAAGTCAAGTAAGATTTAATTGCTTCCAGGAAACAGTAGAAGAGGAATTATTATATTTATTATCATACACTGACTACAGGATGCTAGACATTAAGTTGATAAAAAATAGTAATTATGTGGCACCTAAGTTTGATTATCCTAAACCAGAGATACCACCTTTCTTTAGTCATGATCTCTTTATATTAGAAACCAAATAAGTTAATAACTCATGTCTAATCTTAATAAAAAATTCTTAAAGAAAATGAGAAAGAAACTAGGTCCAGGCTGGCCTTATTGTCCGTGCTGTGGTAGTAATTCTAATAAGAAAATGCGAAAGCTAATCAAAAAATTAGTAAAGAAACAAGATAAGAAAGAAGACCTCCTTAAAGGACTAGAAGAATTAGATGACTGATATTCAAGAACTAATATTAAAGGGTCGACCCTACCTAGTCGAATACCTTCAAGAAAACGGTATAGAGTTTAATAAAAATGGATTGTTTAGTTGTATTCATCCTGACCATGATGATAGTAATCCTAGCTGTGGTATCATTCCCACAAGCAACGGAGAAGAATTCCACTGTCTAGGCTGTAGGAGAGCAGGCGATATCTACACTGCTGCACATTATCTAGAAAATAAACCTTTACATGGTCCAAGCTTTCTATCAGAGAACTTGGAATATATACTTAATAAGTATGAAGTAGAACACGATAAGATAGAACTTACAGAAGATCAAATACTTGATATTAAGTTTACAAAAGTATATGATGCTGCTGTTAATTTAATGTTTGATAAAAACGAACTAGGTTCTTATACCCATATATCATTTGACCATGCTTTAAGTAGAGGATGGACTACAAAAACTTGTATAGAATTACACATTGGATCTATATTAGATTTCAATAAGTATATAGCAGATCTTTCTATCAAGACTGATCTAACCAAAGATCAATTAATTGATATGGGCATAGATAATAAACTATTTGGCCCAACTAAATTAACATTTACTCTTAGAGATCATAAGGGTAAAGTAAGAGGCTTTGTCTGCCGCAACATGGACTTTAAAAAGGGCGGGGACATAGAAAAATACTGCAATACTAGTGAGTTTAGGAATCCCTTTTATCAAAAGGATAAGCTACTATATGGCTTGAATGTAGCTCGTAAATATACTGGATTACGCCTAGATATTTTTGAAGGATATGGTAGCTATGTAACAGCTTATCAAGCCGGACACAATAGATGCGTTGCTATGGGCGGAACAGCATTCACTACTGACCATGCTCAACTTCTTTATGAGCTAGGATTCAGACATATCAATTATGTGATGGACATTGATGATACTGGTATCAAATTATCTAATGTATACATAGAAAGATTCTCTGGATTCCAAGGTCTAAAGGTTACTATTACTAGACTACCTATACCAGATGCTGATCGCGAAAAAGATCCTGGCGCCAATGATGCTGACTACTTTATAAAGACCTATGGGCTAGAAGCCTATAGAAAGATAAAGACTATAGGTGCGTTTGAACATAGCTTATTAACTAAAGCTGGTAATCTAGTTCCTGAATCAGAAGAAGCTGTATCCTTTGCTAAGGATACTGTAAAGCTTATTATGAATGAGGAGAATAGGATAGAGCGCGGCCGCATGCTTAAGACTCTATCTGAAACTACTGGAGTTCCTAAGGAAGATCTTGAGTCTGAGATCAATAGAATTCAAGGATCAGAAACTACCAGTATAAAAAACCGACTAGAGAAGAAGTTAAAGAATGTTAACAATGCTGAGCAGCTTGAGACGCTTCTTGAAACTGGGCTAGAAGAATTATCATCTACAAATAATACTAAAGAAGATAAATATTTGATATCTACAGCTGAGTCTGTAGAAGTATGGGATGGTATATTCGCTGACATGAATACCCAACAACAGGGTATACACGGATGGCGCACTGGCTATCAAATTCTTGATGATAGACTAGATGGACTTGCTAAACCCAATCGTGGCGGCGTTGCTATAGGTTTCGCTGGCGCTCCACAGCATGCAAAGTCCGCAATGATGTTAAATATAGTTACACAAACTGTATTAAATAATAATGATGTTAGTGTTCTATACTGGGCTATTGATGACAACCGTAAGACCATTGCCTATAGGCTAATAGCCATGTTATCTGGCGTTCATATTAAGAAAGTCAGAAACATGTTGCCTAGAACTGAAGAAGATACTATAAGAATAAAGGCCGCCCAAGCTCAATTAGTTAAGTGGGCTGAGGAAAAGAAGTTAATTATTAAAGATGATCTATTTGGTAGATCCAAAAAGAAAGCTGAGCACTGGATAACATCATTCCAGAATGAAACTGGTAATCAAATTTTATTCTGTATAGACTCACTAAATAATATAGCTGGAGAAGATGGAGCTGAGATGCGCTCCAAGATGATATCTAACTCAGGCTGGGCCAAGAGTTTAACTACTAGAATACCATGCACTGTATTAGCTACTATGGAGCTAGTTAAGAATAGAACAGATGAGAAGCCCAACCTAATGAGCATAGCAGAATCAGGTAAGCTAGAATATGATTTCGATGCTATTGCTGTAGTATGGAATGAATCACAAGGTAAGTATGGTAAGATAGAATCTTGTAAAGCTAAGTGGGGATCTCCAGGCTTCTGGAAGCCAGTAATAGAACTCGACTTCCAAAAGAATAAGTGCGCAGCTGGAGAAAAGGGATCAGTTTATTTTGATTTCGATCCAGGGACTACAGCACTAATGAATGCTAGACTAGAACTACTAGTAACAGATAGCGCGCCTATTGAGATGAAAACCAAAACTGGTGGCACCATATTAATATCATCTGAGTCCGATGTTAAGCCTGAAAAGCACGCAGTAAAGTTAAAGATCTAGATAAGCTAAGTCGCAAATTAAACTAGAGGTGACAGGCATGATCAAATATTTGATAAGTGTATTATTTTCTGCTAGTTTAATGTGTCAACAGACAGACTACCTATGGTATCCGTCTAATAAAGGTAGTAATAGCTGTAACAATTTTATGACACTAGCCATTGGCGATGACGCTCATGGTAAAGTATCAACTATCATAGATAATCTACCTGCTGGACTATATAGATACTTTGCTATAAGAAATAGCTTTAAGTTACTAGCCGAGAATAGCGCGCCAGCAACCACTTGGAACCTAGAGCTATCTATATCTAGAGATACAATTAGCACTAGTCAAATGTTAGATTATAACTCTCATAATATATCTGATTATAGAGTTTTAATATCCCAAAAGATTATTAACCTTCCAGCAGTATCATCTAGATTTCCTAATGGAGGGATGGACGCGGTAATAGCAGATAATGTATATATAGAGATACCATTTGACTATCCATTCAATAACTATCAGCAAAGCAATGTCTGTATAATGTTAGAGACTATGGAACGTATGCACCCATATCAATTTTTTGATATTGAAATAGCTATTCCTAATATGAATCTAATAGATGGTGCTAGATCTATATTTAGAGACACTGAATGCGTTGCTAATCAAGGTTATATAAACGAAAACCTCTCTATAAGAAGAGTTAATGGCATACCAATATTTACATGCCAGCTAAGCTCTGAAGATTACACTGATTACTTCATAACACTATCTAAACAAGCCTCTGTATATCCAACTACATTAGTTTATAATCAAATCAGATGCAATTCTTATATAGACTATCCTAACTCTGTAGTATATAATACCAACGAACTAACACTTACAATACCAGAATCAATAATTCCATATCATAACTATATTGTCGCACAGATTATGGCATTCGGAGAAACCGTACCGCCATATGTTGGCCCAACCTGGGTCCTAGCTTGCCCACAACAACAAACACAGCCTCGTGAATCAAGAACCATGGCTAACTTTATGCTAAATGGTCCTGATATGTGGTCACAACTATTTATAATACTAAAGAAATAAGATTATTTAACTTTTGAATAACAAAGCCTACAGTCTAAAACACTGTAGGTTTTTTGATTTTGATAGTACAAATTTTCATTATGAACAAACTATCAAATAAATTACATAAGGCCTTATCACGGCCTGTGTTCAATCAATCACGTCCAGTTAATGCTAATCATCCTTCTACAGCTTCTATTAAGCTAGAAGATAGAGTTGTAGGAGAATGCTTAAGAAAGTTATTCTATCAATATATAGATACCGCCCCATCTAATGTGGGCGAAGTAGATTGGAAGCTTGCCGCCCTTATGGGCGACAGCTTTCATGAGCTCGCAGTTCAACTAATAGTTGATCACGGTTATATGATGGGTCTACAAGTCATAGGTAAAGAACAATCTTTCTATGACGATCAGTATAATATATCAGGTAGAATAGATATCATCGCTCACGATATAGATGAAAACGAAGTAGTAGGCATAGAAGTAAAATCTGTGGGCGAGTATAAAGCTAGTAAGACTATGCTTATGCCAGATGAAAACCACCTACTACAAGCTATGATATACTTAGACTGGTATGATAAACATACAGCTAAGAACTCAGCTAAGATAAAGAAATGGTATATCTGGTATATTGCTAGAGCAGAAGGCTGGTCTTTAAAGAGTAAGAAACACGGCTCTCCATTTACTCAAATGTGGGACTTCTGTATAGAACTAGAAGACGGCTCGCCTGTAGTTCATACAGCTAGTGGTGTCAAAAAACTAACTAACTTTAATATATCTGGAATATATGATAGGTTTACACAGCTAGATCTATATAAAGCTGATCTAGAAATACCTCCTAGAGACTATGAGATAGCTTATTCAGAAGAAAAAATACTAGGAATGTATAAGCTAGAAAAATTAGAATATAAAAAAGATATAGAAGCCGTTGAGAAATGGATAAAGAAAGGAACAGAACCAGGTAAGCTAAAGCTAGAGATGGGAGATATAGAGTGTAGATTCTGTCCCTATTCTAAAACCTGCTGGGAGAATTTTGATAACGGTAGAATAAGTAAAAGTTTTGTTGAGTTTAAGAAGCATAAAAACACTACTGAATATAATGATTCCTTATGAAAAGACGCCATGTTCCTCAATACACACTTAAGGTTAATAAAGCAAAGAAAGAAGAATACACAATAACTTGTGTTTATGCTTTTGCTATTGTGGATAAGAGAAGAAAACTAGTTAAAGATAGATCTGGGCGCTTCGCTCTTTATACTAATGAAAGAGATGCATTAGATGAGCTAGATAGATTATTCCAAGAAGACAAAAAGAAATGCAACATAATAAAAGTAGATCTTCTCGTAACAGAACTATGAAACCATATGACACATTAGCATATTTGCTTCCTCCTTATGATGCAGGAGACAAGTATGAATCATTATTAAATTATTCATTCTATCAAGATTTCTTTATGACTGTATTAGAAACAGTTGATGAACTTTACAATGAGAAAGTTCCACCAACAATACTACTATGTGATATGTATAAAGAAGTAGCTGACGTAAATCCTAGCGACGACAATAGCCTAAAGAAAATAATTGATGGAGCTATGAATGCTATAAATGATATTAAAAAAGCAATAGAGTCCACAGGCTACACATTAGTAATGATAGCTTCATCGGATGAAAGACTAGCGTCAGATTTAATACTAGCAGAAGTAATAAAGAAAACAATAAAAGATATTGATATAGCAATCTTTAATGTTAAAGATCCCAATACAGTATTTAATGAGAATAAAGATTATATAGCATATGCAGTCGGCAAAGGTGCCGTTAGCACACATCTAAAGAATATTATTAAAATGCAACCAATTGGTCCACTATATAGTGCAAGTGATATATTAGGAGAATTATAAATGTATATTGAATGGGCAGGAGAGATACTAGCTAATATAGGTTATGGAACCTTTGCTAGAAGAGTTATTAAAGGCCTAATGGCTAATGGCATTAAAGTAAAATTAATACCAGTCGAACATTATGTGCCTGAGACTAGTAAAATAAATGATCCCTTTTGGATTATGAAGATAGCTGAGAGCCAACAAATGGCGCCGGCTCCCATTAGAGTCAACTGCTGTATACCACCAGTAGCTCAGCTAGGAGCAGGAAAGAACATAGGCTACTTCATGTGGGAGACTGATAATATCCCTAAGGCCTGGATCCCACTAGTAAGAAGATTCAATCAAATCTGGACTGGATCAAAATTTTCATCTAATATTGTAGCACAACATAATCCAAATGTATACACTGTATATCCACCAGTAGAAACTAAGCCGACCACACCAATAGAGTTGGAAGGAATAGATAAAGATACTATATTGTTTAGCTATGTAGGTATATGGATTCCAAGAAAGAATATGGAAGACCTACTAACAGCCTTTATAGCTGCCTTTGATGGTATAGATAATGTAGCGCTTGTTATAAAGACTTGGGGCGGCGATAACAGTGTTGGATTCAAACAAACTGTAGCCCAAAGAGTTAAAGACAATATAGCTGGACACATTGGTATTGGTAAGAAACCAAAGTTACTACTATTAAACGATGTTCTACCAGAGCAGCAAGTCAATAACTTGATAGCTAGAACAAATGTATATGTTTCCCCATCTAGAGGGGAAGGCTTTGATCTCCCACTAACAGAAGCAATGTCACAAGGAAAGATAGTAGTAGCAAATAAGTTTGCTGCACACAGTGATTACTTAACTAAAGACAATAGCTTACTATATGACTATTCTCTAGCGCCTATATCTTCAGCTATGATTCCTGGCTATGAAGTATATCAAAATTGGGCGAGACCTTCTATAGATTCCATGATAGAAAATATGAGAGAAGCTTATACTATGGCCCAATCTAAGAATACAATTCTAGGTGAAGCAGCTAAGAAGACATGTCAAGAAATGTTCTCAGTTGAAAAAACAGTATCTGTAATAAAAGAAGCTCTATCAAAAATATGAAACCAGAAGAATCAAAAGAATACCAATATTTAGTTGGTGAAATTTATAATGTTATTAAAGAATCTCCAGATAGATTGGTTTTTGAAGTCTCTTATTATGAAAAAGATAATGAGGTATGGACAGAAATAAAAGAACCTACTTCAACTGCGCCGCCTGTTGTAATACAAACAGGCCCAATCCTATTAAAAGATAATAGCTAATGAATATTTTACTTCCAGATATGCACAAGAACTTCACCAGAAGTATGTGCTATGTTCTAGGAGAACTACTAGGGCACAAAGTATATCTTTTAGATGATACCTGGAATACTATAATAAAATATGGAGATAAGTGGACTGAAGATAAGATATTAAAATATAATCTTCAGAACACTAAAGCTATAAGCTTTGCAGATTTAGATAAATCTAACATAGAAATAGTAATTTGCCCATGTGTCGAGCAAATAAATGACATAATACAACATATATACAATCCATATAGAAATAAATATAAGTATGTTTCTTATTATGGAAACGAGTATTATGTTAATGCAATACCATGGAACATATTTCAGAACCATCTATCAGCAGACACTAATTCACATATAGATGCTATTAAAAATAGAGTAAACAGTGCCGAGTATTTACCGCCTATAAAATATGAGGACTATCCATTCTCATTCTCTAACTCTAATAAGATAAATACCTATATACATTACTACCAGTATAGCTGGAAGCATGGTTACAGTATATATAACTCTGTAAAGCAAATATTTGGAGGATTAGAATTTACTCACTATGGCAAGCACGGTGATAAAGAAATTGATGAGCTAGATATGCCATCTACTATTAGAGACTCCATTGCTACATGCCACTTTAAAGATAGAGAAGGATATGGTATGGCCGTTATAGAAAGCATGGCAAGCGGCCGGCCCATTATAGGATTCAAACCAAATATAGAATCAAAGAAACTATCTAGGTGGGTCAATGATAGCAACTCTATATTGTTTTCTTCTTATGAAGAATGTATAGATATGATAGGTAAATATATATCTAATCAAGACTATAGATACATGCTACAAGCTAAATGCTCTAAAGAAATAAAGCAAATAATTGATCCTGGTGAACAGGCTTTTAAACTAAACAAGTTTTTAAATGAACTAAGATGATAAGTATTGTTACTGCCTACCATAATCGCCGCGCTCAATTAAATAATACTGCTAAAAGCATAGCAGAAAGATCTGATCCTAGTAAGTATGAACTAGTAATAGTAGATGATGCTAGTGATGAGAAAGTTGATGAGAAGTATATAAGAAGTTTAGGAATAAACTTAGTGCTACACAGAATAGAAAAGCATGAAAAGAAACATATAAATCCTTGTATACCTTTCAATAAAGCTTTTAGACTAGCTAGAGGCGATAAGTTATTAATACAAAATCCTGAGAACTATCATGTCTGGGATATGATATCTCATATTAACTCTACACTAGATGAGAACGATTATAATATATACTCTTGCTTATCTTTAGACTGGACTCAAACCAGTTGGCTAAACGAAGAAAAGGGTTTAGAAAAAATAGAATTATCTATGCCTAAAACTAAGGCTAGATTTGATGGAGACTATGGATGGTATATACATCCTATATATAACCAGCGCCCTCTTCATTTTATGACAGCTGTTCATAGAAAGCACGTCATAGAGATGCAAGGTTTTAATGAAGAGTTCAAGGATGGAACATCATACGATGATGATGAGTTTGCATATAGATTAAGCCTAAAGGGTCTAACTTTTAAGCTATATGAGGCGCCATATTGCCTACATCAAAGACATGTTTCAGTAGTAGAAAGAGGCCTAGCTATACATGCTCAAAAGAATTATGAGCTATATGCTAAGACATTAGCTAATAAAGATTGGAAAGTAAATAAGGATCAAAAATGGGAACTATAGTAACTGTTACAGGCATAAGACCTGACTTCATTAGAATGTCTAAGGTCATAGAAAAATTTGATAAGAGCTTTGATCATATTTTAATACATAGCGGCCAGCACTATCAAAATAATTTATCTGATGTATTCTTTTCTGATCTATTAATTAGAAAGCCGGATTATAATCTTGGTATTGGTGGACCAGATAAGGAACACTTCCATCAAGTATCCGAGCTATCAGTAAAACTTATAGAGTTACTTAGAAAGATAAACAAGTCAATAGACTTTGTAGTATACCTTGGTGACAGTAACTCAGTATTAAGCGCAGCTTCTGTAGCTAAAGAAGGCTATAAAGTAGCACATATAGAAGCAGGTATGCGCAGCTGGGATATGAGAATGTTTGAAGAGATCAATCGTAGAGTCTGCGACATGGTTTCTTATGCCCATTTTGTATACCACTATAACTATAAAGTAAACCTAATAAGAGAGGGCTGCGAACCTGGTAGAATATACAATGTTGGTAATACCATTGTAGAACCACTAGAAGAAATACTAGCTAGCAGAACTTTTAATAAAGATAAGAAGCATATTTGCTTAGATATTCATAGGCCAGAAAACTTTAATGATCCATTAAGACTAGCAACTATCATAAGATACTCTATAGAGCTTGGTCAAAAATTTGATCTACCTGTAAAGATGTTAGACTTTGGTAGAACACTTAAAGCTATCAAAGCTAATGGCATTGATACATCTAAAATAGAAATAGTTCCTCTAATGGGCTATATTGATTTTATACAATTCCAACTCAACTCCCTCTTCATGATCTCTGACAGCGGCACTGCACAAGAAGAGCCAGCTCTGCTTGATATCCCCGTGCTTGTGCCCAGAGAATACACTGAGCGTCCTGAGTCCTACTTAAATGGTAACTCAATAAAGCTAGACTTAAATAAGCATTTGAGTGGATATGTAAACTGGATAAAAGAATACGACAAGAGCTATAGAAATAGCTTGTGGCTAAAATTAGATAAGTTTAAAACGTCTGATCTAATAGTCGGACATATGAAAAATTTGATATGAAGATAATAGGATTTAGTCAGCTTTATAACGAACATAAGAATAAGAACTTAGAATACTGGTTCAATTGTATGAACACAGTATGCGATAAGATCTATATATATGATCAGTGTTCTACAGACTATTCTAAAGAATACTACAAAAAATTTGATAACACTGTTGTTATTCAATCTTTGTTAAATAACTTTAGTAATGAACTAATATGTAAACAAAAACTATTAAATATACTTCTAAAAGAGAATCCAGATACAGATTGGATACTATGGCTTGATGGCGATACTCTACTAGACAATAGGCTATTAAATAAAGTATTAATGCATAAGCTACTAGCAGACGCCAGCAGCCAAGACATCGATGCCATTAGCCTAGGACACTTAAACTTATGGCGTTCTGACATTCATTATAGAATAGATAATAACTATGACTATTTTGATAGAGCGGGTAGGTGTCCACTGTGGAGAAACAACGGCCGACTAAAGTTTAATGTAGAAGCTGGCTTACACAAGCATCAAGAGCCCTACTTAGGATTTAAAAATGTAGCGGCTATAAAAGACTTTAAACTAATACATAGAGGCTTTGCTACAGATCAGCAGATAATTGATAGGTATAAGAACTATAAGTCTAGAGGCCAAACTGGTAACGATCTAACAAGACTACTAGACGAGGAAACCCTAGCAGTAAAAGTTGTAGATGATGCTATACTACCACCATGGTATATGAAATTACAAACACTAGATCCTCTTCAAAGACCTAAAGTAAAGAGTTTTATAAATGAATAATATAGAAGTTATAGCTCTAATATATAAGAGCACACAGTATCTAGATTTCATAGCTACTGAACTAAAAGCTAACTGTAAAGCAGCTGGCTGGGATGTAGGAATCAGAATAGTAGCTAATGATGCTAAGCCAGAAGTAATCAAAAAACTAATAGAATTAGATATACCTTATGATATCTATAATGATAAGATACCTAATGACTTCTATCTAAATAGAGTTTATAGATGCTGGAACTATGCTGGATTAACTAGCAACTATGATAATGTTTGCTTTGTTAATTCTGATATGGCTTTCAGCCCAGGTTGGCTAGACAACTTATTAAAGCATTACAATGAGCACACCCTTCCTTGTTCCAGACTAATAGAATCTGGTAAGATGCCAAGTGGCAAGTGGGGAGTATCCAAGAATTTTGGTACACATCCTAACAACTTTAACAAAGAAGCGTGGCTTGATTTTGCTGAGAAGATTAAAGAAGATAAGATAGAACCAGGTGGTTTATTTATGCCTTGTATCTTATCAAAAGATATATTCAGGCAAACAGCTGGATATCCCGAAGGTAATATATACACTGGCGGTATAGGAAACTATACAACACAGTATATAGCTAGTGGAGATGCTGCTTACTTTATGGCTCTTAAAAAGCACTTCGATATAGATCACGTAACTGTCTTTGATTCAGTAGTTTATCACATACAGGAAGGAGAAATGGATGAGTAAGCAGGATATATTTTTAAACAATTGTGTATGGGGCACTGATGGTGCTACTGTTTTTTATGCAAACTTTTTTGCTAAACACTTAAAGCCTAATTCTAAAGTCCTATTCGTAGGAACAGGATTTGATGACTGTCAATATAATGATTGGCCAAAGTTACTACAGAAAGTAGAACCAACTGTCAAGTGTTCCTACTTAGAAATATTCCAGCCCTATATTGATAAGTTCTCCAACAGAGAGTATCCTATTATAAAAGGTGATGTTACTGAAATAGATAAGAGTATATCTAAGGGCGACTTTGATATAGTCTGTTGGTTTCATGGACCTGAACACGTAGATCAAAGTAAACTACTTAGCTCATTTGATAAAATATTTGACGTAGTTAATGTAGCATTTATAGCTTGTGCCCCTTGGGGAAGATACTATGACTACCAAGAAGAGCTTAATAGTAATCCTTATGAAAAACATATGATAAAGGATATGGGCTATCAAAACTTTGATACTGGATTTGATAACTACGATGTTAATTATTTTAACGTTAAAGATAGCAGCTCAGGATCTATAATTATAACTAGAGTAAAGAAATGAAAAAAGTAACAATGTATTGCCAGCTAGGTAAAGCTGTAGATATGGCTGACTTCTCAATTAAGTCTGCTATTAATAACGCTGGCCTATCTAAAGATGAATTTGATCTAGTATTTATATGCTGGAAGACTAGTGATGAAGCTTATAAGTGGATAAAGGATAACAACTGGCGCCATGTTGATATGGAATACGATGAAGGTAAAGGCTTTCTATGGAACCTATATAAAGGCTGGAACCTAGGATATACTGAAGGATATAAGACATCAAATTATGTTTGCCCTATAGCCACAGATCATGCCTTCGCACCTAACTGGCTGGCAAATCTTGTAAAGCATGCGCGCTCCAACCGTATCGTCAACTGCAAGCTTATCGAACCTGGAGTTCTCCCTACCCTGCACACTGCAGTAAACCTAGGAGAGACGCTTCCTGGAAAATTCAACGAAGAAGCTTTCGTTAATCTAACTACTTGGTTAGCGTATGCCTATAAAGACTGCCTTGTAGATGATAGATACTACGGCAGAAGACTAGACGCTATGCCTTTTATTTGTCCTAAAGATGTATGGGAAAGATTCGGCCCAATGAGTGGCATATTAGGTCCTAATAACATAACAGGCGACACAGACTTTTTTGATAGATGCAAGTCAGGTGGAGTAGAAATACTAAAAGCTTTAGACGCTATTAGTTACCACTGCGGCGGCTTAGAAACTAAACGCAATACTGAGGCAAAGGTATATACATGATTAAAGAGTCTATAATTAAATATGGAGACGAACCTAAATCTCTAACACTTCCAGGACTTTATTCTGATTTTGATGGAAAAGTTCTATATAGCACAGTCAGAATGAATAAACCAAAAACTATATTAGATTTTGCCCCTAGAGAGGGTAAAACTCTATCTTTAATTGTTGAGGCTTTATTAAAGAATAAAACTAAAGACATAACTTATATAGTTTGTGAAAAAGATATTGCATATTTAAACAAAATTAAAAGCTGGACCGAACAATATAAAGAAGAAATTAAGTTTATATATATTGAAAATATAATAGATGGATTATCTATTATTAAATCTTATTTATTTGACTTTATATTTATAGATGCTAATCATGATTTTGTTTTAGCTGATTGGTATATAGATAATATTTTTCCATTGGCAATAGGGTATATTCATATACATGATGTTCTTTATGACCTACGAGGAAACGGAATAGAAGATATTGGATTTGTTAAAAATCCACAAAGTCATCCAGACATTATTGATCAGAATGTTTTACTAAGTTTATATGGTAGCAATATGCTTTTAAAAGCCAAAGAAAAATATAAGCTAGCAGCTATTAATATATTTGAAGAAGACATTATAAAAAATTGGTATCTATCACAAAAAACTTATACGATAGAATCTACTATTTCTTTATATAGGCAAATACACGGAACTGTTACTGAACAAGACTTCATAAGATCTATTTATCTAATAAGGAATTTATGAACATAGGTATAATAGGCGTTGGAATCGTTGGCGGAACTATTAAGAAAGGCTTTGAAGCTTTAGGTCATACTGTAGTTGGAGTAGATAAAAAATACCCAAAGACAGCCATTAAGGATGTAATAGGAACACAAGTAACATATATCTGCTTACCGACTCCTAGATCTAAAGATGGATCCTGTGATATAACTTTAGTAGAATCAGCAGTAAAAGAACTATGTCAACTAGACTACAAAGGTGTTATAGTTATAAAATCTACAGTAAGTGCTGGAACTACTGATGACCTATCAAAAAAATATAATCGTAGAATATACTTTGTTCCAGAATTCTTAAGAGAGCGCTGCGCCTATACAGACTTTACTGAGAACCATGATGTATTAATAATTGGACACCCAGAGCTATGGGCACCAGCAGACGTAGATGATATAATTAAAACTCATGGCAAGTATCCAAAGAAAGTAGAGATCATAAAAGCTATAGAAGCTGAGCTATGCAAATATTTCCTTAACTCGTTTAATGCAGTGCTAATAACATTCGCTAATAGCTTCTACGATCTATGTAAGTTCTTAAAAGTTGATTATACTAATGTATTAGAGGCTGCTAGAAATAGAAAGCATATACCAAATGTATATCTAGACTGTAACGAGAAGCTGCGCGGCTTTGGTGGAGTATGCTTACCTAAAGATGTTAGTGAACTAGCCACTATGCTGGATAAAGCTGGTATAGAAAAGAACTTTTTTAGAGAAGTATTAGAGGCAAATGCACAATGGCAAATGACAGTTCCAGAAGGAATGAGATTAGAATGACAACCACACTAGCTTGGTCTATAAAGAATAGGCCCGATGAAGTTATTAAATCTATTAAGTCTGCAGACCTTTCAGCAGCAGGAGACACTAGATTCTTATTAGTAGATGCAGCATCCGAGAATGAAAATCTTGCTAGAATCAAATATGTGATATCAAAGATAGAAAGACCTATTAAGATTATAGAAAGCTACAAGTGCATGAGCTTACCTCAGGCTTGGAATCTAGCTATGATGTTATGTGGAACTGATAAAATAATATTTGCTAGTTCAGATGTTGTTTTTAATAAGTCAGGGTGGAATGAATCATTAAACAACGCGCTAGTGGCCATGCCATATGTTCTAATAGATAACCATTCTGTATTTGGATTAGATATCAAAACAATGACATCTAAGGTAGGCTGGTTTGATGAGAACTTTAAGTCGGGCCCACATTTTGATCCAGATTATATGATAAGAGCTTCAGAAGCTGGCATACCTATTGGGATAATAAAAAACTTCTATTACTCCCATGGCGATGATGATGCCACTAAGCTAGAAAGATTGACTAGTGATGTAAAAGATAGACTGCCTATGAATGATTTTGTTAATGAAGAATACTTTATGAAGAAGTGGGGCAGCAATTGGCCAGGATGGAAAGAAGCTATAGCTAGAAAGGAACTACACATGCCTCATCCACCTACAAATATAACTCAGGTAACTAGAAAGCTACAAGAAATAGACTTCCATCCAGGATATAGATGATAAAAATAATAGGCAGCAAAGGATTCTTAGGATCTGAATTATATAATTCTGGTTGGCTGCCACCAATATCAAAAAATGTTATTATAAACTGTGCTGGGAAATCTAGTTTAGAATACTGTGAAGAAAATCCTAAAGAGTCTTTAGAGTCTAATGTTAATCTAGTTAAAAGCTTAGCATCTGAAAGACCAGATCTTCTTATACACTTCTCATCATACTATGTATATGATGACATTCCTATATGTAATGAATCTGCTAAAACTACTAAGGCTTATGAATACTGTAGGCAAAAATTAGAGTCAGAACAAATAGTTTTAGAGTCAAAAGGAATAGTATTTAGAATAGGAAAGCTATTCGGCAGGGAACTACAGCCGGGTAAACTATTTAGTTATATAGCTACCAATAAGGGTACAATAACTTTGGATAGAGTATTATTTAATCCAACGTCTAACAATTTGATAAAAAGTATTTGCTTAGATACCATATTTAATAATACACTTCCAAGTGGGATATATAATCTTGGCTGTAATAACCCAGCCTCAGCTGTTGATATAGCTAAATATTACAAAAGAACTAATATTAGGGCTATAGATAAAATAGAGAAACCATTCCACAACTATGGTAGATTCTTAATGGATCTATCTAAGATAAAAAGTTATTATAAACACATTCCAACCTGGGAAGAAGAACTATGGAAATACTCTCTATCGGAGAGCTTATAGATAAGCTAATTATTGAGAATATAAAAATATTCTCCTTAAGAGATAAGCTACATAGTGCTGAAACTAATGCTGACGCCGGCATCTTAAATGAAAAGATGATGACATTAGTTGCTAATAGATCAGCGCTCATAGCTTGCTTAGATCAAAAAATAGAAAATGTAATTAGTAAAAATGAATCCAATAGAATCCTCAGAACCATTAAAACTTTCTGAAAGTATAGAGAGTCTAGTAGAAACATGGAATGACTGGATGACTGGCAACTCTATTGCATTAGATAAGAATAATTCTAATACAGTAAAGGGCGTAGCTGCTAGATATTGTGAGACTAAGATAAAGTTAAGATACTACTTCATAGAGTGTATAGATGAAACATTTGAACAAAGCATCACTAGAGACACTAATCAAAAGCTTGATGGCTGAATGGGCCGAGCTAAATAAAGAAGAAGAAGAGAAGCTTAGAAAAGTAAGATACGCTGGACCTTCTTTTGATAGCAAAGAATATACTGCTATCATGGATGCAATATTTTCTAATTGGTGGTCTGGCGGTAGCTTTAGTTATAACGCTGAAGCTAAACTAGCTTCTATTAGTGATAGAAAGCATGGGCTGCTAACTAACTCTGGTAGCTCAGCTAATCTTGTATTAATGAGTGCAGCTAAAAAGCTTTACTTTAAAGACAATGATAAAATTTTGACACTTGCTTGTGGATTTCCAACTACTGTTAATCCTATAATAAGTAATAATTTGCTACCCGTGTTCTGTGATATAGATCTTAATACATTAAATCTTACTCCAGAAAAAGTTAAGGAGGCTATTAGCCAGCACGATATAAAAGGCATATTCGTAGCACATACACTTGGCTTTAATGGGGAAATAGATAAGATACTTGATATTGCTAGAGAAAATAATATACAAGTATTTTTTGACTGCTGTGATGCTTATGGAACTAGCTACAATAAACGTCCACTAACAGCATATGGAAAAGCCGCAACGTTTAGTTTCTATGTAGCCCATCATATATCTATGGGAGAAGGTGGCGGTATAGTAACTAATGATGATGAGTTGCAGATTACTATGCGAGGCTTTAGAAACTGGGGAAGATATTGTGCTTCTAGTAACTGTTGTATTAGATCAATAAATCCAAATAGCTTCTGCCCTACTACTAAGTTAACCAAGAGCTGCGACCTTCCAGAAGAATATATTGTTAACTACCAGTATGAATGGTTAGGTTATAATTTAAAGCCATTAGAACTACAAGCCGCTATGCTTATAGAACAAATGGATAAGCTACCAGAATTTAATAAGAATAGAGTATACAACTATAATAGACTATACAATATATTTAATAGATATCCAAACATATTTAGTATATGGGAACTTCCTGAAGAAGTGTCGCCTTTTGCTTTCCCATTCATAATAAAGAATGGAGTAAAGTTTAATAGGAAGCATTTAATTGATGCATTCACTAAAAATAAGATAGAAACTAGATTATTATTTGGTGGAAATCTATTAAGACATCCTGCATACAAAGATATAAATTATGCTACATCAGGAACTTTAACTAACTCGGACATTATAACTGAGAATATACTGATGCTAGGAGTTAGTCAAGTAGTAACTGAACACGGTATAGATCTTATAGAGAAAACAATAACAGATTTTTTAAAGCAGTGGAAATGAAAAAAGTATTATTAACGGGCAGTCAAGGATTTATAGGTTCTTATATCTGTAAGAACCTTCTTGTAGATCATAAGGTGCTAGGGATAGATAACTATTCTAAGTATGGGAAAATAGCTAGAGAACATGATAATCACCCTAACTTTCAATTAGTAAATCTTAATCTAGTCAATTCACAACACATAAGGAATGTCTTTGAAACATTTGATCCTGACTATATAATTGCTGGAGCAGCTATGATAGGTGGAATAGCATACTTTCATAAGTATGCTTATGATCTAGTTTCAGTAAATGAAAGGATAATGGCTAACACTTTAGATGCAGCCATATTCTTGCACAGAGGTAAAAAGAATCTAAAGCGTGTCGTAAATATATCAAGCTCAATGGTTTATGAAAATGCAATTATATTTCCATGTAAAGAGGATGATCCAATAGCGGCACCACTATCTACATATGGAATGCAGAAACTTATGACAGAATACTTCTGTAAGGGCGCCCATCAACAATACGGGCTAGACTATACAACTATTAGGCCGTTTAATTGTGTAGGTATAGGAGAAGAAGATGTTGGAACTAGCCTAACCCATGTTATTCCAGACTTAGTAAAGAAAGCATTAAACTCTAAAGATGGAACGTTAGAGATATTAGGAGATGGAAATCAAGTAAGACACTATACTCATGGTAATGACATAGCTGAAGGCATAAGAAGAGCTATGTATACTCCTGAAGCAAGCTGTCAAGCTTTTAATATATCTACAGCAGAATCAGTAACCGTTGCAGATCTTGCTAGAATCATATGGCAAAAAGTACATGGTAATAATAATGTGACACTAGTCAATAAAGAACCATTTACTTACGATGTAAAGTTTAGATGTCCAGACGTCTCTAAGGCTAGAGATATACTAGGATTTACTGCAAATACTTATTTAACAGACTCTCTAGATGAGGTTATAAAATGGATTTCGACACGAAAGTAAGTGAAATAATTGACACTAGAATAGAAATTGCTTTAAATAGCAACAAGAAAGAATTCGGCCCTATGGACGATCTAGTAGGCATAGGCGAGCTAATAGACCGCCTATCGATAGTTAATCAAAAGCTATATGAGCTTAAGAATGATGTAATGAAGAACCAATCTAATACAGAATTTTTAGCTAAGGCTGCCATAAAAGATGTTGATCTAGTAATGGAAAGATCTAAACTAAAGCGGGCCATAGATATTAAGATAGATTATATAGCCCAACAGATTATAAATAAAAACAATTACATTGGCTCTGAGGTTAAAAAGTATGGATAGAGAGATACTAATAGTTGGCGGTGCTGGATATGTTGGTAGCGCAATTGTAGATGCCTTATGCTATCACAATTTTAATATAACAGTATTAGATAATCTAATTTATGAAGATAGATATCTAAATCCGCGCGCCACCTTTATATTTGGTGATGTTAGAGATCCAGAAATCTATAAAGGTCTCGATAAGTATTCAGCTATAATATGGCTAGCTGGTATAGTAGGAGATGGTGCCTGCGCAATAGACCCAGCTCAAACTAGAGCCATTAACGTAGACTCAGTTAAGAGTCTAGTTAGTAACTATAAAGGAAAAATTATATTCCCATCTACTTGCTCAGTTTATGGAATGAGTAATGAACTACTAGATGAGAGTAGCGCTACGAATCCTCTATCTTTATATGCAGAAACTAAGCTAGAAGCCGAGAAGTATATAGTTGCTAACCACAATAATTATGTTATATTTAGACTAGGAACTCTATTTGGATTAGGTGATACCTATTCTAGAATAAGACTAGACTTAGTGGCCAATGTGTTAGCCTGTAGAGCAGCTAGAAAGGAACAACTAACAGTTTATGGCGGCCAACAATGGAGGCCTCTACTACATGTAAAAGACGTAGGCTCAGCTGTGCTGTATGCTTTAAATACTGACAAAGTTCCTGTAGGTGTATATAATCTTAGTATGAAAAACTATAATATATCAGAGCTAGCAACTAAGATAGTAGAAGTATGCCCAGGATCTAAAATTGAATTAGTTGATATCAAATTTGAAGATGCTAGAAACTATAGAGTATCTTCAGAGAAGATAAAAGACACTGGTTGGAAGCCAAAGCATTCTCTTGAAGATGGAATTAAAGAGATAGTAAACACAATAACAGAGAATAGAATAAAGAATGTTAATAATTCTATATATTCTAATGTCGCCTACTTAAAGGAATTAAATAAAAATGCTCAAAGGATCTAAGATAACCGACGATAGAGGCGCCTTAACATTTAATAATGAATTTAAATTTGATGGTGTCAAAAGATTTTATATAGTTGAGAACCATAGCCCCAACTTTATTAGAGCTTGGCATGGACATGTTCATGAAAAGAAATACATAATGTGCCTAAGTGGCGCAGCTATAGTATGCTATAGACCACTAGATGAGTCGCCAGCTACTAGCGAATCTAAGCTAGTTAGAAAAGTATTATCTCCCAATGGGGAAGTATTAGAGATACCAGCTAACAACTATAACGGCTGGAAGAATCTAACAGCCGATACTAAGCTAATTATATTCTCATGTTCTTCTTTAGAAGAATCAGCTAAAGATGATATAAGAAAAGAAGTTAATTATTTCCCAATGGATTGCTGGGAGGTTATTCAAAGATGAATATATTATTACTAGGCTCTACTGGAATGTTAGGAGCTTACATTAATGCTTACTTTACTAAATGCACTAAGCATTATCTATGTTCTTTAGATATTAGAACAGGTAAAGTAGAAGACTATATTAAAGATTTTGATCTATTAATAAACTGCGTAGGTATAATCAAACCAAGAGTTAAAGTTGTAGGCTCAGTAGAAACAATAAGAATTAATTCTTTATTACCCTGGCAGCTACAAGAACTCTGTCTAGCTAACAATAAAAAAATGATACATGTTAGCACTGACTGTGTATTCTCAGGCGATTATTCATGGCTACATGATGAGAACACGCCAGCTAGTGCAAAAGATCTATATGGCAAGTCTAAATACTTAGGAGAAATAGATCAATTAACCACTATTAGAACCTCTATAATAGGTGAAGAACTAAAAAATAAATACTCACTAGTTGAATGGGTTAAGTCTAGTAACAACAAAACAGTTAACGGCTTTACTAATCATTACTGGAGTGGCCTAACTTGTCTTGAATTAGCCAAGTATATAGATAAGAATATAATAGAAAAAGATAACTTCTGGCAAGGAATGCGACATGTGTATTCTACAGAAACAAATAAGTTTGATCTAGTTAAAGATATAGCAAGTGCATTTAATTTAAACGTTACTGTCGAAGCAAAAGCTGATAAAGAGCGCTGCAATAGAGCGCTAAATTCTATATACCCCGGTCAATTAGTTGATAAATCAATCCGGAATCAATTAATTGATCTCAACCAATTTTCTAAAACACTACAATCATGATTAATATTATAAACAGATCTACTAGCTTTAAGAGAAGCCAGTGGAAAACAATTACTATCCATCCTTCAAAGATACCTGATGGTCAAAACCTTGGTTTCTTTGTAGAAAAAGACAAGATACTTTGGCCGGCCATATTGGGGACTAAACACTCTGATAACGTCCAGAATCTCCACATATTCTGCAGAGATTTCAGTGCTGGAAAGGAAGTGCAAGGCGAGCTTATCCCATTAAAAACTCCTATCTACTCAACCTGGATAGCTACTCCATGGGTATCAGATAATTATCTAGAGTTACTACCCACCTTTAAGCTTGGAATCTATGATAAAGATCGTAAGATAAAAACATTTGATAGCACCTGGGATCTTTCTAAGCTTAAATTAATAGAAGACACAGAGGCTGTTAAGGTCGTAGAAGCCTATGGAACCCTTAAGACTGAACAACAGACCCTCCATATTTATGGATGGATGTCAATTTATTCTAATCAGGATGTAGTTCCATTTGAGTTCTTAATAGTAAACTCAGATCAAACTGTTCCATTTATGGAGCAAAAAATTGATGGTCTAGTAATGGAGATTAGAGACTATCCTCATATACCATTTGGTAAGTCAAGAGGTATAGCAGATCCAATTGCTACTAATGGTAAACATATTGTTAGCATTACCCACGATTTTATTCTAGGGGATGGCATGAGCCTTCCTATCGTCGGCTCATTACTATGCTTACCTCCCTCCATGGCTCCTATTGGGTCCCAGCCTGTAGCAATGTCTGCGCTTGTTGCTACCAAGGATGATACTAACTTCCGTATCAATAATTTGATGGCTGAGCTAGATGCCCCTATATATGGTATGTCAGATTGGAGAGGAGTATGGGGTCCTTCAAAGAAATCAGCAGCCGCTGTAAAGAACCGTGAAGAGGTTATTAGTGACCATCAAGGATTCTTGTGGATGTTGAAACAGCAAGGATCAATAGAAGATGCGCCTCCACTAGGTCTAGCTAAGCGTCCAGGCCAAACTGGTGGTCAGCAAGAATTTGGAGTTGAGAAAGGATCACAAGCTGTTTCAGTAATGTGTCCACACTTCATTGCTGAGCTTTATTATAGCGCTATGCAAGAAGCTTTACGTCCTGGACACTTTAGAAATCCAGACGGCTCAATAGTTATTGCAGAAACAATGACACCAAGACTAGTATACTGGTCAGGTAGACCACACTGGCACCCTGGTCAGTCTCCTAATAGACTAGGTAAGCCACTAGTAGATGGATTTGGAGCGCCAGAATTTGAAAGCTATGGATGGAAGACAAAAGATAATCAGCACTGGAGTATGAATACTTTAGCTGCTGCATTTATTTTGACAGGCTCTAACTTACTCAAAGTTTTGATACAGGATGAAATAGAGTTGCTATTAGGTGGACTAACTATAGATCCTGATCTAGCTACAACCGGCCCTGACTCTCCAAGAGGAATGGGAAGATATTCTGATGCAGCCTGCTGGATGCATTACTGCCTAGGAGAAGAGAGAGTAGCTAAGAGATTAGCACAAAGATATACTCACTCATTAGAGTGGATAACTACTACTCCAGAATATCCAACTGAAATGGGATCACTAGAAATAACTCAGGAGCCCAACTATCTAAATGGTATTCCATCTATAACTGTATGGAACACTGCTCTAGGTATCACTGGTCTATATAGAACTGGTGTATATCTAAACCATATGGGATATGTAAAGCTTGCTATGAAAGCGGCCAGAACTATACTTAAGTATGGTATAACCAAGCAGAACGGCAGCTGGGTATTCTGGGACAATATCGCCTATGACGCGAATGGCCTTAAGCCAGAAGATTACACCAAGATTGGTGAAAAAGTATTTACTAGTGGATGGTTCACTGATTGGGTAATAGGCGTAGCCTTTGTTTACTTAAAGGCTAAGGAAACCTATCCAGAGCTAGTAGAAGATGATCTATATGATAAGGCTGTAGCTATCATAACTGAATCACCTATGGCAAATAACTGGGACGCTGCCCAGTGGAGAGCTTACTAAAGCTCGTCTTCTTCTAAGAAGAAGAATTTAAAGCCGGGGGTAATATTCTTACCTTCGGCTTTTTTTATTACTTCATCAGATAGCATATTATAGGTATAATAATCTCTAGTGCCATCTTTCTTTGTTATTACTAAAACTTCGTCTTTACCTAAAGCAAGTAGATAGTATTTTAATTTATCAAGATTATTATTCGTCGAAGTCATTAGGTTTTTGAAATGATTTAATAAAGTTTTTAACATTAGTTTTTATTTCGCCACTCATGTTATCAAAATGTGTATATAGAGTTTTTAAAGCTCTATCTCTTCTATTAAGACAAGTGGATTGTGCAACATCTAAATAACGACTAGTCTCTATTAATGTCATATTTTTAGCAAATAAACAATCAATAACTTTCGCATCTTTTGGATTCAAAAGGCCAGTCAAATTACTCCAAGTCTTACTTGGTTCATGATTGTACTGCCTATGGATATACCCATCATGCAATATAGACTTGTCACCATAATGAGCTTCGGTTAAATACTGAAACTTTTTTGACTTAGCTTCTTTCTCTTCTTCTATATAATCTTTTCTAGGACGCTTAGGAAAGCACATTATAAATCCATGCTGGCGTTGATATTCTATCATATAATATGATAGACATCCGCTAAAATACTTTTCTGGATCCTTAATAGGGTTGTCACTATTTTGACGGTTAGTCATAATAGTTAATATTGTTGAGGCTATATGTTGCAGTATATCATCAAAATTATACCGATTAGGTATTAAATATCTTCGTGATAAATTTTTGATTAGAGTCTTATTTTTGTTAATAAAGAACTCAACAAACTCATTTATAGCCATAATCATCTTGTTGATATTGTATAAGATCCAACAGTATTAGTTGCGGTAGTTGTAGTGCTAATATACATTGGTACTAATGCAGTTCCATCATATAGTCTTATACCGGCGCTAGGATCTATAGGAGCATTAGCACCCTGATTGGCTACTGCCATGCTAGTTCCTGCTATAGGAACCGCAGCAATAAGACTGATTGGACCACCAGATGGAAGTGTGGGGAATCTAATTGATTGTATAGACTGAACACCCTTATCTCCACCACTTAAAGAATACCAGGCTACAGTTCCTGCAACAGAAGTAGCTGGAAGGTTACGCATAGCGCCAGTTCTATTAGCCTCTCCATAACTGTTAGTATATATTAATACTCCATTAGTAATAGCAGCAGAATTAGTAGTAGCTGTATGAACCAATAAACCAACCCAAACACCATAGCCTCCTGTAGTTCCGTTAAGATCTCTGGCCGGCCATGGAACAGAGTTTATAGTTTGAACACCAGTAGAGGTAGTATTTATACCAGTATTAATCCATAGAATATCAAATAGATAATGCGCATGCACAGTGCTACTAGACACCACAAAGTTAGTTAGATAATTAGCGCCACCTGTAGCATTATCATACGGCAATATACCAGTAGCTAAATTTCCTGTAACCGAATCACCATTTAATCCAGTTACTCCATGCCACCATTCCCAGGTACCAGGAAAGCCAACGTCTTTAGCATGACAATACCATATACCTGCAGCTTCAGATGCGCTACCTACCTTCATAAATGTGTAGTTTTTACCATCAGATGATGCTTTAGTTTGTGTTAAAACTTTGACAGCACCAGCATTAGACATAACTGAGAAGCCTGTATTCTGACTGTATTCTAAACATTCTCCTGGCTGAAGAGAGGTATTAACTGATAGATCATATTCGGTTCCTGAAACATCTAGTTTAACCTTAACTGTTTGTGCGGTAGTGCTACTTTTATTTTTAATAGCGATATACTTTATCTGTCGCTGTGTTGAAGCACTAGGAGGTGCCGCAAGCGTTGTTGTAGTAACTGTGCTAACGTTGCCTTGATTTGCACCAGGAATAGCGCTTGTAGTTGTTATATCAACATAAGACACATAATAGTCAGTTGATATAGCTACAGACGTTTGTAATTCTAAAGTTTTAGTTGTCGTATCTAATATTATCATAAATTTTCTATAAACATAATTGTGAAATCATATACGCAGTGGCAAAAGATATACCACCACCCGGTCCACTGCTACCACTTTGCCAAGTTGCTTCTGTGCTACTTATTGCCGTTAAAACTTGTCCAGAGGTCGGTGCTGCCGAACCACTTACCATTACAAGACCAGCTTGGGCATGCAGGTGTGTAGCTGCGACAACGTTACTTAAACCCGTAATAATCTTATTAGTTAGTGTTTGACTACTAGCCGTGCCTACTATATTACCAACTACACCATGTGTAGAAGTGCTAGCCTCATGTGCTAATATATAGGCGCTAATAAATAATATATCTGATTCTAATGTCGCATGCGATTTAGTTCCTATATCAGCTAATGTGGTATGTGATATAGCCGAAGGAACTAGATTATACAAAACATTATCACCATGTGTTGGATCTGCATTAGTTGCAACAATAGTTATAGCGCCAGTTGCAGATCTAAATTTTAACGTATCTCCAGTAGCAGAACCTGTAATATTATTTGTTCCATCAGTAATAAGGCTCCAACCATTGAAGGTGGCTCCAGAGATGGAAACGCTTTGCCAAATAGCACCACTTGAGCTTATTGCTGTTAAGACCTGTCCGGATGAAGGGGCACCTGCACCGCTAATAGACACCATAGTAGCGCCAGCGTGCAGTCTAGTTGCAGCAATACTATTCGATAATCCAGTAATAGTTTTATTATATAATGTAGCTGTATTATTAGTATCTAATACTGAAAACCCACCATTTTGCAGCATATTAGCTGCACTATATAAAGTCCCATCATAGTTTATATATAGATTTAGGCTTGATCCATTATTATAGATTTCAACCATATTAGCAAATTGGTCGAAACCTTGAGTTAAAGTTACTGGAACAAAGTTCTCACCTACATCAGGCATCAAAGATATATGACTGGATGTTCTAGAGGCGTCACCTCTTACATAGCCGGCATGATCATCAGCAGCAAGATTAGCTAAGTTACCATGTGAAATTTCTGACTGGTTTAAAGTAAATAATACATTATCACCGTGAGTCGGATCTGCATTCTTTACAGTAACAGTTAATGGAGTTCCGGCTGATCTAAGTTTTAACCAATCTCCAGTTGTAGATCCAGTAATTTGATTACCAGAAGTATCAATTATTCTACTCCACCCAGTAAATGGTGTTCCTGCTGATGAAGTTTGCCACGTGGCTCCGCTAGCGCTAATAGCCGTTAAGACTTGTCCAGAAGTTGGAGGTGCGCTACCACTGATTGATATACCAGTAGGTCCTGCCAAAAGATGGCTAGCCCAGACTTGATTACTAAGTCCGGTGATAATCTTATTTGTTAATGATTGAGTATCTGATATTCCAACTATAGCACTGGAGGTTCCATGCCCTGTAGTGGAAGTTATATGTGTATCAATCTGTGCATGTGTCTGAGTGCCTACACCAGACAATCCTGTATGTGGAATGTTAGCAGGATTTACAGTATAAAGAACATTATCTCCATGAGTAGGATCATTATCTGATACACCAACTGTAAGCATGGTGCTAGCAGATCTAAACTTAATAGTATCCCCAGTTAGTGAACCTGTAAGTCTATTTGTGCCATCTGTTACTATTGACCACCCCGTAAACAAAGATGCGGTAGGAAGATTTTGCCAGCTAGCACTAGTAGATGATATAGCTGTTAATACCTGCCCTGTTGATGGTGCAGTAGCGCCTGATATAGATATTAAACCAGCTTGAGCATGTAAATGTGTTGCCGCAATAACATTAGTTAATCCTGTTATTGTTTTATTTGTAAGTGTCTGTGTATCACTTATACCTACTATTGCACTAGCTGTGCCATGGCCAGTCGTGGATGTAACGTGCGTATCTATCTGCGTATGAGTTACAGACCCGGCGCCGCTTATTAACTGGTGATTAATATTTGATTGAACTATTGTAAATAAAGCATTATCACCATGTGTAACGTCATTATCTCCAACAGCAACTGTCAAAATATTGTTAGCGCTTCTAAGCTTAAAAGTATCACCTGTTGTGCTACCAGTAGCATTATTAGTGCCGTCTGTTATTCTGGTCCAGCCAGTAAATGAATATGGTATACCCCATGCAGCATTAGTAGAGCTGCTGGCTATTAAAACATATCCTGCAGAGGGCAAAGAAGAACCAGATATACTAACTAATCCTGATTGAGCATGTAAATGTGTAGCTGCAACTTGATTAGTAAGACCAGTAATAGTCTTATTAGTTAGAGTCTGCGTATCAGATATACCAACGATAGCAGAGGTAGTATTATGTGCTGTAGAAGCCCCAGTGTGTGTAGCAAATATACCAGAGAAGGCTGATACATCAACACCATCTACTAGGCCAGCTGTTATAAAATTAGCACCAGATATATTACCTGTAGCTATTACTTGAGCACCAAAAAATCCACCAGTAGGATTAATATAAGCTAGTGTAGTTAACGCCGCATTCTTCCATTCCTGTATATTACCAGTCTGAGTAGGTGCTGCTACTAAGGTCAATACAGCCAATCCACTGTATATAGACTCATTAGTAAATACTCTATCTAAGGATCTAGAAGGAAAATATCTCATGTTAAGCTAGCGCCAAACACCGTTACTGTTAATTGATTACCTAAGCTAGCCTGAATACCAAGACTCCCAGTGCTATAAAAGCTTATTAATCGATCATAGCTAAAAGCTTCATAAGGATTAAGTTCTCCTGATCTAAGAAGCATCTGGCCAGTAGTAAATGAACTGCCTCCAGTTATATTAAAGTATAGATTATAATTTAAAGCTGTTCCACTTATATTACATAAGTGTATATTTCTAATTATAATGCTAGCATTAGTTTCACCAGTAACCATTACAACTGAATTAGTTCCAGTTAAGGTTTGTTGAAAATAACATTTTTCTATCATTGCCATATCAAAAATCTCACATCATAAAAAGAGAGTATCGTCTAGAGTCTTGTATAGCTGAAAAGGCATTAACAATAAATGTATTAGTGCCAGTATTATATATACCAGTTAAACCACCACTAAACAACAATGAAGTATTCATCCATTGTCCAGTGACGTTAGAACTTATAGCGCCGCTATTGTATACTAGAACCTGAGAGTGTTGAACTGAACCAGATGGTAATAAGAAGTCAGTAAGATCTCCAGCTTCTTCTACTAGTCCAAATGATGACATGTATTCCCATCTAACTTTCAAAGGATCACTAAGCCTAGATGTTAATACCTGTCCTTCAAAACCTACTGGAAATCTTCGTCCAGTTCCAATACCACTTCCAACTACAAGATCACCAATATCTTGAAATATTCCTGTAGTATTTATTTGATCAAAGTAGTAATCATTATTTTGACCAGTTACTATTCCAGTTCGGCCGTTAAATCTTTGAACGTATTCTCCAGTAACCCCACCGAGGCCAGTAAGATCTTTCCATACTACTCCATAAGGCGCAGTAGAGTCTGAGGTTAATATAGTATTATTTGATCCTGCTCCAAATCTATATAGATCTGAATTACCACTTGCTACAATAAGGTCGCCCTTATTAGTAAGCATATTCTTTCTTATATAGCCTGTATGTGGATCTCCTACATTAAGATTGGCTAGTGAGTTATGATCTAATTGCCCTTCATTTACATATAACTGACCAGTTCCAACTGTAAAGTCTGTAGAGAGTCTTATAGAATTTGGTAAGCTGGCTCGTTCATCACCAGATGTTATATATGTTAATCCAGTTGAGGCACCAGTTCCACCGCCTCCCGTGCTAGCGCTGGCAGATCCACTTATTGTAATAGTATTAGAATTACTAGTTACGGATACACTTCCAGCACCAGTAAAAGTTACATTATCATAAAGCGAAGAGCCATTAATGATGGCTGATTTAACTACCTGGCCGTTGGCTATCTTACCACCAGATATAGTGCTATTTCCTATATTAACATTGTATATAGTTCCAACACTAATATGGTCACTGGATACAACTATAGTTCCATCGCCGCTAACTTTGATTATTTTTTGATCTACATCATCAAATACTAAACCACCAGCAAGACCAGTAATACCAGTAGAGCTGCCTATAGTAACTGATCCACCATCTATAGTATATGGGAATACTTGGATACTGTATATAATGTCTCTAGTAGATGTTGTTCCATCTGCAGATCTAAGCGCTCCAATTCTAAAATCATAGATGCCAGCAGAAGTAATAACACCAGAAGTAGTTATCCTTACTGTTCTACCATCGTTATCGACACTTATTTTATTTAAAGGTATATTAGTTTCAGTAGTATAACTTGTAACTAATTTAAATAAACCATTCGTGTTTAGTGTATAGTTTCTATCTAATGGTTCTCTAAATACAAATACTATCTCTCTTGGAGCAGCTGTATCTAATGCTAAAGAGTATACATATGGATAGGCATATAATAGTTGTGGCTCTAATGTCTTAAAATAAATAAAGAATACATATACTTTATCTATAGAAATATCTATAGAGGTAGAGACTATTAACCTATCACTAGTCAATCCTTTTTGAATTAAATATTGATTGATTCTATCAGAAGGTAAATAGTCTTTAGTAACTACTATTCCTTCAATAGCTATAAGACCGCGCCGTCCCAAATCAAAAGTATATGGGACTGACATGCCTGGCTGTGGAGAAGCCTTAGCATTTATATTATAGGCTATTATAGCCGAGTGCTGTATAGGATTAGAATTTTGATAGTATAACTTATCAGAGTTTATTTCTACAGAGTGGTATCCAGCACCAGTTCGACTAGCTGCAGGAAGCAAAACTCTAACAATATAGTTACCAGATTCTACATAAAACCCAGTAGATAAAGAAGTCCCATCAAAGGAAAAGGAACCAGTAGTTAATCTAGCAGAATCTATCTTATCAGAGAACAAGATACTAGCATGATTAATATCAGTTCCGCTAGGAACTATTGCTCCAGGAGGAGGAGAAAATCCAAGAACTGAAGTTCTATTCTCAGTTCTATAGTATATAGTTAATTGAACATCACCATTCCCTAGTGATACTGCTTCAATAACTTTTATATAATCGCCTTCTACTCCTATCTCATTAGATATAGCATCAGTAACAGCACTAAAATTTGTGCCTTTAGATACATCTACGTAGAAGCTTTTAGATTTAAAAGACATTTAGTCTTAGTAGATATACCAGCCTGTAGTGCTTGCTCTTAGTAGAACGCTATCCCTACTACCCGTAATAACCTTATTAGCTTGCCCATCAATTAATTGACCGGTAGAATATCCACTAATAGTTATAGCATTAAAGCCGGTGAATGATTTCTTTACTGTATATAATGTGCCAGCTATACCAGTGGTATTAGGTAAGACAACAGTTCTATCACCAGTAAAGGTTATAACTACATTCTTTACTCCAGTTTGAGTAAATGTATAGTTGCCAGTAGTCTCTAAGAAACCAGTTAAAGTTATGCCATAAGCATAATCTGTTCCAGTCTGTAGAGTATACTTAGTTGATTCAGAATATACTAGTGCTGAATACATTTGCTGTAATGTATTAACTTTAGCATTTAAAGCAGCTAGCGTGGCATCAAAAGCATTTACACTTTGATTAACAACTAATTGATATTGATTAAGAGTCTCTATAGATATCTTAGTCAACATAAGCTGTGTCAAACTATTGACATTTTGTTCTAAAGTTGTTACCTGTCCAGATAATCCAGTAATGTCTACCATTTAATTATACTCTCTCTAGTGTATAGCTTAGTCCTAAACCTTCCACATAGGGAGTAGTTCCTACAGGATATGGTGACAATGAGCCGCCATTTGTATTAACAAAGTTTAGTTCGAATATAGCATATATAGTTTCGACAGAACCTAATGAGATAGGCTGTAAACTTTCTTGTGGAGGAATAGTAGAATCACTATTCCAAACTACACCATCAAAGTTAGGAGTAGTGCTTATTCTAAGATGGATGTGTCTATTGCCCTTATCTTCTAATAAGAAGTTAGGAGTAGGATCTATTCTATAAAGATCTTTAAATCCATAACCGCTTGGAGCTGTTATCTTAGCTATAAAAGAATTATTCTTACCAAATGATCCACCGGCCTGATATGTTTTATCATAGTCAACTAGTTTTAATCCTAGTTCTTGAAGACCATAATAAAATACTTTCTTACCATTTTCCTCAACCCAATTGCGCTGCCTTAATCTAATTTTTATCTGTTCTACATTTATGATAGGAAAATGATATCGTATATTAGTAGAATTATTTATAGGACTAAATGAAGATAGCTCTGTAAATGAATCAGCAACATCAGCAGATGTAGATAAGCTTGTTATATCTACTGATCCATTTGGAAATGGAAACAAATCTATTAGGTTAGCTTCTGTGCTTGTTCCATCAGGAACAACTACTGTAAGCTCGCACTCTACTTGATCTATTTTAGAATCTATTGGAAATTCTACTTTTCTAATCCATATCTGACGATTGTTTCCATTGAATGCCCATTCGGGTTTACCATTAGTAACTATGCCACCGCGCTCATAGTCTACTAGTCCTTCGCCCTCTCCCTTGTCAAAGGTGCTAGTTATATTGATAACTAAATCAGGGCTTTGAATAACTCTTCCTGTCCTAGCGCTTGTGGTATAGAATCTATTTTCAATAGCATTGGCAGGAAGAGTAGCTTGACCAAAATCAGCATAAACCATGGCAGACAGATCATCGTTCAAACCATTAGGATATGTTATACCAACAGTATCACTAAAGTCGACTAGTCTAGTGACTAGGTAGCCGTTATTAGCAGATACCTTATCACTATACTCACGCTGATTAAGAAGCGCATCTACCTGTCTACGAAGAAAAGAAATATCATTATAGTTAGCTATAGATGTTTTCTCTAAGTTATTGTAGACAGTATTAACTGCTTTTGCTAAATTCTGTAGATCTTCAACTACAGTTTCTTGAAAGTCATTTATATCTGATGACTTTAATGTGCCTCTAAATTCAACAGGATGTCTAGTTGATGTAGTTTGAACTATGTTAATATCGTCTGCCATGTTATTATGCTAAGCTTGCGCCCTTTGTTAATACTGCTTTAGTAACAAATAATGCTAACTTGACAACAGTATCTATTGTTTTATTTGCTTTTATATAAGCATCTATCTTATCATTTATTTCCTTAACTTTATCAGCTGAGAAATTTTTGATAAGAGTATCCATTTGTTCTGGCGTAAGATCCGATAGATCTAATATAACGCCTTCTGCTTCTTTCCAGACTGCCATTACTTAGATGCCTCCTTGATCTCTTTATAGAGAGACCAACCATCTTTAACTAAAGACTTCCACTCAACTGAACCTAGAGACTCAAGATAATCTGCCTGCTTATTTACAAGCTGTAGATATTTCTGACGCTCAGCTGATAGTCTAACCAATAGACTTTCTTTCTTAGCTGGATCTAGGCCAGTTGCTTTCTCTAATAGCATCCCCATAGTGTCAAATAAATCAGTTGTTATTGTATACTGAGAAGCTTGGTTCTCCATTAAAGGAGTAGCGTCTTGCTTAAATAACGCTGAATTACAGGAGGCTAAGCAAAGCGTGCCTAGCATCATAAGACTTAATATTAATTTTTTCATACTTTTTTATCTTCTGTTGTGGTTTTTGTATCTTTTAACGCACTCTTAAGTATCTCTAACTTAGGAATGTTGGCCATTTCTTCTTTAGCCTTACCAAAATCTGTAGCGCCTTGGCCTATTAGCAATGCTGTGAACATTGTTATTATGCCAATCACTGTTTCAGGATTAGCCTGAAACCCAATCTTAGTAAGTCCAAGAACAATTAGACCTGTTATTGTAGTTATAAACTTTTTAGAAGTGGCTAATTCTTTTAGCACTTCTTTTATATTAACAAGAAACTCTTTCATTACTAATCACCTGCCCTTAGAAAATATTCAAAAACCTTTGGCGTTATGCCACCGTCTATATTTGGTTCTCTAGTTAATTGACACTTAACTATAACACTAGAACCATTAATTATATTTGGGAGCTTAGAGTCCCATATTAATTGATATATTTCGTTAATTGTTAAAGGCGTCAAGGTTGCAGAGCTATCTTCTTGAGGCGCCTTTAGATATAAGTCCTTAGTCGAACCTGGTTTAAAATTCAATACGAGTACGTTTTTTGATATGTCGGTAATATCATCAAAAGCGAACACAGTGTGGTCTGTAACTAGAGTATTAGATTTTAAATGATTCAAGCTTCTTTGTATCATAGGATCTCTAAAAGCTAATATCTCTTTAAAGTATTTACCATTTTCTTTAAAGATTCTTTTCTTATCATAATCTCTAAGTTGTATTATTTGATCTATAAGATTACCCTTGTTATCAGATTTTTGATTCACATCAGGATTCTTACTTCTAACTAGGAACTGAACCCATCCAGGTCCAAGTAACGGCGTGACAGTTGCTCTTGTAAGATCTACAAGACCGCCAGCACCATTAACAAAGAACCTTTCACCTACTGTATCATCAGAGGTAAGTGTATTTTTTTTGCTAGCTGTATCTAATTCTAACTTTATTTGCAATCCTTTTTCTTCTGATATATAACACCATGTCAAAAAAGTTTCTACAGCGTTATCGATAGTAGTATAGAAGTAATCAATAAATACTTCTCCTTGCGATGGTATGGTGCTATTAGGTAATCTTTGTATGGATCCTGTTGCTACGTCAAAAACATAATCAATGCCTTCTATATAAGTCTTTACTGATTTACCAGATGACTGGATATTATTCTTAACCTTTACTGAAGATTTTATTATTTCATATGGAGAAGTAGGAACGAATCTATAGGTAACTTGGAATGTATCTCCTGCATTAAACTTCATATTATTTAAAGTTATTACAGTTCCATTAACGCCTGTTACTTTATAAGTAACATCTGGATCTAGAGTTATAGTTATATTAAGTGTTGGAGCTGTGCTAGTATTTATTTGACTACCAGTAGGTATGTCTAAGTTTCCAGTTGTTCTTAAGATTCCATCCTTGATCTCTGTCTCTATGATATAATCTTTACCTTCTTTATATGTTACGGTATTAGATGAATTTTTGACTATGGGCGCAGAGGCTCCATTAGCTACGAAGCTATCATAATTTAATTTAATCTTTGAAGCATTTGCAGTAACTGTAAAGGTCTTCTTACCTTGATCAGTTATATATAGAACCTTATATACTGCATAGCTTGGAGTAGCATCTGAGCCAGTGCTATTATATTGATTACCTATTGGAATAAGTGGCCCTTTACCATTATAATAAACAGGTATAGAAGTTACTAATCTAGTAATATCTACATTGCCTATCCTATCAGATATAAAGGTTGGAGTCTCAGTGTATATAGCATATACTTTTTGTATATCACCCTCAGCAAAACTAACATAGTTATCAGCTATTTTAGTTGTCTGTATAGCAGAGCTAGTATCTCTAGACCAAGCTTTATACCCTCGTATTAGCTGAGAAGATCCAAATATCGGCGCAGGACTTACATCCTGAGAATACTTATAGAATGTGTGCCCTCTAATAGTCCCATTAGTATACTGGCTAAATAGCGATGAGTCAGCCTCAAATCTTAGGGTATTAGTTTTTGTTGTGCCAAACACAACCACCTCAGATGAACCTGGCTTTGCATCGCCCTTTACTGGCTTTATGGGTATAAAATTACTAGTAGTTGTTCCATCACTTAATGCAACACTAAAATCTATTTTAGTTCCTTCTGGAGTAGATGTATCTGCCTTTATGGAAACTCTAGATATATTTTGTTGTTCAGATGAAAAATCAAATGGTTTACTTTGATAAACTGCAGATTGAACTCGACCTACCGTATAGGCGCCGAATCCTTTTAGACCAAATCTATATATAAATCTTTTATCTTCGTTGTTACCAAGCTCTTCATCAAAGGTATCTTTTGTTAATGTAATTCTAACGAACTGAACTAGCTCAGTAGTAAAGTCAAGACCATAAACAAATTTTTGATCTTTCATCATAACTCCATCTTCATATCCTTCTGGAGTTTTATAATTAATATCATCTACTGAAAACTCAATCTTAGCTTTTTGTTGAGTAGCTGAGTGTGGAGTTAACTCAAATCTATTAACTAATACCTCTATGTTATCCGCTTGTGTTCCTGCTAATGGGAACGTAAAAGATATAGTAACTGATTCTTGCTTATTAGAAACAACTTCATATAACCAACCAGTAGCTACATCATTAAATATATCTCCGAAAGAAGTAGATGATACTTGATTAGAGGATATATATTGGATAGGAGTTACGACTTTTACTGGCCAAGTATGTATATCATACATGTGCGAAGTCTTTATTCTAAGTGTATTCTTTCCTCCATATGGAAGCATCAAAGCTTTTTCTGAAAGATTAATTATATTAGGATCAGATTTTTCTACATCAGTTTTAGCATAATCTGTGAAGCTATCAAAGGCGCCTAAAAAGAAGTAATCAGCTTTATCAAATGTAAATAGTATAGCGTTTAATAGTGATTCTAATTTATTAAGCTCATGACTATGGACCCTATAATAAGTATCCGCATAGTTTAATCTTCTAAAAGCAGAAGATATAAGATCAATAAGTTCTTCATTTACAGTTTCAATATCGAAGTTAATAGCATTTAACTGCCTATTAAATAATTGATTATTGAACACTTCTCCTTTTAGCTGTGGCAAATATTTATATGTTATGTTTCCATTCTTCTTGAATAGCTCATCTAGTCTAGAAGATATCTCTGCTATATTAGGTAAGCTTCCAGCTAAGAGATACTTTAGTAACTCTCTAGTTAGTAGCTTAGAATACTGTCTTTCATATATTGCCATTATAGGCCTCCACGAGGGAATAGTGCTAATCTATAAGACTTTAGTATAGGCGTATAGCTATCTGCAGATGTATCAGATTCAGTTACAGTGTCAGGGCGCATTAATACGGCTCTAAATCTTATTGATTTTATTTGTTCTTTAGTGCTTATATAAGCATCTTCGATTCTAGAATTAACAGGCTTCTCTGTGTTAAAGTTAATTATTCTAGGAACAATGTTACCTTTATCATTATATATAGTTCGAGCTCCTATAGGATTTATTCTAATCCATTCTTGATTCTCAATCTCAGGCTTTATATAGTATTCTATATAAGCCGGTCCTGGTTCAAACTGTGGAGGAATAAATTCATCAACTATAAGTGTTACTTTACTAATATCTTTTGGGGATGACCAAGGTTTACTTACAACTTCACTTACTTTTTCATATCGAAATTGTGCGAAGCTTAACTCTCTAATACCTATAGCATATCTTATTTTATCAAACTCTGGCTGTAGCCAAGTCTTTACTACCTTCCAACCAGAATCCTTTACTGTCTGTGTAACTTCTCTTGATACTTTCTTTCCAAATAATCCATTTAAAACTGCTCCACCAAGAGGATCAAACTTCTTAGCTAATCTAGTTAAAGGATCATCAGCAAAAAATGGAAGCTTATTACTTGACTGGCCATTCTTTATTGTTTCATTTCTAGCTTCCGTTTCTCCTGCTAGCTCATTAGCATTGGTTATGCCGCCAGTTACTGCCAGAGTCTGTAAATAGGATAGCTTAACTATCTTATGCTCAACAACAGTCTCTTGGAAGTTCTCTTCCTTAGTAGACTTCTTTTTAGAAAACAATGACACAGTTATATCCTATTTCCTTTTTTACAATTTTCTATAGCCGGTATGATTCTTAAATTCCAAGGAACATGTAATCCACATATTTCTACGCCCCTTAAAGGCATAATGTGATCTACATGATAACCGTATCCATCAAAATTAAAGGCATCAGATAAAATTTGACAGTCTAAATAGATCTGCTTTATTTCATCTAATTGTTCTTTAGTAAGCCATTTAGGAGTAGCATTAAGCTTAGCGCCATTTCTTTTAGCTTCGTGTGCAGCATGCTTACCTCTAAAATCAGGATCGGACCATAACATTTTTTTGCGGATAGACATCTTCAAAAGAATTTCTGACTTTTTATCTGAATGATATCTATTTTTTGATTTAGTTTTTATTATGTCTTTATTTTTTAAATAATAAAGATCTTTATTTTCTTTTAATTTACTTTCGTTATTTATCCTGTATTTTATATTATAGTCTTTTCTACAAGATTTACACCAAGATCCATACCCATCTTTAGTTTCTTTTGATTTAACAAATTTAGAGTAATCTTTATTATATAAACACATAGAACATGTTTTCATATTAACGGAATAATCCTTTAGTTGTAGTTGTCTTTACATTAGTATTTATATCTACTTGATGTGTCATTAGTATATAATACCTTTCATATACAGCGGGTATTGGATTATCCATTTTTATCTTAACCTTAAGTTTCTTAGCAAGTCTAGAAGGGAATGGGAACACACCTTTACCGCTATACTCATAACGCGTTGGAGCTAATAGCTCACCAATTTGATTATCGTTTAAGAACTTATTAGCTTCAGGTGTCAAAATTTTAGCATACTTACTAGAGTTCCAACCATCAACAGTTATGAAAGCCCCATCATCTTCTGATGCTATTGCTATATCTAATACTTCAATAAAAGAATTAACACCAAAGATAACAGGATCTATAACACAATAATTGACAGTTTGCTGCTGCTTTAAAGTAAACATAACCTCTATTACAAGATCTCTACCATTAAAATCAAATGCTTTAGCAGCCTGCTCTGCAGCTTTATAGTCTATAACAACTGATACACCGCGCGACGCGTTATCCTTATGGCCTTTAGATTCATTGTGATCATTATTTTCTACAGAGCTATTATCCAATAGATCATTTATTAATGGGGTAGGAACATCATAAACATATTCGCATTCCCAGAATGTAGAAGGATCCCCATCAAACATTTTAGTTCTAGCTTGTTTCTTTTCTTGTTCGGATGCTCCTATTTCTACAAAGTATCCAGCATTAGCATTTGAATAGAGATTAGAATCATCACTGATATTAGTATTACCATTAGATACTTCTTGCTTATCTCCTTCAGCCGGCTTTAGTAAAAATCTGATATTAAAGGCGCCACCTTCTGGCCTTGCTGAGTTTATAAAGCTATAGTATAAACCTTCGTAGAATCTTTCTACGTTGCCTGGTGTAGGATCCAAATTAACAGACGTTCCTTTATCTGGACTACTAGGGCCTAATGGGAATATTTCTACTTCAGTATTAGAATCAATAACAGAATTATTAGTGGCTCGTTTTAATGATAAGCCACCGGAACCAAACATCTTCTCAGCCTTAGAAGAAGCTGTAGCTATATTAAGATCTACGTTATCTAATGATCTAAAATCATCTCCAGCTATTAGGACATCGCCTCTAGTAAAGTCGCTTAATATCTTAAGGTCTAGAACAGTAGAAGCTAGAGCGCTTGCTCTTGTTATTAATTCTGCATTAACAACTTGGGCATAGTTAAAACTTTGTATCTGAGCTTTAGCTAGAAGCTCCAGCTCTTTATAAAATCTTGTTATATCGTCTAGTATAAGTTCAAAGTTTTTATTATAGTCTTCTGACCTAGCAGTATCTCCAGACTTTAAATAGGTTGGATAGAAAGATGGATCAGCTATAGTATCAAAAAATTCTTTAAAGGCCTCATTAGCTTTAGCCATTAAATCATTAAGAGCAGTAGTTCTATTGGTGCTCTTAGAAAGATTAGCCATTAAAGCTCTAAGCTTTTCTACTGTTACATTGGTCTTAGCTAAAACTTTATTTGCCATATTATATAGTTGATGTGTTCATCAAAACTTTGATAGTATTTACTTTAGGAGTAAAATTAGGATTGATTGGAGTATTGCATCTTAGCGTTCCCATTATTTTAATATACTCAGTTAGCCAATCATAGTCTACTTTAATCTCATTGCTAATAGGTTGATTAAAATATAGTCTGCGGCCAGCATGAATATATTGATATTGGTTATCTTGATTCGTAGCTACAGAGAAAGCAGGATGCTGTAATGTTTTATAATCAGTAATATTCTTAGCTTCCTTGCCTCCCACAGTAACCTTTATAGGTTCATATATAGAATTATCAAAAGCAAAGATGTTATTTCTAATATTGATTCCAACGCCTAGAGCATATTCAGCTAACAAGTAACCACTAGGGCTGGATAGATTTGTAAGATACATGCCTGTTAGCGCAGCCTCTGGCATTTGGAGTATCTCATTTATAGTAAATTGAGCAGGTGAGTAAAGAGTAAATCCAGTTGTAGAGAACGTGCCACTAACTTGAAATGACTTCTTTACATCCTGGACTTGTAAGTAATATCCAAAAGGATCATTAAAGAAACTATTGTTTAGATTAGTTAAGTTTAAGAATGGCTGTCCACTTCTAGCGCCCCAGCTACCTGATAAAGTATAGCCAGTTATATTACCAGTATATATAGCTTCTCCTATATTAGTTAATATAGTTGGATAGATTTTTATATGCCCTGTCAATAAATTGCCAGTCGGTGGAGTATAAGTCCACTTAGCTACACCAGTTTCAATATTAAACTGCCCGGTTCTATTTACTATTTCATACTCTACATAAGGATATCTTTTTAATACAACGTCATTATCTGGTCCAAGATTACTATAGCTTTCTGGAGTTGTTAAAGATCTAGACTCAAAGTTATTTAATATATCAATATTATAACTATCTAAAACTACTTCATAGTCTACTGTGTAGATACTATTCTCATCAAAGAAGCCATCTGCTAGAGTTACTTTTATTCTAGGCGTTCCCTGTGTTTGTCTTTCCTGATTGTATCCAGTAAATGGAAGAGGTATGCCGTTCTTCTTAAGATTAAGAACATTACCTTTACTACATCCTAATCTAGTATATCCTATATTTGAGTTTCTATCTATTTCAAGTCTCTCATCAATGGCTGCAGGATATCCAAACTCTCCTGTTTTATTTATAGGATGAATAGGTATTACTCTACCTTCGCCTATATCTATAGACCATTCTGTAGAAGTAGGATAGTATACTCCCCATGGATTAGTTAGGCTAATATGTCTTTCATCTACTTCAATTTGAACTTCTGATAAAGTAGCTTGTGGCAAATACTCTTCTGATTCAAAGTAGCAGGTGGGTGCATACAATTCGTAGTTAGTTTCTACTTCTCTTATGCCTAATATGTATTCATATTTCTTAATCTCAATTACTTTATCAAAACTCTTTTCTTCTTTATATGTATTAAGTAATCCTAATTGCTCTGGATCGTATTGATCAAATACTAATCCTAATGAGTTTAGAAGATCATTGTTTAGATCTACTTCAGTATATCTAGTCTTTTCTAAACTTGAAGAGGCTATTATAGACTCTAGATCTTTAAGGGCGCCCTCATATGCACTAGTAGCTCTTCTTAATTCATTAGCCAAATCAGAATCAAAAAATTGACTCTTAAAGTTTCTATCAGTTTGTTCTCTAACTATATAGTTAAAGACATCAGTATTATTAACTAATGATTTGGGAAGATGATATATTACTTGCTTTGGATTTTCTTGAGCAATAGTAATTTTAATTTCAGATGCATAAATAGTAGGAAAGTTAACTTCAATCCAGTCTAATGTAGCTTCCTCATCAGTAAACGGTATATCGTAATATACTTCTGAAGATGGATTTGGTTTGTATGATAGCTTTAATAGCTTTATTGGAAACTCGCCAAAGGGTAATATCCTAAAAACATTAAGCATCTCAACATGGCTATATGAAAGAAATACTTCTACAATGGGTCCATAGATATTACTACCATCAAATTTTTGATTGATAGGAACGTCTGATAGTATAGAGGTTAACCAAAAGGTTTCAGGCTTTTGATCTATCATTCCTTCTGGAGGAAACTCGACAGATAGATTAGCCTTTATACCTGGACTAATAGTCTTAGTATATACTCTAGTAATTCTAACTCCTCTATTAGCTAGATGCGCCGACACAGTGTTAATAGGAGTTAGTTCTAGTAGTCTAGTATTATCATCGATAATAGCCTTTGGAATTTGGCTAGTTATATTTCTTGATGAATTAAAATCTATTACATTTATTTCGGTAAACTTATTATACTTCTTTCTAAGTGCGAATGTTCTTGCATCATTAATTAGCTTCTCAATGGCCGCTCTTGATTTAAAATAATCACTTTGTAGTGCCGCAGCTTTAGAAGATTCAGATTTACCTAATGCATCTATCTGACTGTATATAGCATTTAAGTCAATATAGATTTCTTCCATATTGCTATTGTGATCAGCAGATGATATTTTATTATCACTTATGGCATATCTAGGAGAGGTAAATAATTGATTACCTAATTTGCTTTGTAGATTTTTATATAGCTGTTCTGCTACTGCTAGCTCTTCTCTAGCCGTCTTTATTTCAGAAGCTTTCTTCTTAGAAGCTAATAAAGATTTTATAGCTAATCTTTGAGCTTGCGGAAGAACCTGAATAATTTTATCTAGTAATGCCATTAGATATATGTTAAATTTTTACCAGTTATATAGCCGTATATAGTATTTGCCATACCTGAAAATAGATTATCATAGGCTAGCCAATCTATTGCTGTATATGCTGGATATGCTGCATCATAAAGCCAAGCAGGTGTAGAGGACGCAATGCCGCTTGCTCCAAGAAGATCTCGTAGGTTATAAGAACCTAGCATACCAGTTATACTAGTTTCTTCAGAGCTATTAAAATATCCTCTAGCATATGCTCCTGTAAATCCATAGATTCCATCGACAAGATAGTTTAGATCAGTTAGAGCTAAACCTATATGGTATTTCTTAAATAGATATAGTCTTCCTTTTAGGGAATCATCCGTGCCTGAAAGTAATGGCTGACTATTCCAAGTTGCAAAGTAATTAACTAAGTCTCTTCCGGAATAGGTAGGTAAGAATGGGCTGAAACCAAATGGCTCAAGATTAGATTTTTGAACATAGCTTCTAAACGCGCCGCTAGGAGCACGCTGCCTAATAGCTTGCGTTTGAATTTCTTGAACAGTTTTAGCATTCATGATTTCACCATCATAGAATACTACGCCGCCAAGACTGTTAAGAATTTGATTAAAGTGACTTGGAGCTACGACGTTATTATAGAACATGTATCCAACGCCTGTAGCAATAGCATATAAGCAAACATCTTCAGGTAGCTGAGCGGTAGTAGGACCGCCGAACTCTGATATTAGAATTGGTTTTCCTGCAGATGATTCCTTTGCTAGATCTGTAAAGGAATCAAAAACTTCCTTGAATATAGAATAAGGATGATAAGTAACTACGTCTAATCCGCTATAGCTTAGCGACCAGTTATTAAAGTTACTACCTGGACGATTAACTGACGCTGCGTATCCAACGGTGGTTGGAATATTAGTTGTTATAGCTTTAACTCCATCAAGAGTAGACTTAATAAGTCCTGATGCAGTATTAGGATCCATCTCGTTAGCTATATCAAATAATAGAACGTTATTAAATCCAGTGCAAGCAGCAACGAAATCTCTTACATAATACTGGCCGGTTGCAGTATACCAAGCGCTTGTTCTATAACTAGAATGAGGCATTGATACCCAGTTATATAAGTAATTGAAAGGCTCGCCTACTGGATTAGTGCAAAGAGCAGTTCCATCAAATATTACAGGCATTACTTTAATGTAATTACGCTGAGCTAATGTTAGGAAGCTCTTATAGTTCTGTATAAATGGATTAGCATCTCCTGTTAGCCCTAGTAGCCTATAGTATTCATACATGTGCAAGCTACCAAATACACGAATGGTATTAAGGCCCATTCCTCTTAGGAATCCTAATTGTATATCAGTGCTTCCTGTCTGGAAGAATCTCCACTGTGATGTAGTATTAGCAGCTCCAGAGAATGCATTTTCTGGAGTTAGGTATAAGTATTCTGTATAGACTGGAGTAAAGTTAGTGCCTCTTACATTAGAGTAATCCTGATAGATTGGTTCCCACTCATCAATAGGGTATCCAGTAAATGGCTTTCTCATATCAATTAATTTCTCCGCTATCTTAGGACCAAAATTTCCAGATAGGTTACTATCTAAATTTGATATAGGGTAGTATCCATTATAACTCCACTGTCCAGTAGTATTGGTAAATACTCCTTGTAAGATTCCAAGTTCATTCTCTTTCTCGTATCTAAGTCTAAGAGTATCAAATACTTCTAGTGGCGGTGTTCCTTCTACGGGTAAATGATCTTGATCTACAGTATCAATCTCGGCTATAGCTCCGTCTTCTCTTATTAAAGACTTAGTATAAACTTTCATGCTATCAACATATAGATCGTGATAGCCAGAATAATCTGCAGTCAATAATTGATTTGCGATACTATCAATTGCTCCAGCTGCATCAGTTGCTTTATGAGCATACCAGCCATAAGCATAGATTAATTTTCCTATCTTTCTATCTAAAATACCGCCTCGTTTTATAGTTTCAGAGAATCCAGAGAATCCATAATCTAATACTGTCTTTAAGTTATCAAGGTGGCCTATCAAATAATTGATAGACAGGCCAGTAAAATTAGGTTCTCTAGTATTCTCTTTGTAGATACTAAACATATTTTCATATACGTTTATGATATCTGTAGCTAGTGTCCCTAAGTATTCTCCATATCTATCAAATGGAGCATACCACGATCTAGCTACTGGATCCCCGCTATTATATTTTTGACTGTATAGAGAACCAGGAAGACGGCTAACAGCAGTGTTTACTGTATCAGTAACAAGTCTTAATAAGCCAGTGTAAGGGCTTATAGTAGCAGTTGTATAAGCTGGGAAACCTTTTACTGCTAGCAATATACTAGGTAGTAATTCAGTTATCCTATGGTCCTCATATACTTTATTGACATCAAGATACGCAGGAACATTTAATGTAGATCTAATTAAAGCATCTAAACCTGCTGAGTCAGAACCAATATAGTAATCAGGAGTTATATATGTTTGATTTATATTGGTATCATAAATCGCAGTAAGTGCAGTTTTAACATCTGAATATATATTACTATATATACCTGTCAAATTATATTTAGCATAATTAAGACATAGTGCTAAAGCGTATAAATGAGGAGTTATAGTAAATGTAGTTCCAAAAGCTGGAGAAGAATATCTATTAGTTGCTGGATCATAATAATTTGATATGTAGAGGCTATTAAATCCTGACTGGTATCCAGATATAATAGCATTAACAAAACTTCTGATACCCGTAGTTAGCAGCTCTGGGCTGTCGTTTGCTAGTTTTAATGGGGCTATATAATCACTAGGCATTCCATAATAAGGAGTTCCTACACCAGTATACCCATTAACTATATCTGTTATTGATGCAACAAGTGGGGCCTCAGCAGAAGTTCCTGCTAAAGACTTTAGGCCTGACATAATCGAAAGTATTTCATGCTCTACGTTAGATCTAAAAACTCCAGTATCTTGTAGAAGATACGGCGAGAATATATTTAGATCTTTATACTGCTTGTGCTCATACGGTGAGTAGAATCCAATAGTTCCCTTTACTAGATTACCTGGAGTAACTTCTCTGTCATCTATATGTCTTACTATATTCCAATCAGAATATTTATCTCCGGTTCCTAGTATGGATCTTTCCTGCCAGGTTATTATGGTTCTTGGTGAAGACTTTAAGTATGTTTGATAGAATCCAGTTAGAGGAGAAGATTCAAGATAGAACTTATTATCAATTGATACTACCTTAGTATTACTCTCTATATCATTATTCCAATAAGATAATACTGTTCCAGAAGGAACAATTCTATTAGCTGGAACCCAATACGACCCGTATATCCCAGAAAAGTTATCACTAAATTCTTGATTAGCTAATAGGCTAACATCTGACGAGAAGTCAGAAACAAATCCTGTATAGTCTCTATAGTAATCAATTATTGGATATACACCGGCCGAAATAAATTTTGATACTTTAGATTTTATATTAGCGTTGGTAAACTTATCCTGTAAGTAATCAGGAACTTTTACAACAACTGAAGCGGCTCCAGGATATGGTTCACCATCATAGTTACCTATATCCCAAAATGATTTTGCATCATCAAATATATCTTCTATTGGCTGCTTTTTATTATCATTGTTTAAAGTAAACACTGTATCAATTATATGAACAGGGCTTTTTAACTCATCGTTAACTAGTCCGCCACCAAGAACTCTCGTATCTAAAATAGTTACTCTATCAGAAGATAATACTTGTTGAATAGAATAAGCACCTATTATTGCTATAGGTAAATCAGAGTTCTCTACTTCTATGGAGTCAATAGCTTCTTGAAGGTTATCAGCGATCTTATGATATACTGTTCTATTGTTTTTAACAGCTATAGTTCCTTCTGCTGGTAGTAAATAGAATACTACAAACTTATCTATTAAGCTAGGATTCTGACTGAAGTGAGCATTTATATTTAGATAAGGATATACAAAACTATTCTCTAGATAGGTATAGTCAACAGTTATATTTCCATTAGGAAAAGATCCAGGTTTAATATATACTAGACCATTATTAACATCTATATCTTCTATAATAAAATTTGATATGGGCGAACCATCATTATAGAATATTAAATTATCTCCATTCCAATGAATAGGATATCTTGGTAACTGAATTAAATTAGTATCCTTTACAGAAACACTAGCAGACTTTAAATCTTTAAACGGCATACCATATAAGGTAGACCAAGTTTGTAGATTATATTCTGGGATATAGAAGTTAAACTTTCTTCCTTTATACTCTTGTGTGAATGCGCCTATGCTTATTCTTGGATACCAAGGTAGCATAAAGCTATCATTATATGGCGCTAGGATTCTTATCTTAGCCGTATCATTATATTTTATTGACCACTTAGCAGATCTAAGTATAACTCCATTATCTATAGTTCTATCATATACACTGAAGCTATCTGGTATAGTAATAAATCCACTTGTCTGAATAAAGTCGCCAGAGGATAGGGATAAACTATTTGATAAGGCTACACATTTAACAGGCACAGCAGTTCTATTTATATCTGCAGCTAATTGTTCTACACTCTTACCAACGAATAGAACCTGCTCTTGTATAGATCCATACTTAACAGTAATAGAAGTAGAGGTAATACTTACTTGTGGTTTAGTGCTACCTGATTGAATATCAGGATATATAGCTAAAGTCATCTGCGGCCTTGTAACTCTTGGCTGCAAGACTTGTCTAATAAAATCAATATTATTTGACATCATTTATTAAAATGCTCCACTATAACCACTATTAACTCCATGAACAGTTACGGAATAGCTCTTGCCTTCTACACCAGGAACGACAGTATATTGTCCAGCAGCTGTAGGTTCATATAGCTTATGTTCTCTCATTATGGGAATAGGATTTATTATTTCTTTCTTAGATCCTATTAGTCCATCTGAATATCTAAAGGAATTATATTGAACCCACATAGTCTGTTTAGGAATCTCATTTAGTAAAAGTATTACAGAATAAACTCCACTAGGGAGTGTTGTCTGATAATTAGAATTTCCTATACCGTCTATAGCTACGTTAACTCCACTTGCTACACAGAAATCTAAACCTGATGGAGCATAAGGAGTATAAACTATATCCCACAATATGTCTCCCGTTCTGCCTTTTATATCTATAACATTTATAGATTTTTTGATACTATCTAAATTGTAGATATAATTATTTGCTTCATTACCAGTTAATGCTGTAGTTACTACACCAGAAATATTAGGAACATAATCTGATATCTGAACGCCGTATAATCCTCTTCCAACAAGATACGTGTAGAATGCTTCTGCGGATGGCTTATCTTTGCTGGCTGTAGATAAACTAGTTAATCTTATATTGTTAGTATCAGATTGTTTAGTAAACACAACATCTATCTGTCCAACAAATCTATTAGCATTTATATTCTTATAGTTACCCGTGGCCTGCGTGCCAGTTATATACTCAAAAGTTTTATTTAAAGTAAACTTGCCGCCTCTATAAGCTAATAGGTTTCCTGGATTCTTATCAGATAGATCTATAGTTGATATAGAAGATTCGGTAGAATACTCTGGCGAATCAAATCTAGCTATATTAATAGCATGGTCAGGAACAGAGTTTCCAATCTTAATTGGAGAATCTGTCGCACCAAATGTAGAATTAACTTGACTATCATCATAAGCCATTACATAGCTATCAGCAAATGTAAATGGAACATTATTATATAAAGCTAATCCAGCTGAATTGGATACATCATCCGCCTGGTTATTGTTTGTTCCAACCCACATACTTATGGTATCATTACTATCAACTTCATTACTATTTATAATGATATTGTATGTATCAAATCCACTTATAGAATGTGAATTAGCTATACCAGTTAGACCTGTAAATGGTGTATCATTTATATAAACCTTAGAGAATAATCCACCCTTATCTCCAGTCGATGCTAGTGCAGTGTAGTTTACAATAGGAACTATATTGTATAGTATTAGCTGCTGTTCGTTATATGGATCTACTACTGTGTAGATATCGCACATATTAGCATCAGTATTATAGCCATAATATATTGCACTATTGCCGCTATATAAGAAGCCTACACCAGTGCCAACTGTATCTCCTACTGCCGCTACTATACTACCATCCATAGCTATGTGAGAGCTATAGGCGCCCGATCCAGTAAAAGCTCTCCACTGATAGAAGAATCCAAAATGAGTCCATCTATTCAAAAGATTGATAGAATCCCCAATAGAATCTATAGCATTATAGCTCGTAGTAGAAGTAGCTCCACCTGTAGAGTTATAGTTAATTAATTTGACAGTGTTTTGATCAGTTATAGAAGCTGCTATTTTATTACCACTTAGATTAGTAGTGCTGTTTAGAATAGTAATAAACTCACCAGTAGTTCTAGGATATATCCAGCATCCAAAGTATATACGCCCTTTCATTTCTGAATATAATGATGGAATAGGATAAGGTAGTCTTAGCCCAGCCCATAACGATTGATCATTAATTACTCTTTCAAGACTAGAACTATATGGACTAACAGCGTAAGATCCACTACCAAGTCTTGTAGATCCTAATCCTGTTCTGTAAGGGGTATTAGTATCTTTCGAAATATTACTACCATAGAATAGAAGGTGATTTCTATTGTTGCCGTGATCAAAATTTGTATAAGGCCCAGGATTGTCAAGAGGATATAAATTAGCTGCAAAAGAGCTTGCAAGATAATAATTATTAGCAAAGGGATCATAGCCCGGCATGCCTAATGGATATGTAGGTGTAGAACCAGTAGTTTGAGTTCTATGGCCTGGCTTGATATGAGCATCAGGCATAAAGTATGGCACACCAATCTTTGCCGCCTTTATATAGATCTCTGATTCTAAATCCGCTACAGGAGGTCTAGATATAAATGCGTTATCTAGCTTACAGAATAATCCAGAGGCTATTACAATGGAGCCAGTTCCATCTGCCACCATAGTAGAGAATGGTGTAGCATCTATGTAATCAGAATAGCCAGTTCCTAATGATCCAGTAGATACATAGGTTCTCCAGAACTCACAGGTATCTGTTGTGGCTACGGGTAATCCATCTATTGCTAAATAAGCTCTGTTGCAAGAAGCTTGGTTAGGTAGTATATAATGACCAGTAACATTTCTTATAGAATAATTAGCATGGTTCCAGGATTCATGAATGAATCCAATATGACTCCAATAACCTAATGATACTTTACTAGCGCCAGTTATAGTATAATTTTTTATATAGTCTGTGTTATTATTGATAGCAAAGCTACCGCCAGTTACTATACCGTAGATACCAGTAATACTTCCTGTATACCAAGAGCGCTGTGCTATATCAAAAGATGCTACTGGGTAGCCATCATTAGTTAATGATAAAGTTACTCCCTTATTATCGCCGGTTCTTATCTTTCTAAATAAGATATTTGATCCAGTAGGATAACTATCAAGATAAAGATCTAAGCCCACAACAGTAGATGCGCGTTCAGCTAAATCTTTTCCTCTACTAAATATATCAGGGAATAATAATAAGTTGCTAGATCCAACAGTATGATACAAACTAGGGACGCCTGTAGCTTCTATTCTAGCTGTTATAAAAGGCTTAACAGATAAGTTATCAATAATAAATTGATAGGCGCCACTATATCCTGTGGCCATATACAACTTGATATATCTATTTTGAGAAAAGATACCAGTTGGTAATATCATAGCCGCCTTCTTATAGTCTGTATAATAAGAAGGTTCTAAGTAAACTGAACTTGAAGTAAAGTTTTCTCCAGTAATATATATACCAGATCCCTGTAGGATTCTAAGATCCATAGAGAAAACATAACCCTCTGGGTTTATACCACTAAAGTAAACACCAGATGGAATCCATACTGTTAGCCCAGCATTAGTATTGTATATACCGGTAGAGTTTTGAATTGTTACTTTTTGTGCGTAATCAATATTTTCTCCAGCTTCTCTATACGGCCTAATGACTTTTACTTTTTCAAAAGTCATTGTAGAGTCGCCGCTATATCCACTTGGGATATATAAATACTGTCCTATATCGCCAAAGATCTTACCACTTAATCCACTGCTAACATAAGTAGGTAGTGAAGAAACTGATTTGAATCCTAGATCAAAGGTAGGATCAGGAACAAAGTTGTATACTTCTTTAGAACCAAATAGCTTGGCCCCGCTAGTTCCACTTAAATAATAGCCACTTAAATAGCTATAATTTTGGAATGATGCATTCCAGGGACCATAGTTGTATAATTCGCCTGTGCCTCTAATAGTCCCAGTTATAGTATACTTTGAGATATCAGTAAACGAACCGTATATAAGTCCGGTGCTAGTAGGAGCTCTATAGTAAAACGTGCTATAGGCATCTACGTCTGGGGTGGTATTTAAAAACTCTTCAGTCTTTATCTTTAAAGTTACATTGGTGAACTTATTCTTTGGCGCCCAATTTGGGATTGTATCTAAAAATCCACCCTCTTTATTAGCTGTTATAGTTATAGCATCAACTATAGGTGCCTGGGTAGATCCATTAGAAGATACTTGATCTATCTTAAATCTTATACTATTGTAAGCCGCTACTGGAACATCAGTATTGTAAGTTCCTGTCAATAAATTAACAGAGTTAGAAATAGGTATTGTTGCTAGATTTATTCTAGCAGTTGTTCTATTGGCTGATAATGTGGTGGCTAAGCTAGTGGCAGTTATAAATGCGCCTGAGTATAAGTATTCAGGAGTAACTATAGTAGTTCCACCAGGATAGTAATCATACTCTATAACGGCATCTTGCCAGCGACTAATAGCTAAACCAGGACTATAAGGTGCGGTTCTTAAACTCTGTTGGGTAGTAGTATATATTCTTTCTAAACCAGTAGGAGTTTCTAATGCTAGCTTACCTGTCAATAATTTGATATTATCCCAATACGAATGACCTACTATGCCATAAATACCAGTAAAGGAAAATAAGTTATAGCCAGTATGGGGCGGTGCTCCAAATACTAATGATGGTCTATCCTGATATCCAGTATAAACAGGTGTATCAAATTTTGATATACCAGCAACTGATCTACCATTTTCACATAGTATATATAAGTTATTACTCTCTATTCCAACTCTAAATCTTTTGGGCTGATTTAAATTAACACCGATAGAAAGCTCTGGATGATTAATAGATCTAATACCATCAGGCCTACATTCTAAGTAATCCCAATTAGTTCCATTAGATATATAAACACCATGGTTTATAGAACCACTTAGCTTTGGTAATCCAGTTAAAGTATTTTGACCACTTGTATATCCTACAATACTTCCACTAGCAACGTATGTAGAGGCTACATCAAACTCTATAGTGAATGGATAATTAGTAGGCTCATTAGCATTAAAGAACTTTGTATTTGGAGAACCAGAATATAGAGCAAAATATTGATAGGTTGCTCCAGTTATTCCTATACCAGAACCCGAACATTCTGGTGTATATATCTCCCAAGATCCGCCACCGAAAGTAGATCTTTGATATCCAGTTATCCCAGGCAGTGTTAAGCTATTAACATATCCGCCTGTTACTGTGAAGTCAGTCTTTAGAGTGCTTAAATTAGAAAGGCCGTTGTTTAATGTCCAGCCAGATATAGCGGACCACTGATTAAAATATGATACTGATCTTTCAACCTGTGGTAATAAAGCTACAAATCCATTTGTTATGTATTGTAGCCCAGTGTTAGATCCTGTGACGCCACTAGCATCTATAAAATCTTCTCTAGATTTAAGGCCTTTATCTGGATAAAATGTCATATAGGAATGGTCTTAGAAGCCCAGTTTGAAATTTTTGACTCATCACCAAATGGACCACGAAGCCTTAAAGCATAACCGTATGTGTTTCCAGGAATTACATCCATGTCAACAAATGTTGTATGATCCCTGTACGACCAGTCTTTCCAGATGGAAGCTGAGCTGATACTGCTGTTATACTTCCAGATTTGATAAGCTACATTATCTCCAACAGAAGATCCATTTATAGACTTCTTGTCTATGTTTATTTCTATGCGTTTAGGATTAGCTAGTGCTGAAATAATAGGCGTCATAGGTGTAGTTCCTATTAAAGGATAGATATTTAAATTCTTATAGTTTCCTATAGTATCAGAGAACTTTAATAGGATGCTTTGTGGATCATCTCCTTGAGCATAATCTACAGTAATCCTACTGATCTTATCGGGACAGTATTGAATAGTATTTATATTACCAGATATGGACGCGCATTCTATATTGCAGTTGCAAGGTATGTTGTCATTAAAATCAAAGTATATAAATAGTTTTTCATTATTAGAACTATAGAACAATCTATACGGGTTAGGAGTAGGACCTTTTGTCCATACATTTTTATCTCTTATAGTTTTAGTTAGCTCTGCAAAATCTGGTATGTTAAGATTTTCTGGCATTATACCATCCATAACTATTTCAAATTCTACAACATTAGAACCTAAAAAGTTAGGTATTACAGTTCCAAAATCAAAAGCTAATATATAAGTTTTTGTTTCGCAGTTTGTATTTATTGGAAGAGACTTTACTGTGTTTCTATAATATGATAGAAACAAAGGAGCTGTTATATTACTATTCTTATATGAGCCGTCTTCATCAACTCTAAGAATATTTAATTTTGGAGTATAGTTAAATACTCCATTAAGACTAAACGTTATCCAAACAACAGATGGATTTTGTTCATCTTGGCAAACATTTAGTATTATAATTTTCTCATCTACTTTTTCTAGAAATCTAGAACAGACGACGCACGGTAACTTACCTAATCGGTCTGGTCCTATAAAATCTCTATTATGAACTTTGAGGTCGCCTGGCATTAGTAATACCTTTCAGAGTGTATAACATCTCTACCTATATTGTAAGGATACTTAAGTAGGTGTATCCACGTTTCATTGCTAATAGTGGATGTAGGAATTGTATATGTTAGTGATCCAACTAAAGAACCAGTGGCAGAATACATAGTTATAGTATCAGGAATATCATACTGGTCTTTACCACCAATAAGCATTTTTATTTCTTCTGCTCCATATGAAACGTCATATGTTATAATATCATTAATCCCATCGTTAGTATAATTAGTTCTTGTTGGTGTTAATAATCTTACATCTTTATGTAGATACATTCTAACTTTACAACGCTCGTTAGCATTACTGCCATATTTAGATATGACAAGCACTGGATTATTTAAAGTATCAAATGGTAAACCTACTGGCGCCATTCCTATTATATGATCATTATCAAATACGCTATTGTCATTAATCATTATCCGATCTCTAGTTTCTAGAGCAGGCGCACTTTGCTGTATGATATCTACCCGTCTTGTAGAGGATCCAGCCATAGAACCTATTGATTCAGGATTATATATTCTAGCTATTAGGTTGGTATCTAGTGTAGTTCTATCTAGCGATTTTAATACAAAGGATACTGAATCGCCGAGAATCTTTAATATGAAGACTCTATAAGTATCGTCTATATAGAAGTCTATATAGTTATTAATATCAACTTGTGCATATCTAGCTAAACTATCAGATATAGTATCGTTAAGAAGCTGTCTATAGGTTCTGATATTATTCGGAATAGCAGAAGCATTTTCAGTTACTTGATCTATAATTTCTGCTACTCTAGATGCCTGAGCTACAATATTATTAGCACTATCAAAAAATAGAGCGTTAATAAATAGCTTACCTAAAGAGTAAACATCCGTTCTAATAGTCATTGCTATCTTTGCACTTTCAGTAGCTGTGCATATGCTAGCAGAAGATGTTGCTACTTCTACCTGCTTACCTTCAGTATCTACTAAGATTATTTTACCGTATAAAGATACTTCAGTATTTGGATGGCAGCTAGCAGCGATAGTTATTTGTTCTCCCCGTCTTACAGAAGTAGAAGATATTACTATATCAGCATTATAAACTGTAGAGCTAGCTGTATAAGGTTTAGTTGTAGAATCTAACGTTGTATCTAAAGCTGAATAGTTCTTACTATTATAAGAACCAGCTTCTAATCCAGCTGGAAGTTCATTGATAGGTATCTTAGTATTTACATCATTATTTGATGGACCTATACCAGGTATAAACTCTAATGATGGAATACGGCTACTTGAGTCTAGACTAGCACCACCAGCGACGTCTATTGTTCTAGGAATAGATATAACATCATCAAGCTTAGAGCCTTCTACTAATAGGTCTATAGCTGGATTATTAAATGTTTTATTTAGGTTACCAATCTTATTCATATCCTTAGCATTTTTGTCTCCAAAGACAAAGCTAGGAGTTAAATTTTTATTAGTAAAGCTACTGTCTGGATTAAGAGACTGCCAGTTACCTGGATCACTATTTAAAGTATTATCGAACTTCTCAGGAAGCTTATTTTTATCTTTCTCTCTTTGATTAAACATTGGATTCTCGGATATCTCATTAAGATCTTTATTGTAAAACAAAGATGGCCTAAGAGGATTGAATCCAAATGATAAATCTCTAATTGGAAGATTAGTATAGTTAAGGGAATCTTCAGCGAACTCTATTGGCTTAGAATAGTATCCATTCTCTGGATCAACTATCTCATGATAGCCATTAGGATCAGGATTAGTTATTCTAATTAAAGTTCCTGTTACTGGAGTTATTATTCCAGGGATCTTTGGATATGGAGGAGCTCCATAACCTGGCGGTATCCTAATAGGTCCCTTAGGAGGTAAGTATCCAGTCTCTGGCGGACCAGCTATACCAGATACTCCTGAGCTACCTGTAGTTCCTGTCTGTCCAGTTTGTCCGGATTGATTACCAGTAAATAAGCAACCCTGGTTAACCATGGTTACCTGAACTAAATAACTATGATCTGAATCAAAATCTGATGGTTGTATACCTGGAATGCCACCGTAGTTCCATGCAAATGTTCCGTATAATGAACCGGTTAGTATAACTAACGGCCTATCTGGCGACGCATCTGTATGTTGTGGATGTTGAAAGTTGGGATACATGATTGTCCAGTATTCATCGCATACTGGCTTATATCCACAGTTATCTATAGCATATACCCACTCTCCTGTGCTGCTTAGATAGTATCTGATAAGAAGAGTCTTTTCTCTATTTAAATTCTCTGTATCAATTATTTTTAATCCAGACGCCATTTAATACTCTAGGGCTAATGTGTTAAACTGTCTAAAATTTGATACCAAGTGATTCTGTGCTGTTATGGTATAAGTCTTAGTTAAAACTTCGGTTCCATTTGGTTTTAAAATCGCTATACTAAGATCTATTAAAGCGTCGTAGCCAATAGTGATTGGACCAACATATGAATTAAATAGTTTATCATGATAGAACTGAAGTCTATATGGATTTGCGATATTTATAAACACGTAGCTGGGTAGATACTCAACCTGTGCTTCTGATATGCGGCCATTCAAAAGTATCTTACTTCCTTGGTAGTCAACAAAAAATTGACTGCTATCTGGATTAGCTAGATAAGTCTCTGTTAAATTTTTGCCATTTACTGAGACTGAAACCGATCCAGGGCTTGGAGGATAGTTAAGATTTATTACACTAAAGTTTTGACTATAGGTAGGACTGTAATTAGTCTTAACAGGTTCAGAAGCTGTAGTCTTAATCTTATTATAGTTACCATCTAGTATAATAACATTACCGTGGAATAAAGGATCAGCTCTATAGTTCAATTCAACAGATGTTAATTGATCATAGGTGGCTGCTCTTCTAGTTGGAGTTTGACCCACATACTGAATAACAGTCTCATCTGGAGGAATCCATATTATAGATGCTGCTCCACCAGAATCTAGTTTGCCTTCAATAGTGGGCGCTAACTGTTCATTAGCTCCTAGATAGCGCTTATGTAGCCAACCAGGAAATCTAGCTAAAGGTTCTGTTATACCTACTGCAAATCTGCCGCCAGCATAAGGATTACCTTCCACGTTAGAAACCTGGATACTAAACCCAACGCCATTATCCTCGCCCTGTCTACAGATAATTCTTTCTGGATTTACATTTATATCAAAAGGATAATAGGTTATATGATAGGGCTTAATTAAATCTGAATGATTTTCAGGTATCAAATTAAATACAGATTTGCATCTTAATTTATCTTTACCACTTAGTCTAGCCCATGGTAATATTAGCTTTCTACCAAGCGGCCATCTAACTTCATTAAGTGTAGTTACAGTTGGATTAATAGGGCCATCGTAGATAGCTGCTGGAATCTCTGGTATGTGTATAAAGCCTTGGTTAAAACTATTTCTGACAGGAGATATAGCTAATCTAGTGTCAATAAATTCTTTATCATCGCTAGTTTCATACTCTACTGTTAGCTCATTATATCTAAACTTTCTATGATATATAGTCGGCTTGTCATTTTTTTCATACTGAAGAGCGTCTAAGTATAGATCGTAATCAACATTGTTTTCTATTCTAAAGTTGAAGAAGGCAGAATTTTCAGGAATGAAGTTATTAAAAGAAAGTCCAGTAATAGCGCACTCGACTTCAGGAGCTTTATCAGCATTGGCACCAGAACCAATTGTTATAAAGAATCTCTTCCAATCAGACTCAGCTGTATATATACCACTTATATCTAATCCTAGCCATTGATAACTAGCATCATAAAACTTACAGATATATGTTGAATTGTTATTGGGAGATACGTTATAGTTTCCAGTAATCTGGTATCCAGTAATACCAGTAATGGCGCCGGCCTTGGCGTGCCAGCTTAGAGCATAAGCATTACTATCAATAGGAAGTAATTGCTCTATGTAAGCATCTGGTTTTAATACACACAGATAGTCGCCCATAAAAGGCTCTATGTCATAATTCTGTCCTGAATATAAATACGTATTACTACTATTCCAGTTTAATGGCCTATAGGCATCGGCTCCTGCGAATCTATCAAACTGCGAGTTAAGAAGTTGATTGCTATTGTTAGCAAATACTATCTCCATCCTCTGTATATTTTCATCCCACTCTAACCTAAATTCTCTATTACATAATAGATCCTTATCATTAATAGAGCATCTATCATCAGTAATTACTACTGGACCGTCAGATATATAATCGGGTGGCAAATAGAACTTTGTTTCTCCCTGTGAGATTTTTAATCTATAGTATACAGGAGAGTATAGGAATCCATTAACATTTGATTCCCACTTTCTAACATAGCATTGTATCTCTATTTCTTCAGTTCCATCTTGTATATCTAAATCATAATGATACAGTGTTAATTCATTACCAGCAATATCTATGTATCTTGGATCTTCTATATTAGATCCAGCTACTGATATCTTTATAGGCTTTGTAGTTATAACTGTTCCTGGTAGTCTAAACTTAGTTACCGCGCATTCTCCTATAGTTCTACAGGCCTTTTTAGCATATAAATAATATTCTCTTTCATGAGAACTAAAGAAGCCTTTTCTTATTTTAGGCAGCCAGATATCAAGTCTTTTGTATATAAGATCTCTTAAAGGATCAATGTCACAATTTTTAGATAGTGCTAGATCTCTTGGAGAAACAAATACATCCTGTCCAAAGAATCCAGAATTAGATTTTTTATCATTAGCTCCAGCAGCAGTAGTTCCACTACTTCTATTATTGCCTATAATATCTTTTCTAAAATCAGTAGACTCTAGATAAGATGGTAGCCACAATATGGCTTGTGCCAACTCTGAATGAAAGCTAGGAACTAATCCTAATACTGGAGAGATAGGTAATAACGATAAATCTAAATACAATCCATTTTGTTTAGTTTTAGATCTAGCTACTTGTAAGAACTTAGGATCCTGGGATATTGATTTAGAATCCATGACAGAGCCGTCTGGATTACTATTTACTCTAAGATTCTTCCATTCTAATAGACTAGCGATATTCTTTCTTTCTCTTGGAGCTGTAGGAACATACGCTTTCTTTTCTATAGCTATTAAAGTCTCTGCAGTCTTTACTAGATCATTAAAGTTAGAAACTATGGCTTTAAGTTCTATATCTTCTTGAAATAGAATTGCTGCCGGCCCTATTGTATTCCATATGACATTGCCAATAATATAAGCACTACCAGTGTCAGATAGACCAGCTCCATAATCATTAGCTAACTGGACCCATATAGCAGCATCAGCGTTTCCAACAGAACCATTTAGAAAGATGCTGTTATGAAATAATGATACATTTTTACATAGTCTAGCAACTACACCGAAATCTCCATTAGTAATTACATTCTGTATTACACTACTATTGTTGCACTGCTCTATCAAAATATTGACATTTGTATTATCATTAACAATACAATTCTTTATTTTTACTTTATGAGATCCGTTAGTAGCTCTTATACCTACGGCAAAATTTTGAAATCTGAGCCCTTCTATAGTTATATTAGGATTAGCCGAATCTATATCGGCACCAACATATTGCTCTTCTGGATTTAATCTACCATCAAATACTGGAAAGAAGTTTCCAGAAGACTTTATAACTACTCTAAAATCTGTTCCTAGAAGATCTAGGGTAGTTCCTCTTGGAAAGATAAAGCCGGGATAGTTTCCACTTGCTACTTGAATGATTATGTCTTCTGTAATATCAGGACTCTGTTCTAGTTCTGATACTATTGAGTCTATAGCCTGCTGAACAGTTTTATATCCAGAGCTAGAACTAACAGTATAGTTATAAGTTACCATTAGATGATATTACCTGTAAAATATTTTAATGAAGAGTTTCCAGTTTCACCAACTACAACACTATATACTTTAGATAGTATAGGCGCCTTAGATTGTGTTATATAAATATCAGGAACTAGATCATTAGTATGAGCAACTCCTGGTAGAAAGTTATTATATCTTAATATAGTGTTATCAATTTTTTCTCCACTATATCCAGTTAATCCTCTGCCATGAGCATGTATAGAATCTATTTGTATATCGTTAGTTATATATTGAACTATAGAAGGATCGCATCTTGTTTCAAGATGATCAAATCCTAGTTCTTTATTATTAGCAGCATCCCAATAAGCTCTATCAGCTCTTAGGCTGCCCCATTCAATATTTGTATTTGACTTTAGTTCTTTAACAAAACTATAGAACTTAGTTCTTCTTAGATTATAATTTTCGTCTTTATATGTATCTCTAAACAATCTATCAGAAATTCTTCTTAGGACTATAGGCGACCAAGGAATAGATGTAGTATCTTTTACTGAGATCTCATACTCTCCTAATAAAAGGCCATCTGAGTTTTCAGAACCAGATAGCTTAGGACTAATTTCTACTGATAAGATCTTTCTACCAAGACTGTCAGTAAATTGATTTAGAGCTTTTATTAGATCTCCAAGATATGGATAGTCATTATACTTATATAGTTTATAGTAATCGTATGTTACTTTAATTAACTTTCCAGCTGCAACTGAGTTATTAATCTTTATAGAGTATATATCAGGATTCTCAGAATCAATATCATAGAACTCTATCTCAGAGTCCGATATTTTTTCTCCATGCTCGCTTTCAATTAGTATAGGATTAGTGTATATAGGATTAGAAACAGTAACACTTAACTTTACTGGGTCTAGATATACTGTATCAGTTGTTTGCAGATCATTAGTTCTTACTAGAACACCAGCCGATGTGACGGCTATTAGCGCCGATATATTGTAAGGAATGTAGTTACTAGCAATATTAATTGTAATTGCATCAGAATCTTTATTGATTCCTAGCTCTCTAGTGGAGCTATTTAATATACCATTGTAGTATGGTGCGCCAGGATTGACTACTGCATCTTTTATTCGTTCTGTTAGTTTATAGTTATTTTCATCTGGGAGGCGCTGAATATCAACTAGAGCAGCAAAGTCATCAAAGATATTCCATAAAGCTTTTTCTCTAACGTCGATGGCTTTAGAAGTAAGCTCAATATATCTTTTGGATGTAACTCCACCTCCAGAATCCAGTCCTTGTATAGCTATCTTTTTATAGTTTACATCCATTAGAATAGTTAACTTCCAAGAATTACTTGTTGGATATTCTAACCCTGGATGATCAGGCTCTCCATCTACTAGGACAGACATACGCTGTCCTTTAACTCCAGTAATAACCTTTATAATAGACTCAGAATCTTCTACTTTGTTTATAGCAAATTCAGTGTCAAATAATTTTCCTACATACGTAAATCTTCTAGGGATGCCGCCTTGGCCAATTGTATTTGGTCCTAGCGCTATAGCTCGCCATAAGTAGTTTCTAAAAGTATCATTAGTAGATTTTTGCATCTCATCTTCTGATAAGATAGCAGTGATACTTCCATCTGTATTATCTATCAAATTTTCTTGATCTACGGTAAAAGCTCCTACAGTAGTTAGATGGGGATTTATCTCATTATTTCTTTCTCCAAACATTGCTAGCGTATCGTGCCAGCCAAGATCAGGAGTTATTTGAATTAAGTAGCCAGTAGGAACTACAACATCACTAAATGCATCTTTAGCAAGATATTCATCTACGTGAATATCATCTACTAAAACTATAGTAGCGTTAGTAAAACTAGTTGTTCTTGTAGAACTACCAGTTAATGCTATTCTAACACCATAAGAAGTTGGAGTAGTTCCAGGAAAGCTTTGAGTATAAAATTCAAATCTTAATCCAGTTGGAACCTGTGTAGCAACAGTGTTTGCAGCAGTAGCACCAGAATACCAAGCACCAGATAAATGATCATAGTATGCTACAGGAACGTTACCAGTATATCCTATAATGTGAACAGATACATTAGTAGCTGTGTTTCCTAAAGCATACGGCTGTTGTATTTGAGCAAAAAATTGATGCCTAGTGCTACCACTTAAAGATATACCAGTCTGTAGTAAATAAGATCCTGTTATATCATAGTTAACTAAAGCTACGCTATAATTCTCATATATAGACCTAGTAGAAACGCTGCCAGTTATATAAGAAAGGCCTCTAAGATTTATTCCAGATTGTGGTATTAAGTATCCTGATGCGCCGCTAACAATCCAATTAGTTATACCAGTAGCAAAAACTCCAGTCATTCTATAATCTAGAATGCCAGTTCCTGTAGGAAATACTCCAGATTCTAAATAACCATTTCTAACTCTATCAATAAATAGATACTCAGACTCACTAGATACGTCTTCAAATCTAAAGTATCTATCATTTATACCACGAATACTTAGATTTTCTACATAGTCGTAGTTAGTAATAGGTGGAAGGATTTGACCTTCCATATCAATAAACCTATCTGAGCAGGTCATTCAGTTCTCTTTGCTATTAGTCTTAGGTAGTTAAATGGAGCTTGGCCGCTTTGAGTTGGTGCCAATAATGATTCTGAAATTTGAACACCAGCTAATCTACCATCAAGATAGAACAAGCTAGCATCATTTTGAGTAGAAGAACTCTTGCCTCTATTATTTAGATCTACAACAGTGAAGGCGCCAGATAAACCAGCCTGTCTTCTGTGATCGTGTCCAAATAAACTTCTGCTAAAAGCATTATATTTATTAGGCCATAAAGTATCTACATCTTTACTGCCGTAGGCTCCAAGATATAATTTGAAGTCAGTATAAGCAAAGTCTAAATCGCATCCTAGATTATGGTTAAAGTAAAGCTTTGTAGAAGCGTCAGTTACTCCATAGTTTATCTTTGGTGTGCATCTACCTGATGTAGTATCTACACCACTATTAATTGGGATCCATGAAGAATCGTAATATCCACCTGGTCTATAGGATGTAACTTCATTTACGCGCCACTCTGTAGTTCCAGTTCTAGTTAAACTTACTTCGCCTATTGCTACTTCACCAGGCATAGCAAATGGAGTAGCTCTACTTATTATAGTAGGTATAGTTTCTATATCAGTATTATAATTTCTACTAGCGAATATATAAACTGTTCCTGTTGGATTAGTTTCTAAGGCTCCAGATACAGCGTATCCAGCTGTAGCCGCCAAGGATATATTTGGACTATTGGTATTTAAAATTCTAATATCTTCATCAAAAGATACTACTAGCGGCTGAGTAGCTGTAGCAGACACTCTAACAGTAGGATCTGTTACGACAGAAGTAACATCGTCAATAAATTGCCAGTGTCTACAACCAGGATTATATAGTGTATAAGGTGGATTCCCTAGTGTAGAATCTGTAGGCTGCACTGGTGTATAAACGTTTAGTCTCTTTATTTCAGAGCTAGAAGACCCTGTTAATTCTTCAACAGTATATCCGTATATAGGGGCGCTATAGTTCTTTGTTGGTAGATCTATCCATAGGCTGCCAGGATCCATCATTCCTTTAGAGAACCAGCCACCATCGATAGCTCCTAGTATACCAGTATAGAATCCACTAACAATGGCCATTCTAGTTCCAGTGCATAGTAGCTGTAAGATAGATTGATGGGCTCCAGAAGAGCTGGCCGCTGCATTTAGAAGTCCAGAGTAATTGAATACTTCTCCTACGAAATTGCCGCTACTTATAAATCCTTGAGAAGTATATGCTCCACGCTTAGGTAGAACAGTCCCGTAGTATTTAGGAGCTGCCACAATATAGTTACGAAGATTTCTCTTCATAGTATATTTATATGTAGCTGCAACTTCAGAAGCGTCTAGGTTATCTACAACAGAATGTCCGTCTGCACCAGCGCCGGCAGTATTAGCTGCAATAATATTACCATGTAAAGTCTCGTCCTTAAAGACTGTCAAATTATTAGTCTCTGTAGGACCTATTAGGTGCGATACGCCGTTTACAAATAGCTCGTCCTTAATAGTGAAGTCACCTAATATTGTGGATGTTTCACCAGTTGAATGGACAACAGTTACAGCGCCATTTACATAGAGATTGCCAAGAATAGTTTCATTACCATTTACTCTTAGCATTGCCCCTGTGTATTGAGCCGTAGTTATAGAACCTAATGAACCTGAATAGTTAGGCCATAAGGCGCCACCAATTGTAGTCTGACCTTCTCCAGATAAAGAGCCGCGATAGGTTATTCTATCCCCAGTATTATTACCTATTTCAATTACAGTTGATAATGAAGCTAAAGGATTTGTTGCATCAACATTTGCTGCTAATACTATACCTGTTCCTTCTAACTTTACTTTATCATATCTAGATCCAATTTGGACATTGTGCCCGGATCCTAGTAAAGGATAATAAGATGCCGTTTCTGTAGAAGATATTCTTACATCATTATTTAGGTGCTGAAGATATACAGCGTTACTAAATAAAGAAGCTATATTGTCTCCTGGATCATTTAATAAAGCAAATCCAACATGGCGCATTCCTGCCCAGCCTGTATAATTACTAGGCCCTAATACTTTTTGAATCTCCATTACATCATCTTGTAGCGTATTTAAGTGCCACATAGATGCGCAGTCAGGAGACGCACTATAAGTTACTGTAAATGGATTAGTAGTTGGAATAGCAGAGAATTCTATATATCCCTGCTTTGCATTAGTATTGCCGCTAGCTATAGTTCCATCACTTGATGTTATAGTAGTTGTTGAACCATTAGAATTTACTAATGGTCTGTGGTATAGATAAAGTCTACTGCCGACTATTTGTGTCAAATAATGTTCTTCAGATACTTGGAATGAGCCATCTATATTAGATTGCTTATTTACATAGACACTGAAGTTAGCAGGAAACTCTGTCTTTCTACCTTCTGGGGCATACTCATTTGGTGATATAACTATTTTTGCACCAGATATTGCAGATCCAGTTGGAGCGTGTGAACTATAAGTATTGTAATTTGGCATTATATTACCTGTATCTGTGAGATACCATAATCTTCAATTGTATAAACATTCCTATTAGTAGGATTAATGTAGTAATAGTCGTAGTATAATCTTATATGAGTTATGCGTCCAAGTTGGGTAGTTATTCTTAACCACTTATTATCGGAGTCAGAAAAGTTAATTGATTGTACTTCGTCAGAAATTTGATCTAATGAGTAGGTATTTACTAGAGATAAGGGTATTTCTATATCAGCAAAGCTTTCTATATAGTCTCCAAAATTAGGAGGTATATTTGGTTTCATAACTTTTAAGACATAATATTGTTTGTTTCTATATATTTCTTTACATAGAACAAATAATAAATCATCATAAATAGTTGTAGCTAATACAGTTCTATCAACATCACAGTGTTGTTTAGTACCATAACCAAAATTTTCATACCACCTAACGTCCCGTATTTCATATACTTTATAGACTTCAAAGTTGGCATCTTTATCTATCAAGCATAGATTGCCGTCTCTAGCAACCCATTTAGTATTATAATTCTTATTATAGAAATCTATCTTTCTACCATAGGAAGTATTATCAAGATATTCTCTATTCTCAGAATTAGGAGACATGGCTTCGGCTCTAGTAGGAACACTTATAGTTGTAAAGTCTTCAATCTCACCTACAGGGAAAAGACTTATAGTTCCTATATTTGATATAGCTTGGGCAAACCTATATGGTAATGTGTATTCAACATATCTAGGCTTATCAATCATATTAGGCTGCCACTCAGTAGCCTGATTAGCTGATTCTAATTGTGGGCAAGCCACATACATAGTTCCAGATGTCAATTTTATAGTCATCTGAATTTGATATACTTCAGAGTCAATTTGAACAGAGCATATAGTTCTTTGCCAGTTAGAAATAGTTCCGTTTATAGGAGTCTCAGCACTATAGTTTACGCCATCAATAGTTTGTATTGATAGCACTAAGCTACCAGCGATGTTAGATCCCTTTATATAAACAGATCCAATTAGCTTCTTTATATTTTTGTTAATATCAATTAATTGAGATAGTATGCAATTATCTACCATCTTAATGCAATAGGATCCTGCAAAGCTATTAGCAGAGTCTAAAGTTACTTGCTGATAAGCGGGCTTACTATAATCTGTCCAACCAATTGGCAGTCTAGATCTAGAAACATCTCTTAATCCAAACCCAGAGTTAAACAATAGATTTCTACTGGCTCTATTCTCAAAAGCTTCTCTAGTAGTTACTGAACCTCTATATAGTTTAAATCTTGAAGACTTATCTGCAGTTAAAGAAAACATATTTCTTAACTTAGCGTTGGTTAGGTTAACTACTGATTCTAAAATCATACCCCAAGAATTTACAAATCTATAGCCAATAGAATCAGTTTTTTGACGCATCTCCATCCATTGTGGTAGGTTATTTAGTATACCTTGAGTAGCGGCACCCATGTAACCAACATATGGAGGATCAATAACTTCTACACATTGACTTCCATAGCTATATCCTACTGTCATAGCTATAACAGATAGAACAGAAGCTGAGTATGAATATCTAACGTTTATATAATTGCTAGCAAGATCTATGTAATCTAGATTACCAACTACATTCTTTGTGCCTGCTTCTAGTAAATAAGTAGAGCGCGCAGGAATTGTAACTTGGAAATTATAGTCCCCGCCAGTCTTATTTGCTTGTAGTATTCTATCGCCTATGGCTATAGGATTTAAAGCATCCACTTGGCCAGTAGCAGTATATATTCTATAGATATCATAAGATCCACTAATGCCATAGACTTCAGGAACAAATCTACCACTAAAGGTAGTAGATCCTGTAGTCCAGTTCATCATAGTTATCAAATATTTGTTTCTAGATCTATGCTTTCTAACTGTGTGTAAAATAGCATCTTCTCCAGATAGCCCAGTATGGCGAGAGAATCTAGTAGCATTTTGTTCATAGTTAAATGCATGACCAGTAGCACCAACTGCCCAATCCTCTAGTGGCGGGTATAATAAACCTTGTGGCTGATATTCTTTTGATACTCCTACCGTTCTAAACCATTCAGACATTAGTCCTACTACGCCCGTCCAGTTAGAACCAGTAATCCATTGTGATTCTTTTGTATAGATGCCAGTTCCTACACCAGCATCTCCAGTAGATTCTGGACCTCTATGTTCTATGACAACACGACCACCATAGAGTGCTTCTTTAGCAATACCTTGTGAGAAACAAGTTGATCTAAAATTTCTATCAGTAGTGCTATAGAATGTAGTTATAAATCCAGGACCAAATCCACTAAAGCCAGAATAGATATAACTTTGGTTGTTACTATCTCCCATGTTTCCACCATGAGGATAGTATCCACCGTTATACATTCTATTACCATGTATTATGAACATGGTAGGAGTTAATAGATGCCAGTATGGAGTTAGCCTATAGAAGGCTGCACTATCATAAGGATTGATTGAGTAATGCTGCTTATGAAAGTTATCGCCTATTCTTGTTGCAGATGAACTGGTTTTATAACCTAGATAGACATCAATAGGGAATTCGCACGCACTTAATGGATAGGTAGCAGTAGCATTCAATCTTGTTGCATAACCTGCAGCTCCAGATCTAAATGCTTTAATATAGTCATTATACAAAAGTTCATTAAAGAATCTGGAGTATCCAGCTCTTGGATGTGTATAGCTTACATTGCTTAGACCATCTCGGTATATATGATTATGAGCATAGCAGCCATAAAAGTTACCCAATGTATCGGCATACATATGGGTTCCAGATTGGCCTAGGGTCTTCCAAATCTTGTGGTATTGCTCTCTTACATATGGAGCTGTTGGGCAACATACTTGATCAACAGAGAATATAGCATTACCACCTTCGGCGAAACTTACACCAGACTCAAATCTATCTTTGGTCATAGTGTAATCAGCATAGTTTCTACCTTTAGCTATTAGGTCATATCCCGAATAGGGTATTACGGTGGTAGTGTCAAATGGTTGCATAACGTCTTTTACTATATAAGTAGAGACTGATGCACCACTTGCATACATCTTATCCCACATATTTGCCCATATAGGATTAGGAGGTAGAGCATCTGGTAACTTAGAAGAGTTTCTAGATCCCGTTACACCTGTTCCGAAACTATACCATCCCCAGTTTTGACCCGTTGTAGGTAACCCATTAATAGCATGTGCATGAATTAATGGAGTATAGCTGACCATAAAACCTGTCTTAATTAAATTTTGATAGGTAGTTACAGCGTCAATAAATGTTGATCCATCTCCTGTTTTAAGATAGCTCTCTAGCAAGAATATAGTAGATTCGGCTACTCGCTGATCTAGCTCACCACTAAGCGCCCGCTTCCATAGTGGATCTTTAACATAAGTCTGATTAGGAACCGCTTCATTTCTATAGACCATAGGACCATAAAAGTCAACATGCTTTGTTGGACTCTTAAAAGGTCTTAATCTAGCTGTCCAGTAAAGTGTGTAAGGGCTACCTAAATCTGATTCTCCACCTAGCCCGTGAGGATCTACTTCATAATTAGAGTAGTCCCATATTTGTAATCTAAGTTTTCTACCATCAGACCACCACTGAAAGTTCTTAGCTGATAGCCCATCAGGATCCATAGCGTAAACAAGCAGCCCATTTTTAGTAGTTTTATTACCTAATGACACCATAGGAGTATACATAAATCCTGGGTGACAAGTAGATAATCTACAAGAGCTAGCTCTAGGAGACTGATTTGGATGCTGATAGAATACTACAGGATAGTATGTTTCATCTAAGATCTTACCGTTCTCTTGTATAATATTACCATTATCTGTGCTTACAGTGACAACAGGTAATGTTGATCTTAAATTTTGTAATGGATTAACTATAGAATCGCCCAACGATAGAGGCGTAGTAAATAGCCAATCATCAGTTTTATCTGTGCTAGGATCTAATAAAGCTAAATTTAAAACACATACTGCGGCTAATGCTACCTCTTGAGATGAGGTAGGAAAAGGGGCTATTGAAGTAGGTTCTCTAAGTTCTAGACTTAAATCAAGATGCGCTTGACCGTCTAATAGCGTGGCAGTATAGTAGGCATCAAATAATAGATTCTTGTCCTGTTCTAGATATACATTTCTCCAAATAAAGATTACTTTTTTACCACCGGTAAAAGTCTGTATAGCAAATGAAGAAGATTCAAATGTAGATACACTTGGATATACTCCATAGGACTCTCCATCAAACTCTCCCGAATTAGCATGAACACACCAAAGCGAAGAAGTGCTATTTAATATCTCAGTATTATTTTGATACTTACAACTTTTTAATCTTACACCAGTAGCCTTATCCTGTTGAAAGGTAAAGCTAGAGATTCCATTTGTTAGTGTAAGTTCTGTTTGATATGTGGCTGAGGATCTTTGTGTATATAAAAATCCCCCGTGCTGTAAATTACCGCCACGTCTAGGCCGATTACTAGCAAACTTCTTTGGCTTTAGCATTAGATTGGAGGTTGCGTTGGAACTGAAATAGCTCTCTTTATTACCTGTCCATTAACTACTACTTCAACATCAAGGGTATATGTTCTAGCCTGATCAAATTGTATTCCAGCATTGTATGTCAATACGAATATTCCTCTTGTTGGATCATAATACGAACCGTCTTGGGTTGATCCAGACTTAGTTGCAACTAGATAGCTAGTAGGTATGTTCCATGTCTTTATGCTATTAAGCGCGCTGCTCTGTGGTGAATATAGTGTAGCTCTACATCCTGATATACCTGCGGTTATTACTTCGCTACCATGGTAAATGGGGCCGATATGGAAGTGAGCTCTAGATCCTACAGAAGTAACATTGCTATCGTATTCGTTAAAGCTATAATCTAGAGTAATGTTCTCTTGTGGAACTTTCTCTATGTGCATAGCTCTATAGATTCCATTATAAGCTACGCCTGTATAAGTAGGCGCGGGCCTTAACGTAAAGGCATTATTATATGGTAAGAATCCTGATATTAGAACAGCAGAATACTTGCTACCTGGTGCAGGTCCTTTCGATATCAAATAATTATTACTAAGTAAGAATATTGCTGAAAGCGTAGTATCAATTTGTCCTACAGCTCCCGCCCCAGTCTTTAAGAAGAACGTATCAATACCGCCTGCAGTATTATAGCCAGCTATTTGAGCTGTATCTAAAGTAGCTCCACCAAGTTTAGTATAAATTATGTAATCACCTTCTCTAAGCTTAGCTCCATATTGGATACCATTTTGACCAGTTATACTAGTAGAAGCTATAACGTATTCTTTGAATCCGTTTACTGAGTTTCCAGCAGTAATTGTTCCACCAACACAATAGGCTTGCGTTCCAACTAATGAAACAGAATTAGGATATAAGGGATTACGCTGATTAACTAAATAGCAATTGGTATTCTCGCCTGTTATTATTTTACTCTGCCATATAGATATTTTATTACCAACACCTATAGCACTTCCTGTTAAACCTTCAAGATACAAATCGCTTCCAGCTATTCCTAGATAGCTACTGCCCTGTCCAGTTATTCTATAGGCTGTTCCAGCATTTGGTCCTGATTCTACATATACATAATCACCAACAACTCCAGTTCCAATATAGCCACAGTTTAGAACTGCTTCAGTTGACTGAATATAAGTTGATGTGGAAGTAGTTACGTTTACATATGGAACGTGTAAGCCTCTAGTTACTATAAGTTCTGTCCCTGTCAAATAATTAGATATAGTAGGAACGAAAGCAGATTTAGCTATTCCTGAATAAGCCTCTACTAAAGAGATTCCTGTAGAAACCCTATAACTTTCGCATTCTAGACCATAAGCTATAGGAACAACGTTAGAGGGCTGTGAAAGAAAGAAGTAGTTAGGATAATTAAAAACTCCTGATATACTTAGATCAGGAGAAAGAGTTCTAGGCTTAGGTGATAATATCCACTGGCCGTTATGATCTACTAATCCTATAGCAGATGTATAAAGTCCTACGGTTGTTGTTAACAATCCAGTAAGAATTAGAGTGGTATATCCAACATCGTTGGCACCTGTGCTATCAGAATTTACTACGCTAGAGAATAATGTTCTATTATTCCAGTTTAAGTTTGGGGATATACTATACATTAAGTTACTACTCCTGCTGCATACAATCTAAATGTAGCATATGGATCTGATTGGGTTATTCCTGATAAAGTTTGACGTATCCAGATACCAGTATATGTAGCAGCTGCTAGCGTGCCAATTTGTAATGATGTCTGATAACCGGTATAAGAACTGAAAGTAACTCCAGTTGGAGCACCTGTAGGACTAGCGCACATCTGATTAGTCCCTGTTTCTACGCCTAAATGAATTTGTTCTGGATGTTCTATAGCATCCACGTAGATACCAACTGTTGTAATTGGTGTCAAATAATTATTCTTAATATATACTTTTCTATATTGATAGAAAATATTACTAGAGCCTGAAGGTGGAGCAGACACATGGCAAAATATTTCATTAATAATGCCATTAAATGTTCCAGTAGTTATACTAGATCCGCATAAGCCAGTTAATCCAGTAGGGTTATATAAAGGTTTATAGAAATTTAACATAATTATAATACCTGAATAGGATCGCTATTGTCCTCATCAGGAATAAATAGCTCATCGGATGCTAGCTTGTAATCTCTAATGCCACGAGGCCTATTGTCTATACAAAGTTCTAATATGTTTAAGTCAATTATTTTAGGATTAGAATTTATTATAGCAGCTTTCAACTGATTAATAACTAATTCTCCACCTATTTTTATGCTAGCTAAGAAGTTTAGTATGGAGCTTTGAGCAATATCTTTTATTGCATCTTGCTCACCTTGTTCTATTCCCGGCTCAAATCTTAGCTTTACTGTAATACATATTGGAACATATTCGGGCTCCCTTATTCTTGGAGATATTCCATATGCCGTAACAGATTCTATTGACCGTAGAGTCTGATCTTTCGTTGACTTACTAAGCCTATTGCCTCTAGGAACTAATAGAACATCGAATGTTCCAGCTCCTCTAGCATAGGGTATTAATTCTGTGGTAGATACACCAGCTACTGAGTTAGCTGCTGTGGATATAGCGGCTGATGTCGCGCTGAACTTTGTTGTAAAAGCTTTATTAATTCTATATCTATATGCATCATCGGATTCTTGATCAGACCCTACTGTTATCGTTATATCATTAGTAGAATAAACATCTGATAGGCCTAAGCTATTTACAGTAAGTTGATTTGTTCCTATATTGCCTGCGGCTCCAGTAGAGCTTGCTATAGCATCTACATACACGCTCTTTGAATTTAAAGGGAATATAGTATCAACTAATGTGCTATATTGGGCGGTCCCATCTGGATTGCTAATAGTGGTATTAGCTGGAATCAGTCCTTTAGTATTGTCTGTAGGATGCGGTAATCTTTGTCCTAAGGTTCCAGTTCTTACGTAGAATCTTATTGCGGCATCTTCTTTGTATACCTTAGCACGGCCCTCTAATTTTCTAGCAATTCCAAAGCTATTACCTATTAAGTCTAGGTATGGACCTTTGGCGTTTGATAAAAAAGAGTTCTCAAAGTTCGTGGTAACGAAATCTTGAAGTCTTGCTATTTCTAACATAGTTGCATCTACTAGAGCTCTGGCAATAGAGCCGGCTTCTAAGTAGGTTATGTTAGTATTATTTGACAGATATGCTACAGCATCTGCCACCGTCTCATTAAAAGTTCTTGGTCTTAATCCCATATTATTCTATTAGAGGTGTAGGGTTTGCTGTAATATAAGGAAATGAGTATGCTATAACTTCTGGTATTATATTCAAAAAATTACCGCTGATGTTGGCAAATTTCCCTCTTAACTGCAATGCGATCATTACTTCCTCTTTGTCTAGAGGAACAACTCGAATCCTTATATCTTCTGGCTGCCATATATTTCTTATTAGGGTATTATAAGTTTGAGATTCAATAAGGCCAAGATTTTTAGGAGAGTTTATTTCTCCTATAAATGAACCTAAGTTGCAGCCAACAGAAGGGTTAGGAACATATTCTCCCTGGTCTGTACGGAGCCAAAAATTTGTCAGTGACTTTTGAGTTTCGTATGAATCAAATAATTTTAGGTCACCTTTTGAGTCAATAACTAAGTCGCCCGAAAAGGTAGATCCAACATCCTGAAGAAAATAAGTGTTCATATTCTATTTTAGCGAATATTTTTTACAGTCAATTTTTTATACTACCGTTTAAGATTCTTTTTTCTAGTTCTTGGTTTTCTATTATTTGAGTTCCAAGATCTTTATAGGATCTATGTTCTTGATAAGAAGACTTGTTCTTACCGTTGTCTAATAACTTTAGTATAGAAAATATACTAGTTTGTATAAGTCTATACATGAATATGGCTCTATAGTCGCTATCAGTTAAGATAGGAAATAGACTCTTAAGCCATTGCTTTTCAGGAGTTATATTGCTACTAGGTCTTATAACTAGCGAAGGATTCATTATAAGTCCTGTCAATGTTTTGACAGTCTCTGAACCTATCTTCATCTCGGTGGCTGTAGATGTAATGGTGCCTTGTGATTGATCTATTCTTAGAGCGCCCGGAGTTGGTCTAGCAGAGTCATTACTAAACACAAACTTTCCATCTTGTTTCTGAACGCTTAATGTTCCACCAGCTAAATAGGATACACTGTTATCAGCTGTAGGAAATTTTGTAGAATTAACAGTATCAATATTTTGATCTGTATATGCGTCTAATAGATTACCATCGATTAGGTTTTTAGATTCAATATCTGACTGTGGTGCTGTCTTAGCGCCAATTGCAGATCCTGGAACTGATTGAGGATTCATCTAGGCTTTATCTCCTTTACTATATTCTTATCTTGATAGATAGTAGACTTAGATACGATATAAGCTTCTGGTGGCATAACTTCTTGTGTTTCTATAAACACATCATGTATTCTAGCATCTGGTATGCCTAATACAGCATCATACTTTAGTCGGACTATTAATATAACATTGTTTAACTGATCTAGTATTAACCTTTCTGATTCTTGAATAGTCGCGCTTATCTTTGCTGCATCATCACTAGATAGCTCAGATGATTTATTCTTTTCTTTTATAGCCTTCGATAAGGCTAATTGTTCTGTTGATAAAGTTAACAAGGCATTTTCTAATTGAAATAATACAGCAACAGAATGATTTGGAATAACAAAAGCAAGTCCACTCTTTACGTCATACCCTGTTATAGGATTTATAGTGGTGTATATTGGTATACAGTTATACTTTTTTAATAGTGTTAATATTTTGACACTATTTATTATCTTACAATATGTTCCTCCAGCAACTCTTCTTGAGTCTAATGAAGCTGTAGCCCTTATAGTATTATTAAGATTCATCGATTAACGGCTCCAATGTAATCATAAAATGCTGTCTTTAGATCATGAAAATTATAATAAGTATCAAAAAATGGTATATTAAATATTATATCATCTGCTTCTAACCCGGCAGTCCATGGTGCTCCATTGTATATTAATGGTGATAATATAACTGGTAGCTGTGCAGCTTTATTCTTGTCTGAAGCTCCTTCAGCCCAAGAGCTAGCTAGCATAAAATTAGAAGTATGTTGTGCTATAGATCCTATAGACTTCTCTAGGATGTATGAATTAAACAATAGCTTAGCAGTTCCTCTATATCTATTAGCCAGCATTGTTGCAGCTGTTATAGGATTATAGTTAATCTTAGAAAGGCCACTAGATAAAGTTTTTATACTACTGGTTATAATTCCAAAAGATCCTTTTAGACTTGTATTAAATACAGCTGGTAGTCCTTTTGATAGGATAGCTTTTAGTGCGCCGCCTACTCCAGGAGCTGCCAGTATAGTTCCTAGATAGGCTGCATCAAAAAATCTATCTACTACGTTCATAACCCTATCAAAATTTGCTTCCATGATTGCAGTCTGTATTATAGCTGCACCAGGATTAGAATCACATACAGCCTGTGGAATTATATTAGTAACCCAGCCAACCTCACTATTAAAATGATGGACAACGCTCTCTACTTCTATAGGACCTTTCATTCCATTAAACCTATCGTTTAGTATGATACGGTCATATGGTTTTATGAAGCGGCCTCTTATAGTAAGAGTTCCTCTATACATTTTTTTGATTCCTTCTGCTAAGTTATTACAGGCTAGCTTAGCAGCTAGTTCATCACTGATGCAGTTAAGTTCTGTGCAGAGTTTAACCTTTTTATTAGCTAAAGAAATTCCAGGATGAAACTGAAGGCCTATTACTTTACTGACAGCTGGCTTCGGCCAATATATCCAGTTAACTGTAGTCTTTACTTGTGTCCCCTGATTTAGTGGAGGCCCATCAGTAATAGTAGTATCAGCAGGATTTTCAGCTGGTCTATTTATAACTACTGTGTTCCACATTTGAGATGTGGTAGCTACGATATTATTTTCTATAATATCTTTATCACTATCAATATAATGATGGACCCTAAACACTTTCATATTAGGAAAGTTAGTAGAGTCTTTTAGTGCTAGCCCTACGGTAGTAATTTCTTTTTGATTAGTAGATTTTAGGAACTGTAAAAAGTATCCGATAAATACTTTGAACAAATAATCTGATTGATCTAGTAGCTGCTCAATAGTTATATTCTCTGGAGTAGCATATATAGGAGTAAATGCTAGATTCTTTTTAGAATCTAATGATAGCTGAATAGCATTAGTAAGTGCTACTATTGCTTTTATTGCTTCCTGATCCTTGGGTGCAAATATCTTTATTTCTCTATCTACTCTAGTTCCAATACTTTTGTTCTTAGTAGCCTTATTTAGATTTTCTATGAGATCATTTATTGATGAACTCTTGGTTTTTAAGTAGAATTTTAGCCTATCTATATAATCTTTTGATGGTATATATGATTTAGTTGTTGTTCTTATTTCTAATCTTAATTCATCTAGGACATCTCTAGCACTAAATAAATCTTCTGTAGATACGCCGATGGCCACTATATCAGTATTTAGAAGTTCCACTAATGGAACGTCAACTCTTTTTATTTCATCATAAAGTGTTAAGTTACCATCTTTTAATGGGCCCAATAATGTTCTAATTAAGACATCATAATTAGGCCACAAAAATAATCTATTTGGCTTTATGCCATAAAATAGATAAAGAAGCATCGGGATGCTATTGGTTCCTAGTATGTTATCTAGATCGTCTATATTAGTTTTAGCAATTCCTGAAGCTTTTATCTCGTTAATAACATTGGTATTATTTTTAATGTTTTTAACAAAGGCTTTATAACTATACTTAAATACTCCTTTTACAATATCATTAGTAATTATATCTATAGGATCTATACCTAATTGTATATCATTAAAAGATATAGTAGGAGTGGTGTCGTCCCAGCGTCTAAAATCTGATACTAACCTTACAATTTTATCAGATAACTGTTCTTCTTTTTGAGAAGCATATTTCTTCCATTCATCTATCTTATTCTTTGTTCCTCTTGTATAATAGTATAGCTGATCTGGATGGCCAAAGAATAGAGTAGCTTCGCCATCATAAGGGACTACCTGGGCTATATAGTTCCAAGTATGTCTAGAAGCTTCCTTTATTACATCCCATGCTGGTTGTAATGGAACTAGCCAATAATCATTAATAAAATCAGGGCCATGTATACCAAAGAACTGGCGCCACTTAAAGTAATTATTGATAGTCTTGGAAGCATCTGGATACCATATATTCTTAAATCTAGTATCGATACCAGGCTTTCTAGCATCAGGATCATAAATATCTAATGTATCTAAATGCAAAAGTCTAGTGATATCTGTTAGTATACTAGGTGCATCCTTTATTAAGATTGTATCAGTAGCATTATTTAGGCTATTGGCAACAACTCCTTCCTGATTATCACGAAGCTTAGTTATAATAGCGTTTGCTTCTTTCTCAGGAATATGCTGTCCTATACCATCTGGATCAGCGAGCTGGATAGTTTGAACAACAAGATCTTTAGCTCCCCAACTTTTTCTATTATTAGAATAAAAATTGACTTGTCTATTAATTAACTCAGCTTTCCAACTTTGTGCGACAATAGTTAATTCATCACCTAATTCTACTTCTGTTATTCTTCCTGTAAAAACAATAGATAAATGATCTGGGTTCGATCCATATCCCATTCTAATCTGGATAGGTCGACCTTGTTCTATCTTTCTTTGTCTTATAAATCCTTCTTGTGCGGCTCTTTTAGCTCCTAAAACTATAGGAGACATCTTCTCCCCGTTAACATCCATAGTCTTTTGGCTAACTATGTTACCGGCGCCGAATGTAGAGTTTTGAATGTATCTAAGCGGATCTGCAATTTTAATGACAGCTAATGCAGCATCATCTTTATCATCAGTTATATCAATAGATATAATACTATCTGTAGAATAATATACATCGTCGGCAACAAGATCATTGCCTCTTCTCTCTAAGAAGTATACCTTAGCAGCAGGCCAAAGCTTAGACATGCTATTAAAGTCATCTGGTATTTGAGATAAAGAACTTTTTACTGTTTCTAAAGTGTTTTCTTTTTGATTACGTCTCTGAACATCTAAGTTACCAGCACCTACTGTTGTTAATGCTTCATCATGTAAAGGTGATATATCTTTGATAGATCCATTGTTTTTGATAGTATACTTAAGCTCATGCATTATCCTAATGTAAGCAGCACCAGCAACTGGTGATACCTGGAATCTACTACTAACATAGCCACCTGGGCTGTCATCATCTAGTCCTGTAGTAGTGAAATATAGATTTATCTTCTTAGGAGAATTTGGGTGTAAGTATTCTTGATAGAACACTTTGAATTTGTTAGCCTTACTGTTTTCAAAATCATAAACTGTTTTATCATCAGCCTTTACAAGATCTCTTGTCGACTCAAGATCTTCTTGAAATCTTGATATATCGATCTTACCAAGATCATCTGAATAAGCTTGTGTTATAATCTCTACTAAATTTTGAGCTACGCCCTTTATGTCTTTATCAAGTAAAGAATTTCCATTAGCTATTCTTTCTAATTCAGCTGATTTATTTTTATCTAGATTTCTTAATAACTCAGATTGTCTTATGCTTCTAAGGTTCATGGATAGATATCTCTTTTCTGCAAGAGATAAGTATCCTTCAGCGTTGGCTTCTAGGCCGCTCCGCAGCTCGTTCTTTAGCTTTTTATTATAGAACCATACATACGGAGGAACTTTGTCTTTAGCTGATACACAAATAGTATTTTGTTTATTATCACTTGTGTTAATAGGCTTTGCTGTTCCTCGAGATTTGTAATAATTTATACCTACATCATCGTAGGTAGGAGCAAAGTGTTGCCAACTATCACCAAATAGTTCTTCGTAACTAGGTAATTCAATATCAGGATAGCATGATTGGCGCCATGCGCTGTCATTTATAGCAGTGGATTTAGTATCTTTATCAAAAGCTGGGTATATATCTTTACTAGAAATGTATTCTAGGTATAGCATATTGAAAGCAACATATAATCCTTCTCTATCAAATGTCTTTGATAATAAAGATATAGGAGATGGTCTTACAACTACAACGTCAAATAAAGCTTCTCTAAACTTATTTGATAGTCTTATTTTTGATCCCTTTATCTTGTTTATAGCGGCTATAGCATTCTCTGGTAATCCAAAGAGTGATAGCAATAATAGCTCTGTTATCTCGGCTGTTTCTACTGAGTTCTTTTCAAATAGCTCAGCCTCTATCTTTCTAGCAATATCTTTTATACCATTTACTCGGCTACTATCCAAAGAGCTAGGACCCAATAGACCTATATCCCAGAATCCTATTCTTAAAGCTTCTAGCTTCGATAGTGTTAAATTACTATTTGATATCTTTCCTGTAGCTAGTGGAAGCTTCAATAGCTCTTCTCTAAGATTTGTAGATGTATTTAGCTTAGAACTAAATAGCAAAGCTCTAATAGAATCTCTATTTATGATTCCTTCTATCCCGTTGTTATCTTTAGGGAATAGGACAGAGTGCGCCTGATATTCTGGCGATCTCTCTAATATTAAAGAGGCTAGATTGCTAGAAGTTACTTTATTTCTAAAGGCATTATCATAATTCATTAAGCCTATAAATGAACTACTAACTTGTCTATTTGTTGTTTGAGTTAGATCATCAAATTTTGTTACAGTGTCGCCGCCTAATAAGAACGCTTTCAGGTCGTTGTAGGGCGTTCCACCAGCATCCAATAATATGCTAGTGCTGTCTTTAAATTCAACATTAGACTCTAATAGGGTTATAGTGCAATTTTTTACGTTGGGTATGTCAGACGTAGTTAGATTAATATTAAGTGGTAAAAAGACATTGGTGCCGCGATGTCCTAGTAGTGTGACTAATGGCGAGCTAATAGCCCATCCCATAGTTCTATCTATGATACTTTCTGCTCTAAATAATTTATCTGACAGTTCTTTAAACTGCATAAATCTATCTAAAGTAGTCTCAGAATCACTAAACTGTATAGTTAATGTTAATGAATTGGCTGTGATTCCTAGATGCTGAACACACGGTATTGACTTTCCAGTCAACCTTTGATAAGCAAATTTATTAGCTATTGTTATTGATTGACTTAATATCTTAGTTTGATCAGTGCTATTTATAGATAGATCTTCAGGCTTACTAGTTAAGGGCAATAGGTTTCCTATTGCTTTATCATAGAATGATAATTTAAAGAATCCAAACGCGCTTTCGTAATTAGAATCGCCGACTCCTATCTTAGGGAAGGCTGAATTATACTCTGCGTTTAGTATTTTTCTGATCCATTTCTTAAGCCAGTAAGCTCTTCTAGGGTTAACCTCATAGGTTCCAGGTCTGGCGCCTAAATAAGTTATTACCCCATTCTCAGTAGAAGATGTGACATCTACATGAGATATACCTAAAGTAACATTTAAAGCTCCTGGTATATCTGGTATAGTTTGAATAGTTATATCTTCTAAACAAACTGGTATGTAATCTAAATCATGTAGCTTAAAAATAGTATCTGCAAATATATCATTTACAGCTGATTTTAAACTGGCATCTTGAAAGGATCTAGACTTATTAGAATTTAGATAGTCGTTAAGATTCTTACCAGACCTAATAGCATCCTTAAAGTCCGCATATGACTGATTAATTAACTTCTGGTCTTCACTGTTAGCATTTATAGTGGTTAATTTTCTTTTGACATCCTCTATAATTTTAGCACTTTTAGGGGACCATGCTTTAGTAAGCATTTCATTCTCTATAGAGATTATAGGGCAGATTTTAAATAGAATTATTAATGCCCTTAAGTGCTTATTTATCTCCTCTTCGCCATTAAAAATAAAGCTTATAGAAGCTTTTTGATATGCTGATCCTGAATCTACTAATACTGGCTTATCACTTCTAGTCGTAGCTGGTGCCGATATAGCTCTTTGTTCAGCAATTTCTATAGACTGAACTGAATAGGTATATCTCATAGGACCAATTACTAGGGCAGATTCAGAGTCTGATGGTCCCTGATCGATTAGATAGTTATCAAACTCAGCAGTTTTCTCTACTATCTTTTTATAGAATTCAGCAGAGTTTAGCTCGTCTCCTGCCCAGCCATTAGAAATGTTATCTGATGATTTGCTATTTCCATAAGATATAGCATCAGACATTGAATCTGACTTAATACCTTCGCTATCAATTTTTTGCTTTACCATCTCTAATATGTAAAATCGCTATTGGCTATTTGATTCATTCGCTGGGCTATAACAGCTCTATTCATAGTAGATGTATTATCTTCTATTCGACCATTGATATTTGCGGATCCATATCCGACACGATAATTGTTGTACTGTCTAATTTTTGATTGTCTTGGTAATCTTGTTGGATGAGCTGGAGTTACCCTAGCAATTTTTTGATTAAGATTAGGAACATTAGGTAGGCCTACATCTACAGGTTGCTGTAACATAGGAGGCGGCGGTAATGGAGCTGAGTTAGTTTCCATTTGCAATGGAGGTGGAGCTAACTCCTCTGGACTAGAAGTCATAGTCTTAAATATACTGTAAGCGCCTAGTATACCAGCTCCCCAAAGCGCTAATCTACCACCATCTGAAGACAAAAAGTCTTTGGCTTTACCCTTTTGTTGACTAATAAACTCTCCGGCTCTAGCCCTTAGGCTAGGAGCTATCTTATTAATAATGGGCTCAGCAGCTTCTCCAACTGCATCTACGCCCATAATAGCTGATGCATCTTGACCAGCTTCTAATGTGGATCCTATAACTTCTTCTATAGCTGGAGAAGCTGCTCTAGTCATGGATAGAACATCATTTACTTTACCTCTTAGAGAAGCTACAGCAAAGAATGCTCTTCCGTATGTCTCTTCTACTAACTGACCTGCACTAGTTGGCACGTCTTCTGATAGGAATTTAGCTGCGGCTGAAGGACGTATGAGATCCTCATTAGCAATTTTTGTAAAGAAGTTAGTAAATACTTTAGAACTTACATCAATAGCTTCATGTAAATTACCGCTACCAGATCTAATTCTTTCCATTAGACCTGTTATTTCTTCTAGGGCATCATACATGGCAGTCTTAACTGCACCTTTTTTGACACCTGCTTGTTTAAATGATTGAAATAATTCTATAGCAGCAGCAGTTTTATCTTTATTCTGTTCTGTTAAAGCTTTAATTACTTCTTCACTTATGGAATTTCTATCTACGCCTTTGCTAGTTAGTATATCAATTAATTCTTCTGGTGATTTAGCTTCTAGGGCTTTGTTTAATAATGCCTCAGGAGCTTTAGATATAGTATATCCTAAGCTAGCATTCATCTTCATACCAAGGTGGGCTGTTAGGGTGTCTGAACTTTGCTGAACTCCCTTGGTGGCGGCCTCTATAGAATTAGTTAAAATACCATTAATGGATGGTGCTTTAGTATGTGATAGATTCTTTAAGTAGGTATTAAAGTCTGTAGCATGAGCTGCAACTTGTTGATTAAAATCTGTCTGTAGATCCTTAGCTGTTATTTGATCGAATAGTAATAATCTGACAGCATCCTTATCAGTATCTCTATTAAGTCTGGATACTAAGAATGGATCAGAGAATACATCCATCTTAGCGCTAGGATGGCCGCCCCTATCAACTAATCTATACTTTACAATCATAGCGTGGCCACCCTTCTGCATAGGGTCAGCGCGCATTAATCCATATAGGCTATCATTCTTAGCCATGGATAAAAGCTTGGTAGCTTTCTTACTACCAAACTTCATATGAGCCCATTCAGCAAACTGCCTAGAATCTAGTTCAGCAGTAAAGGCTTCGGCTAAGTCTCCAGAAGCAGACTTGCCTAGCAAGCGGGCATTAACTGATTCTTTTATAGAGAAAGTAGTAAGTCCTTTAGCTAGACCTTTCTTACCCGGTATACTCTTTAACAACATATCTAAAGCTGAAGATACAGTATCGCGGATAGTATATCTACCACCTGACTTTAGAGTGTGCATAGCATCTAAGTTACCTTCAGATGTATAGCCTCTTATAGCTCTAAATACCTTACCAGCTAAAGAACCAGAAGAGACATGCGCTCCACCTTCTCCTACTTTAACTCCAAGAATATTTCTTAAGTTAGGAACTGGCAGATATCTAGTTAATATTTGACGCTCTTTTCTACCCTTAACAGTGAATCTTTCTGCTTGTCCTAGATCGATAAAGAACTGTCTATCAGCATATTTTGAATCATATATAGTTCCAGCAAGAGCGCTTTCAGTTAATATATGCCCTGATCCAACCTTAGGTAGGAATCCATAGGATCCGCCAAACTGATCAATTAATTGCTTGTTAGCTCCTAGTTTAAGGACGTGCGCATTAGAAGGTAGCTTACCGCTAAAAGCCTGGCCTATAAATCCTAATTTACCAGGATTAACTACGCCTCTAGCAGCACTAAAGCCAGTCTTATGTGCCATCATACTATCTAGGTATCTAAATACAGAATTAGATTCTATACCTGATGCCATTAATGATTGCTTATACTGTGCTAGCTGTTGAGCGTTCATACGAACATTTCTCAATCTATTGATATCACTAGCTTCATCTGCTCTAAGATGAACATCAGTTAAGAATAATCTAGAAGCTGAAGTTATACCCTTCATGCCTAGACTAGCTATCTTTTTTATGACATTGCCAGAGGTTCTTATACCATCATAATCTCTAAGTATCTTTAGAGTTCTTTTAGTTCTATCTTTATCGAATGCATTAGCAGCAGTCTTAACCACATGTTGCTTAAATAGATCAGTAAACTTTAATACCTCATCTTTAGTTACGCCGCTAGGTAGGACTAATGTTCTAATGCCAGGAACATTAGATTCAGCTAATCTAAACCCTTTTTGGTTAGAGTTTAAGAAGTCTAATAGCTCATCTAAAGCTCCATGCCGCTGGATAACTGATATTCTATGATTAGTTATTAGGTCAGCTGGGGCCATTCCTTTAAAGTTCTCGGCAGACATAACAAAGTCCGCTCCGATGCCTCTAAAGAGTTTAGACATAGCATCGCCAATATAATCACCTACTGTAGTTCTAAGCGCTCCAAGTGGGCCGAATAATAAGCTATCTGATCTTCCAGATGTAAAAGCTCTAGTTGCAAACTTTAGTTGTATTGCATCTTCCGTAAAGACTGCTTGAGTTAGTGCGGATCTACTATCAACTATTTGCTTAAGTGCTCTTCTTTGAACATTAGACTTACCGGCAAATAGCTCTCTAGCTATTTCTTTTCGCTTATCAGCGAACATACTTCTATTTCTAATCTTAAAATAGCCAGCCTCTTCAGTAGGTCTAAAATCTGATCCAGGAATTAGATTAAATCCGCCACTAGGATCGAGATACTTATTAAGTAAATCTACATCTTTAGATGTCCAATTTTTGATAGTTACTGAACCAGCATATCTTTTACGCTTTAATAGATTCAATCCGGTCTTAGTAGCATATGATGCAGAGTCTTCAAATGAATTTCTTAGATTCTGCATAGTATCAAATTCAGCTACAAAGATACCAGCCTGAGCTGAACTCTTTATTCCATAATCCATCCATTGTTCAGTTACTACTGATGGACCAATAGGTCGGCCTAGTTTACTTAATCTAGCTCCATGGGATCTAGATATATCGCCTAAGTTTCTTCTACGGCCCTTCTCAAATCCTCTAGTCTCTGCTATGGACATATTGGTAAATAGCTTACCAACATTAAGCTTTAATCCATCATCTAAGAATGATTCAGCCTTAGTAAAAGCAGCTTGCGGACCTATGCCAAGTCTATTTAATTCAGATGATAAGCCGGCAATACTAGATTCTATTAGCTGTCTAGCCTGTCTAAACTTTGCTAGGTTATTACCTATACTTATATTACGCTGTTGAATAGCACTTCTAAGATTCTTAAAGTGTTGTATGATGGGCGCATTACCATCTAATACCTGTAGGCTTCCTGCTTTAGCTATATTGCTAGCAAACGCAGGTAGTCCCATTTCTGTTGGATGAGCTCCTAATAAGGATCCTAGAGATTTGTTTTCAAATACTTTAGTTCCTAGAGTTTGTTTAACAATATTAGGAAGTGCATAGGCTGCATTTTGTTCTGTAGGAACCATTCCGCTATTGATAACCCTATTCATATTTGAATAGAAGTATCTAGCAAATGGAACAACAGCTACCTTATCTTTGCCTAAGCTTAGTAAATTAGTGACACTTCTTAATTTATCACCTACATTAACTAAACCAGTTCCTAGTTTATTAAAGTTTTGTGTTGGTAGCGCTATAAATGAGCCCGCATCTCCTAGTTTACCAAACTTTAATGAGTTGCCTTTAAGCATGAATACGCCAGTATCCATACTTGCCATAAGTGATTCAGCTGCTCCAGCAAATGACGCTGTAAATTCTTTACCAAATCTATTGGTTAAATCTGAGAATAATTGCTTAGTTCCAGCTTTAGAATATATAGCAACATCATCTATACTAGTTTGTCCAGATGCTATAATATCATATAGATCTTTTATCTTACCTTTATAACCACCTACATTCATGTATCTAGAAACTTGCTGTGGATCAAATTTCTTGATACGACTCATTATATCTATAGCTGATAAGTGTTCTTTAATACCTACTTCAGTTAGATATTTATGAAATATTTCTGATGCAGGCTTAGATGTTTCTGCTCTTAACATGGCGGCATGCAATAGCGCCATAGATCTTAAAGAGTCAACATCTGCACTATGGGCTCCAGCTGCTAGGACTCCAGTAGGTCCTCCGAACATTCTAGAGACAGCTTTAAACTCATCAGGAACGTTATCTAGGCCATAGAACTTTATAGCATCAATTTCAGTAGGAGCCGCCTGTCTAAGTGGATCTTTAATCCTAGCTTTTGTTTTATTGCCAGAACCATACATCATTAGAGATATTAAATTATCTAGCTCTAGAGCACCAGTCTTTTCTACTGCTAGCTCTGGAAACATTCTAGTTGTTAGCTCGTAGGTATCCAGAATATGGGTTGAGCTTCCAACACCCTTAAAGCCTTTAACACCTCTAGCCATCATCAAATCGAATCTACTAGCATTGTGGCCGATAGCCACATTCATAGTATTAGGTGAATGCCCTAACATTGTGTTTAGGACATCTGCTAGTTCGCCTTCGCCGGTTAATAATTTTTTGCCAGTTCTTTTTTGAACTGCTTCTAGATAGTTTAAAGATCTATTTGTTAATACTTTTCCTCTTAGTTTCTCTCTATATTCAGTAGGTATTTCTTCAAAATTAGGAAGTATTCTATCAACAGTTAATCCTACGTCTTTGAAGAACTTCTCACCTTGTGAAGAAATCTTGCCACCACCCATTAATAGGTGAACAGCAGACTCATCTTTTATATTTCCAAACTTATCGAAACTGGCTTTTCTAGCAAATAAAGTTCTTATTCCAGATGCGCCCTGCTTGAATATATCTGTCTGAGCGCCTAGCTTTGCATCACCGCGTAATAAAGCATTTGTTTCTGTATCAAATGCAGTAAAGTTATAGGTATCATACTTACTGCCAAACTTGCCTACAGTATCAAATAGTTTATTAAATGTTTGCCGAGACCTATCAATTATTTCTTTCATCTCATTATATCGCTTATGTATCTATAAGTTTCTTGTTGTCTATCAATTTTTTGATTGATCTCGTAACTTTGATTATAACTGCTGCTGTGTATTTGCTTAACTGATAGGGTTGCAGGATCGGCAAATGGATTTAATCTTCTTATGTTAAGCTGTATATCATTTTTTAGCGAGCTAAAATTGGGTAAGCTTATTTTACTACTTGTCATATAATTAACATTAGGGAATCTATCAGAAGCCTCTATGCCTTGACTTTCATAAAAACCAAATCTGTGTAAGTTATCACTAACCCCATTAATACCGCCTTGAATCATTTTTATCTTTAAAGCGGTTACTGGGACTGAAGGGTGCCACAATAATGAATCATTACTAAGTGGGGCGTTATTAGAGAAGTATTCTAGAGTATCTATATCGTGCTGTCTATCTGTTCCATAGTCATTAGTCCATACTTTGTTTAAAGCTTGGCCGTAATAGGCTGGTAACTTAGCTAATATTTCTTTTCTAGAACTCTCTGGAGTATTAACAAAAGTATCAAAATACTTTCTATCAAATGAATTAAGCGAAGACTTGACACCACGGCGGCTAGTAGCACCTATTTGAGTTTGCCCTGCTTGTCTAGCATATCCACTAGCAAGTTCTTTATCTCCCATATCTGTAGCCATTATCTCATAGCTTCTAGCTTTAGCATATACCGTTCTATCCATATATGTTTGAGCCTCTATTTCAGTCTGTTTATGAGGTGGAATAAAATTTTGATCTGTTACAGCAGATCTACCAAGGCTTAGTGCGGCTCCAATAGCGCCAAAGGTTGGTATCGCTAGACTAGGATTTCTAAGTCCTACTATAGGATTAAATAAAGCTCCTCCTAATCCAGGTATAGCATTACTTACTAATGCCCCTATTATTGCACCTTTAGCCGCACCATATACAGGGTTAGCTCTAGCAGTATCATATATAGCTGGTCTAACTATAGTTTCCCATGGACGGTTCCAATCAGCAAAGCTGTCTCCATATATCTGTTCTTTCTGATACCGCTCCATAGCGTCTCTAAATGGTGCAAATTTGCTACCAAAGTAGGGTATTTCAGCTAAGACATCATGGGTTAGACTATCCCAGCCCTTTTGTAAGGTTCCATAAAAACCTTGCTGTTTAATGCTATTATTGAGGTCATTAATGCCTGGTTTAATTCTATCATACTGATAGAGCTGATTAACTATAGTGTCACGCTGTTCTATAGCTGCTTTTAGCTTATCCCTCCAATAAGGCGCGTATCTTTCAGGATTTCCTATTTTAGCTAAGTATTTCTGATAGGCTGTGCTATAGGGAGCAACGTCCGCCAATATCAAAAATCTATCAACATCTGAGTATACTCCAGGCATATTAGAATAGAGAGGATTTAAACTCTCATATCCTACACCAGGCAATCTTGAATCTCCAGACTCTAGCTTAGCATAAGGATCTCCATGAAGGAAATCCATAAAGTAATCTTGATCTGATTTCTCTTCACTTCCCATTCCAGGAAGCCACGTTGGCATTATATTTCTAAGAGGATTATAAAGTTGACGCTGCTTTGAGGCTAAGTATTTTTCTGATGGAAAGAATCTTCTAATAAACTCTGTCTGACCAAATAAGCCACCAACATTACTATCATATATATCCCTACCAACGCTACCCATAATTGAAGCAGAAGCAGGATCGTTTGCTTTATTATACTTAAGATTAACACCTAAGTATGTTAAAATAAATTGATATATACCAAGTGGCTCGCTAGCTATAGCAGCTTGTTGCTGTAGTCTTATAAGAGGATCTTTAGGATCTTGCAGTAACATCTCTGTTACTGGTAAATCAGCTATGCCTAGTCTAGTTGCTGAATTAAGAGGTAAGGTTCTATCTACTAAGCTGGCTGTCTGAGCTGGTAATCCATATAGCTCTGACACATGCATTTTCTTAGTAGGCTTTATTATCTCACCTACTGTAGCAGAGAGTAAAGGACCAAATACAGGAAATTCATCAAACATTCCTGCAGTTTCTTGATATGGTCTTCTATAGTAATTAGCTTCTTCTAGCGCGTAGTTGTTAAATAGATTTCTTACGCCAAACAAGTTGGAAGGTGTTGGTAGAGGGATTCCAAATACATTGGCATACTTTGAATAGTATTCTTCTCGGGATCCATATAGAGACTTAGTTTTATAGTCGGATTCCATCTTGTAATACCAACTATAATCATAATATTGTATATCTCCTCCAAAGAATGGCTGATATCCCATTCCCCATAAAGCTCCGCGTCTTACAGGGACTTTCCTTTGTCCAGCATACTCCTTTCTTAAGTCTTCACTGGTTTGTTCTGGAGATGATCCACCAACTAAGAACTCCATAACACCGGCTAATAGACCTGCTTTCTTTAGGCCTAGTCCTGACTTAACACCTTTCATAAATGTTAAGAAAGGCGCAGCTAATGTTCTACCAAAAAATCCTAGTTCGCTATTTACAGATCCTGGGAAATCTTCATCAGCAGTTTTCATTACCTGCTGAATACCAGTCATCTCTCTAAATTTCTGTTGTGCTACCCTAGCACTAGCATATAACTCTCCTATAAGTTTTAAAGGAGATATCCCAATAGTAGACTCAGATACGTAATCTAAATAGCCAGCTGTTTGTTTTACTGCCTCATAGGCTACTGGAACCATTGCCAGTCTAAAAGCATTAGTCTTTATGCTGCCACTAACTTTAAATCCAACTCCAGCTAAAGAACCACTGGCTAAGCTATTTAATCTAGTTAATGTATAATTAGCAAAATCTAATACTCTATTTACAAAACCATCCTTTGTAGCATAAAATTTTGACTTTCTAAGATTAGTCTTTTCTCCTAAGCCTGTGTAAGATGCTGCATCATCAAATATTCCACCATCTGCAGTAGCTGAAAAGAAAGTATCAACATCTTTTATCTTTCCAGTTGGTCTAGGAACTACTAGGTCGTTATTTGTTAGAGTTCTTTTAAACCTTAATTTCTCTCTATAGGATGATGATTTAATGATGGCAAGTTCATCATGAACCCCAAACATTACCTTGGCTCTATCAATAAATCCTAATTCAGAGAAACTAGGAAGCTGTTTGCCAGTTGTTGGGATATACTTATCTACATCAAAAGCTTCTGGAGCAACATCTCCTAAGAATGCTTCTAGCGACGCTGAAGTAGACTTTCTATAGGGCTTTCTATATACAATTCCTTCGCCGCTTTCTAAAGCTGCTAATCTCTTTAAAGGATTAATAAATAGACTAGTAAATAATGGGTCTCTATTTCTATAGGCTGTTCCTACGCCTAAAGCAGATTGTATCCTATTATAAATAGAAGTTGGTGCAGGATCTTCTACATATGCTTCTCCAGATCTAAGTCTAGATGAAATTTGTAAAGGATCCCCAGCATTCTTTAATATGAACTTGCCGTCTTGTTTAGTCTTACCAAGAATCCCAGTTTCAGGATCTCTAAAGAAAGAATATATATCCCCATCTATAAAGAATTTGACAGCGCCTTTCTTTTCTCCAGGCAATACAGCAAATCTAGTATCCGCTCCAATTGTTACGGATCTTGCTACATTACTAAGGCCTAAGAAATCTATATTGTTAAGAATAGATTTTCCTAGAGGCTTTAATCTTGTATCCCTAAGTCCTTTGCTAGTGGCGAATATTCTAGTATCAAGAATATAATCTTTACCAATTATATTTCTATCAGCCGCAGTCTTGATTACATCCCAACTATTCTTACCTATTACATTTTGGAATGTTTTTTGATCAGCTAAAACTTCACCAATTGTTAGTCTTTCTAGGGCTTGACCAAAGAAAGAAACAACGTTAGATTGCTTATATCTAGCTGATAGAGCATTTTTAGTGAGCTCTGTAAGTGCGGAAACTTGATCAGACGCGCTTGCAGCACCAATTACTCTAGCTTGGTATACTAGATCCTTAACTATATCTAGATCATCTAATCTAAGTCCACCGGATCTTACATCAATAGATGTGTCAAGAATTGTTCTTGCACCGGCTGAACCACCAGACGTTATTCTAGTTTTAGCCCTATTAGCGGCGTATTTTAGATCTACGCCCTTTCCACGTAAGGTGTTGCCAGTATAATGTAATATATCGGCAATTAAGTTACCCTTGCCAGCTTTACCATATATTAGCTGGCCGAGTGCCATTACGCCTAGTCCAGCAGTAATGGAAGCTAGCACTCCTCCTATAGCAGATTGTTGTTTATCTGCTTCGTTTATATATGGATCATTATCCGCCATGATCCATTCTCTCTCTACCAGTTAAGAACTGCGACAGTGACTTATTATCACTATCTATGTCTGGCCTATCAGCTGCTTCTTTTGATAGAATAGCTGCCGCTTCTGGAGAGAGCATCTTCTTTCCTTTCTTTTTCTTACCGTCATTAATAGGTATGGGCTTTCCAGATATAACTTCAGCTAAAGCTAGATATTTCATTTGTTGATAAAAAGTCATATTTTCAATAGCCTTAGGAGTTAAATCTTTAAAAGTAGCCAATAGAATAACCATTATTTGGTTTTCAAATTTATTTATTTCTTTTCTAGCGTTTTCTAAACCTTCTCTAAATGATTCTTCAGTTTGAAATTTGGAAATAGATACTACAGCTTTTGCTATTATATCCACCACTCCGGCTGGAGCTACAGTGAATAATTTATCCTTACCGTCTGTTGCCCACAAACAGCAACGACTTACAATCCAGTCATTTAATTCATCATCTCTAAGAGATGGTCCACATGATGATAGAATTTTAACCTCTACTAGAGTTAATGGTCTAACTATAGACTCAAATTCTCCAGCGCCAATAAAAAATAAATGCTCATGTTCTTGACGAAGCATGAGCAGTTGTTTTTCTAGTTCCGGACTTCGCATCCGGCACCTTTTATAGTTCTTCTACGACAGGCTCTTTGAGTCCAAACCCAGAAGCTTGCAGTATAAGATCAGCTAGTGTGCTAATTAAACCAGCTGGTAGTGAGCTTATTGTAGTAGGAGTAGGCTCAGGTGATAGTAAAGCTCTAACAACTATAAGCTCTTCACCCGCTTCTTTAACACCAATTGCAGCAGGATCGGATGCTATTACTTTACCTTGAATCTCCGCTAGTTCTTTCTGTAGGTTTTTCCACTCAGATCTTAAGAAATTAGTATAAGTATAAGCTTTCCCATCAATAGTTGTCTTACAAACTTTATGACCAGTCTTCTTTAGATCACTAATTGTATCATTAATTTCTTTCATATTCTTACTATAAGCTTCCTTTCTCTTGCTATAAATGAGTATATTTCATACAATGGTTCTGAACTACCTTCAGCTCCTGAACCACTTATTGTTTGAGTTATTTCATCAAACTCAACATTAACTAATTTGACATACCACGTAGTACGTTCTGGGTCTAAATAGTAGATATCTAGGTCTATTCCGCCTTTGTTTAAAGGATGTAGATCTTTATCATTTATTTGACCCACCGGAATTTCACCACTAGAAAATTTAGCTATTAGTCTTTTGCTAAACTCTTGGCTTTCTTGGCTCGTTCTATTTATCTTATTATAAGATACATCAAAGCCTTTATCGGTGCCATATATTGTTTCTTCTGATCTTTCTATTGGGAACAATAGATTTGCAATATATTCGGCCCGAACTCGTTTCTCGTTATCATTAGTATAATTAGGAAGCTCTTCGACACGGCTATTAGCCAAGTCCATAACCGCAGTATCAAGCTTTCTAGACTTATTTCTTTCTAATACTCTTAGAAGATAGTTAGGTTCAACAAATACTATTGCTAAAAATCCTTGAACTAATCTTCTACCTGACATGACATTAGAAAAATATCGATCATTATAGCCATATCTAGGTATTTTTGGCTGAGATTCTTTATAGTCTAATCTATGTAATAGATCTATATGAATACCATCAACGAAGACAGCAACAGTAGCCGCCGTAGGAATAATATAATTTGACATTACTTCAATACGTCTCTAAGATTTTGACGTGCGCCTGTTCTTTGAATAGTATTTTTACCAGAACTTTTAGTCCAGAAAAACTCATCTTGGATCAAGCCGTTCGCTGCTTCTAGGTTTATAGAATCGGTAGACCGTAATATATTTTCTAATCCTTTGTAATGCTGTGAAGTGTTATCAAATTTATTTTTATCTTTTGAAGAAATATTTGATAGTTCACTAGCGCTTATATCCAAAGGTGTTTTGTATGCTGGCTTATTAACTAAGCCGCGCATAACTTGAATAGGTAATAGCGGTGTTACATCAGTCGCAACATAAGTATATGTCGTTTCAGTGTATATATCATCTATACTGTATGTGACACCATAGTTAACTAGGGTTATACCCGAGATAATTTGTTGAGCCAACCCGCCGAGTTCGTTAGAAGCTGTAATTATTATGGAGAAGGGTGGGAGTTGATCAACGAAAAGGGAAGTGCTACTATCTATAAAGCTTTCAACTACGTCTGGGCGATATAGATCGGAAAACACATCTCGTCCAAATGCTGCGAATACTAAAGTGCCAGCAAATGTTCGTCCGCCACGAGTATACCCAATGGGATTTGATCTCCCTAATGTTCTAACAGGAGATATAGATCTTGTGGAGGATATAGAGATTGTTTGAATTTCCCCAAGAACCCTTGCACTTGGTGTATCAGAGGATAATTGGGTAGGGTCGTTTAATAATGGTATATTTATGTAAGCAATAATGTCTGATCCAGAATACGATGATTCCTTTACCTGCCCCAACTTAGACTCTTTAAGTCTACGCTGGAGCAGATTAGGATTCACTATATTAGCTGGATTATTGGCCATTAGGTTACTATTTCAGCAGAAGTTCCACCGTTAGCTGTTCTAATAAATCCTTGGTTACTCCAAGGAGTTATAGAAGTAGCAACGAAAGTGCATGCTTCGTCTGTAGTTATATCATCTATTGACATACCAGAACCAGTATTCAAAATTTCGACACCATGAATCTTCATGTTAGCAAATGCTCCATATTCGTTAGAAGCAGTTACTACAATATCGAAAGGAAGAACCTGATCTAGATACTGAGGTCTAGCGAGAACCTTATCAATTACTATACGTGATATAGTAATATTTGCAGATCCGCTAGCAGAACCAAGTAGACCCGACCCTATTTCTATGGTTGGTATATCTACTTCATTTATTGCAAAGCCGACTGGAATGTCGTATTTATTTGCAATATAAGGAACATCCCTCATAGTCTCAAGTAAAGCTGAGCGATCAAAGACTACGAATACAACTGAACCTGCGATACCTCTCTTTCCACGAGAGAAAGATCTAGCATCCGCAGATCCCATTGTATAAATAGGAGCTTTTTCACGCTGTATGGTATAGGATAAGCCTTGTAACTCACCTATAACTTTACCTCCAAATGTGACAACCATATCAACGCCTGAAAAGGAATTGTAGGTCTTAGAAAAGGAGGCCGCGCTTCTACCTGCACTTGAAGGAGCTATTCCTCTTTGAGCTTGTGAACTAGCCATTAATTATTACTCCTGATTAGATAGAATCAGCAAGTGAAACTGTTAGATTGATCTTAGTAATTTCAAATGCTGGAACCAAGGTTACGTTTACATCAGCTTGTCCTAGGACTCGCTGTTCTGGAGTTGAAGATATGACGAAGTCATAGCCATTCAATGCACCAGCAGACTTCATACTTAGTAATACTTGATCTATCTCGGCGTTTAGTGCATTCATTTGAGGAGCGTTGTTAGGCTCACCAAGGAACTTGTCACCAATTGCTCTAATTAGATCTACAACTGTCTGAACTATTCTAACTGTGCTTAATCTTACGAAGTCAGATCTTAGATATGGATTAACGTTATAAGCTCCAGTTACACCAGATGCAACAACGAATCCCTTTGTTCTAGTATACATAGTTACTAGTCTAAGGCCTGTCAAAATATTAGCTTGGAAAGCTGATATTGTCTTTAGTGGAATTAAGCCTTCTATAAACTTATTAGTAGTAGCTGACTGTGGAGCTAACTTAAGTATAGTTCCACCGTAAGAAGCTGCTCCAGCTGTAGTGTGATAAGCACTAGAGATAGAAGCGCCTAATACGTTAGCTAGTGTTGGGGTTTGAGTAGTTGATACTTTAACAGGTGCGCAGAACGCACTTATATAAGCACCAGCATCAACCTTAACACCTCTACCGTCCGTGGCTGATGTTCCATCAGTGTTTCTTGCCTGCCAGTAAGTGAAATAATCGCTTGCTAGCTGGCTGGAAGTAGCCGCATTGTCGAATCTATTGAAACTTATATCATAAGATCCATGTAGATAAGCAATATAAGCAGTATTGTAATAAGTTCCAGAGAAAACTGCAGACTTAAAATATCCGCTTAAAGTGGCTGCTGGTGTTGAGCCAGTCTGATAGTAAGAGTGATAGGCTAACCACTCATTAGTTAGAGTTGTAGATGGTGTTGAGAAGAGAACGTTCTTTATAGATCCAGACATATCGGTTTGAGCTAAACCAGTTATTTCTGTAAATAAAGATGCGTCTCTGCTAGATGCTCCACCTGTTATATCTAAGCACAAGCCGGTAGCTCTTTGAAGTGCCCAATATATAATTGGAGAAGTAGCTATAACGCCTACAGCGCTATTTTGAGATTTTGTAGCCTGATATAAGAAGTTAGCTAACTGCACACCGTAGTTTGTATTTGCAGTTAATCCTGTCTTTATATCATCTATATAAGCTCCAACTGGAACAACTACGTCTATATCTCTATTCTTTAGGACTTCATAAGCTCCTGAAAGATCGTTATATCGTAATCCTGTGCCTGTTGGACAAACGTAATGAAGCAGTGGGTTACCTGTATAGGTTCCTATAACAATAACCTCAATGTTAGGTGCTCCAGCAATAGCAGCTTCTTCTATTGCAAGAGATAGTTCCCCTGGAAAGGTAGGACCTGACGCACCGCTGAAATATAGAGCGTTCATAGCCTTTTCAGCTGAGCTGACTGTCATTGGCTCTCTAACAGGTATGCTAGTATTGCTAGTGATACCTAATAGAGTCAATTTTGGGCCAGCGGGTGGAGGCGCTATTCTTAGTCCAAGGTCATTGAGTGTTAACTCAGTCGTTGGGAGAAAGTCATTATTCGCCATGAATTGTAAACTCCAAATGTTGGTTTACTGAAGGATATTAATATTTCCAAATACGAAGTTTCCAGATTGATCGTAAAATAGAGATCTATATCCACTAGCTGATAACTGGCCAGACACTAATTGATCAGCGATGTAGCGTTTACCTAAATTAGTTGGAAGTTGGCCGCCCGATGCGAGTCCAATATTAAAATCCAGCTTCAATAGATCACGCTGATAAACAGCCTCAAGCTGTTCAGTTCTGAAGTAGTATTGAATAGATCTTTTCCAGACAGGCTGACGCCATTGCTGTTTTGTTTCATCAACAAGACGTTTCCAAAAAAAAGATTGATTCACTCCAAACTTCCTAAGCATCCAATTGTGATGCCTCATAAATTGTTCAAACCATTCAGCAAGATTTTCAGTAGCCCTATTATTAGCATACCAAACATCAAACTGAACTATAGTATCAAACCATTGACCCCATATTTCTACTGAATATCCATCAACTACAGGATCTTTAACTGTATCTCTTAGGTGGGACTTCCACTCCTTTCTAGGAGAAAAAGGCGCACCGCCAATACCAGCAGGTTCTTTAGTTTGTATAAACCAGGAGATTTCAGGAATCATTGGTGGTGAATTTAGTTCATCACCAGAATTATTTGCGTTGATTTCGTTCGGGGAAGCACTAGAATATGTATGATCAAATTTTACATACCTATCCTTAGTTATCCATGTCAAATTTTCGCCAGCTAGCTTATTTGGCTTGCTATTTAGATTTAATCTTATTAGTCCCTGCCACTGGTTAGTTTCAGGGTCCTTTATAATCTGGTCTACTGTGTATATCTCTTTAGTCTTTTCATTTAATAGCTTATCGCCTTCTTTTGGCATTATAAACATAAATGGAAAGAATATCAAATTTTTATCATAATCACTGGTATTATACACAGTTTGATACCTGGCTAATAGCTCGTCTATTAGGTCCATAGTCTGAGTAAGCGTTAAATTCCCCTCTGTTTGGGATTTATATCTTAGCTCTAGGCTCTTGGTGGCGGGATTAAAGTATTCTAGATACTTATCAGAAAAGTTTCCAAAATCGTTCATATCATTGTATTATGGTTATATTCTGTGCCTGCACTAGGAGTAATATTATTAGTTATACTTCTCTGTTCTGCAGATACTTTCCAGAATGCGGGCTTATCATCCCTGGCCTTTATTAGAGCATAATCTTGTATTTTATAGGCTCTTTCTATCCTAAATGGCTGATTAGGCTTACCAGTATCCTTATCTATATCTAGTTCCAAAATGTATGATTCACTGGTGATATTTCTATCATATTCAATAACATAGTTCTTATTCTGAGTAGATATCTTACCAGGAGGAGTCAAAAATTCGACACCTAGCACTGCCGGCCATGAATAGCATTTTACAAGACAGTCTACAAACAAGTAGCCTGTATCAAAGCATCTATTGCATCCCGGGACTGAGTCTTTAATACCTTTACCAGCACAAGAACACTTTCTAGTTAAATCTGGGGTTCTTAAAGCTACCCAAGTAAAGGAGCCGCCGACTTTTGATAGTCGTTCTAGCTCTCTAGCAAAATTTAGATACTTTATAGGAAGTTCAGCAAAGCCCATTAGAATAGATACCCTATATCAGAAGGATTATTAGATTTTGCCTGTCTATTTATATCTATATTGCTAGCAGGCATATCTGCTTGATAGAACTTAGCATAGGGGTATACATAATTACCATTAGCGTTATACCATAATCTACTTCCAAGTTCTTGACCATCAACAAAGGCGCTTCTAACTGCAGTCTTAAACTGCCAGCCTTGATTTAAGCTTTCCCATGCAATATCTCGATCTTTAGTGGCAGAAGCTACTTTCATAGCTAATCTTCCTACTAGCGAATCTACTGATAGATACATATCTCCTACCTGCTTTCTAGTTCCTGCGGCTAAGAACTTCTCTAGATCCGCATCTTCTATTATATCTAGAACTGAGGCGTTTATAACATATTTTTTGACAGGCCATGATATACTGCCAAAATCAAATCCGCGCCCGATTCTTTCCCATAGCTCTATAGCATTCTTGAAGATTATAGTGCTGACGTAGGTATCATAAAGTTCTGGGCTTAAAGACTTAAGTTCTAACTTTATTAGATTAGTAGGAACTATATCAGGATATATACTGGTAGTAATATTATAATCCATATTACCCCCATATGTAGCTGTATCCTCAGCCAATAGCGTATCTTTAAGCTTTATATTTATCCCAACGTTATTTGGCATATTTCCTGTAAATCCAAATACTAAATCTGATCCAGATATATATCCAGTTAAGGTTGGAATAGTATAGGTTCCTACAGAACCAGATACAGCTAAATAAGAGTAATCAAATAATGGATAGGTTGTTACCTCTGAAATAACGTCAATATCTTGACCAGTTTGTAAAGCTTTATTAAAAGTGAATCTTATGGTATTGTCACCAGTTAAATTAACTGAATTACCTGCAGAATAGTTCTTAGGTCTTACTTTAGTTATAGTGAAATCATAGCCTAAAGCTTTTACGTTACTAGGAAGATTTAAGTCTCCTTCTAAAGTTAGAGCCTGGGCGTCTTTTTGTAGTGCAGAATCAATAGAATAAGCACTATCGCCCGTCTCAAATTCTATTGAAGTTGTAGTAGATAATCCTAGTCCGCTGCTGCTATCTATCAAATATTCATTATTTACTGCAGTATCTTGACCTATAAACATAAGTCTATAGGCCGTATTCTCTTTAAGATGGTTATGAGGAACTATTACTAATACAGTTCTAAATGTATTAAGACTTAAAGTTAGTGGTAGTCTTCTATTTGTTATAGTATCAATTAATATTACTGTATTTTCAGTTACTGAACTGCTTAATACTGGATTAACAAATGTAACTATCAAATTTTTATTGATATATACATCTTCAGCTGCATTAGCCGGATCACTCGTTAATATTGTAGGTTCCATTTCATCACCTTCAGAAGTATGTCCCAAAGCTTGAGCCCATTCACTGGACCCTGCTATATTTGTGGCCCTAACTCTCACATCATAGTAAGTGTCAGGTGTTAAATTATAGATAGTTGTATAAGTGCTTGATGGTGATAGAGATGGTAATGATATCCAATCGCTAGCATCAGCTTGTTTATATTGAACTGTTATTATTTCAGCATTGTTAGCATTATTAGTCCAAGAGGCTCTTAGCCTGGTGGAAGATAAAGTAACAATATTTAGATTGGTCGGAGCGTTAGGAACAGTAGTCTCAGAGCTAGTAGTTGCTGAAACTTCTTCTGTCCAACTGCTTTGACCATAGTTATTTGCGGCTCTTAACCTTACTGTATAGGATGTTCCAGCAGTTAGCCCTGCTACTACCGTATTGCTTACGTTTGGACTTACATCCGGATAATCTAACCAGGTAGGACTGGCTGTTTCTCTATACTGTATATTTATGACAGTAGCATTTGTTGCTACATTGACCCATGTCAAATAAAGCTCAGTTTGGCTTAATGTAGTTAAAGATGGAGACGTAGGAGCTTCTGGAGGAGTTCCACCAGCAGGATTAAATGCGTCAAACCTAGTCGCAGCATGTTCTGCCAATTCATTCCATTTTGGAATACCTGTAGGAACATCGTCAACCTGTCCAGAGAAAGAATTTATTATCTTTCTAGCTTTAGCCTGAACCTCAGAACTTTTGCCTGAGTAATATCCTGATTTAGCATAATCTTCAGCTAATACTGCAGAACCTATTTGCCATACATTGTAAGCTGTATAGGTTTTAAAGTTCCTCATTAGCCACTCTAATCTATAGATTTCTGTAGTAGATGTGCTAACGTAGGTTCCTGGAAAGCTAGAGGTGTTTAATCCGCTTAATCTAACCTGATACTGGTTTACTACGCTAACAGTCCAGTCCCCATTTAATCCAGTCCAAGTAGGATCATTTTTTATTCTTACTACTGCATTATCATACAGGAAGTGCGCGTCCGAAGGCCCTACTAGTGTTACTAGTGGATTACTATTTTTCTCTACATCTAGGATAGCATTATTAGAGCCATGAGGTTGGTAGGCTTCTAACAACACTACTTCTTCTAATTGTGATGCAGTAAAAGGTGTATAGGTTGGAGTTATAGCTCTAGCTTTCATAGCCACAAAGCCAGAATACTCATATTGGCCAGTAGTTATATATGTGCTATTGATGATTCTTAGTTGCTCTGCTCCAGCTTGACAGAAAGTTCCAGTAACATTTTTTAACCAAAATGCATAGGTGCTTTCTAATTCTATATACCCAACAATCGTTCCTACTGCATTACTAACTGTGCCACTAAGAGTTTTATTTAATATTAGGCCAGAATAGTTAGGAGAAAATATAGCAGGATCATTACCAACAGCCACTGCTTTATAGAAGTTAGGCGCTGTATGACTACAATCTAACCAGCCGTATAGTGTAGTCTGTAAGGCTAAATCTCTAGTAATAGTCTTTAAAAGATTAAGTCTATAGTCACCACTAGTTTCTGGCCGTCTTGACATAACTAATTGACAGCCATCACCAGCTATACTTACTATAGAATCCATCCAACAGTAATTATGGCCTGTATTTTGTAAGTTACCAGCTTGGGCGCCATTAGCTTCATCATAGCCACCCATAGTATCATAATATGGATTAACTCCTGTTCTAACAGGAGAGTGTTGGTAAGATTGCGAGCTTATAAGGTCCATACCACTATATATAGTGATAGCCCTATCTAATAGGTATGGGAATACCCCAGTAGTGCCTCTTACTGCAAATATATCTATCCCACAGTGTAAGATACCTCTACCAGCCGCTCTTCCTACTTCTATGCCTCTAATAGTATCATTATAACTGTGCGGGTCTGCATTTCCAAGCCAGACCTGTTCCATATTCTTAAAGTATTGTAATACAGAATAGTCGGCTGTTATTAATGCTACAGTCATTTCTACCATCAACATACCATGCTGACGATCAAATGCATATACGGCGCCGTTCACTTGAGTATATGGGCAATCAAAATCTGCTATACCTAATAGACCTGACGGCCCATTTATCCCTAGCATGTCTATTGATCTGCTAGATTCGCTAAGATAGAATGGAACACCTTGCCATAGTGCAAGATCAGGAAAGCTAGCGTATGACCATAAATCAGCAGTGCTATTAGGTAGCCTATTATTATTAGGCCTACAGAACTCTTGTCTGATGTCTCTTAGAAGCGCTCCTAATGCTGCGGGATACCCGGTTCTTAGCACAAACCATAATCGCATAGTTCCATGAACTATACCAGCATTACCAGTTTGCCCAGTATTAGCATTTCCTATACTATCTCCCCAGAAATATGGATCTGCGTCTCTACCTTTACTATACAGTTCATCTTCCCACTGTTCTAGTTTAACTATAGCATCCTCATAGGATACTCCATCTGGGAGATCAGGAACTACACCAAAAGGCGGTATTCCTTTTAATGGCCAATCAGAAGCCATTGCCGTCACGCCCTCTCGTTGAGCATCTGTAGTTGGAATAGATTGACTTCCAAATAATAGCTCACCAGCTATGTGGTGGCTCATTCCTTGGACTAGGTTTCTATGTTGATAGTCAAATCCGGTTGTCCAGTCTGATGGATCAATTAATGTGTATGTAGCAGTAGTTCCAGCTCTAGATATACTATTAAATTTTTTAGTTTCAGCTATAAAGAAGCTTTTAGCTCCGGTAATCTGAAGTGTTGCGGGAGTTGTTAATGTTAATGTTTTATCATTCCATGAATTTCCCAGTCTTATACCGCTTTCAGCCCATGAGTATCCCCAAGTTATATAAACTTTACCATGATCTAAATTTGATTTAGCTTCATATGCTATTTCCCACCACACGCCTCTTAATTGCTGATTAGTAACAGAAGACCAACGTTCTCTGTATATATATCTTCTTAAGCAAGCATTGGTATCAGATCCTATCTTACCATCGGCTGTATCATTAGAAACTAATGACGTAGCAAGTATTGTAGCTAAACTAACAGACTTTGATTCACCTTCTACTGTTAAAGTAAAGATCGTGCTGCTAGCCGCTCCTGATACCGACGTGTGCAGAGCGAATGGAACTTCTATTCCAGTTCCAAACACAATATTTGCATCACGCTTTTCTAAAGCTGAGAAGACAGCAGGATAATGAACTGCTATTTGTGCAAATGAACCATCGGGATAAGTCTCGCCATATGGTTCCCATTGTATCTGACGTTCAAAATCAACGTCAAGTAATTTTAACTGCGTGCTTCTTGATGATAATTGACCAGGTAGCAGCCTTAGACCATGAGTTACTATCTCATTTTTTGCTACATTCGATCTATTTCTAAGGTATACTGGAACACTTATCATTAGCTGCCATTAGGCATTAAGCAAATCATCTAAAACAGCATTTTTAGGTAGCGTTCCAGCTATATGATTCTTAGGCGGTGGAGGTAGATTTTTTGGTATAGCTACACCGTGTGTTACATCTACCATAACATCAACCTTTCCTTCTTCATCATCATAAGGCTTTGGAATAGCTAGTTCATTAGACTCTGAGTAGGATAGTGCCTCATCCAAGAATATAAGCACATCTTTTCTATTTCTAGACGCTTTTTCTTGTTCAATACAGTGGCTAGCTATTTCAGATAGCGAATAATTGCCATCAGATTTTGTTTTAACTAGTTTCTTAAATAACTCTACTGTTTGCTTGCCTCTTCCATTAGCTCTTACAACAGTCCAGTATTTTTCTAATACCTTAGGATCTTTATCTATTGGAGCTATATATCTTTTTCCAAGAACTATATTTCCCATAGATAGAGCCTTTTGTATTACTTCATAATAATTAGCATCCATACCATGAGTAACTGTCGCCCAATAATTCTGAGGTGTCAATTTAATATCACCTATGCCGAACATAGAAGTGTTTTTCAAATTGATAGAAATTATCTTTCCTGCTATATCACTTTTTGGGCCGATATGTGATTGTATGTTTATTATTTTTGGTTGATTCTTAGGTTTTGCCATATGTCTTTCCTATCAAAAAAATTGGGCCAACTGGAGGTAGCGACAACCAGTTGACCCGTTTGCTTCAGATCCAGTTTGTTACTGTTCTTCTGCACGGTCCAGGAGAGCGCACGAAGCTCTCGCCTAGAAAAATCTATCATCCTCATGACCGCTTCGCTACTGCGGTCATAAGGTTCCTACTTAGACGTTACGGTTGACTAACTCATCACCAGTCAAGTTATCAACAAGACCAGTAAGGTTAAGTGCAATCTTATCGCTGAAGTCGTAGCTGCGGTTGAGGCTGATATCCTTTAAGAGACCAATGCCCTTACCGTCGTTTAGTACTGCTACAGCATAGCGCTCACGGAATTTGACTTTCATGATATCGCGCGCTGGATCAGTCCACTCATCAGTTCTAAGCTCCTCGTCAACTACTAGAACACCAAGTTCATTGACATCGCAGAACGCAATAGTTGTTCTATTGGTAGTGCTATCGAAAGTCATGAAAGGAGTTACTATTATTCTGAAGTTAGCGGGGAATATAGAAGGAACGTTAGTAAATGTGGTAGCTAACTGCGCAGGAGAGCTAACGTAGTTGCTGTTAAGCAACCCATTGCTTCCCGCAGCAAAGCTCTCAGCTCTACCAGGTGTTCCCTGAGGAAGCTGCCACATCATATTGCTCTGGTTATTGATAAAGCCGAAGGCTCTAGCAATACCTTCCTGGGCAAATATCTTCCAGGCAAAGGGGTGCATGATTAAGCAGTTAGGCGTAAACCCAGTGTTAACCATGGTTCCATAAGCATAGAAAATATCGTCGAGGCAAAGTGTTCCGTTATAGGAACCATCTGCAGCACGACCAGTTGAAGACTTGGTACCACCAGCGTTGTTATCAATTATGGTAACACCGTTGTTGAGGATTAGGTCCGCAACCTTTCTTTCCTTCCAGCGAGCTAGAGCTCTACCAGCCGCGCGGAAATGCATGCTCATTATATCGAATTGGCTATAACGAACCATTTCCTCGGTAATCTTTATTGCAACACCGGACTTACCGATAGTAGCAGTTACCTGACCAGCGAGTTCCATTGTTCTCTCAGGATACTCACCACCCTCTGGAATATCAGCGGCAGTGATTGCACCCCAAGCTGGGAAGACTACCTGAGCACCAGCAGTGTAGTTAACTCTCTGCATGAGAGGAGTTAATACAAGATTAGGCTCAATAGCTTCGCGAGCTATATTTGATATAACTCTTGGAATGAGAAGTGGGTGATCCGAAGAGAAGTTATCTCTCATTATCTTAGTATGAGAAATATCTTTCGTTAGAAGATCAGCGACTTCTACTCTGTCTTTAGCACCTGGAACGTAACCGTTGTTCTTCCAGATTTTTTCTACAGCCGATAGTCTCTTCTGATCTTTTAGAAGATTCTGATCGGTTGTCGTAAGGTTAAGAGAGTCCTCTGTAAGACCAGCGCCTTCGAGCTTGGTCTTAACTGCCTCTTCAGCATGCTTGAGGGCATCCTTCTTTATATTGAGGATGACTTCTTGCTGCTCTTTTGTGAAACAAGCAAAATTTTCCATTGTGTTTATGCTCCTATTATAGTCTGATTAATAGGGTTAAGTAGGCGAAACCAGTGCTGTTAGCTCTGGCGCCAAGTAAGTGACCTGGAATACCACTTGTTCCTGAACCAGTTATAACTAGACCTGGGACAGTCTGAACCTTAGCAAGATCAGTAAACTCAGCAGTGGCTTCAGTAGATAATGTTATTGTAGCACCTGCAATAATTCTGTCCTGGAGAAGATCACCAGAGCTTGAACCAGAAGCTGTGCAGAAAACTACCTTCTTAAGGCAACGTCCGACAACCATTTCATGGCTGTGAGCTAGATAGCCAGCAGCTGATAGGGTTGGATCAAACTTTTGATAGCGGCCAGCTAAACGGCTGCTAGTGAAGCCAGAAGAAGCACCAATGTTCGCAAATACGCCGGTTTCATAGGCGTTATGTGCAACCATTACGAGGTCGCCATTTTCGATAGCGTGCTCGTTAGCAGTAACACAAGGAACCTGAATAACGTAGTCAGTAACTACTCCAACGTTAACATTGCGCTTATAGTTAGTAAACGCAGCCTGTAAGTTGAATGAATAAATTGGCTGGAACACAACGCCAATTGGCTTAACTACACCTACTGTTCCTGAAGTAGTTGTGGTTGGAAGACCCCAAGTAGCGCCGTCGCTGTGATGATAATTGAATATCATCTGGGGGTGACCAGCTACTGTAGTAGCTCCACCTGTCGCCCACATCGCAGGAAGTAGTTTTCCTGAGAATGCAGTGGCTCCAGTAGCGATACCAACAATTGTTCCTGGTTCTAATACAATAGGATCGTGATTTACATCATCAATTCTTATTGGGGCTAACCCTGTCCAAGCTTCTAGCGGAAGAGCCGAAACATTCGGTCTTTGACCTTCACAAAGTTCTAGGTAAGCTGGACGGTTAGTAGCAAATCCGCGAGGAATACGATATGCCATGTTTAGTCTCCGTCAGTGTCAAATATTTTTTGTAAACTGTCACCAGAACCAAGTTTAGTAGATGTTTTTCCATCCTTTGGCTTGTTTGCTAGAGCAGGATTTGTTAATTTATCTTTAGATAAATCAACGCCTTTATCTTTTGCAGTCTCAGCTTGAGCTGCAGACCATTCTAGTTTTAGATCTACTAGAGAGTCCTTTAGGGACTCTACAGTTCTCTTAGCTAGATTATCAATATACTTCTTCTTGGCTTCCTCAGAATCTAGGACCTTTGTGTCAGGCTTGTTAAGTATTGTCTTAAAGTGAGCAATTATTTCAGCTAAATCAGTGGCAATAGCAGTTCTGCTAGCAGCCATTTGATCATTTAGTCTCTTTATTTCACTTTCCTTGCCTTCGACAGTAGCTGTAAGGGTCTTAAGTTTATCCTCAAGATCCTTATTCTTTTTGGTCATATCATCGAGAGAAGCTTTTAGGGTTTCTAATTCCATAAGTTTCTCCTTAGAATTGTTTTTAGTTTTGTCGAGCCCACTTACTTGATTGTCACTCGCCTTGTCGTCGGAGGCCTTAGAACGGCTAATAGCATCATCCTTTGCACTCTCTTTAGATTTAACGGAGACCTTATCAGATTTCTCAACGTCTGGAGAAGATACTTTCTGAGCATCCTTCTTTTTAGAGTCTTCTGGCTCGAAATCAGAAGAGCTCTTAAAAGAGGAAGATTCACTGAAAAGTGAATCAATTTTCTTATTGACACTCTCAGTTACAGAAATCAAAACTTTATTGGTTCTTTTTTCTTTAGCTGTGAGTAAGTCTAATTCCATAGTGCTGTCTATTAAAGACATGGACGTAAATAGAGACTTTTTGCCTCTACTCTTGGTAGGAATCAGTATACTTTCTGAGTCTGAAACCTTAGTTTCATCCCAGTCGAATTTGGTTATTTTAGCAGGAGATTGAGCTGGTATATTAACAAAGCTAATCTCCTTATATTTTAATGGGCCAGTTATTGCATAGCATAACATCTGATTATCAGATATTTCATATGCTTTGCCAGGTATGTGTGGGCATGGCTCTTCACCATCAGCTACACTCTTACCAAATATATCTTGGCCACATAGATTACACAACATAAATGGCGAACTGTGTCCAGAAGACACAGATAGCAATCTAGCGTCTAATATCTTTTCAATAGCATCAAGATCAGTTATAGAGGCACTAACCTTAACTACGCCCGATCCTTTTCCACCAGATTCTTCTGAGTCTGGATTAGCATAGTCTCTATTAAAGTTTTGACCATCTTTATAAGCTATAAACTGAGCTCCTGTGACCCTTCCTATAGGATCTGAATGCTCATCATGGTGCTTTAAGATAGGAACGCTATAATCAGATGTGCCGCCTAAATCCGTAGAAAGATAGGATTTGTATCCAGCTTTCACATGAATGCCAGGATATACCCTATTGTTGGTAATGAATCCTGAGTGCGTAGCATCTATTTGAACTTTAAGTTTTAAACCACCATTTTTATCTTTACGAACTAAAGATATGGCCTCATCTTTTAGTTCAGACCTAAGTGGCTGGTCTATTTCTAATTGATCAACTAGTTTTATTTTATTCATCTGATTCTTTGACACTCCCTGTCTTATTCCCTAAATGTAGTAAATCGTATTTTTTATCGTCGACAATAAGATTTTGATATGGAATAGGACCTTTTATAGGAAGGTCAATAGTTTTGCGATCTTTAGATTCAATATTTTCTAATATGATAGAATCATAACCTAAGTTTCTAGCTGTTTTTCCAAAACCAAATCTTTTTGCGACTTCTTTATGTTCAGTTGTCAAAAAATTGATAGAGTTAGAAAGATTGATAACTTCTTCTAGCCCGTTGAATGGGGCCATATTTCCGTCTTCATCTCTCTGAAAATACTTACCAATTCTATCAACCACTGGAGCTAAGAATTTCAAATATGATTTTTTAACATAATTTGTCAGAAATTTATCTTTAGCTCTATTGCCTATAGTAGAACTAGCTCCAGATGCGGCGCTTGCTCCTATATCAATCTCTATAGGTAGGTATTTAGCTGCTTCTTGAACATTCATAGTTATAAATGTATCAAAATTCTTATCTAATACAGCTTGTATATCTTCATACTCTAAATCGTCTAGATCAGATGTGGATAGCTGGGCTAGATTATCTAATAGTATGTCTAGATTATTTTTTACAGCAGATTCATAATCATTAGCCTTAAATCTGCTCTTAGCTGGCTTCTTTCCAAATTGGTTCGCGGGCTGGCCTTTATTTCCAGCCATTTTTATAACTTTTTTGGTCGTAGTGTTATTTTCAGGGGTTCCTCTCTTGCTAGTTACTGTCTTAGTAACTTCAGGACCACCTGGAGCATCTGGAGTAGGAGTCGGAGCTACACTAGCTGCATGCTCAGCAACTTGCATTGTGGCTTCTGTATCTAGTTGTCTAGTTAGCTTTGATCTCTCTTCGTCAGATAATGGCTTCTTCTTTAGATAATCTTTTCTAAATTCTTCATCTGTTATAGCATTACCTAACATTAACTGCTGGCCATGGTTTTGATGGGCTCTTAGTTCTTCCCTATTTATCATTGGGAAGCACATTTCTACTACGTTCTCCATAGTAACATCAAATCCGCCTTCCAATAGAAGTGGAATAAACAGCCCAAATGTTATGGCATCACTAAAAACTTCTTGGTAGTCTTTAGCAGCATCCTGGACATTCTGATTAATATTGCTAGCAGTGTTACCCTGAATGGCTATTATCCCGTTTCTACGCGTAATAAATACGTGATTGGGGACATTATAGCAGTATACATCTGAATCATAATCTATGATATCAAATATAATTGGTATCTCGCCATTTTCTAAGAAGTATAGCCCTGTTTCAGTAGCTTTAGAAGCTATTCCTATTTTTAATAGGAGCTCCTGCATTTGACTAGTAATTACCTTACTTCTATCTCTAAATACCTTTATGTCTTTAGATATAGAATCAAACTCTGTTAGCCTGTGGTAAAATAATTTGATACCTTCCTTATTAAGATCCATTATCCACTTTGGTAATCTCTTTGGATACTCATTTGTGGCTAAATCTCTAGCTAATTTGCTAGCTAGTTCTAGATCATATATAACTATTTTAGTATAGCCTTCATTATCATAGGCTCTATAATCTAGATCTAGACTGGATATAAAAGTTTCTATAGTATGTGCGACGTCCTCATCTCTTACTATAAACTTTATCTCTTCCTTGCGTCTATTGTTTATCTTACCATATTTTATAAAATATGCATAAAATGTGATTAGATCTGGATCAATTTTACTGTCGCCAGTCCATTCAACTTGATTAGTAAATGAATACTCTGCTAATGACAATACATCTAGTTTAGCTAGTTCTTCGGCCTTTATTTTCATAAAGGCTGCATCCTTCTTAACCCACATATCGTGGTCTGGTGTAACTAAACAATCTATAGAATCATTAATAAAATGATACATCTTGCCCTTATATCTATAGGTGTATAGATCGTTGGCAAATTCAAATTTTAGTTCGCCGGATACTTGGTCGATTGTGGCGATCTTATCTTTTTTGATATCTATGTCCCAATAGAACTTCCATCCCTTATCTGTTAAGGTTTGTGTATCAGAAGAGTAACAGGCTCTATTAGCAGAGCCACCTCTTCCTAGGTCCATTGGAGATAATCTTAAGCCAGCAAGAACTCTAGCTTCAAAGTATTCTAGATATGGATGAAGATCTAATGCTGATCCTGCTCTACTAATTAAATTTATTTCGTGCCGCTCGCTAGTAATGACTGCGCCACCAGTAGGCATATTAGCAACTTCTGATTTTACCACATCAACTTCGTTAGCACCACCTTCATATATGCCAGCAGGATTTTGTTCAGTTCCTACCTTATAGTGATAAAGTGGAAATGCTTCTTTACTAGCTATAATCATAGCTAGTTCTTCTAGCTTTCTTAGTGCTCTAATGTCTTCTAGGACAGGTAATATATAAGGAGTTCCGAAAGTGAAGCCCGTCTTTTTATCTAGTGTAATCCATAGAACGTCTTCAGGAGGAAAGGTTTTTTCCGTATCACTTGCTTCATATCCTGAATCTGCACTTACTTTCTGCTTCCACTGTTTGGGAGTTCCATACTTGTCCACTTTTACGGACATAGTAGTAGGATCTACTGGGTATATACCTGCTATTGGGGATAATATTTTCCCATACATTTCTATCATAGATCCCGAGGATCTAGTCGAGTCTCTTCTAAAAACAAGACCCGCATTGTGATAAGTAACTAAATTAGTTATAGTTTCTCTTATCCAATTTGATGTTGGAATGCCAGATATTAAAGCAATTTCGAATAGTCTTTGCTTTATATAATCTACCATTGTATCATCTTCGCCTTCAGGCTCATATCCTTCTTTTAGGATTTGTTCTCTATGACGACGAATAGACTGGGCTACATATGGTTCTACATCAGCGCAACGAGATATCTCTGCTAGATCATAAATAGGACTAACAAACGAGCCATCGCTTGATCTTGATGGTATATAGGTTCCTTTTCCTTCATAGGAAAGACCTTTTGCCATCATTTTTGATCTAGCTTTTAAAGTCTCTTCTGATAACTCAGAGGGACTTCCTATAGACAGCTTAAAGTCTTTTATCGGCTCTTGTGTTAAATTTTTATCATCTGTCATTTGTTATTCCTTAAAATTCTTTTCTACAGACTTTAATAGATCTAGTTTAAGACCTTCTAGAAACTCTTTACTTTTCGCTTGCTGACAGTTACTTTGTTTAGCATTCTCTCTAAAATTAGATTCCACTATAGTTTTAGGTCCATACTTAAAATCAAAATTCTTACTCTTTGATGCTTGTATATCCGGAAAGTATTTTTTGATCTCAAAGTCTGTTAGTTGAATACTAGGAGGACTTCCATCCACTAACAAAGTATGAGTTATTTCATAAGCTGCTTGATCTTTAGCATCCGATATTATGGCATCAGATTGCTTTTGATCAATATCTTTGCGAGCGCAAACATCAGCTGCTTCAAGTTTTAGGGCTAAAGTGTCAAGTATTTTACTTATGGTTAATAGGAACCTTCTGTCTGCTGGGACTCTCCAAGATAAAGCTGAAGGCATACCAAGCTTATCTATAGACGCTAAGATATCCATCAATAGCTTTTCTATTTGCCTTCTTAGTGAATCTAAAGACATTGAAATAGCAAAACTTATATCCTTTAGAGATGGACAGTGCTCAAATCTAGGAAGAATATCCTGCATAGTCTTTAAAAATTTGATAGCAAACTTATCCTCTACTGCCCTAAGTCTTTCAATTATTTGATATATCGCTGCGGCGCTTAAATTATTAAGCTGTCTAAAAAATGCATCTTGTAATCTAGCTAGCTCTGCATTTAGGTCAGTAGCAGCTAATCGAAGAACAGTAGCCAATAACTTAAGTATTTCTGGATCTAATGATCCAAATACCTCTACTAAACAGCAAAGATCAGAATCTGATACCTGATATATAAATGAGTTTAATATATCATTATATATATCATTGCTGGTTTGATCTAGCTCGTTAAAGTGGCTAGCTATTACGTTATTGATCTTAGTATTAGGCTTAATACCATAAGCCGCGCTTACTGTTCCTGATCCATAATCAGGATTAGCGACATTGCGATTAAAAGCTTCTGAGAAATCCTTAGAGTAATCAGTAGCACTATCAAATGCTGCTCTGACTAGATTCTGTCTGGCAGATACAGCACCATACGCTACCCAATGATCATAATTTTTAGGGCCTATAGCTCCATTAGATGATATGTATTCACTGCAATACTGTATAATAATATTTGCATCATCATTCTTAGAACTATCAATAAATGATTCATAGTCTATGCCAGCAGCACTAAGGGCCTCTTTTCTTGCAATAGGATTAGTATCGAGATCATCTATAATAGATTCTACGTCTGGAGATAGCTTACCAGAGTTCTTTAAAAACTCTTTAAGCCTATAGGCCTTTATGCCTAACTCTAAAAATAAAGCAATTCCTGGAGGAACTTGAGCAATGAAGTAGGCTTTAGAGCCTTCTTCTATGGTCATAACTGAGAATCCAGGAACTTGGAACGGCGCGATAGCTAAGGCTGTAAGTATGGCTCCTGCAACACCATCACCATTAAAAAATTGCTGTATAAAATTTAGAATGCCACCTTTATTGTTATACTGCTTAACAGTATATTTAGAATGACTTTCCGTATCTGTAGGTATATTTGGATCATCATAAACTCTTCTTATTTGCCATTGGGCATCAGCTAATATATCGACGCAAGTTGTATATAGTGAGTATGGTATTATTGTTCCATTTTTACTAGAATCTGCGCCTATTCTAATACAGGAAGCTGAAACTTTTTCAGCATCTTCACTAACTGGTATAAACTGTCCTGGCTCCATAAGAGCCAATCCCTTCTTAAGGACTTCGCCTTTAAGAAAGGTTTTACCAAGATTGTTAAATATTTTTGTAGTTACTTCATCAATCTCATCAGTTTCTTTTGGTGCTACTTTGTCTATACTTTCATCAGGTATATTAGTTCCTAATATTTCTGATAGCTCTCTAGGTTTAGGAGCTTCGTTTATACCATTGAAGTCTAGATCTTTTACCATTAGAAAGATTTTCTTTTAAATGAAGAACTTGGCTTATTTTGTGCTAAGCCGTGTCCAAATGTTTGAATATGCTTTTGTTGTTTAACAACCGACAATCCATTTTTAGATGAATAGCCAAATAAGGAAGTTCCTTTATTTAATTGTCTACTAGGGACTAGGCTAGGATCTTTCTTAGTGTTTTCTTTTTCAGCTAATTGTTCTGCAGACATAGCTTTATTCTCAGAATTAGTTATTATACCAACTCTAGTAGAGAAGTTAATTTTTTGAAGATCAGAGTGTTCTAACATATAGCCAGATACAGCTAACATGAATGCTGTTAGGGTGTGATCTTCGCCTTGAGAATACTTAGGAACGCCGTATATAGATTGGCCTTCTATCTTAAAGTTTCTCATTTGCTGAACTAGTCCATGCGTAGCATTTTTTCTAGTTTCAATAGTATCTTCACTCTTTGGAAGTAGCAAATTTCCTTCATCTAATTGGTTCTTAAGACAGTTGACTAGGAATGGCTTTGTAGGTGTTCTTCTTATTAATCCATTCTGGGGATCTCTAATTTCAATGTGTTCCTGCATAGCGATGGGCTTTAATCTTCTATGCAAACCACCTTGTGGGTTTTGTAAGCCATGCTTTTTTAGCAACTCAATTTGTGTAGATCCATATCCTACGTCAACGACTATTAGGCTTAGATTCCAGTGGTAGTATAGCTCTATTATTTTTTCTACTGCATCTATTTGAGTAAAGTCGCTGTTTGGGATGATAATTTTTAATACTGGCTTAAATATAGTGCCATTTGTCTCAATTATTAGAATGTGAGTTCCAGCATTTTTATTCCAATCTACACCACAGATGTATGATGCTCCTGCTCTAGGAACAGCAGTATCTATACCGTAATCATGTATAGATGTATTTATTTTCTCATTACTAAATACACCATGTTCTTGCTTACCGAACTCTGCTAGGATTTCATGGTCCCATGCTGGTGTATTTCTACCACCATAGTCTCTTAAGAAGAACTCTTCAATAGTGGAGGTCCATTCTGGTGATTCTTGAGCAATTATATGAAACTCTTTAAATTTTTGATCTTTATCTACACAATAAGAAAAGAATCTTGCGTGCTCGCCAGTTGGCGTGCAGCATACTGCGATTTTACAATCATTGTGAGAAGCGAGAATAGCCGTGATGGCTACTAGGTCCTCATCAGGAATATAGTCAATCTCGTCAATAATAATATAGTGGGCATCTTGCCCTCTAATCTTATCGGATCTATTAGTCGTGTTCTTCGATCCAGCCGATAGCCCCTTTATATGTGAGCCATTAGCAAAGCTTATCATACAAGGTTTTTTGACATCTCTTATTATAGATTGCTTTATAGTCTTACTTCTATTTATTAACATATGAAGCTCTTCAAATAGTTTTTCTACTTGAGGCTCATAAGGCGCTAATATAAGAACGGTTTTCCCAGGATTAGTAGAAACGAAGTGTAGTGCATCTACCATAAGGGTATTACTCTTACCACTTCTGCGACCTTGACGTAAGACTTTAAACTGACTAGTGCAACTTAAGACATCGGCTTGATACCATCTTAGATCCCATTCTAGTTCATAAGCAGCCCAGGCAACTGGATCTAGGGATATTCTAGCAAATTCAAATTCTTCTTCTGACTCAAAGTCAGAGGCTTTTAGGCTGTTTATGGGCGTTAAAACGTGTTTACTACACGTAGGTGGAAACGGCGTTTTAGTAATTTTTTGATCGTATAAATTTTTATAGTATGCTTCACAAGACCCACAGAGATCATCCGGTCCCTTTCTAAAGGGCTTCCAACCGTGTCCTACATAATCTCTCTCTGGAAGATACTTAGTCATTTCTTGTGTTTCTTAGGCTTTTCTTTAGCTTTTTTTCTCATCACATCTCCATATCCTTCAAAATCATCAGAATTAATATCGCCACTTAATACAGCTAAAATATAATCCAAGTCTGAAAGTATAAATTGTGATTCCATATTAATTTACCTATACGGCTTCATACGTTACTCCATCGACGACTAAGGAGCCATTATTAATAATATGACTTCTAGTAAAGAACCTTCCATCGTCGAAGTATTCTACTTGTGTGAAACCATGCTGCCAATCAGGATTATTGACATACTCAAAGTCATTACGACCAAGATGTCCATTCTCTATAGCAACATGAGTTCCCCATTTATTAGTTCTGCATATGACGCCAACTCTATGGGTGTGGCCAATCAATATAGAGGCGCCGCTCTTATCAGCATGAGCTTTAGCTGACATACCAGCACCTTTTCTAACTATCTCGCCATGAGTTACTTCTAAGTCACCTAGCTGAATGCTTTGGCCATAGTCTATAAATTTGATATCAAATTCTTTAAGCCCTACTAACTCATCAAAAGATAGACAGGATAAACAAGCTAGTGCAGGAGCCTTATCTAGTAAGAATCTCTTTAATCTTGTTTCGTGATTACCTTCTATGTAGAATATCTCTGCATTTGGATGCTCAGCTCTTATTTTCTTTAGTAAAGCTTTACCTTCAGTAAGCTCATCTTGCAAAGTATCTATTCTTATTGGATCTTGTCTATAAGAACTTGCCCCATAGAAATCTATAATATCTCCATTTAGAATTATAATATCTGGGCAGTATTCTTTAGTATATGCTAAAGCTACGGAAAGTGCTGCTTGATCATGATATGGAACATGAATGTCAGATAAGACTATAGCTTTTTTAAGTGTATTATTTTTTGATATAGATACTTTATCTAATCTTATATCATCTTGAGTTTTAAACTCTTTAGCCTTTATAGTTTTAGTGTGCTGCTGTCTTATAGCACATCTAACTTTCCATTCTGAAATGCCGAGATTCTTAGCAATTATTTTTCGACTTAATCCCTTTCTATAAAGGTCTATTATTTTATTATCTGACATTCTTTTCTACCTATGTAAATATTGACTTTCCTGTCCTATAAGCGCTCGTCCTACAGATAACTGACTATCGTGAATAGCCATCAGACTGCGCTGTCTTTGAGTGTAAGCTGTACGGGTATCAAGCATTAGCTCATTGTCATTAAAAACTTGATCCATCGATACATCTCTGTTCATAGTAGGACTTGCCAAAGAACTTCCAATGCCAATAGCTAAATCTATAAGTGATATAGATCCAGCTAGCCAACCAAGATTAGATAAACTTTTTCCAGTTCTTTTCCAGGTTCTATAATCGGCTTTAGCACCAGCTCTTAATTTTTGAGAGTGGGATGCTAATATTGGGCCGAACGTATTTTCATATCTTCTAGCTTTAGCCATTCCACTTCTAAAAGAAGCAGATGCTACTTTTTTACCAATCCAGTTTCCAAATAAACCCAGTCCTAAATCTAAGCCTAATATTCCATAAGAATCGGCCGCCGATCTACTGGATCTATTTCCTTGCGGATCAATTAATTCATCATATAATCCCATTACATTAGCCTTCTACGGTTATTATGTAAAGCCTGAACTAATCCAGCAGTATCAAAATTCATTTTAGACACTGATGATTGTCCATAAATTTCTGTGTTGCGCCCTTCTATAGCTGGAGGTCTTCTGAGAGAGCTCACATATCCATATCCTAGACCGCCCATTACAGACGCTGATAATAAACTCTTTCTAGCCCTAATAGAATTATATGGCTTGGTTCTAACAGTTTTAGCTGCCTCAGCTTTTTCACTAGATCTAAACAGGGAGGTAACTGCTTGTTTAGGGGCCATTATAGCGCCTCTAGCTATCTTAAATCCTCCTGCTGTTATTGATCTACCAAACACGCCACCAATAACGCCAACTCCTAAAGCACCACCAGTCAAAATATTTCTACCAATACCTTCTCCAGCACCATATCTATCTTGATAAACTTGATTACCATATTCAGCAGATAGATCCTGCTTGGCCTTGTCCATGGCATAGTTACCGCCATAGTAGCCAGCTGCTGCCATTATAAGACCTCTTCCTCTTGTGGAAGTTACGCTTTTTTTAGCTGCAGTTTTTATGACACCTCCAAGAGTGGTGTCAAGTATTTGACTTAGTAGGGACATTATCTATATCTTCTAGAACCGTTATATAACACAGCCGGCCTATTTATTTTAGCGCCTTTAGACCTTGATTTGTGTCCTATTGCAGTTTCATGATTACGAATTGTTAACCCCATTGTTGGGACGTTGCAATTTTTTGATCTCTGGACTACATAATAATTTGACGCTTGTCGAAGGCTATTAGCTCGGCCACCTGGAAATTCATCAGTAGGCTTTATACTATCAAAGCTAGCCGCCGTTCCCATTTCATTACGGATAGCTGGGGCCTTTAGCATATTTTTGCTATAGTTGTCTGATAGCCATCCATAAGCATTTTTTGACACTTTAGTAGGATTAAGTGCCATATATTCTTTTGCATTCTGTATATCAGATAATAATCTACCTGAACTATACCCTACCTGAAAAGCCCTAGTATTCTGTATGTTTGCAGAGTCTACATATAATACATAGCCGTAATTAGCTTTACGCGCGTGTAGGTAGAAATTTAGCTGGGATTCGTGGGATTCTAGAGGCCTGGAGAGCCTTTCTAGGCCCTTTGAGCTTATTGTTTTTATTTCTACTGGAACGTTGTTATCTAGTAGAACATCTATGCGACCCTTTACGCCAAGCTCTTTATCTACTACAGGAACTTCATATTTGGCCCCAACAGTGTTGCTGAATAAACTCTGTAGGACTTTATGAAAAGTTTCTCCTGCTGCCATAGTGCTTCGTGAAGAAGCATCAGAGTCTTCTATACCGCTTAGATAGTGCTCTAATTCAGTGCCACGCTTGCCTAAAGCGCTAGCAGATAGGTAAGATCTATCAGAGTCTTTAGAAGAGAAAATAGCATACATCGCTCCAGCAATTAGGCCGCCAGCAAGTAGTTTTCCCTTGTTCTCAAATATTTTTTGAGTTAGTGCAGAACCACGGATAGCTTCAAGAACATCCATTTACTTAATTTCAAATTCAGCATCTTTTATGTTCTTATTAAGCCTTTCCTTCAATAGATTTCTAGCTTTATTAACCACGGCGCTACTGCGCTCATTTGGATCAGCTAGCTGCTTTCCTGCATTTATCTGTGCTTCGCGAGTTGCTACTAGCGATTCTCTTAGCTTGGTTGAGACTCTACTGTGATACTGTAGTAGTTCCAGTATTGGATTCAATACATCCTGGAATAACTGATCTCCAGTAGGAGTGCCTCCAACCATCTTCTCTTCAATCAACTGGCCTTTTTCTGATAGGTGTAAAGAAGCCCTATACTTAAGCAGCTCATGTGCAGCGATCTCATATATAATATCCATATCAAAACTATTTTCAGGCTCGTATGGATCTATAATAGACAGTGCTATCAAATGTTTATTGACCCACATTTGAATTAGACCATCTTCAACAGGACAGAGCTGTCCTATAGGGAGCGCAACATTAGCTTGTTGCAATGGGCAGTATTTAATAAAAGGGCATCTTGTGCCCTTGCACATCATTGATAAGCCAGCTGAAAAGCCTCTAGCAGTTCTATTAAAGAACTTGTTTAATACTTCATTAGCTTTGCTATCAGAATTTTCACCAAGAATCTCTTTCGTTATACTATTGGCTATATCAGGTATAGTCCCACCGCCCAGTGTCGAGGGAAGAAAGAAATCTTTCTTTATTGTTATTTGATTCTTGGTTGTAGATGTGTTTAAGGGCTGCCCTTGCGAAGGGACAACTTGGCCCTGATTGTTTGCAGAATCTCTCAAACCAGTCAAATTGGTCTTTATATTTTGTGGAGATGTATCTTCTGCAGTCATTGTTATTTAATAGATTATAAGCAAGTTTATCAAGCGACATAAAAAATAATTAGTGGCGTTAGTCTCAGTTAAGTCTTTTCGACTAATTTCCATTTATATTAAAGATGATGGTATTTATTGTATTATAGACTAAGCCACTAAAAATGTTATATTGCTTCCCACTTAGTATCAGATTGTAGAGCAACATTGTTAAAGTCTACTTTTAGAACTTCTACATGATGCTGCCCATTATCGTCGTCAAACATATCTGCTAGCCTAGTCTCAGCATGTAATGCGAGCATACTAGCTAAATTCCATATTAATTTATTATCAGCCGAGGCTGTAATACTATCTTCATCACAAGATATAGTAACTGTGCTACCATTGCTGGTAAGCTTAACTACCTGAGGGTTAGTAGCATAAAGCTTATCAAAGTTTTCTATTTCGTTATTCATAGTCTATTTGCTAGGGTCTGAGTTGAACAAAAATCAGACAGATGATTAGTTGTTCTTATATCACTAATGCCTTGTGTCGTTGACAATTTAGATATTTCTGAATCACAGATAATATCTGGAGTAAAATGCCAAGATGGATAGCTTGGAATAAAAGTATCCTTAGGATAAGCGTTCCATATTTGGATATATGATCTATTCTTTAACTCAGCAACTTCTTTCTCTAGCTCAGCTACTCTCTTTTGCAGCTTAACAATAGGCTCTTCTACTTTCTCAGCTTTAGCTTCTAGCTCGGCTGCTTGCTGTCTTAATTTCTTGGCTTGTTCTCTTAACTTATCAGACTCGCTCATGTCAAACTCCTTTCTTTTTACTTAAATACTCTCTGACTTCTTTCTCTACTGCAGTTTCTTTATCAGTCATAATATCAATTATTTCTTGATTGGCTGCTTTCTCTACTAACTCACTAGCAAGCATGAGTAATGCTTTGCTAATAGCAGGAAATGTTCTTTTATCTCCTAGAGCAGCTTTATTTAATACTCGCTCTGAGAGAAATTTCTTTACTAACATCTCATACTGCTTCGGAGGAACCAGGATCTGGAATTCGTGTAGGAAGTGGATTATCTTGTCGACTTGGACTCTCAACTCTGTTGGGTTGCTTTTGTCTAGATTTAGACAACTCTCTATTCGACTTAGAATTTGATCTGTTTTTGTTATCATCTAAATATTCTATAATTAAATCACAGTTATCAAGAAATTTTTTGATTTGCTTCATGTTCTTTTACTTCCTTCACAGTTTGTATCATTACATCTACTTCGTAATACAAACGGGCCTTTAACTGTTCTAAATCATCTGCGTCAATAAAAACTGCAGGAGGAGCTGGAAGTATAACTGGCCCATTTAACTGTGTGGCCTTATCTAAATTGGGGACTATGTGCATCCCAAGCCAAGCTCCAAATCGTTTTGTTCTGCTACCTCCCTCAACTAGATCAGGAACCTTTTCCAGTTCCTGACCTATGAAGCCGAGGTGAGTGCTAATAAGATACGTGCCTGTTCCTTTTGCAGAATCAGGCATCGGTGGTCTTTCAAAAAGATTACTTTTTTCTTCGCTGTTCATTTTTCTTATCTATAATAATTTCTGATACTAAAGGCTCGTGTATTGGTTTGTGACACCTATCACAAACGTCGTCGTTTATAATAAAGTTACTCTTTATTTCTCTTCTATTAACTTGCTCACAACTAGCCTTATCGCAGGTCCAAATAACAAGTTTGTTGTACGTCATACTACTTTAATCCTTTCCAGCCAAGCTAATATGACTTGGGCTGGTGTAAACAAGTTCATGTGATGATATTCAAACTGTGGAGTTCTGAATATCGCTCTAGAGATACCGAGTAACTCTCCAGTATTTGCGTCATAGATTCCCCCACCTGAGGAACCAGGAGCAGCATTGGCGCTAGAAACTGCCTGATTGCTTCTAATAGATACTCTACCTTCGCTAAAAATAGGATCTTCTCCTAGTGGACATGATAGTGTTATACACATATCATTATTTCTTATAGGGTCCCTAGTTATGGCTGGAAACCTTAGATTAGCCTTAGTTTTACAGACTATAATAGCTAAATCTAATTTAGAATCGCTGGCTTCAACTGTAGCAACTACAGTGTCAACTAATTCTCCATCCGAGAATATTCTTAATTTGATATCTCCGGATGCTTGGCCGACAACATGCCAGCACGTCAAAAATTTCGATATATCATTTTTTTGATATATCGGCGCGGCTGTTCCACATAATTCCCCTTCAAGAGTAGGAACAGAAACATGCGCAACTGAATAGAACCTAATGCTAGTAGATGTAACTGGTGAGTCAATGACCCCGCAGGAGTTAGTAACTAGAAGAGCTGTCAAAAGTAAATTCTTCATACGAATACACCTCTTCCAAGTATAAAAACTATTTATTCTAATGCTTACCGAATATAGCCTCCAGAATCTGGGATAATAAACTAGTGATACTAGTTATCAAAGCTACAATAACCGCCAAACGATTATTTCCATTTTTTTTATCGGTGCTATCATCTTTCTCTATATGACTATGAAACTCTTCTACTGTCCCCTCTAACCTAGAGAGTCTTATCAATATAGAGTTATCAGCGTCATCTCTAACTAGCATTGACAGCTGCCGATGTAATTCTTTCAAGAAGTTTATTTCTTGCTCTAAGGTCTCTACAGAAATATTTTGCTCTTGGATTTCTTTTATGAAATTACCAAGGAGCTCTTTATTTTCAAGGACGAGAGATTTGATTTGTTCATCTATTTCCATGGATGGCCTCCAGGTATATTTAGCGACTCCTTAACGCGTGTAAAAAAGTAGATATAAAATTTTAAAAATTTGACCGTGTTAGTTTTTTGATGGCCTTTAATATGAGATATCTTATATTTAATAGCTAATGCCTTTAATATGAAATATACTAAATTTAATAGCAAATAGTGTTTGGGTGTTGGTGTGTGAAAGTCATCGTGAGTTTCACGCCCACCCGGTCTTTTCCTGATAGGAGATTCACATGGCTAAGTCCATCCTCACGTTCACTGGCGTCAAGAACCTCAGTGATTCGCCCGTTTTCTTCTTCAAGTTCACGCCTGGTGAGAAGATGATCGAGGCCAGCAAGGGCCTGATCACGGGCAAGTATGCCCTGTTCATCTGGGACACCAAGTTCGATGCTGCCTGCATGGCTAAGGTCAGCAGGCGCCACTTCATGAGCAGCAGGGCCTATGAGCACAACAGGCTGACCGATGAGGCCATCAGCTTCCTGAGGACCATTCAGCACAATCTCGCCAGTGTCATCTGGCAGATCAAGCTGGACATGGGCGATAACCTCAAGGGCTCGTTCGTCATCAACAGCATTTCCTCGTATGAGGAGATCAAGGACGATTTCAGGGCCGTTGGATTCAGCCAAGAGGAGCGGGACGGGGAACCGTTGCCGTTCTGAGGCTACTAGGTGTTGCTGTCTACCTATCAATTAAATGACAGCGTTCTGTCTGGAGATACACACATGTTCGTAGCTTGCGTTTGCTGTGGTGAGATCTTCCAGGTGATCGATGGTGACATCAAGGAGATCTGCCAAGTCTGTTCCAAGCAGTGACTAATTGATCGGGGTAGCGCATGACTAGTCTGTCATACCTACTCCGATCATTTTTTTAGCAGATAACCTGCCTGTCCTACTGTTTAGCCTAGGTTGGCTAGACACAGGCAAGGTTGAGTCAGTTAGTTAAGGGTCATGCACATGAATACTCCTCTCAATCCCCAACTAGGGATCAATCCTCTCCTCCTCAATGATATTCTTGCTACTGGCACTAGCAGGAACATCCGGCGCGCTCTTTCCTGGATCAAGGAGATCCTGGACGCTGATCAGTCCCTCATGAGTGACACTGCCAATGACGTCATCAAGCGTCTGCAGCAGGCTGTCAAGCGTTCCCTCTATCGAGTCCACGCTGAAAGGACTCTTCGCTGGGAAAATGGTAAGCTTCTGGCGACCAACCACAAGCTGTATCAAGATAAGCTCACCAATGAGCATATCACCTACGTAGAGGTAGCCAAGGAGATCACGCAGTATCAGTTGGAACAACTATCTGCGCGCGCTAAGGCTGGCGGATACCAGTTCTTGGGCGTCAAGGCTGGTAACAACACAACAACTGCTGTGTTCGCTAAGGGGCCAACTTATGAGTCGGCCCTTGTCTATGCCATGGGAGCACCCATTGGGCTCAAGATCATCAAGAGCAACATGCTCAAGGATCTCCAGAACGCTGTGCAACTCCTGTGCAGGGTGGGCTCACTTCCCGTGATCCCAGGCAAGATCACCTTCCCAACCAAGATCAATACTGATCCCAGGTTTGATGGGCTGGTAGCAAGGGTATCTGCTGAAACCATGCAGCAGATCAAGACTCACTGGTATGGGCTGCCCATGAGCACCAAGTGGATCCAGGTCACTATTATTGACAGGATCAATGGGCATGCAACCAAGGGCGCGATTGTGGAGTGTGAGCCACATCAGGAGCCTGAAGTCTACAAGGAGAGCTGGAAGTTCGGCTGCCTCAGTGGTCAGCTGGAAGCATCCAACATGCTCATCTGCAATGCTGATAGCCTGTATAGGCCGTCACCATGCCTCAATATCCAGGCACTGGTATACAACTATACACCAGCTGAGAGCAAGACTCTGATCGACGAGCTGTTCGTGCCGTCTATCAGAAAAATGACAGATTTCAAGCACTTCAGCTTGGCCCATGGTGTGGAGAAGCTCATGGCTCTGGGATACGGCGTAGACCTGGACAGGGCACGCTATTACCACCAGAAGCTGGTATTCGACCTGGCTACCAAGGCTGCAGTCATTGGTATCAGGACCAAGGTTACGCCCAATCCTGAACTGGACAGCTTCGAGATCAAGATTCCCAAGAAGAATGAAGATCTCTGGGCTGTTGGAGATCTGGTAGACGTCACCAGGGATCCCAGCCTGCCTGTTGGCAACTCCACGCAGAGATACCAGGTCGTTGGCTACACTCAAGGCAACTACTGCGAGATTAGCAGTGAACCTTGGATGACCGTGCAAGGCGGCGATTACGATGGTGATGACTGCTCAGTCACCAGTGACACTGTCAATATTTTGCCAGGTAAGGTCTATGACAAGACCCCTGTCAGTTTGTTGACAGAGAAGAAGAAGTCAGTGAGAACTGGCGCCAATGCATGGTCCAACAGGATCAAGCAAGCCATGTATGTCATTGAAGGCAACATCGGCCGTTGGGATCTCATGGCTAGAAGAGCCTATGAGATGGGATGCTTGGATTACACCATGAAGCTGCAGCTTAGCAGGGCTGTTCAGGCTGAAGTGGATCGTAAGAAGCATGAGGTGCCTGCTGTTAGCGTGCCAGCTATCCAGGGCATGGATAAAGCTGACTTTGCCATCAACTACATCAGAGACGGCAAGTGGGACAATCCCATCATCCAAGGCACCGTCTATGAGAAGATTGCTACTACCGCCCAGGAAGTAGCAACTAGCTGGTTGCCCCTGTATGGGATCAACCAACAGCTCATGGAGATTCCACAAGCTGATAACAAGGTGCTCACGCGTGCCAGGCAGCTCACTGACTTCTATCAGGACTGCTTCAGGACCATCACCAGGCGCGCGCAAGAGAACAAGTCTCTCAAGAAGGGCGACATCAAGTTTTTGACACAACAGGAAATGGAGAGACTGGCGCTCAGGATGAAACTCCGTCTTGAGAAGGCCAAGAAGGCAGGCAAGTGGGCTGTATTGGCAATGACAATGGCCAAATACAGCAATCCCACGCTGGTTTGCAAGGTGTTGACACTGGAAGAGTGCCGCATCGTGTATACCAAGGCCATGGTCAAACTTCCCCAATAAAGGAAAGGGTGGAGAGTGCTCGGACACTGTGTTCGGGCACTATCAGTCTTTTGATCCATACAAGGATACACACATGGAATCCCACATCAAGAATCTGTTCCAGCACGGCATCCGTCACTTCGACCGCAAGACCAAGAAGCTGGATGACAACGTCCTGGGCTGCTCGGTGTTCGCCCAGCGCTATTCGCCCAGCAGCAAGAGCTTTTGGGGCGTCGAGCTTGCCCCGAAGTTCTTCGAGCTCTGGAACGACATCGGTCGCCCGGAGATCATCACCTACTCGCGAATCGAGGAGGACGAGAAGGGCAATCCGGTCACCGTGACTCGCAAGAACACCAGCGTGGTGGGATTCGCTCACGAAGAGCAGGGCCTGTGCATGGTCTTCAACAGCGAAGACACCCGCAATGATGCCATGGAGCGCATCATCGAAGCCTACCCTGCCATCGAGGCCGACCACCTCATCGCCAAGGGTGAGTTCGTCGAGAAGGTCATCGGTGTGGAGACCATGGAAGAGTTCCTGGACCTGGAGAACATCTCCACCATGGACGAGTTGGGCCGACCTGTTTCGCCTGCTCCCTGTGATCTGCTGTTCATCAACGTGGGCATGAGCATCGAGGGCAAGGGCCTGTATTGGAGCAGCAACCGAGCTACCAACAGCAACAAGCCCCAGGTCAGCACGACTCCGGAGCAGGAACCCACCTCCGAGGAAGTCAACTTCTGACAGAACGTCCTGTCAAGTGCTACTAGGATATGAATCTTGGCCGGTTAATGTCCTAGTAGTATTTTTTGACACACATCCCACAAGGACAATCTCAATGAAGACTCAGCGCAACACCAAGATTCCCATTCGTGATCGTCGGGACATGCTCAAGGTCATCCAGCGCTACCCACGTTACAGCTCTGCACGAGCAACTGTAGTCAAGCTGGAAGCACAACGCTACGGTGTGTCAACTGTGGCAATCTACTACCATCTCAGCAAGACTGGGCTGTAGCAACATGGATACCAACGACATCAACTGGGACACCCTCAACAAGGATGTCCCAATCGGACACACTGCTGGATTGCTCCTGGGCAAGCTGGCTGGTGGCATCGTCTACACTGTGAGGCATCCGATCGTGGGCGCGTCACAAGTGGCAGGAAGCTGTGAAGGCTTCTTCAAGGGCATCAAGGATGGTCTGGAGATTACCCAGGCCAACTTCGAGTTGTCCAGGATGCGAGGCAGTGTCAAGAAAATGACAGCGAAGCAGCAGAAGGATGCTGCAGATGTCATCAAGGGTATGAGCAGGATCAACGAAACCGATACTGCTCTCGGCAAGCTTCTTCAACAGATCAGGGATCTCCCCGAGTCTGTCAAGAAGATGGTGTTCACTGAGGAACAGCTGACTCCTGTCCCCAGTGCATGACCCAAAGATAGGGCTGGCTAGCTAGTAGTGTGAGAGAGCTATTAGTGGGCCGGCCCCTTCTTTCTACCCAAGGACGAGTCATGACAGCCCGAGTTGTGATTAGTTATAATCAATAACGAGGGTATAATAACGTGCTAGTAACTAGTTGATAATATCAAATAATTAACACTCGCGCCAATTTCTTTAGTATAGCACTTTGCATTCTAGCCTAGGAAACGAGGCATTCTGTGAGGTCTATTCGGGAAAACAGGGGTAAAATAGAGGTTTTTCTAGTGAAAAACACCTAAATCGCAATATTTCCTGGGATTAGAGGCTAAATTCAAGCGCTATTTAGGAAATTTGCTTTGCATAGGCGCGCGTGTGTAAGAAATTGTGACTATTTACTATTAAAATATTGATTATTAAGCTCAATTAACTATTAAATTGTTGATAGATACACTTTATTTACTATTAATAATTTGATTATTAAGCTCAATTTGATATTAAAAAGTTGACAAGCTAATGAGCACAATTCTTGGGACACTTTCTGTTCTAGGACTTCTATATCTGATTACACTAGCTGTAATTCAGATTTCCAAGCTAATAGCACATCCATGAAGATAATCTATAAACCAAAAAAGAAAGTTAAGTTTTCATCACTCTCAATAGGTGATACATTCACATATGGAGAAACTATCTGTATGAAGCATGCACCTGTTAGAATTGGATGCACAGACAATGCTGCAAATGCTATAGGACTGTATGATGCAACACTTAAGTATTTTTCAGATACTGAACTTGTGGAAAAAACTAATGGCGCGTTTGTTGAGGAATAAAACTAGTTACTAGCTTAGTCTCGTAGTAGGCTGGCTAGGCTTGGTTAGAGCTAAAGTTATTATAATGACGCTAAGTATATTATATTACCAATAGTTATGTCAATAATGAGTAATAATTGATAGTAATAGGAAATAGCGCGCAGCTGTTTCAAGTTTTTGATATAAAATACACATATGAAAGTTAAAAGATCTGAAAAACCAGCTACATATTTTGGTCTAATAGAGCCTAGTGATATATTTGAATTTGATGATTTAAATCTATATACGAAAGTCAAAGATATATACACTATTGGCACCAATAAAGTAATTAATGCTATTAATATAACTAATGGTAATAATCATTATTTTGATAATACTTGTATTGTAATACCAATACATGGATCATTTATTGAAAATAGTGAAGAAATCAATTAATTGACATTAAAGGAACTTTCGGGCGAAACTACGATACCATCCTAGCAATCTGTATGGTGTCTAACGCCACATTCGTAGGCTCAAGGCCAATATGCGCACTGATGCCTATGAAGTTGTGTTAATTTCCTGTAAAGGTTTTAACACTTCAAAGTAGAATAACAAAAGTTATCTACAAATCCTTATTCATCGATGATAAGGGAAGGGCACTTGTAAAGCGAGTGTCCGTAATACTAATGGTGCCACAGCATTAGTATATAGAAACATACTGTGACTTTTATCCGTAACTCTGGTAGATGGTTTACGGATGAATTAAACCTACTACACTAGAATATGTTCTGTGTTCAAGATTCTAGTTACATTAAAACACAGATATGGAACAACGCTGTGATGGGCCTGCGTTGTATATTTTACCTGCTAAGACAACCCCATCACTCTTACTAGCCGAGTATAAACAGGTCTTAAGTGCTAGCGCGTTGTGTCAATAAAATGACACGTGTGACCCGAAACCCTAGGCTGTAATAGCTAACGGCTTAGGAGAAATGGTGAAATAACTGATAGGGTGCCTGATCAGCCTGGTGCTCTACTACCTAAAGGTTATTTCATACATAGGTTAAAAGCTTATAATCTTAGTAGAGCAAGTGTGAATAATACCACACTATAAACAAGGGTGATTTGCAACACCTAAAAATAGGCCTTTAGAGGTAGAGTCGCCCGTGCCTATTCTCCTTGTGAGTTTAATGACTCCCAGTTAGTCTAGTAAGATAGGAGTTGAACTCTGAAAAGAGCTTCTTGGAAAACCCTTATCTTATTAGACTTTGATCTTCTACGATATTTTTTCCAATTAATACTAGTTAGGGATCAATAGCGTAGTTAGAAAAACTAAGTAGGTAGTGCGTTTGCTATAGCGCGCGCTAATCGCATGATTAGACTTAGTTTTTAACATATAGCTATCTCTCATACAGCCTTACGTATGAGATAAAGATATAAAGAAAGGCACCTTATTGCCTAGTAGCGTAGAGATGGGCCTCGATTCCATCCATTCTCCCTAACCCTAAAGCCAGCGGCAATTCTTATTGCTGCACGTCTTTACCCTACTAGAGTTATTGTCCTAGTGTGTTCACAGAAACGAGCAGCAGACGAGAAGCATGGGAGTGGATACACTAGGTTTAATTTTCTAGCGGCCTAGCTAGTTTAGTGTGTAGTAGAAACAGACTGCTAGTTAGGCAGCTATTTTAAAATAATGGGATAGTAATTCAATTGGTAGAAAGTTTGATTCCAAATCAAAAAGTTCTAGGTTCGAGTCCTAGCTGTCCCGCCACATAAAAATATGATATATATAACTGGAATAATTATTTGTTTCTTTGTTATGTTATTTCATATGATGTATAACAGTAGAAACGATCCAATAGATAAAATAATAGAAAATAGTGGTGCTGAAATACTCTCATCAATACTATTATCTTTTCTACTTTGGTATATTATACTTCCTATGTATTTGTTTAAGTTAATTCTTAATTTCTTCCCCAAGAAGACTTAAGGGCCGTGACCACCTTGTGTGGCAGACTGGGGTTAACTAACCTAGGCGGCCCACCAACATTCCGATGAAAGAAGAATATTGGACCACTAGATCAGGAGAAAGAATTGCTGTATCTAATTTAACTATAGAACACTTAAGAAATATTGTTAGAAGATTAATTAGAACTAAAAGAAATAATGAAGTTCTAAATATAACTGGTGATGATTATTGTGATAAACATTTAATAGATAATGATTTTAATGATAATTCGCTAGATACATGGATTGATCCAGAAGACTGGTATTAAAACCATAATAAAAACAGCACCAACCTTTGCAGTAGGGCCTACTAATTAGGATTAGTGGGGACCAGTTAGTTAGCCCAAAATCTTAGTGGGGTATAATACGCTCCACACGATAATAGTAAATAAGGGCTTTATCCTAAGCTAACACTACTGCATTTAACATACAGGAAAGTCCGATGCAAGTCTCAGCCATAGAGAAGCTCAAACAAGTAAACTGGAAGAATCCAATCAATATCTTGATTGCGATAGTTATTCCATTTACTATGTTCACGTTGGGAAGCCTCTTTAATACTGGATTTGTTCTTGGTGTGTTTATGGCTATCAGTGCCTTAACACTCTATAGCAAGCTGCCATCATGGACTAAGAGACTCTGCCATAAGTTCCCACTGATTACTGATCTTGTTTTTACTGGCATTGCAACTGCGGGCGTGGCCGCCCTATTTGGCACAGGTTTGACACTAGGCATCGCAGCGATTGTGTGCGATCTTGTTCTAGGCTGGGCTATGCCTAAAATGCCATGTTAACTACTAAAGATTTAATTGATATGGGCCTTAAACCTGGGCCCGTATTTGCTAAGATCTTTAAAGCAATCAAAGAATGTGAAACTAAAGAAGCTGCGCTAGAAATTGCTAATGCAATAGTTAATGGCACATTTCAAAATTTTAAAACAGCTATTGAAGTTAAAGAAGACTCAGCACTTGAGTTCTTACTTAACTTCCCATTCTGTCCATCATCACAAGGTGGATTTGCTTCTAATGCTGAGAAGCGTAGACTACTAGAAAACAAAGCTGTTACTATTAACGGCTGCAAACCAACACCAGATCAAATAATCAGCTTTCCTTTAACTGAATTAGTATTCTTTGCTAATTCAAGTAAGAAAACTACAATATTCTGAATAAATTATGACACAAAAAACAAAAATTAGCGTTAATGGATCTTATAAAGCCATTAAATATATATCCGGTAAAGAATATGCTGAGCTAATAAATCAAAATATTGAGATTAATGAAATAGAATCTTGTGAGAATCATCCCTCTGAAAAATTTCTAGTTTCTAGAATCTTTAAGTTTGATTCTCCAGTATCAATTGAAGTTAAGGATCTATTTGTATTTCCTTCATTCATTAGATTTTATTATGAAAACTGGTGCTTTGAGCTTTCTTTAGTAAGAAATATATCATGAAGATAAATATAGAACAACCTACAGATACTAAATCAATTCATATTCTACCAAATAATAGTTTATTCATATATGAAAATGAATTATACGTAAAAATGTTTAATGAGCTAGATCGAGTAGAAACTTGTATAGTTTCAGAAAATAATCTTATAGGACCAATGCGGTGTTTCAATTCTAATGTAAAAGTGTATCCAGTAAAAGAAATAACTGTCAAATATTAGATATGAAGATATTTGTTGATGATGTAAGAGATCCTCCTGATGATACTTGGATACTTGTAACAACATATGAAAGCGCGATTGATTTGATATCGCATAACTATCTAAAGATTAATGAAATTAGCCTAGATCATGATCTTGGTGGTGAATATGATGGTGTAACAGTTCATAAGACTGGGTATGATATTGCTACAGTTATTGAAAGCATAGCATTTAAAACAGGCTATGTGCCTAAGATAAAGGTTCATTCTATGAACCCAGTTGGCGCAAGCAACATACTAGCTTGCATTAAGGCTATTCAAAAGACTATAGCAGAATACCAGAAAAAGAAATGAACGCGCATCTTCTTTATTGCAGCAATACAGAGACATACTATCAATTATTTGATAGCAAGCCAACTAATTGTAGTAATAGTTGCTGTAAGGCTGAACTAAAGAAGATTAATAATGCTGTTGCTATTAACATGCAAGGCGCCGCTGCTCATATTATTGAAATAGATAAGACTGAACTTACTGCACAGTTGATTGATGCTAGTTACGATAGGAATAAATCAATCAAAAGAAGGGCAGGATACCCACTAGAAGTGACCATAATGGCCCTAGGTAACTCCGCTATCAAAGCACAATGAAGACAAAGACACAATCTGTCACTGAGCTTAAAGATCAGCTTATCATGGCTGTAGGAGATCTTTCAGCTAACTGCAATAAGAGAACTAATATTCAAACATTTGCCGAAATAGCACTTATTGCTATTGCTGGCATGATGGAAATTGTTACTACCAATTCTAGAACCAATGACTATATCAATGCAATCAGATTCAAAACCGCGGAACTTAACTAAGATAGCTAATTATATTTTTGATACTACTGAAAAGAATAGATTTTTAACATTTGTTATTGGAGTAATAATTAGTTATTCTGGATTAGGATTGGTATATTATGGTTGTTATTATTATACAGGCGTGATTACATTTCTATTAGGTATGACATTTATATGCTTATCAATATTATGATATTATGCATATTTGCTTTAGCTTTATTTATTTTTGTAGTATACGACACCAGAAAGGTGGACTAACATGGAAGAACAACCAAAATACATAACATATAACAAATATACAGATGAACTAACTGCAATACCAATAAGTGATCATGAAGCTTATAAATATGAGAAAATACCATGGGAAAAAAGAAATCGCGCCTATTTTATAACTAGAGGCTATGCTCATCCTTCTTTCATTAGATCTTCTTTAAAAGAAATACAAAATGAGATAGATTTACAGTATCATCTTATAGATATTACTAGTCAGATAACACAATTAGATGAAAGTGAAGCACTAAAAAATCTAATACGTCATATTCGCTATGTATATACATGTTTTAAATATTCAGATCGTGTAGGTCTAATAGAAAACTATATCAAAGAGAAATTTGGTATAGATGTAACAAGCTAAAATTGATAGTTACGGTGGGCCTTTAACCCATTTAGTTCTATCTAGAGCGGTCCCACTCTTCTGATGAAGAACAAATTACTGTTCTATAGTCAGTAAACGGGCATTAATGCGCGCTTGTAACTCAATTGGTAGAGTAGGAAGCTTTTAACTTCAAGGTTGAAGGTTCAAGTCCTTCCAGGCGCACCATTTTCAGTAAAGTTTTCAGAAAAGACCAATGAATCAAGATAAAATCTTATGGCAAGAAGCCTTTACTAAGTATATAGCTGGTAATCCAGAATACTGGAACAAATTATGCTTAGAATACAAAGACAGCCATATGACAGTTGCTATAATATGTATATTTACATTAATATTAACTATAGCCGCTGCAGTATCTATTATTAAAATATTAAAAAATGATGAAGCAACAAAATTAATATGTTTAATTGCAGCATTTATTTCAGGATTTATGATATTAGCAATTGCAATAAATGCAAGTTCTGCTCTATCTCCGAATATAGAATTAACTAGAATAATTCTGCACTAATTTAGAAACAAGAAACTGTAAGCGTTCTTATTAGAAGTATGGGCTACAGCTCAGCTGGTTGCTGAGGGGCGTCTTATAAGCGTTTTGAGCAAGGTTCAATTCCTTGGTGGCCTACCATTACAAGGCTCAGTGGCGAAACTGGCTGAAACGCATCAGCTATAAACTACTTTTTGCTCGTCTATAAGTTCTAGTAAATGCATGACAATTAGGACATAATAATTTAAGATTAGATTCTTGATGATTAAGTGAATTACCATCACAGTGTTCTAATTCTAATGGAATAGCAGAGTTTTTCCATTTACGCTTATTACAGTCTTCACATTTATGTCCTCTAATAGATATTAGATGTAGCTTAATTCTAGTAGCATTTCTTTTTAGATTTAATGGAACGATAAATTTATTTCGATTCCATCCTTGGCCAGTAAAATGTGAAGTATCTAAATCTAATCGTTTTATAATTAGCTTTATTGTCATATAATTACCGCCTACTGGCTTTATATCAATTTTTCTAAGAACATCTGCTAAACTTAAAGAATTAGCAACAGCCTCTATAATATCTTTATCTGAATAGTTTCTATATCTTCGTTTCATTGGAAGACACCTCCTAATTATATTAGCGCGTCTGCCATTCAGAACTTCCTTAAATGTGTAGAGACTAGACGGTCAGCACCTAAGTCAATTATTTGATATGGTGAAGGTATAGTCCAGACCACAAACACAGAAATGTGGTAGCGTAAGCTATAGTGGTAAGAAAATCCCTATAGTGTGGGTTCAAGTCCCACCACACCTACCAAGGGGTGTGTAGCCCAATGGCAGAGGCAAGGGACTTAGACGATTTGAGCACTAGATGTAGAAATTATCTAGTGAATCTGGCCAAATTCGGTGAAACCTAGTAATAGGCAATACCGAGCTAAAAAGGAAGCTTCCACGGATTAATGATCACGTTGTGGGTTCAAATCCCACCTGAGCTACCAATACAAACTATGAGAACCGTAACATTAACAAATTATCTATCAGTTGAAGATTTTGATATAGAAATCATATCTATATTAAATCACTATAGTAATTTTGATATAATAACTGAAGTATTATTTGTAGATAAAGAAAAAGTAATTAAGGCGCTATTAGCCTGCCCTGGCGCCAAGTCTTTTATACTAAAAGACAATATGGTATTCTTATTATATGATACTGAATTTGCTACTGTAGAAACAGTAGTTTTATTAGATATTAGTAGTAATACAGCTAAGCTAAGAATAATAGCTAATTCTATACCAACTTGTGAAAAGTATTATAATTTAGTTAAAAATTTAATAGTAGAGTCTGAAGAAAGCGATGAAAGCTACTTTAGTATTTATTACTTAGCTAAAGAAGATAATTTATCTATCATAGATATAAATGTTAAACATTCTAAGCTAAACAATATAAAGTCGGAACTATATCCAGATATAGATCCTGAGAAACTAGCTGCAGAGTTCATAGAATCTGATGATAATTTATTGATAGTTCATGGAGATCCAGGAACTAGTAAGACATCATTTATTAAGTATTTAGCTTATATGTTATATAAGCTTAAAGAAATAAATCAGATTAGTTATGCTAAAGACTGGAAGACTATGAATTGCTCCCAGTTTTGGCCTAGAATAACAGACAACGCGCCGCCGCTTCTTATTCTAGATGACTTAGATCATGATCTAACTACCAAAACTAAACGCAGCCCATTTGTTAGTAATCTACTATCATATCTTGATGGTGTATTAACTAACAAGTCAAATAAAGTAATTATTTCTACTAATCAGCCAATAGGCACTATTGATTCTGCACTATTAAGATCAGGGCGCTGCTTTGATTGCATAGAACTACATAAATTAGATATTAGTTATGCTAAGGAAATATGGAGAGCTATGAATATAAATGAAAAGTTCCCATTTACTAAAGATAAAATAAGTCAAGCCGAGTTTATGAGCATAGTTAATAAATTAACTAAGCAAAACAAGGCTAGATCATATATTAAAACTGGACCCAAATACTCTTCTATAGAAGAAAAGCTAGGACTATGAAAACATCTGTTGTTGTAGGTAGATTTCAAATACCAGAATTACATGAAGGACATATTACTTTATTAAAGAAAGCATATGATGAATCAGATAAAAATCTGATTGTCATATTAGCTATTACCGATGATATTCCATCATTAAAAAATCCTTATAACGTAGCTGTTAGAAAAACTATAATAGAAGATTCTACTCTTAGTAATAAGTATTTTGTTAATACTTATGCTAGTATTAAGGATTATGAGTCTGATCATGTATGGTCTCATCATCTAGATATCATAATTGATAGTCTTACTGATAAACAAGAAGTAAAAATCTATCACTCTAGAGATAGTATCAAAAATCATTATTTTGGTAAATATCCTTTAGTAGCTGTTAAGTGTAAAGGTAAACTATGTTCTACAGAAGTCAGAAACAAAGTAATAAGTAATTCAGTATATCTTAATACTAAAATTAGAAGAGAAATATACCTGCGCGGCTTAAGCGATGGTATCAAGCACGCTAACAAAGTTCTAGGAAAGGAATACGAATGGATACAGAAAATTTGATATTGATGACAGATAGCTATAAGACTAGCCACTATAAGCAATATCCTCCTGGCGCCCAAAAGGTTTATTCCTATATGGAAGCCAGAAAGAATGCTGAGTTTCCAAAGACTGTGTTCTTTGGGCTACAGTATTACATTAAGAAGTATCTAGTTCATAATCCAGTTACTAGAGAAAAAATTGATGCGGCCCAATTATTAATTGATAAGCACATGGGCCCCGGCATATTTAATAAGACTGGCTGGGATAGAATACTAGAAAAGCATAATGGCGCGCTGCCTGTAGAAATTAGGGCAGTCCCAGAAGGAACACCGGTAGAGAAAGATAATGTTCTACTAACTATAGAGAACACTGATCCTGAGTTCCCATGGCTTACTAGCTATCTAGAAACTCTATTACTTAAGATCTGGTATCCAAGCACAGTTGCTACTGTGTCTTATAATATCAGAAAAATAATAGAGATGTTTCTAGAAGAAACAGGAGACCCCAACTTAGTAGACTTTAAGCTTCATGACTTCGGTTATAGAGGCGTTAGTAGTGAGGAATCCGCAGGATTAGGTGGATTAGCGCACCTAATCTCGTTTAGTGGCACCGATACACTAGCGGCACTCACTACTGGCATAAACTACTATAATTCTGGGGTTATTGGCTATAGTATACCAGCTTCTGAGCACTCCACAATAACTTCTTGGGGCGCAGCTAATGAGCTTTCAGCATATGTTAACATGCTGGAACAGTATCCTAAAGGCTTAGTTGCTTGTGTAAGTGATAGCTACAATCTAAAAGTTGCTATTCAAGATTACTGGGGAACTAAGCTTAAAGATACTATAGTTAATAGAGATGGAACTCTAGTAGTAAGACCTGATAGTGGCGAGCCAGTTGAAAGTGTTATTAATACACTTACCTGGCTAGACGAGAAGTTTGGATCAACAGTTAACTCTAAGGGATATAAAGTATTAGATCCTCATGTTAGAGTTATACAGGGTGATGGCTGTAATATTGGCTCGATTGTCAATATTTTGACAGCTATGAAGGAGAAGAAGTTCTCCGCAGATAACATTGCCTTCGGCATGGGTGGAGGCCTGTTACAAAAGGTTGATAGAGACACACAAAGCTTCGCTTTTAAGTGCAGCTCTATCTCAGGAACCTTTGGAACAAGAGATGTATTCAAGCAGCCCGTTACTGATCTTAGCAAGAAATCTAAGCGCGGCAGATTGTCTCTTGTAAAGAACAGTAAAGGTGTATATACAACTACAGCAGAATCATTAAATGATGAGCTAAAAACTGTATATATTGATGGAGATTTCATTGGTATCACATCATTTGAACAAGTAAGAAATAGAGCTAGAAATGGATGAGAAATTAAGTAAGGCTACTTGTTTTAGATTAGCTTTAGCAGGTATAATAACCTGCCTATCATATGCTTATATGATAACTGCTATATCTAGAGAATGTAATAATACAGCTACATGGCTAATAGGGCTGGCGTTATTACCATTAGGAATGGCCGGCGCAGGACTAATAGCGTTAGCCTCTTTAAACCTCATAGATTAATATGAAAATAAGTAAATTTATTGATTTTATAATGACATTATTACCAGTTATCATATTTGTAACAGTAATATTAAGTTTTCTAGTTATAGTCTTTCATTATGATAACGAAAGATATAAGTATCAATCTATTAATTGGGAAGTTATTAGTAATAATCCTGTTTTAGAGCGTCTTGCAGTTCCAGATGGCTGGCTAGTTAAACTAGATAACAGCATTTGTTTCTATAAAGAGCCACAACATAAGTGGATAGTAAGATGAGAAAACTTACAGATTCAGAAATCAAAAATTTAGTAGATGTAATCCATAAAGGACTTAATCTATGTGGAACAAGTATAGATTATGATGCATTAAATATACTTATGACTGAACTCTTTAAATTACGAGAGCAGATATCAATTGCTGAAAAAATCGTTAACTGGATTAACGAAGATTTCACCTTAAACAGTGAAGGACTCAACCCAAATAGTGAACTTGGTCAGCTTATCCAGCAGTGGGAGAAAATGAAGCCATGACCATAGAACTTCTATTTAGAATTCGCCAATGCAGTAGGTGTGTTGAGTGTGAAATCTTAGTTATAGAGCTTTATGAAGCAAGGGAAAAACTACGCAGGTTGCGTGCCAAGCATAAGGAGGCCAAGTGAGCGACCAACGATTCGAAGCAGCTAAGGCCGCAATGCAGGGAACCCTCGCCAACCACATGAGGAACGGTCGGCCATCCGAATACGCGAATGAGGCGGTGCAGTATGCCGACGCCCTGCTAGCCGAGCTAGACAAAACTAAGCCAAAATCAACTACAACTGATTCTGAGCAAATGCTATCAGTTTATGATGAGGTTGCATCATGGCCAGTGTGGAAGCAAAAAGCAGCAAGAGCTGCATTCTGTAAGGCAAAACCAAATAATACCGATAATTTACTTCTTTCTGCCCTAAAAGAAGCAGAAAATGTGCTTGAAGAGTATTTAGCGACGCTCCAGAAAGCTTATACATATGGATCATTTAACTATGGGCATAAAGTTTTAGCCCAGATTAAAGACGCAATTGCTAAAGCTGAGCAAAAAAATGACTAATTCCAAGCTTGCTACTCTTGGACTAGCTATGGCAACAGCATTAGGAATGGGATTACCAATGCCTGGCGAATCGCATGGACGTTGGCCAGATTGGCACAGTATAGCCCAAGCAAAACGCAGCAAAACTACAAAACGTAGAACTAAAAAGCGCAGAAGTCGTAGATAAAAATATGACACGTAAACAAGAAAATATAGTTTTTATAGTTTCTAGTATCATAATTTGGTCATTAATGATGGCTATAATTTTATCAGTGCCAGATAACTTAAGTGAAGTTCAAACAATATTATTTTGTTTTGGACCATTAGTAATTATAGGATTAGCTTATAATTGCGGCAGGATGGGAATGAAAAGAGAGCTGCAGGAAACTAAGGAACATTAACTAATAAGATATTAGTTAGTAGCCTCGAACAGTTTCAAGTCCGGTTGTAAGACTTGTAAACCACACATGGAGGCTAGTATGCTGCCAGCGTCTAAGATTCGTCCGATGCGGAGCGTAATAAAGATTCCAATAACTAATATCGGATACAACGAGATTACTGTTCCTTTTGGATCAAAATTCTTAAATATCTCTAAACAACGTAGCTATACTAATTCAAATTATTTTGAATTGCTCCTGTGGATAGAAACAAATAGTATTTCTATTAGGCCTAGTAATGAAATATGGACTATTTACATCGTTATGACTAATGAGAAGTTTAGTATAGATGAGAACTATAAGTATATAAATACTATTGTTCTAAGAAATGATCCACTATTTATTGTTCATGTGTATTTAAACAATAAAGTATTATAGCTGTGGTATATGTTATCACAGGTATATGCTTAGGCACATTAATTGCCACATTTATGATATTCATAGCTTATGAAAAAGGTAAAAAGACCGGCTTCGATAAAGCTATGAAAATATTCAATAGAAACCAAAACGATGAACCAAAAAGAATTTGATCAATTATTAGACGCTCAAACTAAACACTTAGAAATACTTGAGCGCATGACTACTGTCATAGAAATCTATGAAAAAAAGATTAACAAGTTAGAAAAAGAAATAGTTAATCTAGATAAAAGACTTAATGCTGTTGAAGCTATTAATATAAGATTCAATTGACTATATTCATAACATCAGACCTACATCTTGGTCATAAGAATATTCTATCATATACTGATAGACATAAGTATTATAAAGATATAGATGAACACGATATTGAAATAATTGACACTATAAATAAAAATGTAAAAGCGAAAGATACGCTTTATATACTTGGAGATGTATCATTTAATTATCCAGATAAATTATTTAACGAACTAATCTGTAATGATATAGTAATAGTTCCAGGCAATCATGATAAATGGATTGATAAACCAAGAAAATTTACTAGAATCAATCCAGCTAGCCAGCAACAAATTACAATAGATAGTGAAATCATAGAGCTAAGCTACAATAATAGCTCTTTCATTATGTCCCATTATCCGTTAGCCAGATGGAATAAGGGACACTATGGAAGCTATATGCTACATGGCCACTGTCATGGCAGCTTTAATAGCGAAAATACTAAGTGTAGAAGACTAGATGTAGGCTGGGATAATTTCTATAAGCCTATAACTCTAGCAGAAATTATAGAACTAAAAGAATCAGTTCCAGTAACCACTCCCCATCATGACAAAGACGACAATGAATCCTAGTGTAGCAGAGTTTCTACTTCCTTCAGAAATCTCTCCTCGTGCTGATATAAGCCGAGCAGATATTGAGTTCTTTCATAACCAGCAAGCACAAGGTCTTGCTTGCATGGTTCCTGCAACATTAATTGCTCAAAACAGAGGCGTTTCATTTAGGCCTGTAGCATCTTATTTGCTTACAGCTTCTGTTGCAATTGGTGTTTCATATCATAACAGGGTATTAGCCGTAATTACCTGTATAGAAGAATACGATCAATTTGTAGCATCTAAGCAATATGACAGCTGATAAACGATCTGTTTCAACTGATGCCTTAGAGACTCTAGGCACAAAGATTGACGATACACAGAGGCGCGACGCTATTCATTTAGCAGTCGAGCCTATTACTGCAAAAGTAAGATTATTCCCTGGACAGCATGTAGATGCTACAGGTAATACTACAGGAAAACATGTAGGTATAGTTGATCCATTCTTAACTCAAGCAATACTACCTGGCGAGAGATTTTGGCTAGTGATTTATCCTAGACAAATTAAATCTTTGCGCCATGTATGGACTCATCCAGACTTTGATGATAATCCAAGAGAAGAAAATGATATTGAATTTTCTACTAACTGGATAAAGAAATATGCTGAATCATTAGGTATAGGATATCTACAACTAATGAATGGAGCATATGATTTCCTTAGAACTGGTGATTATCTATGCATTGGTGGTGTTCTCGAAGGTGAAACTACATCAAAAGAATTCTGGGATCATTATTGCATTGTAAATAGCATTGATCCTAGCACTATTACTAAGGAAAGTTTCTTTACCTGCAGTTGTTAACACGCGTTCGTAGCTCAGCTGGATATCAAATTATTGATAAATAGTTATATCGTTGCTATGTCTTAATATATGACAATTAGAACATAGTAAAACACATTTATCTAATTCTGTAGTAATCTTATCCCAGGATTTAAGTCTTGCTTGATTCCAAGTAAAAGACTTAGTTTTAGGATCTATATGATGAAATTGATAAACTTCTGGTCTATTATAACTAATATTACAATCTATACATTTACCACCTTTATAGCATATAGCCTTTTCTTTTATGGCTTTCCATCTTTGCATTTGAGTTTTTAGTAAGCAGGACTTACAGTAACTTTGATATTTACTTATGCCCTTCTTTAATTTATATTTAACATAGAAAGATTTTGTATTTTTAGTAATTTTACACTTAGAACATTGTTTTTGCATTAATAAGCTCCATTAAGGCTCCGTAAGTAAAAGGATATACTGAGGGTCTTCTAAACCCCCATTCCTGGTTCGAGTCCAGGCGGAGCTACCATTATTTGCGATTAGAATATTCCATTCTAATCAATTCATCTTTTAAAACACATGACAGCAGAAGCAAAAATTCAAGTAGGGCCTGGTTTGCCCACTCTCTTATTTCTAATATTCCTAACTCTAAAACTAACTAATGGTATAGATTGGTCCTGGTGGTGGGTTACTGCACCATTATGGATTTCAGGAGCTATTGCATTTATATTAGTTACTATACTTCTTGTATTTGCTTTTATGTTCCCAAATAAAATGGATAGAAATTTAGAGAAGATGCTTCAAAAATATGACAACTAGAGATGAGATGTATGAGAAGATATTTCTCAATGTAACGTCAAATATTGTTTCAGATTATAGGTTATCTGATATAGACGCTGATCTTATTAAGTCAACTACAGATAAGCTAGTAGCTGCATTCTTTAATGAAAAGACTACTGAGCCTGAAAAAGAACTTACTAAGCTAGATGTTAAAAATAGATCTGATCATCCATTCTATAGAGAAGGATATCAAAATGCTGTTCGCAATATATATGATATGTTAGCTTCTAGATTAGAAAATGAAATGCCTAGTATGCTAGCAGCTAAAGGATATATTCGTAGCTTAATTAAAGAGTTCGAGCATCAGCGTGCAGCTGCATATGAGCGCCTAGGATTTATAAGAACAGAATATGGCGACAAAGAAGTTATTTAGGGTCTGTGAGGGCTAGTTAGCTTAAGCTTATTAAATAAGTGTCTAAATAATAGCGGGAATCCATCTTCAAGGACGCCTTGAGCATTTGGATATCTAGGATCAATATTTCTCCACCAAGGTGCATGTCCTGCGCCTGTAAGAACTTGAAACTTTAGATACTCTCCTGATTGAATCTGTCCTAGTAATGTAGCTGGAACGGCCGCATTTTGTTGCCAAGCTGAATAGATATTAGTTCCATTAGCTATAGGGCTATCAGAATCTAGATCTCCGTGCATAATATATGCGCCGTTTAATAGACCTGATAAGATATTGCCTTTAAGAGCTGGATCTAATGTGCAATCTAATCCATATAGCGTAGTAACTGGTGCTATCAAAAAAGTGCATGCGGCGCGACTTATGGAACCTGTATAACCAGGTTGTCCATTAGCGCCTTCAAAGTTACCAACTTGGCCTAGTAATGCAGTAGTGGCACCTGCACTATGACCGCCTATAATGAGCTTATTGGGATTTATCCCTATTAAAGCTCCAAATCGCTTCAAGAATCCTAACGCTGCGCGTGCATCTTGAGCTGCAGCTACATAAGCTCCGCTAATTCCTGATTGCTGTCTATAAAGCCTATAATCTATGCTAACAGCCTTATAGCCGCGCATAGCGAACTCTTTACACAGCCAATCTGCATCAGATTCGCCCTTATGATAGGGCGCTCCTGATAAGAATCCACCACCATGAAACCATACTAATGTAGGTCTATTGTCTACACATGCAGCGGGATTAGGATTATTACCACTATAAGGGTAATAGTAATCTAATTGATATCCATACGCAGCTTTAACATAGATATCTGATCCATTAGGTGCTGGAGTGTTAGAATTGTATATTGCTGCATCATGTATAATACCTATATTATTACCGTTCTGTCCTACAAATGTATAATCAATAAATTCTGTCATCTAATAGACTCCTGGTGCAAATATTTGCGCCTACCACATTCACAAGAACACCCGACATGATCAAAAACTTGACAGTTTGCTTGTGCTTGGCCTTTACGGCAACTGCACAGACATTTCCCTTTGAAGCAAGTCTTAAGCCTGGAAATCAAGTCCAGCTTATAGATAATCAGAATCAAAATTCTACTACTATTCTTAAGAATGTAGATCCTAGAATCTATAATAAACTCTGCTTCAGGCCTGCTTTTAGAGGCTATACGCCGCCTAATAGCTATCAAAATTTTACTGTTACTGTGGCTATGTCTGATCAAGTCATAGATCCTAGTAACATGTCTAGTCTTAGTCATCACAATGCTGCAACATATGTAATGACTACTCCTAGAGTTAATTTTAATTATCCTACTAGCCAACCAGTGTTTCCTAATGGTGGGCTAGATGCGATAATACCTGAACCATTTAGTTACCCAGTACTATTTACTAATCCATTCAATCATAGCACGCAATCAAATATTTGCGTGACGCTATTCTTTGACTTTGGATCAGTATTAAATGGTATAGACTGCTTTAGCGCCAGCTATGTATCTAGTATACTAGAAGTAGCCGGCTCTAAGTCAGCGTTCCAGGATACCAATACTAATAGTTTTGGATTTGGTGAATCTAATCTAAATATTAGGTATAATGCTGGAACAGATGCCTATACATTCTATTCATCCTATCCAAGCATGCCTGGAGAGAATATAATCACTGGCATATCTGCAGGAATAACTGGATTATACACATTCAATATATATGGGCCTGTCTATAGTAAGACTAGACTTGATCCTAACTACTATGTTCCTATAGTAGGTAATAACATAGCATTAACCTTTGATGCTCAATATATCGATAGTATTTATGCTCAACTATGGGATCTAGGTCCTATGACCTATGAATCTTCTAGAACTGTAGCAATAAAAACTCCGTTTAGATACACGTCTTTACCCAATTCTAGAACCCTTACATCAACTCTTGACCTCAATAGTTGGTTTAGCTTTATATTAAAATTAGATACATGAGAGAATCTTGCGAGTACTGCGGCACTAAACTAATTGACCGCAATAGGTTTCATAATAACTATACCTATACACACTTCCTTAATACTGGAAAGTGTCAAAAGTGTCAAGATTATGATATTTATCTAGGACGAGTAAGTCCAGATAAAAAGAAGAACAAGAAACAAGTAGAAAAATGATACTAATAGTAAGCATAATAATAGGGCTTATATTAGGATTGTTTCTTATTAGACAGTTGAATAAACAAAGGCCATTGTATCAAACAATGATATACGGTCTAGGTAATAAGAACATATCCTATTATGTGCAAGCACGAAAGGCTAATAAAATACACCCTAAAACAAGCCCGCAAGAACCCCACGAATATGAAACACAAGCTGGGAGCAATCGTAGCTTGTGGGACGTGGATAGTGGCAGTAGGCTACAACCATTGGAAGTCGCTAGATAACTCTGTTCACGCTGAGGTTCATGCTATTAGGTGCGCATTAAGGCATAAAGAAGACCTTAGTGATTGCACCATATATGTAGCGCGTCATTGTAAGACTAAAGTTGGAATGGCAAAACCATGTCCTGATTGTATGCAAGCTATAAGAAAAGCTGGCATAAAGAACATAGTCTACACTGAATCTAATCCTCACACAAGTAAAATAAGATATAAAGTAGTATAATGGGCAATCCTATACATCAAAAAATTAAAGTTACTCAAGAGAATATAATAAATGGATCTCCTGGAGATTCTAGTTGCTGTGCTATAGCTAAAGCTTTAGAAGACAAATATAAAAACTGTATGCCTTTAGTGGATACTAACTTTATATCTGTAAGAATTGAAGGAAAAGTATTTAATGCTAAAACTCCAGAAAATGCTATAGAGTTTATTAATAAATACGATGATGGCAGAGACCGTGTTAGTCCTATAGAAATAGACTTAGTATTTGAAGAAGAAATTAAGAATAAAAACCCTGATCATCTAAGTAAATTATGAAATGGCGCTATCAAATTGTTGAGCACGTCCGTGAAAATACTGGTAAAGTATACTCCCTAATAGAAGTTTATCTTAATGATAAAAATCAAGTTATTACTAGAGAGCTAATAGATGATTCTACTGAAATATTTGAATCACCTAATGATATCATAGAAGAATTAAATTATAAGTTAACCGATGCTAAGAAATATCCTAGCATTAAATTAACTGATCTAGATAATAGTATGGAAAATGTTCTTCCTAAAGATAATCCTTTAACAGAAGTAGATGACGGAAAATACACACCCTGGGACTGATCCTGGTCCAGATTACTGTGCAGTATTTGTTGACTTTGATGGTGTTATTATACACCAAGAGCAACATTTACAATGGGAGTTAAAGGAAGACGCGCTCCCTTGTCCTGGTTCCATAGAAAAGATTAATCTATGGGTATCTTTAGGACATAGAGTATTTATTACTACTGCTAGAACTAAAGAAGATTTACCTAAAATAAAAGCTTGGGCTAAGAAGCATAAGCTTAAATATACTGATATCATATTAAACTGTGGTAGAGGTCCAAGATATCTAATAAATGATATCGATCCAACATTAAAGTTGGATAAAGCAGCAGCTTATTGTATCACAAGAAACAGCGGCTTAGAAAATATAGCCGCGCTCACTAGTAGTTCTATAAAGACCCAAAATGGCAAAGAAAGTAAAGTCTGATAGTTTAGTTACTGCAATAACCGTTGAGACTCCAAAGGTTACTGATCTTAATATAAGTCGCGCAGACTTAATTAGTTATGTAACTGCAGAAACTCAAAAGCAATATGAAGCTTTAGCCAATAATCTTCATGTAGAACTAGCTCAGGCAGTATCTAAATATCTTGATAGAGAAATTGCTAGAACTAATCATATTATCAACCTCTTTAATAGGGAGGCTGTAAGTAGAAATATGTCTACATCTGATTTAATAGAAAATCATAAACGATTACTTGATAGCTGTATTTATAGTAGTATGATTAGAGTATCATATGATGATAATTTTCGTATTAAGAAAGTTTTCAATATAAATGCTGAAAACATGCCGTCTAATAAACAAACTGGAAGGAGCTCAGTATTTTCTTCAGTAAAAGTTAATTCTACCAAAGAAAATAGAATTTATTTAAATTCTATTACTAATGTAGGTCCTTATATAGTTGAAAATCATACTATAGGTATTGCTATTACGTTGGAGAATCCAACAGAAGAAGAAGTAGCTAACTTCAAGCGTCTCAATAGACTTATTAATGAACTAGAAGAAATGTCTAGTAAAGTTAATGATAAGTCTACCAAGAACTCTATCATTAGTAATATGCTTGAGGGTTCAGAAAAAGGCAAGCAGATGAAGGAATCTCTGCATGCTATTGCAAACAGTATTCGTTCAGAGTTGAGCGGATCCTTAAAGTTAGTTAAGTAATCTTTACCCTATAGAAACCCTATAGGATTAAAAAAATGAACATCGAAATAAATGTAACGAAGCCTGACGGAACTACCGAGCAGGTTCTTTGGGAACACGTTTGTGTCAATCATATTCGTCGCACGAGTCAAGATAGACGAGCTGCGGCTAGTAGCTTTCTAAGAGGAATAACTACGAACGATAACGTTCTAGGTTATCTCTCTATAAATCGTAGGGCTATGTTTGATATAAAGGGCGGCACTACCGTAATTGCATATACAAGAAACGGTAAAGCTAAGACAACTATGTCAACTTGCTCACCCAAAGAAAATTTCTGCCGTAGGACTGGTATTGGCACTGCAGTAATTAACTTTGTTAATACTCATATAAAGCAGGGTCCATTCACACTGGATTCGTTTGAGTTCCCTCCTGCAGATTCTCAAACGTACCGATTCTCTTTTGTTCCACAAGTTGGAACAGAAACAGATTTTTGGTACCTAAAGGCAATCGCTAGAATTCGTAAGACTTCTAGAGCCGAATTTAATAGAAAAGGAACACAACATGTCCAGTCGAATATTTCAGGGTAAAAAGGTAAAGAAGCCAAAGAAACCTTGCAAGATACCAGCTCCTAATACTGTAAATCATGCTGGTGGGAGAGCTTATAAGCTAGACAACGAAGAGCAACTAGCTAAGTTTGCAGTTACAGGATGCTTTGGTAGCACTTTCTATCAAACAGCAGAAAGTGCATTAGGTCATATCCTAAACCTACTTCCTACAATTAGCCCAGAGTTCTTAGATAAAGTAATTAATTACTCTAAGAATACTGGATTAATGAAGGATATGCCTTCATTCTTACTAGCATGGGCAGTTAGAAATCATCAAGAATTTGATTTCCGACCCACATTTGCTAATACTGTAAGAAATACAGGCGATGTTCTAAGGATGTGCAAGATAGTCACATCTGGAGCATTAGGCTTTAGAAACTTCGGCTCGCGTTTACGTAGACTGCTAACTACAGTTCTACTAGCGCAGCCAGATTTTAAATTGATGTTTGAGGCTAGTAATCAACCTTCAGTGAAGGATGTTATTAACCTATTACATCCAAAACCTACTTCTGAGGCTACAGCCGAAGCATTTAGGTATATAGCTGGTGATAAGTCTAAGGTAAACAAAGCTAATCTAAGTGATATAGCTGGATTAGTCTTAGATCTAAACCAGAACAATATAAGCTTCAGTGATCTTAGCTTAGAGTCTAAGGCTGCACTCGCTAAGAATATAGACATCCGTCTATTCCATAACTGGAAGCTAACTAAGAAGGATTGGGAAGCTGTAGCACAGAATGTCAATTTTATGACAGCTCTGTATAATCTCAATACCTTCCACAAGAATAACGCCTTTAGCACTAAAACTGCAGTCGACAAGGCTGTCAATAATTTGACAACTGGTGCAGAGAAAGCTAAAGTTTGGCCGTATAGAGTCTTTACAGCTTCTAAGAACTTAGAGGCGGGCCATCCCATTAAGAACTATATGGGAGCCGTTTTAAAGACTATTCAGAACAAGAATAGAGACAAGGTTAATCTACCTAGTAGTATCGCACTTTGTGTTGATATTTCTAGTAGTATGCGCTGTCCTATTACTGGAAGCGGCCATAGCAAAGACTCAACTGTAACTTGCGTTGATGTTGCAGGAATCTTTGCAGCAATGCTTAGAGACGTGTGTGAAGATACGCAAATTGTGTTATTCAACACTGCGGCTCAAGCATTTAAGCACAGCGATAAAGACGCCTTTGCTCTTGCAGAAGGCATTAGCAAGCTATGTAACGGAGGAACTTGTTGCGAAGCTAGTATAATGCATCTTACAAGAAGTGATAAGCGCCCAGATCTAGTTATCATGATAAGTGACAACGAGTCTTGGGCTCAGTATCATAATAAGACTTATAGTGCTTATTACAATAGCGGCGCTAATTCCCTAAAGGGATTAAAGGAAGCTTGGGCTTCGTACAAGAAGCTCGCTCCAAAGGCTAAGCTAGTTCTGTTAGATTTAACACCTAATATAACTACTCAGCTTCTGGATGGAGATTCAGTTCTAAACCTAGCTGGATTCAATGACAACATTATACCGTTGATCAGTGCATTCAGTAATGGTGATATAACTGATTTCCGTTCAATCATCATGAACTCATGATGAGTGATGCGGGATAGTGTAATAGGTAAAACGTCAGCCTCATAAGCTGAAGATTATAGGTTCGAGTCCTATTCCCGCAACCAATAGCAGACACGTAGCTGATTACATTATTGAAAATGATTAGTTCCTAGCAATAGGAACACAATCAGCTTAATTTTGCTGCACGTTTTTTCATATAGTATAAAGTAGATATTAGATTGAATACATTATGAACAATTAATCGGATCGTCGAGATCCGATGTTTCAATCTTACTTTGCTACATTTATGGGAGAGTAGCTTAATTGAAAGCATGCGAGATGGTGGTATCAAATCCATCCTCTCCCACCATTAGGGCATGTTTGTTAGGATTACATCACTATTAATGATAAGATCTGGGTTCGAGTCCCAGCGGGTCCACCACGGGCCTGTAGCTTAATTGGCAGAGCGTAAAACATCTTAACGTCTTTGGCCCATTTATTCCTCGGTAGTTATAATTAAAATGTGACTTTACAGTTGTCAAGTTGTTGGTTAAAGTCCAGCCTGAGGAGCCATTTTCTGTCTCATTAGCTCAATTGGTTAGAGCAATTGGCTGTTAACCAATAGGTTCTAGGTTCAAGTCCTAGGTGAGACGCCACAATTTATGTAAGTATAGCTCAATGGTAGAGTCTCTGCCTTCCAAGCAGACTGTTGTCGGTTCAAATCCGTCTACTTACTCCAATATAGGGAACATTAACTAGAATTACATCTATTGGAGATCGAGATGCAGGTTCGAATCCTGCATGGAGCGCATGCTCCATTAGTCTAACGGCAGGACGCGTAAAAATTTTAGTTGTTTTGTCCCATTTATTTTACTGTGTTATTAGCTCAAATATGTAGAGCACCGGGTTGTGATTCCGGAGGTTGCGAGTGCGAGTCTCGTATAACACCCCATTTTATAGAAAACTACAATGAAAGCTAGCACAATAAATCAACAAATTCTTCGTAAGAAGACTCCAGCTGTTTCTACTAATCATATACTATTGTTAGTCGATACAAGCGGCTCGATGTTACCGCATCTTACAAGTATCAATAAATACTTAGATACTCAATTAACTAATATCAATAAAGTATCTAACGAACATAAGCAAAAAACAGTTATTTACTGTAAGGCTTTTAGCAATGATACTATCAGAAACTTAATACTAGTTGATGCTAACATTCATGCTACTAGCGGCAGTATTATTAGTTCAGATAGTAAGTTTGGATGGAATGGCACACCTTTATTAGGTGCAATCCAAGAATCTAATGAGTTCCTAAATAAAATGATGGGGCCAACGGATACTGCTATGCTACTAGTGGTAACTGATGGCTTTGAGAATGCTAGTAGAATGACAGATGTCCATTTAGCTTCATCAATTAATTCATCAAAGAATTTTGATAGAATTACGTATGCGGCTGCTGGCCCAAAGGAATCTCAAGCATTCTTTAGTAACAATGCTTTAGGTCCTATTTTCGCAGATAACTTTGTTAGCTGGGATACTAGTGATAAGGGATTCGCAAATATTACTACCTCTACGAACAATGCTGTAGGTAACTACTACGGCGGCGTTTCTAGAGGCATTACTAAGATGAGTAAGGTCTTTATTAACATGTCAAATGTTACTAAGAAAGATCTTAAGAGTCTTAGAACTATTCCAAAGAACTTTAAGTCTTGGAAGGTAGATAGCGAGCAAAGAATTGATGATTTTATTAATTCTAAGCTAAACATGCCTACAAATGCGCGCATATTTGGTAATATTTACCTACCAGGTAATGCATTCTACCAGCTAACCAAGCCTGAGAAAATCCAGGAAGGAAAGCTACTTATTATAAAGGATAAGACTACCAATAATTATTATTATGGTAGCACCGATATAAGAGAAGTGCTAGGATTGCCGCTTAATGCAGCAACCAAAGTCGAACCTACATTATTAGGAAACTTTGAACTATATGTTCAGAGCACTTCTTTAAACCGCAAACTTGTTCGTGGAACAAATATAATCTATGTCCAGAGTTAAGATGAGCCTAGCTAAGGCTCTAAAATACAAGAATGAACTAATCAGAATGATTAATGAGACCAGAACTCTCATTGTTAAGCATAATAGCTACGATAGTAGAAATGCACCTAAGTTCAATCTTGTTATTAGCTTAGGAGAGCTAATAAGGCTTACTGAGCTACTTGCTGATCTAAAAGCACAGATAACTAAAGCTAATGCAGGAATAATTTCTGATATTGCTTTACAATGCGAATATAGATCATTAATTGCAACACTTAATACTATTCCTGTTGATGAAGGATTTAGTGAGCTAGATAGCTATTCCTCGTCTCTAGCTCCTAGAACAATAGAGAAGAAAGTTCATATAAATGAGCCGACTATTGTAAAACAGCAGGAAGGACTCAGATTAAAGATATCTGAGCTACAGGATAAGATTGATGCATATAATGCGGTCACTACTGTAGATGTCTTTATTTCAGATAAGCTATGACGTGACCGAATGGCTAGGTAAGAGACTGCAAATCTCTTTATGGGAGTTCAATTCTCTCCGTCATATCCATGGGTAGATTGCAGAGCGGCAAATGCACTTGGCTGTAAACCAAACGTCCCTGACTTCGTAGGTTCGAGTCCTACTCTACCCACCAATTCTGCAACCGTCCATTTCGCAATTAAACTAGTTTGCGTTAGATAAATGTAAATATACGGATCAAGAGTCTGATCATCAAAGTTTAAGTCTCAAGGTCTTAAAGCTTAAAACTTAAGATTTATAAGTTAAATCTTATACCAAGCGAACATTTACTAAAACAAACTAGTTATGAAGGGTCGTTAGGTTTGCCTGGCGGCCCTCCTTTTTAACATAAAAGCACAGTTACTATTTATGAGCAACCACAGTAGAGTTAGTATAACTAAATTAGTAGATAATGGACCTAATAAAGTCCAATTTAGTGATTTAGAAATAGGCGATTTCTTTAGAATGACTTCCTCAAAAGAAGGAAGAATATTTATTAAAATTAGTAAAAGAACTGATGTTCCAAATTGTATGCACATTGGTAATACAGACTGTAGTCATGGAGATTTATCTTTAGAATGCTCGCACTTAGCTTGTTATCCAGTAGATAAAGTAGTAGTTTCAGTAACAGATAAATAATTATATAAATGAAAGAATTTGAAATTGGTAAGTTCTACCGCAGCAAAGACACAAAACTAGTTTATCTTATAATAGATAAAACTAGTAGCCCCACTTATAAGTGGGCTATTTGTGTTAATTCTAATGCTGAGCCTAAGTTACCATCTATAATGATATTTCATAGCGTAATATGTTATTATGAAGAAGTAACAGCCTCTTTTGAAGTTAAAAAGCCAGTCTGCGTAAAACTTTATACTTTGCGTATAGGTCAAAGATTTAAGTGCTCACAAGATAGTCCTGACATTTATGTAGTAAAAGCTAATAATACATTTGGAACATATACTAATTCTGATAGTATTATGCGTATTTGTGCATATATCGATGAAAAAAAGCCTGATGAATTATTACAGGCTAATGCAAACACCACAGTTTTAGTTGTAGATTAATTATGACTACATTCAAAGATGGAAGATACTATCGTAAAAAAGATAGTGATACAGTTATATATGTTAAGAAAAATCCAACATGTTCTGTTGGTAGTTTTTTTACTAGTTCTATAATACATAGAAATAATGTTCCTATAGGAACAATAAGTTATATTTTTCCTGCAGAAGCAATACTATATGAAGAAGTAACAGTAGAAGTTGTTGATAACAAGATAATAGTTAAAGAAGTTAAAGAACTTGAAAGACTAGCTAATTTATCTTTTAACGATACTTTTACTGTTCCAAAATTTGATGGTCCCGTAGTTTATAAAACTATGGCATATTTACGACCACCTGGCTGTTCGGTTGGTGTATTTATGATTCAAGATGTAGCAAAATGTATGCCGCCGACGCTTGTTGCTGGAGATACTATGGTATACATAGTAAGTAAGGGAGATTAATATGATAAGTTCTTACCCATCATTATATGCTCTTGGCCATAGAATTACCAAGCAAATATTTGATAATGATGTTATAGTCCAAGAAAAAATTGACGGCAGTCAGTTTAGTTTTGGAGTCGATAGACTAGGTAATCTACATATTAGATCTAAAGGCTGCACTATATATCCAGAAAGCGCCGACAAGCTTTTTAAAAATGCAGTTATACAGGTTTTAGCTATTAAAGATAAGCTATTACCGGGCTATATCTATAGATCAGAAGCTGTAACTTCTCCTAGACATAATCATTTAGCCTATAATAGAGCTGCGAAAGGCTATATAGTATTATTTGATATTGAGCACACCTTAGACGCTCCTGATAAACTAGAAAGCAACGCGACTTTCTTAAGTCCTGAGAAAGTAACTGAGCAGGCTAATCTTCTAGAAATAGAGCCTATTAGAAACTTACATAATGGTAAACTATCATCAGTAGATGAAGTATTACACTTTATGGAGTTAGAGAGTCAATTAGGCGGCCCGAAACTAGAAGGAGTAGTTATAAAGAACTACTACCAATTTGGGCCAGATAAGAAGATCATAATAGCAAAGTATGTTTCAGAAGCCTTTAAAGAGTCTTTTAAAGTATCCTTTAATGGCGCTAATCCTTCTAAGAAGGAAGTAATCGATAGAATAATAGAAGCATACAGTTCTGAAGCAAGATATAGGAAAGCGGCGCAACATCTAAGAGAGGCTGGAACTCTAACCGATAGTCTTAAGGATATTGGTCCGCTAATAGAAGAAGTTAAGAAAGATATCCTAAAAGAAGAAGAAGATAATATCAAAAATATATTATTTGCTCATTTCGCAAAGGATATAGTAAGAGGAGCATCTAAAGGAATACCAGAATGGTACAAGAAGTTATTATTGGAGAAGCAATTTGAAGATAGACCTACTGTTCCTAGCACAGAAAGCTCAGAAAACAATAGACAAGGCTAAAAGAGACGCCTATCAGTTTATATTAGATAAGCTAGAACAAGCACCTAAAAAGTTTGATATTCTAGATCATTCTACTGAAATTGATAAAATAGTAGATGATCCCAAGTTAGATAGTGCAGTCAAATCCGCATTTATGACATTCTATGATCAAGAATGTAGACGGCCTAAGTAAGAGTCCATTAAAAGATGGATCGTATATAGATACTAATGCCTATGAGATTATCATAGACATTTTAAACATTATAATAGTTGCTGGAATAAAATTAATAGACAATGATTTTAAGCAAGTATTTATTACTTATATACAAAAAGACGCACATTTATTGACACCAATATTACTTGATAGATTAAATATTAACACCTGGGAAAAAGTAAAGCATGTAATATATGATTTACAAGAATCAGGGATATTTACTCTATCTGAAGAAGATAGGAACAACTTAGAACAATATTTTACGGATACAAAAGTAATAGAATGAAATCATATAATGAAGAAGTATTAGTTATGCCAGCTAATCAAACTTATTTATTAAAACAAAATAATATAGAAGCTATCAACTTCCAGTTAATGGATAGAAATATAGCTGAACTAGATGTAGCATATAGACAAATAATTCCATATGCTTATATAACAGATACACTTGGTAATATTTTAGTATACAGAAGAACAAATACTGGTGGCGAAAAAAGATTATATGATAAGCTATCTATAGGATTTGGTGGTCATATAAATAATATGCATATACCAGAAACTACAGTAAATTCAGCAGCATCAGAATTTAATTTCGCTAGATGTATAGAACTTGAATTAAGAAGAGAAATTACTGAAGAAATTGATATTGCTTATAGTCAGCTTATTAATGTAACTAAATATACCAATAATAAAACTATGTATATAGAAAAAGATGATACTGATGTGGATAGGGTCCATATTGGATTTGTTAATCATTTATTTTTACCAGGATCATTAAGAGGCCACGCAGTATCTGCTAAAGAAGATACATTAGTAATAGACGTAAAATCTATAACAGAAGTTGTTAGAGATTCTGTAATGATGTCACATATGGAAAACTGGTCGCGCTTTATTTTAGAACAAGAATACGCATGATCCCATTTGCAATAGAACAAACTGTAGTTCATTTATTAAATAAGACTCCAGTTAAAGCTATTCTAACTCAGGAAGTTACTTTAGCTGATAAAACCTATAAAATTTGGGAAGTCACATTATCTGACGATACTGTTCAAAAATTAATTCAATTTAAATCTTCTAGTAAAGAGCCTAGTATAGCAGGGGAAGTTACTATGCTTGCTACAGAAGAAAGACTGAAGCAAATATTTGACACAGATGATGGATCTTCTAAAGGATAGATCTTCTCTAGTAGGATACGTAAAAGGACCTAATGGGCCAATTCCTTTAACTATAGAAGTCTTATCTATTCTTGAAAACTTCGTTATTGCTAGAAGTTTTTCAGTATCTAATGTGAATTTAGCTGATAAAGAAGGTAAGACTATAACTACTGCAGTTAGATTTCCAATAGGGTTAGAAGAATTAAAACATTCCGTTCTTTGTATTTATAATGATATATTAAACCCACACATTATACCTTTTATTGATTATTATTATTTAGTATTACTTGTTGAAAAATTCTATTCAATAGAGTCAGGTTTTAGACCTGTATTAGCGAATTTAATAAAATATAATTTACTACTATCATCATTTAATATTAAAGACGATGTTTTAGATTATATTTACAAATTCTGCTTTGATAAAGGAACTTCGCGTAATGTATGTGGTTATGTCAATCGCAAAGTAGCAATAAATTTAGATCATAAGAATGAATTAAAAGACTTATTAAAAAACTATTCTTATATAAGAATAGATGGAGATAGTAATTCACACTTCATTATACAAGTTGTAGGATTATTACCAGTAACTAAATATGCTCCAGCTATAAAGAATTTTCTTAATAGAAAATCATTCGACATTATAGTTTTCTTAACTCAAGAAATTAAAAATAAGCAAGCAATAAAATTATTATTCACTCATAATTTTAAAGACGATGATTATGAAGTTTACAGAATAAAAGGCACAGAACTTATAAATGCCAACGACCGCAAAAATTATATTAGATTCATTGAGCTCAAAGGGTGTTAGATTAACAACATTAGAGCTATATTTTCCTAGAATAATACTACCTGAGTTTAATACTCATAGAATGTTTTCTAGAAATGCAGGCTCTTCAAGAGCTATACCAACCAATAAAACAATAGGACAAGTAAAATCTGATCCTTTTGTTCCAGTATACTGGGGTAAGAACATACCTGGTATGCAGGCAAAAGAAGAGATTGAAAATATAGCAGCTGCAGAAGCTATATGGAGAGATGCTTCTATATATGCAGTAGAAACTGCTCAGAAACTACAGGCATTAGGACTACATAAACAAACAGCTAATAGAGTATTAGAGCCGTTTATGTATACTAAGGTTATATGCACTGCAACAGAGTTTGCTAACTTCTTTACTCTTAGAGCTAATAAAGATGGGCCGCAGCCTGAGATGCAAGATCTAGCTTTTGCAATGCTAGAAGCAGTAAATAAATCTAATCCTAACCTAGTAGCCAAGGGTAGCTGGCATCTACCATATATTACTCCTGATGAATATAGTAGCATCGATATCAATAATTTGATTAAGATATCTATAGCAAGATGCGCCCGAGTATCTTATAATAATTATGATGGATCAAAGTCTACAGTAGATAAGGATATCAAACTACATGATTCTCTACTAGAGTCTAGACATTTAAGTCCTTTTGAACATGTAGCTACTCCTACTGAGACAGACGAATGGTGCGCCAATTTGTATGGATGGAAATCAATTAGATCAGGAATCCCCGGAGAGTCAGGAAGAACAGTATAGTTGCTATTTAGCAGCTATATATTCTAATAGGCTAAAGTGGACTGGACATGCTATTCCAGTATCATTTATTTACTATGGGCTTAGAATTGAAGGATATATCTTCACAGTAGCTAAAGTTACTGAAGAAGAGAAGAACATAGAAGTTAAAGTAGCCTTTATTGGCAATAAAATACCATATAGTGTATATGTGCCATTTAGGGATATTTTACCATCTACTAGAAAATTCTATGCTACCGAAGATAATAGCAGCTTTAAGCCAATACTACCATTTGATATAGAACTAACTGTATCTGAGGCGTTTTCTGAGTGGAAAATGCTGCGAATTCCTGTAGTTTTGCCAGGCATTTCTTTTACTAAGGCTGAAATAGCCTCCATGTTACAAACAGAAGAAAGCTTGGTTATTAGTGAACATTTACATCAGGTTGAAGACAAATATTGTCTAATAACTGGTGAGAAAAGTCCTGCGTTTAATATAGAAATGTCAAAATATTCTCCTAATGAAAGTCTTGTAGAATTAACTCAAGAATACACTAGCTGTCAATTATGTGATCTAGGTATAGCTAGAATTAAAGATGGTAGAAATATTGTATTTGGTAGAAAAGGAAGCGCGCCTAAAAGCTTAGGATTTATCCTTGCTGAAGCTCCAGGAGTTATGGAGGAAAAGGATATGATCCCACTTCATCCAAAGGCTCCTGCTGGAGATGTCCTTTATAGAGTGATGACCAAAGCTGGTCTATCACAGGATGATTTCTATCTAACTAATAGCGTTATTTGTAGACCACTTCCTAAAGAAGGAGATATGGTCCAAAATGGTAAGCCAACATCTGAACACATAAAGTGTTGTTCAACTAGGCTTAAAAGAACACTTAGAATTATATCTCCTAAAGTAGTAGTGCTACTAGGCGGATATGCTTTCCAGGCTTGGTTTGGATATGAACCACCAGGAGGTATATCCAAGAACATTGGGGATAAAACTATATATAAGGATGGCGCCGTAGTCAATTATTTGACATATGTGACATACCATCCAAGCTATATAGCCAGACAAGAATCAAATACAGCCGTAAAAGCTGCATACTTAAACGATTGGATAAACATTAAAAAAATGATAGAGAGCGTAAGATGAATAGTGAAATAGTTAAACTAAATGAAATCTGTCAATCTATGAAGAAAAATGAGGTTGATGCATTTAATGACAAATATGAAGCGGTATATGGTAAGCTAAATAATAACAAAATAGCTGCAATTATAGCAGCTGAAATATATTCATTTCCTGAAGAATTAACTATTTCAGTTGAGCAGGCTAGAACTACTAGCATGCAGTTTAATACTAAGAGAAATTATGCACAGCTTGGTAGAGTTGATTTAGATCAAGTAAAACTTATTCTTTGGAATAATCTATTTGAAGAGTTTGAAACTACTAAGTCTATTTCTACTGCGTTCTTTTCTACTATGAAAATGGGTTCTAATATTCTTAAGGATAAGTATACTAGACTTGATAATGCTCTAAATGGACTCATAAGAACAGCTGAAGAAAAAGATCAGATTCCAATTCTTCCTAATTCAAGATTTGACAAATAAATATGGCTGAAAATACATGGACTATAGCCGCGCCAGTTAAAAAGTTTAAGCTTAATAGGCCAAACGTTAACGGAACGCCCGCTAATTGGGGAACACTTAGAATAAAAGTTAATCTAAATCCTGTTAATTTTAGACTTAACTCTAAAGATAATATTATAGAATCTAATGATATAGAAGTAGATGTTAGACTATCCTTTACAGAAAAAGATGCTAAGTATTCTAACTATCTAGTAACTAATCTAAAAGATAATAGTTTCGTGCTAATGCATAGCATGAAAATAGGTAAAGTTAGAAGAGCTGAGAAAGTAAATGATGAATGGGTCGAAAAGCAAATTACAGGACTCATTTGCTCAGCTAAGCAAGTTAAGGTATTTGATCTAGTAGGCGATCATTTTAATAGTGGTATAATAATTGGAAAGGTTTCTCAGGAAACAGGTCCAAAACTAATAGTTCAAGAATCTTATAGAAATGTAAAATCTGATACATGGGAACATAGAGATGTTCCTATTTTAATTCCAGATAAAGCAAATAAAAATAGTTCATATATTAATAAAACGATATTCTGCCAAGGTCAAGTAGTTGGAAGAACCAACGACGGCACAGCTAAAGTCTACGTATTAGCAGATTATATATCAATTGTATGAACTTAAATGAACTCACATTAGAAAAAGTAACTAGTATAGCTTATAACGCACTATCAAAAATAGGATGTGATCGAGCAGGACTAATACTTCAGAATACTTTAAAAAAACTTGATACTAAAAATAAGCAAGTAACAACTCTAGCAATTTGTAATAAAGAAACTATCTACGTCAGTGAAAAGTTCTGGGTAGATGAGATAAAAACCGAAGAAGATGCTGAGCAAGTAATTCTTCATGAAGTTTTTCACTCAGTCTTAGGAGATACAGCTAGACTTAAAGAAGATTCTAAGCATAGAACGCAGCTAGCTAATATAGCAGCTGATATGCGCATTAATCACTGGATTTCCAGCTTTAATGTATTTAGATCATCTTTCTTTGAACGCTTTTATCCTAATAGCGGCTTAAGCAAGTTATTAAGACCTAATAGTGAGTTTAAACCAACTGAAAGATTCAGAACTTTATATGATACTGTTTGGAATCCTAGTAGATATCAAGCCCTACAAAGCTATGATGATATTTTTGATACTTTAGAAAGAATGCTTCCCAAAGTTACCTATAATATTAGATTTATAGGCAGTCATGGTGAAGGAGAAGATCTAAAGCCTCTACCTAAAGATATAGAAGAGGCTATTAGAGACGAGATTATCCAACAACTTGGTGAGGGTTCTGGTGCAGGCTTTGGGGATCAAATAATCTCCCAATTTATTGAAGCATTAAAAACACAGCAAAAAATAAGTAGGAAGTTTCTACAAAAGTTTGCTGTAGATCATAATTTTAACAAGCTTAAGTCTTTCTTTCCAATTTCTAGAAGAAGACTATCTCCTATTCCTATTAATCCTAGTAAAAGAGACTTGTTTAAAGCAGCCTTAGGCCGCCCACCTATTATGTGGAAAGCTAGAGGGACTAAGAGTGCGGAAAAGCATTCTGGAGTAGCTATTTATCTAGATTTATCTGGTTCAGTATATAGCTATCTGCCTAGAATAATATCTCTTATTACAAATCTTAATAAAGAGATATCATCAGTATTTGGTTTTTCTAACAAAGTCATTGAGCATACATTAAATGATCTTAGGCTAGGAAAAATTGACACTACTGGTGGAACTGATTTCAACTGCATAGCTAATCATATTATTGAGAATAAATTTACTAAGTGTATAATGATAACTGATGGTGAAGGAAGTCTAAATGACGAGTTCTTTCAAAAGATGACAGATCAATTAAAAGATTGCTGTATGGTATTGTTCGAGGAACGCAATAGAAGTTCTGCAATACAATACTGCTGGTTTGCTAGAAAATACAAAGTATTGACACTGGACGAGGTTATATCATAATATGGGCGTTATTTTAGAATCATTAGGTATCTATGGAATTCCTGATAATGTAGAGAATGCAATTTTAACTTGTATGCTATCAGGAGATCCAGGATTAATGATTGGTCCTCCTGGAACTGCGAAAACCGAATCTATAGATATGATTGGCGCAGCCTTGAAGGAAGCTTCCAAGAGAAAGCACCTTCCAAAGTATAAGACTGAAATGGAAGCTTGGCTAAAGAATAATAAGCAAGGTCCAGAGCCAAAGCTTAACCTATTCGAGCATCAAGTTTATGATGCTTCAAAGCTAAACTTTGAAGATTTAGTTGGTATCATAAATATAGATGCTATGAGTAAGGGTAAGATAGAGTATATCTCTACTCCTACTACTATCTGGGGCAAGAAGCTTGTAGCCTTTGATGAGTTCAATAGAATCGATCCAGATAGACAGTCCAATCTGATGGAGATCATTAGATCTAGACGCTGTATGGGTGTTAATACTGGCACATTATTCATAATGAATGCCATGAATCCATTCGGCGATGCTGGAACTCAGATTCTATCAGAAGCACTAGTGGATAGACATGCTATGTTTATCCAGTTTCCTGATTTTGCACAAATGGATCAGGATGATAGACTTAAGATCATCAACAGAGTAGGAAATTCTGATGCTGTTGGCTATAAAGCTTGGAGCCAAACTAAGCAAACATTTGATGTTTCTTCTAATGCTGAAGTAGTAAATGATACTTTAGCAGATGCTGGTGAAAAGCTAATAGCCTTAATAACACAGGCTATGAAGATTTCAGAGGAGATAAAGAGTGAGTATTCTAAGAAGATTGCTTACCTAGTCTCTAGAACATTTGAAAGCCTAAATAGCGTATTATCTGGAACTGATAGTGAGCAAAAGGGCGCCCTACTAAGTGGTAGACGAGCTGGTTTATGCCATAGAACTATAATTCTATATAGAGCTATGGAGATAGCAAAGTCTCAGATCTATAATACACCACTAGATACACTAATAACTTCTATATTAAGAAGTTATCCAATGACTATGCCATTTGGCGTATCTGGTAACTTAGATGTAGATAAAACTAATAATCTTCGCCGTAAGCTTATGGAAGATATTAGGTTACACTGGCCTCAGATTGAATCTGGGGACAATATAAAGCTATCTGATACATTATTTGAACTATTTGGTTCAGCTAGTATCTATCGTAAGATAGAGATACTACTAAATAATGAGATTCCAGAAACTATTTCTAATAGTGCTTGGAATCTAGTGTTAACAGCAGCTTCCCAAAAGAAGATTAATATAGAATTAATCATTAGCTACCTAGTAACTATTGACGAAAACATAGTTCCTAACAATATCAAAGGTAGATTAAACTTTGGTAAAGTTGGAAACGAAAATCCACTGGCAATGAGCACTAGTTTACTAGGCCCACTTGCCGAAATGTCACAAAAGTTTGAGACATTAATTGGAATGTGGAAACAGGAGCCCATTATCCAGTTCTTTATCGTTGGTTCTCTTAGAGAATACGAGAATAAGACTGTTCCACAACATGAAGCAGTAAGAATTTTTGATTCTATTGCAGAATCAGCTGGCAATATCAATAATCTAATAGAAAGTAAGAAAAAGGCTATCTTAAAAAATGAAGACGCAGCTATTAGCTGAAAATGATGGATTCTTAAGTCTAAGAGAAGTTGATCTATCAAATTATGATTGTTATTGCAATGATAAAGCTATTACTAATTGGATAGAGTTCTCTACAAGAGATGGTAGAATAGATCTGCCCAAAGTTAAGTTTGAAAAAGACGTAAACTATGAGGCAGTCTATAACATTAGCACGTATCTATCAATTAATACAAATTGGCAAGATGAAGTTGTAAAGATTATCACCTCAGAAGATGAGATAATCTCTAAAATCGAGCAAGATTGGAACAATAAGAACTTCTTCAATAATCCACAAAACTTTTATAAATTAATTGAAACATATGCTGAAATTAATATGATGAAAGTAGGTGGTCCTCATAAGACTGCAGTAGCTGCTTATAATAAGCTATTTAATGAGGATATTAAGCCTAAAACGATGCAGGAATTTTCTAAAATAATTACTGCTAGGTGTGCTGAGCCAGATTTAGGTTCTAAAATTAATTTGACAGTTGATGATAAATTATTGATACTTCATCAATTAAAGCCTAATAAGATACCACAAGCTATCTTTAGAAGTCAAATAGAATTAATATTTAAACCTATTACTATAAATGGTAAGAATTATCTCTTTCCAAAAGACACTTGTTCATTAGTTAATACTAGTATGGATCTATGCGCAATCTTTATGGGCAATAGAGTGGCAATTAGATCCTCTAGAAATGATAGCTATTACAGAGAAGGAACAATAGTATTTACTACCGGAAGATGCTCAGATTGTGCAAATAGACGTCATACTTTTGCGTCTCAAGCTGAAATAATAAGATGTATTAAAGGATATGATAGCACTCTAGTAGCTAATATTATAAGCACAACTACTCTAAGTATTAGAGGTAGTAATACCATAATAAAGAACCTAATCAATAGTCTAACTATTTGTAGAAATGCAATAAAAGTTACAGGAGCTAAAAAGTATACTATTACTTGTCCAATAGATATAGCTGTCACTAAATCTATAAGTATAAATCCAGTAGCTCCATTTCATATGATTAACTTTGAGTATTCTGGTGATAGAAATTCTCTAACACTAGGACGCTGTTTAACTACTGGAAATTCTGACGATCTTTTAGGTACATTTGGTATTATTGCTCAGTGCGTTAAGACACTAGATAACAAGAAAGCTGCTCTTTTAGACAAGCTTGTAAAAGCTTATGAAGTTTCTGAGCCAATAATTAGAAACTTCTTTCTTTCTTGTTCTTTAGGAAGAAAGAAGATCAATACAAATCAACTAGCTGTAAAGAATCCTAGTAACGTATTGTCATTTGGAGCATCTTGTTCCTATGTTGCAATAAAAGATGCAGCTATTGGTGATTTTGATAACGGATTTACACCTAATGATCACACTAGAGTCGGCGCTAACAAGGCATATGTAGACAATCTTTTAAAGCCTATTTTTGATAGACTTAAACAAGAAAAGCTTCTATATAAGATAGATGATCAGCGTAGTCGATTTATAATTACTATTCTACTAAGAGAGCTATTATTTATGTATCTAGATCTAAGAAGAGTAAATGAAAACTTCATTAGATGGGATGCAGAAAAGCCTACTCTTCCAGTAGAACTAGATAGTTATATAGAAAATTATATATTATCCACAGCAGGAACAATACTTCCTAGAACTATAGTATTGGCATTTAGAAATGACTGAAGAAACTGATATTCCTGAAAAAGCTATAAAAACTATAGTTGATCTAAAGAAGCTAATGAAGAACCAGCCTAGGATACTAGGCAGTTCTACATTTGGCGCTCTTATGGCCAGAGATAACTTTAAGCATGTAAAAGAACAGCTTGATGTTATCAATACATATAGAAGTATTAAGGGAGTAGAACAGTTAGATCCAGATTTAATACTAGAAGATATACTAAAATTAAGCGCCAGTAATGTATTTGGATCACTAGTAGCTGGATTTGCAAATGGACTAGTAGCTAATGATCAAGAAGAGCTTAAGATGATTAAATCTAAAGCAGCTTTTGATGTTAAGCAACTAAAAGAAGATTTAGAGCTAGCTGGAGATAAAGTTAGAATAACCGAAAGAGATGTTCAGACTCTAGCAAGGTTAAAGTCTCAAGATGCAATAGCAGAGCTTTCAGATAGTAAAACTCAAGCAGAGCTATTAAAGTTCTGTTACTATGCTGTAAGAGACTTTGTTGAATCATTAAAACTAGTATTCATGAGAATAAATAAATGATATTTCAGTTAAATAGCTTTATTGGAATAGTCTGCGATAAACTAGACGACTCTTCTATCAATTTATTGATAGCTGAGGATGTTAGGACTATTCCTCCTAAGAATAGCAGTAATAAGATACTTGCATCTTGTAAGGATGCTTTAAAACTAAATGTCGGCGATTTATTAATTATATGGATTGCTAATTCTACACTCAATAATGCAGTAATTATAGATAATTATACTTGTATTGGTTCAGTAGAACTAGAAAAGAAGAAGGAAGAAGCTCCAAAAGAGCCTATTGCTAAAACTCAGTATAAGTTTATGTATACTGAATTTAATCCTTCTATGATCACCGATCCAGCATGTTTCCCAGCAAACATTCCGCCAATTTTATAGCTATTAGCCGGGCTGTAACCGAGCTTAATAGAAGGTTACAGGAACTAGAAGAACTCCAACCAGTAATAGCTAAATTACTGAAGAGCTGTAGTGAGACACTAGAAATTGTGGAACAGAATATAACTTATTTGCATACTTCTATTAATGAACCTAAAGATAAATTACCAGATAGTTGATAGTGTTAAAGATATCATATCTAATATTAATAATCATATTGTTTTTGATACTGAAACTACTGGTCTAGAGACTCATAATCCTGATACTAAGATTATAGGACTTGGCTTAACTTGGAAGCCAGGCGAATCTGCCTATCTAGATCTAAATACTGATTGTGACAGAAAGCTAAAAGAGTTTGAAGAATTAATTCTTAATAACCCCAATATAGAAAAATGGGGCCAGAATTATAAGTATGATATCAGAATTTTATCAGCTAAAGGCTATAAATACTGTAATCTAAAACATGATAGCAGCCTACTAAGCTACTGCCTATATGGAGATAGAAACTCTGTAGGTAGTGGAGATAGCTATGTAGGCGGCCATGGATTAGATGAACTATCATTATATAATTTCAACTTTATAAAGATTAGAACTAAATCTCTAATACCTAAGAAGAGTAAAAAGAATCCAAATCCAAGTATGTTACAAGCTCCTCAAGATAAGGTAGCTACATACTGCATGGAAGATACTGATTTTACTTATAGAACCATAGTAAGGCTATTGGAACATTTATCTAATAATAAAGCCGCCCATGATCTCTACTATAACATAGAACTACCAGTATATGCTGCCATAATAAAGATGGAGCTTAATGGAGTCTATATAGATGTTAAAAAGACTCTAGAAATTAAGCAAAAAATGTTGGATATACAGCAGAAAGCTATCCAACATATTAGTGATATAATTGGCGAGCCTATAGAGATAACTAATAGAAATCAGATAGAAAATATCATATTTAATAAACTTAGACTGCAAGATACTAAAGATAATATTAAATTAAAGCCAACTAAAACTGGTATATCTGTAGATAAGAAGACACTAGAACAATTTAAAGATAATGAATTTGTCAAAGAATTACTAGTTGCTAAAGCACTAGAAAAGAATATTGGAACATATCTTGAAGATATGCCTAGTCTAATATCTCCAATAGATAATATGATCCATGGTTCCTTTAATCAGACTATAACTACAACCGGTAGACTTTCTGCAAACAATCCAAATTTACAGAATATACCAACGAGAACTGAAGAAGGAAAGTTAATTAGATCTGTATACAGCTCTAGATTTCCAGGTGGCAAAATATTATCAGCTGATTATTCTCAATGTGAAATTAGAATATTAGCTCATATGTCTGATGAGCCTATATTTATTAATGCTTATGAAAATAATAAAGATGTTCATACTTATGTAGCTAGCTTATTATATAATATTGATTATGATAAAGTAACTAAAGAGCAAAGAACACCAACTAAAACTATTAATTTCGGCCTAATCTATGGCATGGGACCAGATAAGCTAATGGCTGAAACTGGTATGACTAGAGAAGGCGCTGAAGCATTTATAGCCGCTTATCTAAAGAAATTAACTAAAGTTGATGCTTGGATAAAAGATACTAGAGAGTTTCTTCGTAAGAACGGCTATACAGAGACTTTATTTGGTCGCCGCAGATATCTACCTGAAATATATTCTACTAAGAAGTATAAACAAGAAGCGGCTGAAAGAGAAGGCACTAATCACCCAGTTCAAGGAACTAATGCCGACATAACTAAGTTGGCTATGATTAAAATTCATAATGAGCTTTTAGAACGAAAGATGCAATCTTTTATGATTCTACAAGTTCACGATGAGTTAGTATTCGACGCTCATCCAAGTGAATTTAAGCAGCTTCATGAGTTAGTCATTAGAATAATGCCTAATGTTGTTAAGCTAAAAGTTCCACTAGTATGTGAAGCAAATTATGGCGAAAATTGGACAGATGCACACTAAAATAAATAAGAAAGACCTTAGTTATCTCAACCTTATAGTTTGTGATAGTGGTCGTAGAATAATTAAAACAATTCAAAAATCACGTAAGACAATTCATAAACTAATCCAAAAATATCCAGCTTATATTATAGACTTTATCCAGTTTATATTAGATAATGCCTGGGACTATCAGCTAAATAGCTATTATCTCGAATATACTTCATGGATATCATATAAAAAATATAGTTTATTAGATAGTATTATTGATAGATATTATGAATCAGATGAATCGATTACATTTTCTGAAAAAGAAATAGACGAGATCATTAATGTTACAGCTTTTATGATCGATCGCCTTAAAGCAATTGATACCTTCTTCAAAACAATAGATTTTGAATACAAATGAAAAATATTAACTCACTTAGTTCTTACGCACTATACAGCTTTGTAAGATACACTTCTCATACTGAAGACTGTCAGTGTTATCCTGATTACTGTAGATGCTCAATAATAACTATAGAAGGTATAGATAAAAATATACACAGCTGTGTAGCAATATCTGAGCTAGGAGAAACAGATCTTGAAAAAGCATTACTATTCATGTATGCTAAAGATTTGCTAACTATAGAAGATATAGATGCTAAGGCTGTTGGCGGATACTATGGCGAAGAGCTAGAAGTAAATGGATTTTCACAAACAGGTCTTGAAGATTTATATACATTCAATAATTTCACTGATATCGAAAAATTGACAGCTTGTTTAAATGCTGAAAACATCAAAAGAAAATTTAAGACAAAAGTAATCGAAGATATTACGTCAATAAAATTCGATAAAATTGATAGAAAATTGATAGATCCTTTGACTAATAATAATTTATGCAGTAAATCATTAGATTTATACAATCATTATTATCTGTATAATAACCGCAGAGATCTTCCAGTAATATGTGTTCTAAGAAAAACTGGAAATGATTCATATAGAATAATTGACGGCAGACATAGATTTACTGTGTTTACAGATAAGTTCCCAAAGAAGCTTATACCAGCTATAGTTGTAGAATGAACTCATTTAAACCATTACATTTCCTTTTAGGCATTTTAGCAGCTATATTAGGCACAGCATTTATGGCCTATTCAGTAGTTAATAAAGTAGATGGAAACAATCTACCCAGTGGTATATTTATTGCAATAACTGTTATTATGGTTGTATTCACCATAGTTAACATTCTATTAGCTGGAAATAAATTACTTGAATGACTAAAACTAAGAAAATAGGCTGCGATTTTGGAACAACAGACTATTCGACTAAGAGCCCAACTATTAAAATCTGTGGCTCAAAACCCGCTGTATTTATTAGATCTAAGAAATTAAACCAAGAAGTAGCAGTATGCAAGCGCTGCTTCGCACTTATCGAGCACAATGACTATGAGTTCAAAGAAAACTTCCAAGACAACCCCAAAGCAGAATACTAAGCGCTATATAGTATTTATTGGCAGTAATGATACTGAATCAGTAACAGACTGTCATCTAGGAACCTATTCTAATAAATCAGAAATAGAATTAGATATTCTAGATGAAATAGATGTATCAGGAATGGATAACATTAATATTGATATTTATGATATGCACTTAAATCGCTGGTTAAATGATGTTACCATTGTTCCTAATGGAATTAATATAACTTGGACAGAGCCTGATGTCAAATAATTGATGCTATACGCGCGTAAAAAAGTCATAAAAAATTTTGCAAAAAATAGCCTTCATGGAATTCGATAAGAATTTTGGATTACAGCTAGTTAAAATTCTCAAGCCCTTTCACGACTATGTGAAAGAATTTGAAAAGAGAACTGGCTTGAGCATAAAGTCTGATGAGCCTTTAGCTAACTACGGCCTAAGTAATTTATATGGACAAAACTTGGTTGATTTGTACAATGCCTATTTAGATCTAACTTTCGTAAGAAACGTTAAAGATAATACTGTATTTGGAGAAGGAATAGATGGCAACGAATCGATCAAAGAAAACCCAGGAACTGGGCAAGTCAGCTAAAGAATTTGTAACTCTAGCTCATACATATAATCCAGATAAGCATAATATTGCTGGATGGCTAGCATCTGAAAAGCTAGATGGAGTTAGAGCTAGATGGTTAAATGGAAAATTATATTCTAGATACCAAAATGAGTTTCCAGTTCCACAAGCTATTCTAGATAGAATTAAAACTGAAATTGGTGACGCGCCAGTTGATGGGGAACTATATGCTGGTCGTGGAACATTTCAGAAGCTAGTTAGTATAGTAAAAAACAGTGCTTCTACTGTTGATGATTACTTAACTGTTGCATATCATGTTTTTGATGTAGTAGACGATAAGCTAGACTATAAGTCTAGAATGTTAAAATATCTAGAAACTAAAGACGTAGATAATCTAGAACATTTTGTTAAGGTTGTAGAATTTAACAAAGTTAATAACCTTGATGATATAGTAAGATTATCTGAAGAAATATTTGAATATGGTGGAGAAGGACTAATCTTACGCAATCCTAATTCTCCCTATATATTTGGAAGAACTAATAATCTTTTGAAAGTAAAAATGAATGATACAATGGAAGTTGAGGTCATAGACCATCAACAAGGTGAAGGAAGAAACGAAGGAAGGCTTGGCGCGCTTATCTGTAAGACAGATAGCGGTCGCTTAGTAAAAGTTGGATCTGGTTTATCTGATGAGATAAGAAATAATCCACCAGCCAAAGGCACAGTAATAACAATTGGATATATGGGACTAACAGATTTAAAGGTTCCTAGACATCCTACATTTTTAGCAGTGAGAAATTATGAATAAAAGAATAACCTTCGCGCTAAGCGCTATAGCTAATGAGATTGAAAAGATATCTAAGCTACCAAAAGAAGATCAACCTCCTTTTGATGAAGATAGTGTCTATAATATACTATGTAATCTAGATAAAGACACTGTAACTGCAGCATTAAGTTATTTTGTTTTTATAACCTTAGGCCCACTTACAGATAAGACATATGAACAAAACTAATGATGTCATAAAAGCAGCATTTTTAAAATATGCTAACATTATTGATAGAAAGATAAAGAATAATGAATTTCTTGATAACAAAATCAATATTCAAGATATCAAATTAAGTCTATCAGAATTAGATAGAGAAGATATAGAAAATATGTTATCTAGTATACTTCTAAGTTTAAATCTAGCTAATAATAGGCCTCTATCTTCACAAGAATTAATGTGAGAGAGCTAGGCGATAAGTTTGAAGAAAAGGTAGCTAAATTATTGGAGGCTACTAAGACTGCAAACTCTGGCGCGATGTTTGGAGATGGTGATTTACAAACTAAACATTTCGTTATAGAATGTAAGTATACTACCAAAGATAGTAAAACCATTTCCATTAAAGATAATTACATACAGCATGTTTCTAAACAAGCTGAGATGTTAAACAAAGAATGGGCGGTAGTACTAGGTAGTCCTAATCATAATGGATATGCTCTTATATCATTAGATACATTAGCAATGTTATTAGATAAACTATGACTGATAAAATACAAAAAATACTTGATAAAATTAATAAGCCCAAGAAAGAAGAAGGAGATATAGCTCCTACTTTAATGAGGGCATCTGATGTTAGTAATAAATTTAAACTATTAAAAACTCCATGGGCGACTATCAATAAATTGATTGGAGGATTTCCACTAGGTAGATTTACTACTATAGCCGGTCCTAGTCAAACAGGTAAGACTGCATTAATACTACAGACTATAGCCCACAATCAAAAGATTGATCCCAATTTCATTACGTTATGGACTGACTTTGAGAATCAATTTGATAATAGCTGGGCAGAAAGACTAGGAGTAGATCTAGATAGAATAATTCTTCAGAACTATACTGATGATGCTAACTATATGGAGAAGCTACTAGATAAAGCCTTAGCATTAATTGATACTAAGACGATTAGTGCTTGGGTTATAGACTCTATTGGAGCTATGATGCCTAAAGCTGATGTCCAAGATAAGCATGGTGAAAGAAGCTTAGAAGAAAATAATATGCTTCGATTACAGATTAAGCTTGGCGAGTTCTATAGAAAATGTAATCCTAAAATATCTCCTGTTCTTCCTAGAAAAGATAAGGAAGATAATATAATTCCAGGCTATGATGGCTGTGCAGTTATATTATTAGGACATGTTTATACAGTGCCAACTACAAGTGGCGCTAAGTTAGAGGAAGTTAAGGGCGGTAATGCTGTAAAACATTGGGCGCACGTTAGACTTCTAACTAAGAGAGGTCCTAAAAAGGAATGGCCGGCAGAAATTGCCACCATGGGAATAGATGGAACTCCTATAAAGATACACCCAGGTTGGTCAGGTAGAATAAAACTTGACAAGACTAGACAGAATGCTAATGAGGGTCAAGAAGTATTGTTAAACTTCTTTCATGGTCGAGGATTCGATTGGAAAGATAGCACAATATCCGCCGCCCTTGGACTAGGTATAATAGAAAGAGCTGGTCCTAGCTATGTATGTGATATTATTCCAGAAGGTAAGATCAAAGGTAAAGATGCCTTGTTTGAACTATTTGGAACTAATGAAGAGCTTTACAAGAAGCTCGCAGATAGAGTAGATTCATTTGTAGTAACTAATAATTTAATTGATATTGAATCTATTAAAAACTCTGAAGAAGAAGTAATTGAAGATGAAGATAACTGAATATAAAATTGAACACGCTAGAACACCTACTGAAAACCAAAAGAATGTAGGTATCTTTGGAACATTTAGCCTCACTATTGAGACTGACGAAGGGCCTTTAGTAACTCTTAAGGAGTTAACTCTTAGAAAGACTAAGGAAGGTTCGGCCTATATAGGAGTTCCATATAGAGCTGGCGAGAAGAAAGATGGTAATGATAAGACTACCAAGTATTATTATTATATCTTATTCCCTAATGCTAAAGATAAAGATGAACTAATGAAGCCTATTATGGCTAAAGCTAGAGAGGCTATAGCTGCAGCAGGATCTAGTAAGTCTAATACTACTAGCGCGCCAGCTAATAAGCCTGCTCCAGCAGCTGCTAACGACGCCGACTCTTGGTAACATGCCTACTGGCTCTTGGAAGAACCATGAGAAGCTAGTAGCTGAGTATTTTCATGGGACTAGAATGTCTAGAAGCAACTATGGTATAGATGCTCCTGATGTTCTAGTCCCTGAGAGTATAGCTATAAATACTATAGGCTATAAAGGTGATTGTATTATTGAATGTAAGTATTCAGTAAACATGATCTGGCATAAGCTAGTATTAGATAAGTTAGATGATAAATATTTGATAGCTAATGTTGGAGATCTAGTTGCTTTTGAAATGACTAATACAAAGCAACTAATACCTTCAATAATAAATGATATACCTTTAAGCTCCGTAAGTATAGACAAAGAAATTCCGGGCTATCTAAGTGATTGGATAGAACAATCTGAGTCTTATGAATCTTATGTAAAGAGCAAAAGCTGGCTGCCGTTATTATGTTTAGGTCAGAAGTCTAGTAGAAAGAAAGTTATCATATTAAATAAATGCTTTTTGAAACAAAAACTAAGTCAACACAAAAGCAAAATCAAGCAGGTAATAGATTTGTTCCAGTAATAGAACAAATTATATCTTATCTTAACTCTAACCCTAATTTAATACCTACTCATAAGAAAATAAAGAAACGCTCAGGCGGATATAGAAACATATATATCCCTAATGATGAGCATAAAGCCGCACTTAGAAAGTTTATTAAGGTCTTAAGATCAAAGAATTTTTTAAGTGATCAACTAACTAAATCTACTAGAGATGTAAGAAATGTAGTTCCTATTACAGGAATGGCCAATAGCTTTCTAGTCAAGATTGATTTAAAAAATGCCTTCGAAAGCATTGATGCTAGTAACGCTATACAGCTAGTAAAAGCACATCTACTATCCAAATTTATTGGGTCTTTAGATATTAGTGGAATAATTAATCATCCTAATTTTACTGACTTTGTATCATATAATAATATAGTTCCTATTGGATATCCAACTAGCAATATATTATTTGAAGTATCTATGACTGAAATAGATAGTATATTTAACAAATTTGTTATCCCTGACAGATTTATTAAGTATACTATAGAAAATATATCTATACGCCGAGAGAAAATAAAGCTACCATACTTTAGATATGTTGATGATTTAATCTTTGTGATTCCAAAAGAATCAATAAAAGTTATTGGTGTCATCAAAAATATAATAGAAGAACATGGTCTATCCATTAACAAACATAAGATACAAGTTATTAATGGTAAATCAGGATGGAAAATATTTAGCTTTAGTATTCATAATAATCATCAAATCTATCCTACATTTACTATCCCTAAGAAAGTTAGAAACTTAGTTAAAACTTTAGTATATCAAATGAAAAAACATGCTGAAGATAATCTAATAGTAAATGAGTTGACAGCAAGAATAGCAGGAATCCTTGGCTACTACTGGCCGAGAGTAAAGCCCGCATCGATTATAAATATGGCTAAAATTTATGTAAGAAATTGGTAGCCATTTAAGCAGTTAGGACCTAGATAGATTTTGTTAAATTTCTGAAAAATTTTTAGAAATTTAGGCTGTGTGTATCACGCAGCTGTTGAAAAAATCACAGATAGACAAGTTATAATCTAGATTGAAAGTCTATCTAGGTCCTTTATTTTATAAAATTAAGGGAAGTAAGTTATGCAGAATGAAACAGTATCATGGGGTATTTCAAAAGTCCATGGGCGGGGACAAGCTACCCCCAATTTTAGTATTATCTATAGATGAGATAACAGAGTTTGATAAAATAAAAACTATAATAGATAGTGAAATGTTTTTATGTTATCGAAGACCTACAGATAAGTTTAAGAAAGTAATATTAGAAACTATTGGTGATCATCCAGACTCTAAAGAATATAGTAATGCGCCTCCTAACTTTGGTATAGTAATAAAGCTAGCGGAAATCCCTAATGATTCTATGCTAAAAGACTTAGAAAGATCGCCTGTATATGCTGTAACTATTATAGGAACTAAGCAGGTATTATCTTTCTATATTGAAAAAGAAAATTCTCTATTAAGAAATAGAAAATTGATAAGTATATAATGCTAAATGAACAACACTTTGATAGTATTTTAACTCAAGTTAAGAATCAAGTTTTTAATGGTAAAGGTGCGGAAAGACACGGGGTTAACACTCCATTTGAAAAGCAACCTTGGGCTACTATTACTGATAACGTAGGAACGGGATTTGTTTTAGGCCAAGCTATGAAAAAATTGATGGAGCTTCGAGTTATGAAGCTTCACGAATCTTGGAAGAGAGAAGCGCTTGGCGCCATAGCGTATATAATTATGGCCGTAATGTGGGAAGAATTAAAAGAAAAAAATAAACATGAATGATAAACATATTAATAAAATTTTGCTCGCTGTTGTCGAATCTTCACAGATCAGCTTTGATTATAGCACTCCATCTGGCAGCAATATCCGCTTTAAGGGGACTCCTTTACTTCTTAGGAGTAACAAGGCCGGAGATTTCGTCTTGGCTGCTAAGAGGGCCGGATATGGGTATGCGACATGGAGTGTAAACAGAATTAAAAATCTAAGAGTATATAATGAGTCTAACAATAAAGTTAAAGCCAAGTGAATTAGTAGAGTTAGTTAAAGCTAATCAAAGTAAGTTTATAGAAAATTATAAGATAGCCCTAGAGGGCTATTTTGAAGAACTTAATACTTATGCTAATGCATTAAAGAAATGTGCTAAAGATAAGGTTATACCTAGTAAACTATACCCACCACAAATACCACAAGACCATATTGATGATTATGATACAGTTGTAAGCATGATCGATGCTGATAAGAGTGATCTAATAGAGATTACACAACATGATTATCAAAAGTATGTATTAGATCGATGGGATTGGAAGGATATGTGGGAACTATCCAATAGTAAATACTTTACAAAATGAAACTAGATTTAGCAGATCTTAAGCAATTATTTGACGCAATTGAACAGCAAGGGGTAGAGAAGACCTTAGATGAAGGCTTCTTACCCTTTGCTGATTCTGATCATATTCTTCATAGTATGTTAAAGAAACATTCTTTACTAACTAAAGAGATAAAAGATTATGTTCAAAGAGCTAGAGAACAATACGAAGTATGAGCCAGTATATTATACCGTCTAATCCTATACCATATATAAAAAGTGGTAAAGAAGTAAAACTATATGCGGTATATAGTCTTAAAACTAATACTATTTTAAACTATACACTATATACTGCTATTGGAAGCGCAAGATCTTACGCAACTAAGCGCGGACTAGCATATGATGAGCATGTTATAATTGAATATCAATTAAATGATATTAAAAGGCATGGGATAACTAAAACTGTATGAAGATAGTTGCTATTAGCGACACACATGAACAGCACTTTAGTTTAAAGATACCAATATGTGATCTTCTAATAGTAGCTGGGGATTTTACCTATAAGGGCGACTTCTTTGCTATAAGAGATTTTCTCTACTCATTTGTAGAGCATCAACCTGCTACAAATATAGTAATAGTTCCAGGTAATCACGAACTAACTCTAGAGAAAGCTACACCACATGCGCAACTTATTAAAGACTTTTGCAAAACTAAAGCTATCAATTATCTAATAGACAGTGGTGCTACTATAAATAATATGAAGGTATGGGGTAGTCCATATACTCCATGGTTTCATGATTGGGCATTCAATGTGCCTAGAAATACTATACAATGGCATTGGGATTTAATACCAGATGATACTGAGATATTAGTATTACATGGGCCGCCATATGGTATTCTAGATAAAACAAAAGAAGGCACTAATGTAGGCTGCGAAGCTTTAACTAATACTATAAATAGTAGGCTAAAGAATCTAAAGGTATGTATCTTTGGCCATATACACGAAGCACACGGATCAGTAAAGATTAATAACGTGAGCTATTACAATGTATCTATATGTAATAGAGCATATGAGCCAGTAAATCCAGTAACAGTAATAGATATATGAACAAAAGAATAAGACAGAAAAGAGTGGCCATAGTAAAGGATGCTATCAAACAAATAACATCTAATAAAATAGTTCCAGAACAGTGGGGCTATTGCACTATGACAAGCATCCACTATAACGATGAAGATGATTTCAAGTCTCTTTTAAAGAGTGCTAAAAATGAAGTATGCTTTGTTTGTGCTTTAGGATCATTGCTAATAGCCGATGTCATTAAGAACAATAATTGT
>ERZ869921.7-NODE-7-length-179807-cov-16.070386_pt1 | contig 179807 bp, 272 predicted proteins | sample MGYA00579310_ERZ869921 | MGnify/ENA primary metagenome ERZ869921 (study PRJEB32216, sample SAMN09231816) | wastewater metagenome | place: USA: Maryland | collected 2016-06-21 | study: EMG produced TPA metagenomics assembly of the PRJNA472060 data set (Reclaimed...
AAATTGTAAAATTTGTCACAAAGAATTTATAACAAGGGCTGACCAACCGAAAAACAATTGCTCAATTTCATGCGGCTCTATATACAAAAGAAATAGGGTAACTATCAAATGCTCTTACTGTGGCAAAGATTTCGAGAGAAAAGAATCTTCTTTATCAAAATCAAAGAGTAAGCTCTACTTCTGTTCCAGAAGATGCAAAGACATAGGTCAAAGATTTGAGAATGGAATTAAAGAAATATGGCCACCATATAAAGATGGTAAGTATATTGAAAATAGAAAAATATTGGAAATATCTAAATGTACCGATTGTGGAGATAATAGAGAATACATACTAGTGATTCATCATATAGATGGAAATAACTCAAATAATTCAAAAGAAAATTTAGAAATTGTTTGTGCTAATTGTCATGTAAAAAGACATTTAAAGTTTGTCTCTGGAAGATGGATAAACGATAATAGAGCATTAACTCCTAGAGATTTGTTAAAAGACTTATGAAGTATAATACCCGAAAATCTACAAAGTGGTCTGCAAAACTACTGTCACAAAATAATTGTAGAGGCGACGAAAGGCTCAATTCCTTTTTCGGGTTCTGGCCGGGATACTGAGGGGCACCTTACGCTCCTCCAAGCCTTAATAGTTTAGTGGGAAAACGCATCTTTCATAAGGATGAGTCTTCAGTTCAATTCTGAATTTTGGCACTTTAACCAAAGGAGAATATAATGTTTAGCAACGCTTGGATTCTCTTTTACATTTTCTTGATGTTTGTAGTGTCCGCAGTTTTTACCTACACAAAATCATTAAAAGATTCTTGGATGTTCCTAGTCATGATGATTGTTACTTCCCTGATGGGCAGTTACATGTGGGTTATAGCGAGCAGACGCCTCAATACAATCTCCGAACTTGTTTGGTTTTCTTTGGTTTGGGACTTGCTAATGGTGGCCGCTTACTATATAATTCCCTTACTCTTCTTTGACCATAAAATGACTTGGCAGAGTTGGGCAGCTATAGGGTTAATAGTGACTGGAATAGTTTGGTTTAAGATACAAATGCCAACCTAACGGTTGGGAAGATAATGGGCCTATGGCAGAATGGGATTGCGACACGCTTGCAACGTGTTTTGTGTGAGTTCGATTCTCACTAGTGTCCACTTAAAAACTTTGCGATGCAAAAATTTTGTTTTCCACTATGGCGTATATATCTATTGGAGGTATATATGCAAGAAGAATTAGTTAGATATACAGATAGTTGGGGACAAAAAAGATTTGGCTTTAAACGAATCTGTAAAATTTGCAATAAAGAGTTTGTCGCTAAAAAGAACTCTGGAGGAGTTTTTTGTTCGAGACAATGTTCTAGTAAAAATAAATCTCTAACAAACTGCTCGATTATAAAATGTGCATTCTGTGGAAAAGAAAAATCTAAACCAAATTCAAGAATAGAAAACAGTAAGCATAAGATTCACTTCTGTTCTAGAAAATGTAAGGATGTTGGACAAAGGATAGAAAACGGAATTACAGAAATTTGGCCATCTTCTTATAAAAATGGTCAACATATTGAAAACAGAAAACTTCTCGATATGTCTGAATGTGTCGGATGTAAAGAAGATAAAGAATATTTATTAGTAATACATCATATAGATAGCGACAGAACAAATAATTCGAGGGACAATTTAGAGGTTGTATGCTCAAACTGTCACCTAAAAAGACACTTAAGGCTTAACGAAGGAAAGTGGGTAGTAGACTACAAATGTTTAACACCTAGAGAATTGCTGAAAGATTTATAGAATTGGGCATGTAGTATAACGGTTATTACGTCTTGCGTCTAGCTCGAAAATGGTGGTTCAAATCCATCCTTGCCCTCTGTTACTTTGGGAAATATGCTAATTGGTAAGCAACAGGATTGTTACTCCTGCGTAATCCGTCAGCGAACGGTATCTAGGTTCGATTCCTAGTTTCCCAGCTTTAAGGGTTAGAAGCTGATATAGAATAGCGTTCGCCTGTTAAGCGAAAGGTAGTTGGAGCATTACCAACCTAACCCTCTTGACAATTTTGTGGAGTTTGAAATGAGATATTGCTGCAATAAATTAGACCTTAGGCCGGGCGAATTTTGCCCCGTCTGCAAACTTATTGTTGGCCAAGATTTTCCTTTTGGGTCACTTTTACTATTGACAGGATTGATATTGATTGTTATAATAGTGATGGCGATTGTGAAGTGAATTATGGCCGAGTACGCGAATTGGCATAGCGAATTGATTTAGAATCAATTGTTTGGAGGTTCGAGTCCTCTCTCGGCTACTTATTTTAGGGCATTCTAGAAAAGGAGACACGCAAGGACAATAAGCGGCGTATATTCTTTATATGGATAAATATAACAAAGAAAGGCTTATTGTAGCCGTAAACAACTCTCAGTCCTTTGCCGGTGTTCTAAGACAACTAAACTTAAGACATAATGGTGGAACTCAGACCCATATCAAAAAAAAGATAATTAAATATGGTATAGACTTTTCTCATTTTACTGGCCAAGGTCATAATAAAGGTAAGCCAGCCTTATCAAGAAAAACTTGGCAAGAAATTCTTAGAAATCGTCCTGATAAAGATAGGAGAGAAGACTGTTATAGGCTCCGCAGAGCTTTGATGGAGAGTGGTAGAGAATATAAATGCGAAGAATGTGGAATTGGGGATGAGTACAACGGAAAGAAAATAACTCTTGATATTGACCATATCGATGGGAATTGGACTAATCATGTTAAAGAAAATTTAAGATTCTTATGTCCAAATTGTCATAGTCAAACGTCTAACTTTGGAAGCAAAAACAAAAAGACTGAATACTATACAAGCAAAAATAAGCTTCCAAGAAAATCAAGAGCTAATCCAAACAGACAACCAAGACAAAAGATAAGAAGAAAACACTTTTGCTCAGACTGTAAAATTGAGATAAAGTCAAATGCTCCAAGATGTATTGGATGCAACTTAAAGAAAAGAAGAGTGACGACAAGACCAAATAAAGAAGAACTTAACCAAATAATTCACTTGCTTCCATTCACAGAAGTTGCTAAAATATACAACGTGTCAGACAACGCCATACGAAAATGGTGCAAATATTATAACTTAGATATACCAAAACTTCCAACTGGATTTTGGTTACGAAACATGGGGGATTAGCCCAATGCAGAGGCATCTGGCTTAAAATCAGAACAGTACCGGCTCGTTCCCGGTATCCCCTACTTTGCCCTAATAACCCAATGCAGAGGTGGCAAGCTCAAACCTTGTTTATGTGTCGGCTCGTTCCCGACTTAGGGTACTAGCTCAAACGCCGCAAGGCTAAGAGAATATACGGAATGTTCGTCCGTGGAGGGCAACTGGTCTTATATACCAGCGGGATAGGTTCGATTCCTATATTCCGTACTGAAAGAAAAACGGGCGAAAGCCCATTATGGTGCTAGCAAAGAGTTTTGGGCCTAGCCTGTCACGTTAGGCAAGGGGAGGCAGTATCCCCTAGCATCGCTTAAAATTAAAGATGGGACTTGACCCCACTTAAAAACAGAGTATAATATCTATGGGTTCAATACTCGGAGATTATTATGCAAGATTTGGCAGAAGTGGTAAAGAATAGTACATCCAAAAAAGATGTTTTAACAAAAATGGGGATGGCCGTTAGCGGGTCAAGCTATAATATATTAAGAAGAAAGCTCAAAAAGCTTAATATAGACACATCACACTTTAATCAGTATCTTGGAACAGTAAAAGAAAAAACTGATTGGGTGAAGTTTGAAACTTATCTTGTAAAAGACTCAAAATGTTCCGGTACACATTGGTTAAAGTTAAATTTAGTCAAAAAGGGTCATCTTAAGTATGAGTGTACTGTATGTAAAAATAATGGACAATGGCAAGGTAAGAAAATAAGTCTACATTTAGACCATATTAACGGAATAAGAAATGACAACAGAATAGAAAATCTTAGAATTTTATGCCCAAACTGTCATAGCCAAACTGAGACATACGCTGGGAAAAAGCTTAAGAGAAATAATAAAAAGTGGAAACAAAAATCCAATAAATGTAAAAAGTGTAACGTAATTATTTCGGATGTATCAAAATGTTGTTTAAAATGCTCAAGACAGATTTCCGAAACCAAACCTCCAAAAGAAAGACTAGAAGAATTAGTGCAAACGCTTCCTATGGTTAAAATTGGTCTAATGTATAGGGTTACAGATAACACAGTTAGAAAATGGTGTAAAGGGTATGGTATAAATTATCGAATATATCCAAAAGGTCATTGGCAAAAGATATATACAGAGAAATTTGGAACTAATGGATGTTGTAAAAAATAATGGGGTATTAAGCGTCTAGTGATGCTGCAACTTTTTCAAAGTTGATAGGTCGGAGCATAACCGACATACCCTACTCATGGTGGCTAGACAAGTGTAGTTTTTCGGCTGTGAACCGAGAAAGCGTGGAGGCAGTATCCCGTAGTCACCCTCGTTCCATAACTTCTTGGCGGAAGTTGATTAATAAAAGCCTCTGATAAGGGTTTTTCGCTAATTAATCTTGTTGGTTATAAACAACTAATGGGACACCATAGATTGCTGAAGTAGTCTTCAACTTGGTCTCCAAAGCCGAGAAATCGGGAGCATAACCTGAGCAATCTGCTGTGATAGTATAGAGTAATTAACTAGAGGTCACGTTATCCGCGATTGGTATAATCAGTAACACATATCTTTTACACAGATAAGTAGCTAGGGCAGAGCTAGCATTGCGGACTTACTTTAAATCCATTGTATTCTAACACTTTCTTGCTACGAACGTCAAGTAATTATGATTCCAACTCATAGATAGCGATGAACTTCTCTCTTAAAGAAGACAGCAAGATGCAAATTCTTGTGGAATCACTCCCACCCTTTGGGTGGACTTTTGGGCCTAAAACGTAGATAGCGACGTACTCCGCTTTTAACGGAGACAGTTCGGCGCAAGTCCGAATGGGCCTACTGATTGATACTCGGCGTGAGCCGTTCTAAGTTACATCACTGGTTTAAGTTTTCTGAGCAGAGCCGAATGTGGGCGATGCAATAATCCGGGTGGGCATGTACTCAAGACATTGAGGGAATTCGGGCCAAGACTAAAATACACCAAAAGCGAAAACAGTATCATTCTATGCCGCAATACCCAAATGGTACGGGACTGGTTTTGTAAACCAGCGAAGAAATTCACTGTGGGTTCGATTCCCTCTTGCGGCTTTTTTGAAAATAAAACTTGACCAATTCTGGTCTTCGGCGTATAATACCTTTGGAGGTAATATTATGCCAATGAGTATGAGTGAGGCCGGAAAACTAGGTAATGCTAAAGCTAAGGCTACTTTAGATAGGCTAAAACAAGAAAGAATAGATAAGTATAATCTTAATCCAAAACTTTGTAAAAGATGTGGAACTAAGATAGAATATTCTTGTCAAGAAAAGAAGTTCTGCACACGCTCTTGTGCTGCTATCTTTCATAATTATAAACGAAAAATAGTAACTAATTGTGATTTTTGCGATAGAATTAAAGAAGGCGAATTTGCTAAACGAAAGCATTGCTCAAAACAATGTGAATTAAATTATAAGGCTCAGGAACGAGTTCGTAAAATAGATGAGATTGGAATCATCGAAAATAGACAGACAGCTAGAAAATACTTTAGAACTAAATTTGGATGGAAATGCTCCATATGTAAATTAGATAATTGGATGGGTCAGGAAGCTCCATTAGTCCTTGACCATATAGACGGTAATCCTTATAACAATAAGATAGAAAATTTAAGACTTGTGTGCGGAAATTGTGATATGCAACTTCCAACATATAAAGCCAAAAACAAAGGCAAAGGTCGCCACGATAGAATGAAAAGATATTTAGAAGGTAAAAGTTATTAAGTTCATGCCTGTATGGTGTAATTAGAAGCATCATTTCCTTGTAAGAAATTGGTCTCCATGCGAATTGGAGTATAGGCTCTGAGGTTACGGTTTTAGTCCGTTATGAAGACCAAGTTTAAGGCTCTTGGCACCTTGTTAGTTTTCGGCCCGTGGGGTAATAGCAGCCCGCTTGTCTGATACACAAGTAGAAAAGGTGCAAATCCTTTCTGGCCGACTTTATGCACTGTCCTAGGGATTTAGGTTCTGACTCTACGAAAGTTGGAAATTCGGCTCGACTCCGAAACGGTGTACTGTTAAGAGGATATTAAAATGCCAAAATGGATATGGTGCGAAACCGATAACGTTGGACTAAGTAATAATAAGAAATATAGCAAGGATAAATTAATTCGCTGCCCAAAGTGTAAGAAACGTTTTAAAGTATTTTGGCGACCCTGTAATGAATGGGAACCAAACTGTTTACATCCGTATATGCCAAAACATAAGAGGAGGCCCACGGCGTGAAAGCAATTTGCACATGGGGAGATGGGCCAGACATATTAATAACAACCAATCTTGAAGAGGTTGATAAATGTGGCTTTATAGACCTTACTTTGTCCCAAGCTAAAAACTTAAAGTTAGAATTAGAAATGGCTATTCATCAAGTCGAAGAATTAGAAAGGTTGGCTAATATGCTGTAGGCTCATCAATATATTTATGTTTTTGTCCGACGGGACTTATCCGGCCCACAAATCGCCGTCCAATCCTGTCATGCTGCCATAGAGTCAACGAAAAATTCCCCGTACACAGGGGAGCATCCAAGTGTAATCATTTGTGGACTAAAGACCCTACGGGAGCTAGAGAAGATTGTTCCCTATTTAGAATCTGTGGGAATTAAAAACTTCCCTTTTAGAGAGCCGGATATTGGTAATGAGTTAACGGCAATTTCTACTGTGCCTGTGGATGAGGAACAAAGAAAGCTTTTTAGGAAGTTTCAGTTATTAAAAGTATAATTTGCCCTGTCTAGTAGCTTCTAGCTCAGTCTCTTCTAAAGACAGATGAAGTGTGCAATTCACTTACGGGGTACTCCCCGCCTTTGTATCGCCATCGTTTCCTAAACGATTAAGCGTAACCGGAATATGCTGGTTCAAGTCCAGCCAAGGGCACTACTTCAGGCCGACGCCGCCTGAGTCGATTACCTAAGTTACAACCTAATTATACCCGGTGAATTCCTAGGCCAACGCCGATTGAGTTACCGGGTTTTTTCGTTGACATATAAAGGTAATTATGGTAGGATATAGGGAAAGATTAGGAGAAGAATTGTGGATATTTTATTTTTAGACGATGACCCAGCCCGACAGAAAATCTTTCAATCCAATTGTCCTTCAGCTACTATTGTGGCAACGTCGGCGGAATGTATAAATAAATTGACCAACGCAGTTTGGGATATTGTATTCCTCGACCATGATTTAGGCGGCGAAATCTTTGTGGACAGTAACCGAGAAGATACGGGCATGGAAGTAGCCCGATGGTTAAGTGTAAACAAAAAGGAAATAGGCCAAATTATCGTTCACTCCCATAATCCGGCGGGTGCGGCTAATATGTCTAGCCTTTTAAAGGCTTCTGGCTATAATACCTTAGAGGTTCCATTTAGCTGGTTTAGAAGCGATGGTATTTTTGAACAATTGGCAAAGAAGGTGAATAATGATATTGCAGGACATAAAGAATAACTATAAGAACATCGATTGGCTTAAGAAGAATGCCCAAATGATTCATTACTTTGGACTAGGCTTTATTCAATTAAAGTTGGCTCTAAAAGAGGATATTTCTATCTATCGTTTACATTTCTATACTGAAAAGTTGCCCCCAATTATTGGGGATGAAGATATTCACGACCATAGGTATCCTTTTATCTCCCATATTTTAAAGGGTAAGTTTTCCCAAACTTTATTCCAGCTAATTGATGGAGATAGTTATATCCTTGAGTATGAGTCATGTAAAGAGGGTACTGAGCCAGAATTTATTCGTAAATGCAATTTTGACGCTATATACATATCAACGTATACCGCTGGCTCCGTGTATGGCTTAAATCATGATACCTTTCATAAGGTAGAAACCGAAGAGGCTATAACACTATTATGTAGGCCGGAAAGATACGAAGTAGAGAGGGCTAGAGTAGGAAGATTGGTCGATTCTCCGAAAGTCTGTCCATTCAGCAAGAAAATAGAAGAAAAAGAGTTATGGGATATCGTGGCCAGCATGTTGGAGGATTAAATGGGCTATCATCTTGCGAAAATACCTAGGGGTAACTACGGCGAAATTTCTAAAATAGAAGAAGAAGTTGCCGAACTTAGGGATGCTGACAATCAGGATTGCGATGTAATGGTTCTAGTGGAGCTATCTGACCTAGTTGGGGCAATCGAAGGCTACTTAGAAGAAAAATTTACCGGATTCACTATTCAGGATTTAATTAAAATGGCGGCAATAACAAGGCGAGCCTTTGAAAACGGAGAACGTCAGGAGAGACATCATGATTGATTACCGAAAAATTGCCGATGCCGTTGACTACTATAGGGGACTTGGCTATAAATATACTGAGGTTCCTTGGATAGTAAGCAGAGGGGCCACAAGCATTACCAAGCCTGATTGGTGCCGAAATTTTGAAACTTATATGGGCGACTTAGTGGCTTCGGGAGAACAATCTTTCTTAGAAATTAGGGCACACCTGCAAGGTAAATATGTCTGTGTTACTCCCTGTTTTAGGGATGAGAAAGTGGTGGATGACTTTTCTAGAAATTGGTTTATGAAAGTTGAATTAATAAATGTGAAGCCTAAATATCCAGATTTGGCCTCAAAAATGATAATGATGGACGCTTTTGGGTTTTATCAGAAATATGGTAAAGTGTCTATAGAGATGACAGACGAAGGAATGGATTTGCAAATGAACGGTATAGAAATAGGCTCTTATGGATTTAGGTCAAAGAAAGCTAACTATAGGGGCGAAGATTTTATGATTGGTATTGATTGGAATGACCCATTCACAGAGGGCGAATTTGTGTGGGCTTATGGTACAGGGTGTGCCGAACCTAGATTAAGTCAGGCTATAAAGGGATAAAATGAAAATAACTAAACCTAAACCGTCACAATATTATGACATACACGAAGTTACCGAATATATGAATAAGAAATTCGGCTTTACGGATGAAGATTGGGATGAGCTTATTGATAACTTTGCTGATATGCTAAGTCAAGGCTGTATCCTAACCCTACTTGGAGAGGATGATAATAAACTAGAAGAAGCCATAATTAAAGAATTTGGCGGCGAAGATGAACAAGTTAACCTTCATTATTGGTGGTAATCGGAAGTTATTTATGATAAGCAATAAAAGAATACTATGCGTAGAGCTTGAGGAAATTACGTCTACAACAGTTGAATACGATTACGACGATGGAGAAATCAAATACACCGAATATGTAGATATTCCTTTATATGCTCCGACAAAAACATTTGCAGAAGACAAGAGACAAATACTTGAGGCTTATGCTAAAGATTGTGGAGATTTTAATCTGGAGTATGTTAGAGCCTTTCTTGTCCAAAAAGGAAAGTTAAGGGGAATGTTTTGTATATCCAGAAAACATAAAACCTTTAGGTATAAAAGATAAACACGAACGGAGTGAGTAATGAAAGCTTATTGGTCAATACCCGATGACTACGCATCCTATTATGGGCGTAGCTGTGTAGCTCAAGTAAAATATGATGGCTCGAACCTTCGTTTTCTTTGGACAAAAAAGAATGGATGGTGTAGATACGGGACTCGTCACCAGTTATTCGACCGAACCACCGTCCTCTATAACCAAGCAATACCAATCTTCGAGAAGAAGTATAAGGAGCATTTAACTTGGATTATCCGCAACTCTGAGATATTTAAGGGAGTAAATGAGGTTCTAGCTTTTGCCGAATTCTTTGGCCCAAGTAGTTTTGCGGGCGAACATAAAATGGATGAACCTAAAGATTTAAAGCTTTTTGATATTAATGTAGGGACTAAGGGCTTATTAGACCCAATCACTTTCAACAAGACCTTTAAGCATCTAGATATTGCCGAAACTTTGTTTGAAGGTATACTTGAGGATAGCTTTGCGAAGAAAATTCGTAGTGGCTTAGAGCCTAAAGCTTTTGAAGGAGTTATCTGTAAGGGAGGCGAAAAGCACAAGCTCTGGCATGTAAAAATTAAGAGTTTGAAGTATTTAGAGAAATTAAAGGAGCATGAGTCGCAGAAATTAAGTCCAGCGGTTGAATAATCCCCAAAAAGGAGTATAATACATATGTATATATCTTATAAAGGGGAAAGTTATGGCATTAACATTAAGAAAAGGCTACTCTTGGGGGCCACTACTTACAAAACCAAGTAAATTATCATTGTCCCAAATTTTAAATCATGGAAATCTTGAGCCGGGACTATACGATGTAGCTACGGTTCCGTTCGGTGATAATTGGGCAATTCCAGATGTTTCCTTATGTAAATATACAACTGTAAAAATTCAATCGATATGTAATATTTCAATTCTCCCGGTTTTTGATGTTGACGAACCTTCTTGTGGATTTCTTTTTTGTTTAAGGGGGCCATATATAGAGGGCACTCCAGAAGCAGATAGAGGGGATTGGTCAATGACTTATCCGCCAGATGGCGAAGATTTTAAAAGAACGTCTGTTCCGGTCTACACCCATATTGGCGCAAGAAAACATAGATTCATAATGAATGGATACCCTTGGAAAGGTAAGAGTACTTATCCGCATATCTCTAGCACTTATTGGGAGAAAAATCCGGTTGGGTCAAAGTCAATAAATGGACTAGAACGGGAAAAAATTGAGCCATCAAAATATGGCCCAGATGTTACGATATATAGTAATCTTAAGGCCGGAAAAATATTTGTGGCGATTTCTAAAGTTGACATGTTTGGTAGAGAAACCGTTTTATCAGATGCGGTAGAAATAGACTTAGCATGGAACGGCTCCTACGCTAAACTAATCAATTTTAGCCCAAATCAAATAGGATGCTGTGGATTTTACTTGTATGCCGGATATTCCACATCGGATATGCACCGTCAACCAATTTTAGATTGCGAAGGAGCTTCCCCAAAATATATTTGGCCACCACAAGCAAAACAATTCTATATCCATAAAGTTATTGAAACTGGAATAAGAGCAGTCCCACCGCCAAGTTATGGCATAGCCTCTATTATTCCAGAGCCTCTAGCTAGAGTTTGGAAGGGTGAAAAGTATATAGATTTTAAAGAATTTTCGTACGATTTATATTGCCCATTTTTGTTGCCTTATGATGTGCAAAATTTTGGCAGAAAACTTGGAACAAATGGAAGGTTATGTACATTCACACAAAAGGCTAATTATGGGGACGCAAAGCTTATAACAGATTATCCTCTTATGATTATCGAATCTCAAAGAGACGAGATATCTAACTGTGTGTTTATAAGCGATTACTCAACAAGAGGCGTCACATTTAATGATTATAGTGGTGGACAAGCTTTTTCCGATAGTCTTATTAACTGTGGTTTTGAGCTGTATGCACCTGATTCTATAGCTTTCTCTGTTGAAGATACAAGCTGTGTTGGTAACGGTTTTCATAGTGCGAGCGAAATAAGAATTAAAAATTGCGTATTTGCTGCCACGATACCAGTTCTCGTCGAAGGTAACCAAACTTGCAAAATAAGATTTACCGAAATGTGTGAATTTTATGGCTCTGGAAACACTAAATATAAGGCCGACACTGTAGGATTAGGCTATATTTGTTCTCCAAATCAGTTTGGATTCCATAATATATGCGGTATTAATGGAAGTTTTCGTTCTATTGTTGCAACGTCGTGCTTAGATGGCCTACCTATAGTAATCATAGAAGACATTTTTCTTGACTATGGGTGCAACGTTTATGTCACTGTTGGAACATCAAATGGGGCTAGAGTAGAATTTATTGGCGGCGAAAGAATTAATACTAGACAGAAATGGGTAAGACTGGTAGAAGCCCCAATAGTTTGTAATACAGAAATTAAATTTGATGGCGTTTTAGTAGACGGAAGAACAAGCTCGATAACATTTATGCTTAACCAGTTAGCCTTAGATTTAGATTTTCCTGTTGGCGAAGTTGTTAGTCCAACTGAAGCATTTTGGGAAAGTAAAGGACTGGTAAAACAATATCCAAACGCTGAGGACGTTAATAACGGAGCTTATCGTAATTTTATGCTCAAGCCTAGAAAAGGATATGTGTTTGGTTATCTCAACCTTATAGATACATTGCCTCAAATTGTGGTAAACACAACGGAGCCGTAATGGGTAAATATAAAAAAGCTAAACGTAAAGAAATAAACCCCGACAAAATTGGTCGGGGTCATGCTTTTGGTAGACCGGGAAAAGGCCGAAGCACAATGTTTAAAGATAAATCTAAATATCTAAGAAAAGATAAGAAAAATAATGATGGCTCTAAGCCCATCGGCAATTGAGATTAGAAGATTAAGGCACCGGCTACACCAGCCCTTTTCCTAGAAATAGAAATTGCTTTACTGATAGTTATTCTTGGCGTAACACTATAATTTAGTGCCGTTCCAGCATATAAAGCTTGAAAATCAAAGGTATCTCCATTAACAACATCAGCATTAAGGATTGTGATTGTATAAACAAGCTCAGTAGTACCGCTAGCACTAACACCAACAGAATTTACTAAACCATCCTCACTAACTTTTCCAGCACCAAAAGTCCCATCAACAGTCAATCTTTCTGTTGTGGCGTCTCCTTCTGCAAGTGTAGAACTATCGAAAGCTTTTGCGTTGGAAGATGATGTAGTCAAATCGGTATAAGCACCACTATTTTTAGAAAATTGTAACTGCCAATCGTCAGCAGCAGAACCAACCCCTCCTGCATCAGTTATTTTGATTCTTAAAACTACCGAATAGTCAGAACTTATGGTGGGATTTATATTTGTATTTTCGGCAGCGATTGCAGTATTCGTAGCTTGTGTGCCATCGTCATTATAGAATCTAAAAAACGATTGAGTATTATTGATAATAATCATGTGTTATATCTCGCCTAATACTTTAGCGTTTTTTTTGGGCAGATATGGGTCAGTAGTTGCTATTTTGATGATACTATTAAATGAATCCATATCTATGACTCTACCAAATATAACTTTCTTTGGCCCACTATCCTGCAAATAATCGTATAGTCCAAATAAGTCTCCACCATACCATCTGTCATTTAACCACCAATAATTATCTTCTTTACCTAAAAGTATTCGACCAACCCTATTATCCTCTATGGCCACTATTTGAACTCCTCTTCCGGGAGCATCAAATGGAGAACCATCTTGGTCGCAGTAAGTCGTTCCATCATTATAGTAAATTTTCCACTTCATTGTTTATCCTTTATGGGTGTTGTGACATAAGCATTAATTGAACAATAATATCATTAGCATATTGGCCGGTTGGATAATTCATGATATTAATATGGAAATAACTTCCAACACCAATAACCCCACTATAATCAAAAGATGATTTATTTCCAGACTTTGCTTGGTCGGCTATTTTTATTCTCTTTGTTTTGTCAGTCCATATATCAGTTGTTCCATTAAGAACGATATCAAATATAACTCCAGAGCCTCCAGAGGTTCCAATTGTCCCAGATGGAGCAGTCTTAGCGTTTGCATAACAGTAGGCTCCAGACTGGAGAATACAAGGTCTCAAAACTGGTATTTCGTAACTTGCGTTTGTCGCATTACCAGAAATTAACCCAGATGGGAAAGACCAACCGATTATATATGGATACGTAAAGGCCGCTCCGCTAAACCCTGAATTAACAACGATTTTATTAGCGTATACTGTGCTAAAATATCCAGAGTTAAATGGATTAGTTAATGACCCTACATTTACTGTTCCGCTTGTTGGTGTAATTATGCCACTAAAAGCCGATAGCGTATTAAATGAACCGCTTCCACTAACACTTAAATGACCACTATTAGTAAATGCAGCCAAAAGAGTTCCAGCTTGTCCAGAGCCAGAAGATTGCCATTCTGTAATATTAGCTGTTTGACCAGAAGCGGCCTTAAAACAGGCAGCAATAGCAGTAGCAAAGCCAGCTTCAGATAACAAAGCGTATCTTTTAGTTGTCGTTACATTTGCTCCATCAGCTAAAGCTGATTGAATCCAGATAGCAGCGTCTTCAGATACAGTGATGGGACTCGTTGCACTTAATGTACATGGCTTAACACTAAACGCTGCGAATGGAGGAGAGCCACCACCAATCGAAAAAGTTTGGGTTGGAATCTGGAGGGCCGAAAAATCAAGACTATTTAGCGTTGCATTATAAAAAAGATTTCCACCATCATTTGGTGCCCTATAAGTTAATCCACCTCTAGATAAGATTTCAAAATCTATATTATTTTGCACGTACGTATTAGCCATCAATCTAATACCACAATATACAGCATTATCTTTGAAAAACAAACCAATACCTTGACCAGCAGCATTTAAATATGGGCTTCTTTCCAAGACTAGGGCTAAATTAGTGGACGGAAAACCTCCAGGAAAATTATCTGTTTTTAATTTTGTAGCATAATACGTGCTTCCAATTATTGATGTAGTGTTAGCATACTGCATTATATAGCTGCCGTCAGCCTTAATTCCAGCTAATACATTATTAGAAGAGTCAAGCAAGGCTACTGAGTTACCGCCCTGATTAGCTACCGAATTAATAATTATACCACTAACACCGGAAACAGGAGATATCTGCAGTAGGCCGCTTGGAACATTAGACCCAATACCACCTAAAGCCATTCTCCCACTTTGATGGTGCCATATTAATCCTGAAGACCCGGCAAAAGCACCACCACTATTAAATTGAATATAGGTATCAGAACCTCCGGGAGTTCCGCCGCCGCCGCCACTAGTTGCCCAAAGAACTGTCGAACCGTCAGTAGCTAATACTTTACCAGAGTTTCCACCTTGGCTAGGAACAATAGTATTAATGGCACCACTAGCTGTGGTAGAGGCTGTTCCGCCAAAAGATAAAGCCAATGGAGTTACAAGGGATAAAGTTCCGCCGCTTATTGTGCTGCCAGAGGTTCCGCTTAAATTAGAATACTGTAGATAATTAAAGTATCCGCTTTTCCAGATATAAGAAGAACTTCCTAGGTCATAAGTATTATTACCAGATGGGCCAACGTTAGTCTGAAACGATACCCCAAAATTCGTATTTGGATGCCCAAAAAATCCTACATTATTTCCATAATCTTGAATGATTAAATGCTTACTACCAAAACTTTGTAAATGAGCATGACCATTTTCGTCCAGTCCAATTCCAAATTCTCCGTATCTAGCGTCTCCAGTAACGGCATTAAAGTTACTTATCGATAAAGTGTAATTTCCCGCAGAACCTAATGACGAAGAACCGATTCTATCAATATAAACTCTTCCACCAGAATAAACGAAACTGGACGAACCACTAAACGAACCGGCACCATTAAACTGAACTTGAGTATTGGAACCACCGGGGCTTCCTCCACCACCGCCACTCGCTACCCAACTTAAACCTGATGCTCCATTAGTAGCTAAAATCTTTCCGGACTGACCGGCTTGGCTAGGCAATAATCCAGAAGCAAAATTAGGTATAGAAATTCTGCTGTTACTTATTCCAGAGTTATGGAAAAATAAGAAGTCTGAGCTACCAAATACGACTACTGTATTATATGACGATAATTTTGGCATTTAAATCCTAGAAATTCATTGAAATTGCTGATGCTATTGATATAGCTTGATTGATATCGTTAGTTGTTAATGCTGCGTTAGGATTTGTCCCCCAAGTTATAGAAGTTATAACATTTCCAGATTGAGTTAACCCTGTTAAATAATTAAGTCCAGCTTTTCCTGCTAAATAATAGTTAGCTCCAGTTGGAATTATTCTATATGTAACTCGTTGATTAACAGCGGCAAGCATTTCAGAAGAAGAGTTATAAATCCAAGCTTGTCCAACAATAGAATCATCTAAGACGAGAGCATATTTTCCACTGGAATTGTAAGTAAACTGAAAGACTGCCATTGATTTCTCCATACATAGTTCTATAATAGATATACGCCGAAAACCATATAAATAACTCTGTTACAGGTCATATAATGAGAACAGTTCCAGTAATCCTCTTTCGCAAATCAGATATCGAGTCCATCAGAGAGCTTGAGATAGCTAGCTCTTACTTCCCTGTTTTTTGTCATAGGACTGCCATTCCATCAAATAGTCTGGTAATTTCCCGGTATAGTTGCCTCCCTTACTTTAAGGAATTGGAGACAGACTTAATCTATGGGAAATCTAAGCTTATTAACGACTATCAGCAATTTCAATATATAGCTAATTTTGATTATTACGAGGATGTTAAGGGTTACACATTTAAAACTTGGTTTGATTGGCAGAGTGTCCCAAAAGAAGAAGATGGGCCATTTGTATTAAAAGGCAGAACTAATAGCAGGAAGCGGGATTGGGCCACAATGATGTATGCTAAGGATAGGGCGAGAGGGATTAAAATATATTGTGACCTTATGAAAGATGATATGCTTTCGCAACAGGGAATAATTATAAGGAAATATGAGGAATTGGAAGAGTTGGGGCGTTCCGATATAACCAAACAAATTTACGCTAACGAGTGGAGGTTCTTTTTCTATAAGGGCAAAATTCTTTGCTACGATTATTACTGGAGCATAGCCGACCAAGACTCTATAAATAAGGCTAAAATTGACGAAACTGGTCTTGCTTTTGCCCAAAAATGTGGTAAAATAATAGGAGAAAAGACGAACTTCTACGTGCTAGATATAGCTCGTCGTGCCGATGGAGTTTGGCGTCTGGTAGAATGTAATGATGGCGGGTGTTCCGGCATCAATCTTGAAGTTTGTGAACTGATGTACAAAAATTTAAAAAGTGTTTTAGGAGAATAGAATGAAGGTGAATGTAAGATTTCCGATGTGTATCTTTAATATTGAGATTAATGTGGCCCAACTTAATGAACTTAAGAAGGATTTGGCCCTAAAAAGCAACGATTTTGTGGTGACAATCACCCAACTTGTTGACCAAAACATTATTCCTAAGATGGGAAACACTTCGGTTGCAGATAAAACAATTATATATTATGATTATAGTGGATGGATTATTTATAATGGAGACTGCACAAAAAGGCTTGAGCCTACAACCTCCAAAAGCCTTTATGATGCATTGGCTTCTTTCCTTAAGGTGGAACTCAAGAAAGATAAGATGTATCGCTTTGTTTATCATGGTGGCACTCGCTCTGGAGAAAAAAGGGCTGTAAAGGTAATAGAAGTTGCCACTACTTATATTCAAGCAGAAGACCTAAATGACGGTTCTCCAAAAAGATACAACTTAGATAAAATTACTGACCTTATGGAAATCTCTTAATGGCTCTAGCGTTAGCCAAATATCCGGGTGGCAAATCCTACCAGTTAAAATATTTGTATGGTATCTTTGAGCAATCAGAGTGCCATACATTTATTGATGGATGTGCCGGAATGGGTAGCGTCTCTCTAAACTTGCCCAAAGGATTATTTAAAAGGGTCATAGTCAACGATTTCGACACTTATATTAACAATGTGTGGGTTCATTTTCAAGATTCCGCACTTTTTCCTTTGTTGCAAAAGAAATTAAGGGAAACAAAATATAATTTGGATAATCATTGGGCGGCAAAACACATCTACGCTTACGGCGGAAAACACAGTAAGTTGGATTTAGCTTGGGCCACTATAGTTTGTCATCGTTTTTCCCGTAATGCTATGCCCAAAAATGTATTTCAGCGGGCCGGTCGAATGAGGGGCGGGCAAAATGAGTGCATTAATGCTTGGGAAAGCTACTTAAAAAATCTGGATGCTCTACATGAGGCCACTCAAGGTGTAGAAATTTGGCGTAAAGATGTAGTTAAAATTCTAAACGAAACCCTTAATCAGAAAACTTTAATCTATTGTGATGTTCCCTATCCTTTTGATACACGAAAAGTTATGATGTATCGAACGGAAATGAAGGATAATAAGCACCAAAAGTTTTTAAATGCAGCTAATAAGAGTATTTGTAAAGTAGCTATATCGGGAAGACCTAACGATATGTACGAATATAATCTTGTGGACTGGCAATTAGATATTCGGGACATCACTAATCAGATGAGCAATAAAAAGAAGAAGATTAAGAATCCAGAGGTTGTTTGGACAAACTTTAAGTGGGAGTCCTAATGGAAGAATTAAAGTATTTGGGGCCGGATACCTACAAGGATTCGGCTCTGTCTATTAAGAGCCAGAGAATGGTATTTATTATTTACCATATTATGGGTCTCAGAAATGGAGACTATATGCCCGACGTAGATAGGCTAAATGCTATCGCGGAGGAGCATGGAATTCATGAGATGGCTCTTGAGGATATGATTGGGTACGAACGGTGGTTAAGACAAGGGGAATTATAATGGCTAAGAGAAAACCAAAATACGATTATTTACAAATAACTTACTACACAAAGGATGAAGGTGACGAAGAGGGTTCCGCTATTGGTGGAGACTATTCATGGATTGAATTACGTGACAAGCAAGGGGAGCTAGTGGTTTGGTATGGGGATTATTATCATGATAAGGGTGAAGAAAAGATGAGTGGATTTATTGACGCTATAAAGTGTTTTAACGCCCCCTATAGTATTAAAATAGAATATGAAGAAAAAGAAACTTTAGAATATTCGCCAGAAGGAAAAGAATATGAATGATAGTAAAGCGGCAGAGGATATATTTGGACGCCCATCTATTACCTTTAAGGCTGTTACCGTATACAAAGAGAAATATAAGGCTGAATTTCAATTGAATCTTTTCATGGAAAACGGTACAATAGAAAGCGTAAAGTTTGGGGATATTGGGACATTAATTAGAGGATTGGAGGAAATAAGTGAGAAAAGTAGCACTAATTGATATGGATGGCGTTTTAAGTCGATGGGACGAGAGTATGGTTCCGGCCCTACAAAGTATGGAATGTCCCGCAGAGAAAGGTATGTATGACTATAACGATATTTGGCCCCTACAAAAGAATTATCCATATATTGAAGCTCGCTGCAACATGGTAATGTCAAAGCAGGGTTTTTGGACAGGACTTCGCCCCTATGAGGCTGGCTTACAACTTTATAAATATATTGCCGAAAGATTCGACACTTATATCCTAACTAAAGCCCTTAAAGAGTGTAGCTTAGCTTGGAAAGAAAAGGTGGATTGGCTCCATAAGTATATTGGAAACAATATTCATATCATGGTCGTGACCGATAAAAAGTTAGTTAAGGGCGATTTAATGGTGGACGATTTGCCCAAGAATGCGGAAGAGTGGTTAAAGACTAACCCAAACGGTAGAGTAATTATGCCGATTAGACCATATAATAAGGATTTTCTGGCTCAAAACGTAAGTTTATGGTCAGACGGAACTGTAAAAAGAGATATTTCAGATTTTGGAGATATTATACATGAAGAGTATGATTTTTCTGTACCTCACAAAATAATCTATGAAACACTAAATAATTAATGCTTCCATAAAATAACGGCGTATAAATCTATTATACGTTAAATTTTATGGGAGTATACAATGCCTTGCGCTAAATGGAATGAAATTTTTACCAAAGAGTTTCTAGAAAGCGAATACGTTCTAAAAGAAAGAACAGCTAGAGATATAGCTAAGCAATTTAAAACAGATAAGACAATAGTTATTTATTGGATTAAAAAGCAAGGGATAGCTGTTAAGCCTAATACTCGTCCAGTATCCGATGTGTTAGGTCAAAAATTCGGAGATTTTGAAGTAATAGGAAAATATGGTAGTGATGGTAGCAAATTTTTATGGATTTGTAAGTGTAAATGTGGAAATTTAGTAAAAAGTTCATCGTCTGTACTTAAAAATGGCAAGAGAAAGATGTGTAAAACTTGTCATCTTATTAAGGTGCATAAAGCAGCATCAGAATCAAATTGGAAGGGTTGTGGAGATATAAGTAACACAAAAATTAGGTCAATAGCTTATGGAGCGAAATCTAGAGGTATAAAATACGAAGTAACTTCAGAATATTTATGGGGTTTGTTTCTAAAACAAGATAGAAAATGTTCTCTAACTGGAGTAGATTTGTATTTCAAATCAAGAGGAGTTAATGGAAAAGCGGGAATAGCTTCTTTGGATAGGATAGATAGCAAAAAAGGTTATATTGAAGGCAACGTTCAATGGGTACACAAGGAAGTTAATTTAATGAAAAGAAGTCTATCTCAAGAAACCTTTATAAAAATATGTCATATGGTCTCAAAAAGAAATAAAATAGAGGTAACATGAAATTAATAATTTGCGGCAGTCGAACCATAATTAATTATGAAACAGTTAAGGGTATGATAGAGAAGGGAATAGTTGAACTAAAAATCAAGGATAAGATAGATGAAGTAGTAAGTGGTAGGGCTATCGGGGTTGATAGGCTTGGCGAACAGTGGGCCAAAGAAAATAATATTCCGGTCAAAGTGTTCTTGCCGGATTGGGAACTAGGCAAACGAGCCGGGCCACTTCGCAATATAGAGATGTGCGAATACGCTAAGGGCGGGGCACTTATTTGTGTCCACGACGGAATTTCTAAGGGCTGTTTGCAATGTTATAATTATGGGCGTGAAAATGGCGTGAAGTGTGTAATTTATGAAGCTAAAATTGAGCCAATAGCTAAACCGAAAGAAATGAAAGGTATCTAATGGATAAGCTAATTTATTGTTCAGATAATGGATGCTGCCATTTAAACTACGAATGCTTATGGCCAAACTATAAAGACAAAAGTTACGATTGTCAAATATGCGGAAAAGGAGTAATATCCTTTTTTGATATAGACAATAATGACAATGAATTTGTACAAAAATATTATAAAAATTTGCTTTATAGCTTATGTTCGGTTATTGGAAGGATAGAATTTTAGGAGAAATGCTATGGAACGAAGTGGACAAACTATATATCATGACGAATTTGGAAAAGAATATTGTCTCGACGAGAGAGGTAATAAAATTATTCCAATGACGGCCCCAAAGATAGGCGAGTCTAGTGGTTGGACAGAGTATGATACTTCTCAAGGTCATTGTGGACTTTGTGGAAGATTGGGTTGTGGCGGATATTGTGTACAGGGAGGAAGCTAATGTCAAATAAACTTGAATATTTCACAAAACTTAACAAAGCCCATCCTGATGAAGCTGTTCTAAAAGGAACGCTAATCTATGAGGTTATCGCTGGCTCTAGAGCATACGGATGCAACAGACCAGACTCCGACTATGATATTTATGGTATCTGTATTCCTCCATTAGCTACGGTTTTCCCCCATCTTGGCGGGGTAATTCATGGTTTTTCAGTTAATCCCTACGAATTCTCCCACTACGAACAGGCCGATATTTTTAACGAAGCCGGTGAACAGTATAGTTTTAGCATCTTTAATATTGTCCGGGCATTTGACCTTCTCCTAGGTTGTAATCCTAATATTATTGAAATTCTCTTTTGTCCACACGTTAATGTTACGCATATAACAAAAGCGGGATTGTTGATTCGTGACAATAGAAAATTATTTCTCTCTAAGCTTTATATTAACAAGATGCGAGCCTACGCCTCTTCCCAAATGAAAAGGGCTAGGAATTTTGACCCAAAAGGAAAGAGGAAAGATTTAGTTGAGAAATTTGGTTTTGATACCAAGTCGGCCCAAAATCTCATCAGGCTAACGTATCAAGCTGAACAAGTTTTGCTTGAGAAAGATTTGGACTTACAGAGGAACGCCAAGACTCTTTTGGATATTAGGAATGGCCTTTGGTCTTTAGAGAAAATCGAAGAACTTTTTAATTCTAAACATGCTGAAATTGAGAAACTAGTTCTAACCTCAGATTTACAGGCAAAACCTGACGAATCTAAGATTAAAAGCTTGCTTTTGGAGTGTTTAGAGATACAATATGGTAAGATATCTAAAGAAATCGTTGTGAACAGTGAGGATGCTGGTCTTTTGAAAACGATTCATGAAATGACAGCTAAATATGCAGGAGACAAACATGTATCGTCGTAATAAATTGACCAGACTTGCCCACAGAATAAAGGGAAATTATGGTCATATCGTATTAGATTCGGATTACAAGACTGCTCTATTTAGGGGTCACATCGACGGGGCTACCGAACACCTTAAGAAGGCCGGGGAACTTCTTGGGGACACTTGTATTGAAGATGATGATGTTGAATCTGATTTCTTTAATTATTTTCTTGCCGCAGTTGTTGTTCTTTTAATCGCTTTTACTATTTTTGCTTATTTTGTACTGGCCTAATTTAGGGTGAGAAAGATGGTAGTAACAATATGTAATGATATAAGTAAAACGGATACTGACCTTTATAATAGGGTTGCAGAAGGATTCGAGACTAAAATTGTAAGTTGGCATCCCGGAGTTTGGGCCGAAGTTGATGGGGATGTTATTTATTGTCACGATATTACTTTATTAGATGGAATTTTGGGATACCCCTACAATAAATTACCAGTAGTATGCTTTGGCGAACGTTGGAATGGGGCTGGGTGTCTTGGCCAAAATGTGCCAGATTTTAAAAAGTTATTTGTGTCCGACAATCTGGACGAGATTAGATATATTATAAAACAATTGGAGAGTGGAAATGAATGCTAACGAAAGAGGGCTTGGAGAAATTATTGACGAACTTGTAACCCTATCTTTTAAAATAACTCATAGAGTGGATGTAGACCGTTCATGCGATAGGTCTAATCTTTTACTAGACTACATAGATAAAACCGAATTAAGCTTAGATGCCAAATTAGTTTTAACCCTCATGATGACTAATGCTGCCTGTTGGGTATGTCAAGATGAGGTAACTAGTGGTGGTAATGCAGAAAGGGTAGCAGCTTTGGCAGTTGAGGCCCAAAGAGCAAATAAGCTAAGGAATTTAATTATGGGCGAATTTAATAAAAATGAAGGTATTGTAACAAAGAAATCATACTAGGAGATAAAATGAATAATCCAGAGAAGCGTCCGCCAGATGTTAGATATGTTGCTAGGAACACTGAGAGGAATGAGCCTTGCAAATGTGGGGCAAAAAGAATAAATAAGGCTAATAAAGAGGTGGCCGTAAAAGCTAAAAATTGTTGCTTACCTAAGGCTATCGATTCGTATTTTGGTAGGTTTGCCAAAATTACCAAGAATGAAGGCAAGAGGAACTATCTGTGCAAGTAAATCTTTGTATTGCTGTTTATAATAGATATGATTTGTTGTGTAAGGCTGTCGAATCTGCCGTAGCCGGAACAGTTAAGCCTACTCGTATCAGTATTGTAGATAACGGCAAAAAGTTTGTTGAAAATTTTGGGGAATTAAAAGAAATAGAGGGCGTTCCATTAGATTTACTTGTTCCTAAGTTTGGGCAATATGGATTAGCTAGGTCATTTAATTATTTTCTCCACAAATACGATGACCATATTATCATCGCCAATGATGATGTGGTCTTTCATAATCAAACTATAGAGCTACTTATAAAAGCTGCCGAAGATAATCCTAAGGATATTTTCTTTGTGCCAGATGGTTATTGGGAGCATTACTGGTCTCTTTTCTTACAAAAGAAGGATTCCCTCTCTATTGTCGGTGAATATGATGGGAACTATTTCCCGGCATATTTTGAAGATGCCGACATGAAGTATCGTATGAAATTGGCCGGACACAGTCCTGTTGTGGTTAAGGGCTGCACTTACGAACATGTTGATGGTGGCTCTAATACAGCCAGAGAAAGCCCAAAAGTTAACGAAAAATTTGCTCAGCTAGGCGAATATTTTATAAGGAAGTGGGGAGGCTTAAGAAATAATGAAGCCTTTACAAAACCATTTAATCTCTTAGGATAATAGGAAAATAAATGAAGATTGCTGTTACTATGCCCGGTAAAATTGGCGACCTCTTGTACTCACTTCCCACCGTTCGCTATGTATCCAAAATACTCGGAGATAAAGTGGATTTTTGGACTCAGAAAGAGTGTCTTCCAGTCAAAAGATTATTGGAGAACCAAAGTTACATCAATAAGGTTTATATTAACGAATCTTATGTTAAACAACATGACCAGTGCGGTGTCCAACCTTGGTTTTTAGAACCCGAAGGAAAGTACGATAGAATTTATCATATGGGCCTAAGAGACTATCCTAAGGGTCGTCTAGTTGATTATTATCCACAGATTCATGGCTTTACAATGTGCGATACCACTATCTCCTATGATTTTGACAAAAAAGAAATAGATAAGGGGATTTGTGTTAGTCCCGGCAGGAATCCGGCACTTAAATCACTATTTGCCCATATTATGCTTCATTACTCTAAAGTTGGCCCGGTTTATCAAATTGGCCCGGCAAATGAGCTTGTCAATATCCCTGTTCCTAATATAATAAATGTAACAGGCGATATGTATGATTGCCTCCCTTATATTGATGCTTCCCATCTCTTTTTTGGTACATTATCGGCAAATTTGGTGCTAGCTAATGGATTTTCTTGTAAAAAAGTGGTAGTATGTGAGAAGGAGAGAAGGTTTGCTCCACATGATATTAAAGATAATCATATCTATTTGGATTTTCCGACAACTTTGGAAGAGGTTTTAAGTGGCGAAGCCGTCTAATTACATCCTATATGATAAAAAATATTATAACGGAACTTTTCAGTCTGTAGTTGCATATTGTCACAAATGCGAAAAGCAATTTCCACTATATTTGCCGACAACGGAATATTATGATGGATATGAGATAGATAAAAATAAACCTTTTGAAGAAGTTCTTTTTCAGCATAATTCTGGACAATGTAAGGCTCCAGTAGTTGACCAGTGTGAAGTTTTCCATAAAATATGTAAGAAGGGTAATAGATTTTACGCAAAAGAAATAATAAGAGGTAGCAAGCATGACAGAGCTTAAGAAATGTATCGTGTGTGAGGGCGATGTTAAGGAAGTTATGAATCTTGGGGAATTGTACCCAAGTGCATTTATTCATAGTCCGGACGAGACCTCCAAATTTACCAAATCAAAAACTTCGGTAAACTGGTGCAGTAAATGTAAAAATATGCAAGCGTCCTACACTAAGGATGGAGAGGAGCTATTCCGTGATTACTACTATAATTCTGGCATTAATGCTCAAATGCGGGCTTCTCTTCTTGATATTGTTCAATCTCGGCCAGTCCAAGACACATACCTAATGAATGACGAGCATATGTTTCATTGGTTGGATATCGCCTGTAATGATGGAACAATGTGCGGGCAAATCAAAAATGAATACTCTAATAGTTTCGTAGTTGGTGTAGACCCGGCTAATGTTAAGCACAAGGGAAGCGACGTATTTATTAACGATTTCTTTAGTGCAGATAAAGTAAGGGATAAAATCGGAGACAGAAAAATTGACAGAAAATTTGATGTTATTTCCTGTATCGCAATGATGTATGATATTGTGGATATTCATAAGTTTGTGGAAGATGTTAAAAGTCTATTAAAGGAAGATGGTGTTTTTGTAGCCCAACTTATGGATTTAGAATCTAGAGTTAAGACTTACGCTATCGATGACTGTTGCGAAGAACACGTAGTCTGCTACTCTCTTGAGTGTTTGGTAGCCCTATTTAAGCGACATGGACTCGAAGTGTTTGATTTGGAATATAATAAGACAAATTGTTCTTCTTTGCGTATTTATGTAGGATTTGAAGGAAAACATGAAGTTAGAGAATGTGTTGAACAAACGGTATTGTTCCAGAGTGAGAATTTTACTTTTGACAAGATGACTGAATGGTGGGAGCGAGTACAAGCTAGACTTTGGGCTTTCAAGAGTTATCTAGACAAGCAAAAGTTTATGGGCAAAAAGATTTATCTTGTTGGGGCCAGCACAAAAGCCAACACTCTCTTGCAATTGGCCGGAATAGACAATACAATAATAACAGAAGCTTTAGAATTGTCCGACTTTAAGTTTGGGCGATATATGCTTTGGTCAAATATTCCGATTGTTTCCGAAAAGGAACATTTTGCCAAAGAAGTTAAGCATAGATGGGATGAAGTTTATGTTATTGCTATATGGGCGTTCAAAGATGGAATCCTAAAGAATTATCAAAAATATAGAGACCAAGGCTGTACAATGATATGGCCATTTCCAGTTCCAACGGTATTATAGGAGAAAGAAATGAAGTTGATTCCGAATAAGGGTAGAATCGTTGTCCTTCCGGACACTCCCGAACAACAAGGGGTAATTATTTTGCCGGACACCGCTAAAGAAAAAGCTAGGACTGGCTCAGTTATCGCAGTATGTGATGCTCATTGGGGCTTAACTAATGGCTTCGCAGTAGGGGATAGGGTATTTTATAATACTTATTTCGGCACAGAATTTAAGCTTGATGGTAGAGATGTCTTAGTATTTAAGGAAGATGATATTTATGGGAAACTTGTATAAGAATTTTTAATTAGGAGAAAACGAAGCATGAGAGATTTTACAGAAATTGTGATGGTGTTAGACCGAAGTAGTTCTATGGAAAAGATTAGAGGAGCGACTATAGAATCCTTTAATCAATTTACTAAAGACCAAGCCGAAATTGGAGATAATGCTTCGCTTAGTCTTTATACGTTTGCTACAGAGGTAACAAGAACCTTTATGGATAAGCCGATTAATAAAGTAGATAAGCTAACTTTGGAAACCTATAAGCCTGACGGCTACACAGCAATGAATGATGCTATTGGCCTAGCTATTGACGACCTTGGCGAAAAACTAGCTAAGATGGATGAGAAGGATAGGCCAAACAAGGTTGTAGTTGTAATTCTCACCGACGGTGAAGAAAATATGAGTAAGAGATTTAATATCTCTCAAATACGAGAAAAGATTAAGCACCAAGAAACTAAGTATAATTGGCAATTCCTTTTCTTGGGGGCTAATATCGATGCTGTATCAGTTGGGGCAAATTATGGATTAATTTCCGCTAAATGCCTTAACTTTACCGCTGATGCCGCCGGAAGTTCCGGTGCTATGATATCCAACACTAAGGCTCTTAGAGAATATAGAACTGGAAAACTATCAGCTTGTAATTACAGTCAAGAAGACCAAGATGCTAGTAATAAAATTATGGTAGCAAATAAATGAAAATACTTATCATAGCCGCCCATGAGGTTCTTGAGAGTGATGAAGTTAATATGCTCACCGAGCTTGGGCATGAAGTATGTAGTACCGGGTTCTTTTTAGACCCGGAAAATCCTAAAACTATTCTTAGGGGCAAAACTAAAAATAAGAAAAATTCTGACTTTATAGAAGCGTTCACAAAAGAAAATCCAAACTATATCCTACCATGTATGCATCCACATGCGGGGTTTTGTGATATCTCCCTAGAGTTAGCCAACAAATTCGATATAATTATTCTTCAGCATTATCATGTATGGCTGGACATTAATTGGGAAACAATTTCCAAAATGAAACCTACTTTAATTATTAGGTCTTTAGGGTTTGGTGTCCCAATGGTAGAGCATTATTATAATCTCATTAGGCACCATGTACCACAAACTAAAATAGTCAGACTATCCGAACGAGAAAGGATGTGTTATAATTATTGCGGCGAAGATATTGTAATCCCTCAATGCTATAACCCAAACGATTATTTAGAATGGAATGGGACAAAAGAAAATGTATTGACTATAAATAAGATGTTTAAGGCTAGGGCCGAAGGATGTGGGTACGAAAAGTATCTACAGGTTACCGAACCATTTAAGGAGCAAAGAATTCTATGTGGTAATGGTAATGAAGATATCCCATTTTCCAAACATGCTACATTCGATGAACTTAAAAGATATTTAGCGGATTCAAGATGTTATCTCTCCACAATGAGTAAGCCAGCTAGCTGTGTGACATACGCTTTTATCGAAGCTCTCTGTCAAGGAATCCCAATCGTAAGCTTTGGTAATCAGACGGGAAATTCTGGAGGGGAAACGTTTGGAATTGATAAATATATCCAGAATGAGGTTAATGGCTTCTACTCGGACGATAATGTTGAATTGCAAGGCTATATAAGAGAATTATTGACAGACCATAATCTCGCTAAACAAATTGGTCAAAAAGGAAAAGAAAAAGGATTGGCTTTGTTTCATTGGGATGTATGCAAAGATAAATGGCGGCAAATTTTGGAGACTGTATGAACAAAATATTATTAGTTAATAGTAATAACGAGCGATGCGGAGTATTTCAGATGGGCCACGATGTGTTTCGTTGTCTCCAAGGTTCCGATAAGTTTGAAATAACTCACGGCAAATTTGGCTCATTACATGAATTTATTAGCTCGTTCGACGAAGATAATAATGAAGTCACCCACATTATCCTCAATAAGCATACTGCTACCTTAAACTTCCTACATCCCCAAGTTATACACGCTGTAAGAGAAGCAGGGATTAAAGTTCTGATAATGCCCCATGATGAGATAATTCAGTACCCAAGGGAGCTAATTGACCACGTTCTTTGGCTTGACCCCACAATGACTGCACAGGCTGGCGAATCTATATTGGGTCGTCCGGTTGTTCCGGTTGACTTAAGTGGTATATCACCCTCCAAGAGGCTCACAGTGGGCTTCTCCGGTTGGTGCTTCAAGCACAAGAGAATAGAGCTTCTATTAGAAAAGATGGAAGGTATAGATTGTTTCTTTAATATTCACTTCTCGCCTTACGATAATCATAGGGAATACGAATATGAGGAATTTATTAAAAATAGCTTCAATAGACGAGGCAACGTTAAATTTAATCACGACTTTCTAACGTCCGATGAACTAACTCTCTTTTTGGCCCAAAATACCGTAAATATATTCCCATACGAAGATAGGGAAGTTATTAATCGGGGCATTAGTTCTATAACTGACCACGCTTTAGCTTCTAGAAGGCCATTTTTATTGTCGGACAGTAATATGTTCCGCCATTTTGCCGATATTAAAGAGAAAGTAAGCCTACATAGGACTAGTATTGTTGATTGTGTAGCTAATTATAAAGAGTATCTAAAACCATATTGGGATAAGTGGACACCAGAAAAGATGCAAGAAATAGTTTTTAATGCTCTTTAAGGCGTATATTATCTATAGACAATTCTTTTTTGGAGAACAAAAATGGCACACGATAACGTAAGTAACAACAAGACGAAGATTGTAACAGTAGTTGTGGGTATTTCCCTGATTGCTTTAATGTTTGTTGTAGGTTCTGGTTTAATCAAGAAGATTTTAGTTGGGCCAGATAAGGTTCAAATAGACAAGAAATGTTGCTGCGACAAGTGCGGCAAAGAATGCAAATGTACTGAATGCAAATGCGTAAACGGCAAGTGCATATGTAACGGGTGCTGCAAGTAGCAGACCTTGTAGACAGCAAGGAGATAGCTATGAATCGTAAAAGTATTTTTGCGGCGATGATACCAATTCTCGCCGCTTTATTTTTATCTATGTTCTTTAGTATGGAATCTGTTAAAACTAAAGAGGATTTATTAAATACAGGATGTAACGTACTCTTGGACGGACAAGGATTCGGAACGGGAAACTTTATAAATAATCATAAGCATCCATATGTCTTAACATGTAGACATGTTGTAGCTATTCCAGACCAATCAGACGTTTGCAGGGACGGTATTTTAATTGTTCAACAGAAGATAGATAATAAGGATTACTTTGTAAAAGGCAAAGTAGTAGTCTATTCAAGAACTATAGATTTCGCAATCATAGAGCTAGATAATGTTATTATAAATTCTTCAATCGCTAAATACACAATTAATCCAACAAGAGTTGGTGATAAAATATTTTGCTTTGGCTTAATCGGAATGCCCGGAAAGTTGTTTCTTCATGAGGGGGCTGTTTCTCAAAAGAATGTTGATATTGGGAAAGAGGTTGCAGATATCGGATATCTTAGTATAATACCGGGGACAAGCGGGGCTACAGTTTTCAATAGCGATGGAAAGGGTATAGGAATAGCTGCCAGAGTTAATAAGATTGGTGGTTCACAATGTTTCTTTGTCAGAATAGGCGATATTATAGATTGTTTGGACAAGAGTAATATCGAAGGATTGTCCGGAATACTTGACGGAAGTTTTAACGGAAGTATACTTAGTGTAAGTAAAGACCCCGTAGCTTTACCATAATTCCCATTCCACTTAGGATATAATATGCGTAAGTCAGACTTAGATAATTTAATTGGACTATCCGTTACTGAAGGCGTAAAACTTTGTGACAAATACGGGTTCAGAGTAGAGCTTTATCCAGAAGAAGCAAAGTTGACTTGGGTAATGAAACAAAAGACAATAATCTTCCGTCATATTGGTGGGATAATTAGTGGATGGACTCCGGGAAATATAAATGATATAGAGGTAGAAGTTAAATATGCTTACTTTAGCTCTCGTCCTTATGTTGGTGGGACTTAATCCAGACCATAAAAATTTAGTTAATGTCGGCAAATATGATGAGGCTATAGCCCTTCGTAACGTTTGTAAATTTGATGGCCCATTCTTTTTCTATCAGGCCATATCCTATTATAAAATTAAAGATTACAGGCTCGCCAAAAAGAGTGCGGAACAAGCAGCTTTTTATCCTTTAGAGGAAAGATACGTAGTGGTTCTATCCATGATGGTTGATGAAATAGATAATATGGACGAGAAGAACAAGATGGCGGACATATCAAGTGATATGGAGATGGTGAGGAATAGACTGGAAAATGGAAAGGGCGGGACGAAAACTCAGGATATACAAAAGAAAATAATAGCTAAGCTAGATGAACAAATTAAAGCTGCCGAAGATGAGATGAATAAAGCTAATCAACAGGCTGGGGCCAGCAAACAGAATCCAAGTGAGGGTAGGAAAGAGTCGGGTATAATAGAGGAGGCTCCTCCGAAGGGAGAAGTAGGAAATAGAAAATTAGTGTTGAGTAAGGACAATTGGGGCAATCTTCCGGCCAAGGAACGTACAAAAGCTTTAGAGTCTATTAATAGACAATTAGCCCCACATATAAAAGAAGCCGCTGAAGGATTTAGCAGAAAGTTAGGCAATGGCGGAAAATAGCTTGACAATATAAATTAGTTTGCTATAATATGTAGGTTACTAAACATTTATTAGGAGAAGGATAATGGAACAATTAGCGAAGATGGCTAGAGATAATGAGCTTATGTGCGAACAAGAAGTAAAGAATGTTCTACTTAAGTACGGCTGTATGATTCATTTTGGCGAAAATAAGGTCGATGGCCAAGTAGTTAGTATGGGTATATTTTTTAAGTGCGATTTGAATAAGCTAATGGCTAACACAGTACCAGCCCCAGCACCACAGGGATAATATGTTCGAGAAGGAGGATAATATGAAGCCACATTATTATAAAATGAGAAATTCTGACGTTAATTTTAGTAACAAACTGGAATCTGTGCTATACGATATAGTGCCAGAAGAAACTTTGGTTACCGAAGACGTAATCTGTACTCTTTACGATGTTAAAAAGGATAGTAAGCCAACCGAATATCCTTACATGAGTCATTCTTCTATCGTTCAGTATATTAGACTTTTGACGGACAAGCGGTTTCTAAAGGCTTATCAGCCGTTTGAGTTGAGGAATTCTCTAAAATTGGGGCGTTAAATGGATAACTTAACTCTCTGCTATAGAGAACATAACGACGAGCCTCTATCCGACATTAGAGTTTGGGTAGACAAAAATAGTCGCTTTGGCATATTAACCCTAGAAGAATTCACTCAGTTAGAATTTTTCTGCACGAAATTAGCCCCAAGATTCGGGGTAAATATATCTTTAGAGTACTTTCCAAAACTTAATAAGGTGAAACAAACATGACAAATGAAGAACTTAAGAAGGCACTTGCTGAATTATTTAGTAACGCTCCACCCGCTGAAGAACCATCTTCGGAAGAATTAATGATGTGTGAATGTGGGTGTTCTGAGCCGATGGAATTAAATGAGGCTAAGGATATGTATAGTTGCTCAAAGTGTGGGGCTACAAAGGAAGCTAAATAATGACAAATCTTGAGCAAGAACTTAAAAAATTCTTTGCGAAAGCATCAAAAGAAACGCCAGCGAATGAAGATACTGGTAAATTATATTCAATAAATTGCCCAATTTGTGAAGGACAATTCGTTTCACAATGTCGCTGTATGGTAGGAAATAAAAAATGTGCTAACGGACACGATTGGTATAAAGGAAAGAATGGGAATGCTTTTTTAGGAACAGGACATGGACAGACTTAAGTTGCTTACTATATCTTTACAAAATTCAAGAAATACATCTTGATTTAATTTCCATTTCATAAGATTAACATACTTATGTACCCATTGGACGTTACCAATCACATAATCTCCATCGCTATCAATCCTATCTAAAGAGGCTGTCCCCTGCTCCCCTCTAGGAGCTAAGATTATATCCCTACCAGATAGGGCACACTTCTTATTTTGTTTTAAGTACAAATTCCAAGCTTCCTCTATAGTAAGCTTAAAGCCTATACCTCTTTTTCTAGCATCTCTAGTTTTAGATGCCCAAAATGAAGCGTATATATCGCCAACACACTTAGCATTTTTGCTTTTTGGTTTACATTTTTTACATGTTGGATATGGCGAATGAAGATAATTTTCTGATACCTCAGCAATATTTCCACAATCACACATGCACTCAAATCTTCTTTTGCCAGATTTTGTGATACAGGTAATCTTCTTTGGAAGAAGTTTTCCAACTTTCCTATCAATTATTCTAGTGTTAATGCAGCCACACGACCTAATCTTTCCTCGGCTAATGGTCACTATGGATTTCTCAATTGTATTCCCACAATCACAGTGAAATATCCCAACCTTTTGTCTGTTAACAACTTTATCGGTTATACTTAATAGCTTTAATTTGCCCCACTTTCCACCAATTAAAGATTCGTTCGTTTGATATAGCTCATAATCTATTTTGTCTAACCATAATGAAGTGTCCTTGATTTTATTAAATCCTTTTTTTCTTGCCCTTTTGTAATGCTTTAAACACAAGTCTAAAGAAACCGATTTATTCTTACATGTTTTAATGACACATTTTTTAAACATAATAATCCTTGATTTATTTGTACCCATATACAATATACTCCGAAATAGAGTTATGGGCAAATAAAAATCTTGGACTTATCTATTACCACACGAACCGCACTTGTTAGGATTTGGTTGGTTCATATACTCTCTTCCGAGTTCGGGCCAAAGCTCAGCCGGACATTTTTCGTGGCTAAACGTAGCTTTTAAACTACAAACGCACCCGCAACCATTACACCTACCAGACTCCTCATCATAGAGTCCACATTTATTCTCTTTGCATATAGCTATCCTACGTTCGGTTTCGTTGGCCGGAACGTTCTTGAATCCATTCCCGGCCCATTGGATAAGGCTTGCTGCTAGGCTTTTTGCTTGTTCGGCTATCGTAGGTAACTCAATTTTTCCATTAGCCTTAACGATGGCTTTCATCGGCGTTGTCAGACTATCTTTTGTGGGAGCTTGGCCATTAACCCATTCAGTTTGACACTGTTTACATGGGCCTCCTGAACGATTTGGACTAGCAATATAAGCTACATCAAACTCTTCTAAAATTGAGCATTTAGATAGCTTAGAGCTAACAATTATATGATTTGGACAGTCTATAGACATAATTCGCTGCTTGGAATAATTAGCTGGAGATTGGTGAAATCTAATGCGGAGGTTGTAACATTATAATAAGTTTCACAATTTTTTGGCAAACTATAGGTTGCAGTAAATGGGCCAGGCCCACCACCTAATGGGCAACCATATGTATATGTATATCCACTTCCTGAACCGCTAACGCCATAAGTATTAGAAAATATTCCACTTCCCGTTGGCGGACACGAATTTACGTTTGTGTAGTATCCAGCGGTGGACACAGCACCAAACCAAGGACTTAAGGTTTGATTTATAAAGTCGCCAGTAGAACTAAAGTCTTCAAGTACATGTTTTGACGAAAAATTATCTAAAATCCCTACTGAGATATTGTAGTTATAATTTGTTATATTAGAAGCAACTGGCCCCTCTGGATACCAAAAGTTAGTACCTAGGATTACTCCTGTCGGGTCGTATGGCCCAAGACATGTTGTGTATGCACCATCGTCATATAGAAATTGACCTATTATATTTTGAGAATGGTTAATTTTAATAACTTTTATTGCTGCTAATATAGGACTATATGGAACCAATAGTCCACTATTTGACGCTCCAGATAACGTTGTAGTATAATTTCTATACGTATATCCAGACGGACTATTTCCACTTACACAAAAGTATATTCCACTAAGAACTGCACCATCCAATAAAGAAGTGTCAGTACATCTAATTACACCAAAACCATAATTAACAAGATAGCCAGGACTGTAGCCAACAAAAGACTCCCCATATCTTATTCCATATGTATTAAAATTGCCTCCATTATTAAGCGAATTTGGAGTTCCATCAAAAATATAATATGATACATCTGTATATGTGATTAATGACGAATAATTATCAAAAAAATTAGCATATCTAATTAACGAATCATTTCTTGCATAGGCAGGTACACAGATTAATTGTGAGTTGAAACTATTAACTATCTCTATAGGTTGTTTAAAAGTAGATAGAACAAAATATGTTCCACTAGTATAATTAGTGACATCAAAAGTGTATTCGTACTGATGGGCGTCATATAAGCATGGTGGAAGCGTAGTACAGCCACTATTTTCCCAAATTAAGGTTTTTGAAGCTGAATTTATTCCAGAAGAATGATATATGGTTCCAGAAGAAAAGGCAACGCCAGCACTTCTATCTGGAGTAAATCTGTATTCAAAAGATGGGTTGTTAGTGTTAGTATAAGTATATTCATTAAAAATATCACTATTTACTGTAATTTGAGATATGGGATTAGTTCTATCTGTAGATATTTTTCCAGCAACAGCAGGAAATACACTAAAGCCTGAAACAATAGTCCCAGAACCAACTAAACATCCAGAAAATCCTGAACATCCACAATAATGCATTCCCATCGTATACTGAGATTTGCCGCTATCATAAGTTAAGACTGTATTATAAGAAGATTGAAACGTAGGATATGGGCCACCAAAAAATACACCACTTATCTCAACTTTAGCTATTCTTGCTGCCTTAACCCAAGTATTTTCAATACTAGCTCCAGTTGGGGCAATATTTGTTTGTTCTAAATATATTCTATATGTGTCAGTAAGACTTGTCTCCGAGGTAGACCCACCACCTCCAGTTATTCTAAAATATGGACAATTTTTATATACTAAATAGCCACCACTTGTGGTTTCATAAAATAAATAGACAATACTATTGCCACCATCACCACACAATTGAGATACTGAAGCAATATAATAATGTAATTTCTCTGAAACATTACTATGATAAACAGTCCAAGCTGGAAATTCTCCAACAGAACAACACCCACACGACACATTAAACCTTATTCCCATTAAGCACCTATAAAATAATTGGGAAGAATTCTCTTAGAGGTAGCCATCGCTTGGTCTCTTTTTGGCGAATTAGGGAATAAATAAGTGTGTGGATTAGATAGCATATCGAAAGCAGCAGTTGAATATATTTTAAGGTAATGGCAAGTAATATAGGTTGTTGGAAACATTCTAGGAGCAGACTCATCATCGGGATTATTATCTAGTGGACATTGCCAGAATTCCCTAACGCTCTTTGTTAAACCAATCATAGATACGTCATCTACGCTCATTGGGATAGTATCCAAAATATTGGTTAAAATCTTAGGACTCTTCTGATTAAAAGTCTCGTCAAACTTATCTAGCTTGGCATTTATCTCATCTTCAGTAAACTTTAGGTTGCTATTAATCTTCCAGACAAATTTTGTGTTACAAAAGGAAATACCATTATAAGCGGGCAAAATAAAATTGTTTACTCCGTATGGGCCGCAATTTTTGGGATTATTCGTGCCAACCATTACGACCTTTTCATTATCTATAAGTGGGCGTTTGTCACCAATCCAGCCAGAATATATAACTTTTGTTATTCTGTCATTATTAACAAATTTATCAAGAATATCCCAAGTTATAGACTCGAATGCTCCGCAAATTACTGCCGTTATATTACCCTTCGTCATCTTCATTATCCTTTAGCCAGTGCTTATCGTCCGGAACACTAGGTGTCTTAATAATAACTAGAGTAGTGTCCTTAGTGTATTCTACATCTGTTTTTACACCCTTAGGGAAAGTGAAGATATCCCCATCTGAAAGTCTATGTTTGACGCCGCCCGAATTTACCAAACATTCGCCAGTAATAATAATATTAACTTCTAGGCATTCTAAATGAACGTGCAAATCAGACCTTTGGCCCTTATTGATATAGAATACGGCAACTTCAAAGTCTTTTGTTTTAAGTAGCGAAGGCTCGAAATCTCCAATAATCCAATTTCTGTGCTTTTTGTAGTTAGAAATATTATCAAAAACTACGGTCTTTTTAAGGTCGAACTGTGAAATATCCATAGAATCTCCTATTAAGGTGTCTATCTAATATTTACCCCGGTTTTCCCCATTTCTCTATGGCCCGTTGATATTCTTTGCCATGTTTTTTGGTGACTGCCTGAACCATAGCCTTTGTTCCAGCCAAAGTTCCGTCCGGATGTCCCGTTAAGGCTCCACCAACATTAGCCATCCAATTGGCGTGACCTAATATATTAGAAATATTATCCACTAGTCCAGGATGCATACCGCAGCTTAATGCCGGAACAGAATTCTGTTTCATTAGCATATCTACAATATCTTTTGTTCTCAGGTCATCGGCTGTCATATACCCGCCAATCATACCACAATGTAAGGTATCGCACCCGCTCAAAGACATTAACTTATAAAGGAGAATATCACTTATAGAGTAGGCGTGGTCAGGATTAGTTAGGATTCTATCGCCGCTTTTTTGGAAATGCATAAGAATCGGCAAATTGAGTCTACGAATAGACCTGTATGAGCCAAGTCCACAATGGAAATTAATATGTATTCCGTTCCCGCCCATACTTGCGACCATTTTTGCTCGCTCCATTAAATATGGCCAGTCAGAATGAATAGAAACACAATAGAAAACCTTTGCATTAGTCTTGTAGATATAATTCATTACCAAATCTATCCGCTTATACATATCACAATGAGAGGCTCCCGAAAGTATTTCGTCCTCTTTTATAAAATTACATCCACCGTCAATAAGAATCTTCACTAAATCAAAGTGTTTCTCTGGAGACAGCCCCACCTTTGGCTTGGTTATTCCCCCAAAAAGCGGCTGGTCTTTAGGGACACCACAAAAACTCTTCATTCCGGACAGTCCAAACTTTGGCCCCATAAACTTAAACTCTTCTGGGAATTCTAAATCTATAAGACGACACCCCTTAATAATATCTATATCCATTTGTCCACCCATTGTTTGGACAAGGATTTGAGAAATTCCATCCTCTTCAAAGTTGATATTATTTACCGGAAAACCAACCTTAACTATACCATATTTATTGTCAAGTATTTCGGTTATACAAGCATGGTCTCGCCAAAGTTCTGGCGTTTCAAATTCGGAGCGAACGCTTGGATTTCCAACGGACTGGCCAATAGCTAAGGCGTCTGTGGCCTTTTTAAGGTCATCTGCGACAAGTCTGTATGTTGCATAATAGTATTTATTTTCCATTATATTCCCATCTTAACAAAATTATTTAAGTCTTCTGGAGTTCCGATTGGATAGTGAAAGTTAAAGTAATATGGGCCTACCCGATACCCATGCTTGATTAAGTAATTAAAGGTTTGTGAAATATAAAATTCGCCATTAACCCTATCATTTTCTTTTACCATTTTTTCATACGACGACAAAAATAGTCTTGCCTCTTTCCAATAATGAAGTCCGGTAGTCGCTAAATTACTAATTACCCTTTTTTCTTTGACGTATGCTATCAAATTATCTTGGTCTATATTAACATAACTATTATGAGGTTTATGTGAAGGAAATACTCCAAGTACAGCATCTAAACCGTTAAATTTAGCAAAATTGCTTAGTCTGATAGGATGAAAATCCAATACTCGTTGGTCGCAATTAATTATAATTATCTCTTCATTAAGTCCAATAAAAGGAGACTCTACAGCCTTCATAGCTGTTGAAGCTGGGCCATCAGTAAATTCATTAAGCTCTATTGTAGTAAATTCGCCGCTAATATTAAAACTTTTCTGTGTGACCACAATAATATCTTCGGGCTTAACTACATTCATGTCCTGAATTACCCAATCCAGCATAGTTCGCCCATTAAACTTAATTAATGGCTTAGGAACTTCGCCCCCGAATCTTTCGCCCTTACCTGCCGCCAAAATAACTAATTTCATTTATTCTCCAATATAAGAGATGCAAAATTATAATTATAAACTTGTGGCCCACCCCATACCCAATTATATTTTCCGTTATAAAGCTTAAAGCCTCTCTCTGCCGCTATTGTTGCCATACTCAATAACTTTTCTTTTGTATAAGTGCGGTTAACCCAATTTTTATAGAACGGAGGCTCATTGGGGTGGATTGGGGAAGTAAAGAAATCACAAGTGATATAAACTAAGCCTCCGGGATTGCAGGAATCCAACATTTTTAGGAAAAATGTATCGTCATCCGGAACATGTTCGATTGTGCTAACGCAAGCGACAATATCCCATTTTTTAGATTCAATATTTAAAAAGTCAGCAGCGATAAATTTAACATCAGTATTTAGTATTTCGTTCTGTTTGTTTATTCTTTCGGACTCGTCATCAAAATCTATAATCGTTACATCATGCCCTAATGTGGCACAACATTGTGGCAAAGCACTTCCACTGCCACCAATATCGACAAGAGTTTGTTTGGTTCTTCCTAAAAGCTTTAAAAGTCTCCCATATTCCCACATTCTCGCCGGATGTTGTGGGCGTACTAAATCCCCAAGAGTGGATTCTATATTTCTATAATATTCTATTTGTTCCTGAACTTCTTCATAATCGTCGGGATGCATAACTTTACTATAAATCATATTTTTCCTTTAATTAAGCCCATCGGCGTTTGAGATATCATCGTGCCAAAACTCCCCGTATGTTATTGCTGTTTCATCGTAATTATAGTCGTTCTCTCCAAATCTCTTGGGCCAATAATATTTAAGACTTCGTGGAACCGGATACATGTAGGTGGTTCCTATTTTAGACCATACATCCTGCCCAACCCCTCTGTACATCGAACCTTCATAGATATAAATACCAGAATTATGTAGAAAAAGGTGAGCGTGTTCGCTAAATTTGGAATAATAATGCAAAGTAATCCATAATTCAGGATACATCGAGTTTATACTTGGTGATGGAGTGTATTCGCCCGGAAGATGGGGAATACTAAATAAAGAAAGCATGTCCTCAGTTTTCCCGCCAAATAATTGGTCTCTAGCAGAAAATATGTATTTATTGGATAATCCAAGAACAAACAATCTATTTGTTGACCAGTTTTCAGAAAAGAATTGAAGCCATTTTTCCGGCTCTTTAATTAATATATCTGAACGAACCTTAATACAATATTCGGTCTTTACTTGTTTAATTCCTTCTAAAGTAGAGACAATCTGTAAATTACAGTTTCCTGGGCCGGGAGAGGGCTTTTTACTTTTGATAATTTTTATAGTGTCATCTTCTATAACCTCATCTTCCCAAGTAGATAAAATGATATGGTCGAAGGATTTTTTATACTCTTCGAGAAATTGAGTAGTCCAAATCGTTTTGTTTCCTTGAATGACCAAAGTGCAGTTTTTTCTATCTATAGTTAACATTTAATCTTTTTATCCTCCATCCTTTTCTTATCTTCCATTTTTCTATAGGTAGCCGCTTGAAAAATAATCTAGGTAACCCATTTGATTCGCAAAATGTTTTTATAGACCCAACTTTTTTTTCTATTGAAAACTCTTTATTGTTAGGAGATATCGCTCTATATCTAATATTTTTTTGGTCAGAAGTTTTTTTCTTAATCTCTAAATAAGAGTTATATTTTCTATGAAGATAGACTGAAGAATCTTTATAAACCCAATCTAAAATCTTTTCAGAACCCAATCTTTGACTAAAAAAAATAGAATCAGTCAAGATGTTGTCTGTTTTTTTGTGACATATGATACCATTTGTACCAATTTCTTTTTTAAGATAAGTTTTAATTTTAGAAATAAATTTGCTTGATGAAGTTATTCTTAACGCCTTTTTCTTTGGGTCAATCGAGCCATCACCATCTATATACCCACGAATAAAATGTCTCATTAATCTTTTCGGAATTTTGTTAAAATCGGGAAAATCTAGTATTAGCGACTTTTGGCTACAGCAACCAAGTCTCTTTAAATCGTTAATAATACTTTCATTACATATGCTTAAAGTGTAAGTGTTTTTCCATCTATCATTTTTACTTTTGATGAAATGAATTTTTCCAGTGTATCCTATTTTTGTTTTAAATTCCTCCAAAATATGTAAATCACATTCTTGTAAGCTTATTTTAATAACATTGGTATCTTTAGATACGTATCCATCGGAATACATAAGGCCAAGAAAATATGCCTTATCTTCCGAATCTATTACATTGAAATACTTTTCATTAACCAGATACTTTCTAGGCCCACTATTTCTTAATTTAATCCCACTCTGCACAAGAATGTTTCTTATGTATCCAGAAGACACCTTATTTCTTTTAGCTAATAACCCACAAGTCAACATCTTATCAGAAAGATATTCATTTACTATCGCTTGTTTTTTGTCTAGAGTAAAATTAACTCTCATAGGACTGTCCATTACATATTAATCTTATATATATAGTATATACTCCGATTAAATTTTGTCAATTAGATATTTTATCTTTTCTTTAAAGGCTTCTTCAGTCCATACTTTTCTGTATTTATCAAGATACGAAGAATTTTTCATCAAATCCATTAAACTATTTTCCTCCAAAGAGGTCTTATTTGAATATATGCCACGATACAGCATACTTTTATTGACTCCAATTGGCCTTTTTGCCATAAGAGCCATGTCTATGCAACTAGAAATTCCAGCGACGATATTGGTATCACAAGAAAAAATATTTAAGGTACTCAAATTTGCCCACTTCAAGAACTCATATGTGTCCATGTAATCGTGTGATATATTAATCTCATTATTTTTACACAAAGCCTCACATTGCTTTGCGATAGCTTTAGCCTGAACCCCATTAGAGTCGCACCAATCTGAGAATGGAATATGTAGTCTAATTAAAGCATTTTTTAATTGAGCTTCTACTAAATTTATTGTTTCACCAAAGTTCTTATGAAATAAACCGTATCCCCAAGATGAAACAATAATCCTGCTCCTATCAACCTCTGGAAAGGTGTAATCTTTAATAATTCTTGGGAGACCATAAAATGGATGCGAGTCCTCAAAAGTTGGGTCGAGCCTAGCCTTAATATCAAAAAAGTCTGGATTATTGTAGGGGTCGTGTAGGAAGCCTATTGATTTTCCACCTAAGTCAGTCAGCCATTGTCTGTTTAAAGCCCCTAGGTTCGTTCCTGGATGATAATTAAAGATATATAGACTATTCCTCGGTAAGCCATCTAAAGTGTCTGTATAGGTCACTCCGAGCGATTTAATAGCTTCATATGCCGCTAAGCCTAAATTATGCACTCCACATCGAGGTCTGCTCCCTGTCGTATTTACAAAATACATTCTATCCAGCCTTTCTCTTCGTATATTTTTTAAGTATATTTAAATATTTTTGATACTTTCTATCAAGATGAACTATTGAATCTCTATAAATCCAATCTAAAAAATCAATCACCTGAATCTTTTTACTTATTTCAAATCTAGAAGTAATGCCGTTTTTTAAAATTTTGATGTAAATAGTGTCAATAATCCTTCTTTTTTCCTTCGTTAATACCGATAATTGGTTACAAAACTCGAATGTAGATGTAATTTGTAGAGATATAGAACTTTTTAATAAATATGCTCCACCATCTCCATCAAAATAACCTCGTATAAAATGACGAATAAGCATTCTTGGTACTTGTTTTTCAGTCGGGAACTTAAGAGTTAGCGATTTTTTTTGAAAACATCCCAAAGTATCCAGATGTCTACATATGGTTTTATTAGATATATGCAGCGAAACTATTGGTTTTCTGTCTCCAATAATTTTATCTAAATGAATTGGCCCTTCAAAAGATAGTGCCTTTTTAAATTTTTCGAGAATATCGATATCCCCATTTTGAAGGGATAATTTAAATTTTCCATTTTTGAGACCATTATATCCATCCGCATACATTAACCCTAAGAAGTACGCTTTTTCTTCAGTATTGACCTCTTTGAAGAAGTCGTCATTAATTTTATATTTTCTAGGTCTAGCCATTACCTCGCCTCAATTTTAGCTCCATATATAGTATACTCCACTGGAACTAATGCGTCAAAATAAATTTATCTTTACTTAATTATTAAATAAAGATGAGAATCATTGACACAGGAAAGGATTTTGTTATCTTATGAGACATGGGGAAATGTAAGTAGGGTTAGGAATAAATACTAGTTTGGTGATAAGCATATAAGTATTGTAGGTGTTACATAGTAGTTAGTCAAGTCTAAGTAAGTATCAATCTTAAGTCGTAACAAATTGTATCTAATAGATTCGTATTGAGAGGCTACCAAATCTGTAGCTTTTAATATCCTTTAGGCGTAAATATACTATATCCCAAAGGAGAACTAAATGAATCTGTCGGCGGTTACAATAAGCTCTAATTATTCGGACTTTCTTGCATGGTCTCTACCATCTGCGAAGACCGTATTTGACCGTCTAGTTGTAGTAACATCACATGACGATAAAGAAACTCAAAAAGTTTGTGCATATTATTATGTAGAATGTTTGCCTACAGATATTATGACAAAAGATGGAAATTTTAATAAGGGTCTAGGTATAAATTTAGGTATAGATTACCTTGGGGCAAAAGATTGGTTATGTCACTTTGATAGCGATATTATTTTTAGCCCACGTTTTAACGACTTTATTCGCTGCAAGAAATTAGACACTGATTGTATCTATGGTATTGACCGTTTAGAAATTAATAGCTGGGAACAATGGATAAATTTTATAACTAGCCCAAAATCACAATATTATCCCGGATGTGTATTTCCAACCCATCCAGTCATGTATCGGTTTATGGAGGGTATGGACTATTCGCCAATCGGATATTTCCAACTATGGAATGTTAACTCTAAATTTGCCGGAAAATACCCAACAATTTATAATAATGCCGCTGATTCAGACATTAAGTTTGCCAGTATGTGGCCATCAAATAAAAGGATTTTGATACCAGAATTATTTTTATATCACCTATCAACTGAAGGGGACAATAAAGTTATAGGCTCAAATTGGAATGGTCGAAAAACAAAAAGATTCGGCCCAGAAGGAGTCTAAGATGGAAGTATTTTTAGGGATTATAGTAGCTTGGATTATTGCCGAAATCGGGTCTGCCCTATTTCATCATTTTGAGGATAGGTACGGGAATCCCGATTGGGAAGATTCCGAGTCTACTTTTAAAAGAATTGTGTTTCAGGCCGTAATTGGCCCAAATGTGATTCATCACAAACAACCAGCCGCCATGCTTAAAGGAAACTATTGGTACAGAAACAGGGAAACTATTATAGCTTCCGTAATTTTGGCCGGTATATCATTTTTCTTTTGGCCCACAGCTTGGCCGGTTTATTGCGGATTCTTATTAATGAGCCAATCTAATGAAATTCACGGTTGGGCACACCAAAAATGCAATCGTTTTATAGCCTTTTTCCAAAGAATAGGATTGCTACAGTCCCCAAAACATCATAAAATACACCACACAGTACCTTATAACACAAACTACTGTGTTATGACGAACTTACTTAATCCTATTTTAAACGCCATCTATTTTTGGAGAGTTGTTGAATTTTTCTACTGGTTAATTTTCGGACTTAAACCTCTTAAAGTAAGAGAGATTTATTAATGAAAGACGTAGCATTCATAAGCTGTTTCTTTAATCCGGCCAATTTTATTAAGCCGGTAAAGAACTGTATTAGCTTTATGGAGCATACGGTAGGCAAGAAATTTCCAGCCAATGATTTCTTTTTTGCCCAAATAGAGTGCGATGGCATAACTCATGTGGACGCTACAAAATATATCCCAAAAGGAAATTACTTTCATATTAAGAGCGACTCAATTTTGTGGCACAAAGAAAGATTGTTTAATCTGCTTATAGATAAATTCAACTTATACGACAAATATAATTATATCTGCTGGATGGATGCTGATATTCTTTTTGCCTCATCAATTAAGGGATTGGACACTAAAAAGATTGACGCTTTTCAGCCATTTAAAGTTTCAATAAGACAAGCGGATAAGACTGGTAAGGAGTCTTTTACTATTGATTCGTGGGCAGAGAACCCAAAAGACAGTAGTGATATAGGATTGAGTTGGGGTATAAAGTCTAGTATTCTTAAGTCTGTTGGCGGATTTTTTGATTACGGCATACTTGGTGGCGGCGATACTGTTATGGCCTATCGTATGTCAAAAAGAGAAATGAAGTTTGGGTGCGAAAAACTTGACGAAGAGGTTGCCCTATACTTCAAAAATGATTATATTAAGAGAGAAAGAGTTGCCGCATTAAATAATACCGTAACTCATTTGTTTCATGGGAAAATTAAAAATAGGCAATATAACGAAAGGGTTAAAATACTTAAGAAGTATAAATATAATCCACTTGAAGACCTAACCGTTGAAAAGAATGGGCTATATAGATTAATAAATAAAGAATTTGAGGCCGAAATTAAGAATTATTTTCTAAACAGAAAAGAAGATGAGTAAAAAATATAATTTTACTATCATCGATGAGGAAAATATTAAGCAGTTAATAAAAATAGATAAGCTCAATCCTCCCCCATACGAGCCTATTCATTATAAGCTGCTTGAGGAGAGATTTGTTTTTGGCAGATATCTTTATGAGCAGTCTAGTGAAAAGCCTATAGCCTACTGGTTTATGGAAGAAGGAATAGCTAATTTAACCGTAAGATACTTCAATTCGGTATTGACCGATATGGAGCTTGTTGATATAATAATACGGTTCTATAAGGAAAACTGTCTTGAAATTGGGAATACTCTTACCTTACATATTCCGGAAAGATGTGTGGATGTTTGTAACTCCCTTAAGAAATATTGCCCTAAAGTAGAGTATTCTAGTCCATTTATTATTTTTACCCTGTTTTTGGAAGAACAACAACTTTGGCTAACGAAAGAATTACATGTCATTTAATAATAGTTTGGAAATAGGCAAAATGGGCGAAAGGCTGGCCAGAAAAAGGCTGGAAGATGCAGGATTTAAAACTAAAGATAGTTCTGATAAATCCGTCGATTTTTACGTCACCATAAACAAAAAGGAATATTCATGTGAAGTTAAACACGATGTTTATTCCAACAGGTCGGGCAATTTGTGCTTTGAAGTATTTAACACTAAGTCCGGGAAGCCTTCCGGAATTGCTGGAACAACATGCGAACTATGGTTTCATGTACTTAATGAGGCTGAAATTTATTTTGCTAAAGCAGAAGACCTGAAAAAATATGTAGAAACGAACAAACCGTTTAGAGAAGTTAATGGTGGAGACGCAAATAGCTTCATGAAGTTATTCAAAAAGGATATAGTTTTAAATAGCGTTCTTATCTGTTTAAATAAAGATGGAATAAAGGAGATTGTGGACAATGAACTTTCGTAGCAAATTAATAGTAGAGGTACATTCCGAAGGTAATATTTATATTGCTTATAATGACGAAATTCCGTCTGTTGAAATAGATGGTTGTCCAAAGGCTAAAACCGCAGAACTATTAGAAGCTATCATTGGGTACAAAATAAACCCATATGAATTGGACTGGTTGACACTAGAATTGTCGGATATATCATATAATTCCGAAACGAAAACAGCGTATATCTTCTTTGTATGCAGAGTTCCCGAAAAGATTAAACTCAAAGAGCCTTATACTTGGAAACAATATTCTGAGATAAAGGACGAAATAGAAAGAATACGAGGTCTTTTTTGATGTCATGCCAAATAGTATTTACTATCGACAAGGGGACATTAACAACAAAAGCCCAATGGGATAACAAAAGTGCGAAAGATATAAAACTTTTTCGTACTTTTTTGTTGCTGCTTCAACGCGGAGAGTATGCTTCCGATATAGTCGAGTCAATAGGAAAATTTGGTAACAAAAGTAATGACAAAAGCACTGCAAAAAATATAATTAAGCATATAATAGATAAGTCAGATTTTGAAGGTAGGCCAGTGGTAACGCCACAAGATATAGGAAACGAAATAAATTTTGAGGAATAGGACATGGAATTAAAAGATAAATATTTGCCAGTTCTTGATGGATTTGTTGGATTGGTAGATTATATGGGTACTGACGCAGACATCGAGAGGGCAGCAAGAACAAGCTTTGGTAAGGATTTGGTTGAGCCAAAAGAAAATGGTAGGCTGATTAATTACCTTACTCGGCACAGGCATGATACTCCAAGTGAAATGGTAATCGCTAAGTTTCATATAGCTTGCCCCATTTTTGTTATGAGGCAATTAGTTCGTCATAGGTTACTTAGTATTAATGAGTTTTCCGGCAGATATGCCGAATGTCCAGATAAGTTTTATTTGCCCGAAAGTTTTAGACAGCAAAGTAGGACAAATAAGCAAGGCTCGGATGGTAAAATTGAAATAGACAAGAATGAAGTGGAGGAGCATTATAAGACATCTTATGCATTGTATCAAAAACTTATTAGCCAAGGAGTATCTAAGGAATTAGCCCGAATTGTACTCCCATTATCCCTTTATACCTACTTTTATGTAGAGTGCGATATTAGAGGTTGGTTTCATTTTATTGGTTTACGCTCTGAATCTCATGCTCAATATGAAATTCAGGTTTACTCAGATGCTATAGGAGGCTTTCTAAAAAAGCTGTACCCAAAAACGTATGATGCCTTTTTAAAATATAAGTTTAATTCCAGAAGTTTTACTTACAAAGAAATTCAATTTATGACTAGTGCAGCACCTTGGATGGATATTTCAAACAAAGTAGACCTGATAGAATCAAATAAACTAAATAATATTTGGTCAACTGACCGAGAAATAGATGACTTTATTAAAAATATAACCTTTACGCCAGAAGAAGAAAGATTTAACCTAGACCTATCTAACCTAAAGACTCCAGAATTTTTTAAAGGGGCTTAGCATGAATAAGAAAATAATTTGGAATAAATATATCTCGCCAGAAACAAAATTTTATGCAAGATTCAAGACAAAGAAGGAGCTTTTCTTAAATGGGCCTAATGGTATAGTGTTTCCAGATGATGCCGCCGACAAGAAGTTTAATATCTATGAGGGGGACTGTAATTTTATTGTTACGGTTAAGGATTTTAATAAAATAGCTAAAGTTAGTGGCGTCGAAATGGCCTATCCTGTTACCCCATATAAGGTTAGGGTTGGTATTGCCAAGATGTTTTCGGACAAGGAAGTGCTAAAAAACATAGATAACGCCGTAAATCCCTTCGACGGCATCCATGACGAAATAATTTCCAAATATCTCGACCAAGCAAAGCAATCATATAAAAACTATATGTTATATGAAGATTTTTCCGGGATGATTAAAATAGCGGAAGAATCTCAAGAGCAAGAGATAGATGGCTTTATAATTTTTAGAAAGAATCCTAAGCCTAGCGGCGTATAATAGTATTGTAGAATATTTTTGAGATTTGGAGAATTTAATGCTATTAACTACGCACAGTCCGATTTCTGGTGTTTCGGCTAAAAAGAACGCTGGTGTTGTCGTATACGGTGGAAATATCCCAGCATCGGATAAAGTAATTGTAACAAGCTACGAAGCTGTATCTAGCTTCCCAAAGCTTAATTACATTACTAGCGGCTCATCTTCTGGTCTTTATACCCAATCAGGCATTAATGGAGGAACTTTAGCCCAAAACGACAGAGACGACGCTATTATTTACAATACGCAAAAAGCCGACTTAGGTGGAGTATCTAAGCCGTTGTTGATGCAAAGTCCTGTTGCTGATACCTTCAGCCGTGCCCCAAATCTTACAGTTAGCGGTAGCGTTGTATTGACCCCTTCCGGATGGTCTTACACTACTGGTCAACCAATTGCTGCACAAGTTGTTACTGGCGAAACTTATAGCTCGTCCGCACTTGATGCTGATGCTGCAACTGGTGCTGGTCTTTGGGTTCAAAATCAAGGAGGATTAATTCCTGTTACTGGAGTTAACCCAGCACGTAGCTAATTTAAAACATCTAGTTTTTAGGGGTTGCCATATGGCAACCCCTTTTTTATTGATTTTTGGTTACGAACCGGAGTAAGATTACAATAGTCTAACAAAAGGAAAACAATGAAAATCTTAAAATATTTCGCTTGCCTACTATTGAGCATATCCCTACTAATCCCAACATACGCAGACGGGAAACCTTTAGACGCAAAGGCGGAAAAAGTAATTAAAATGGAAGATGTAAAACAAAAACTTCTTGGGCTAGATAAAGAATACAATCCCGGAGATTTTGTTAAGGTTAAGATATCCCCACTTCCTGCGTCAAGTAATCCATTCACGGCAGTATATAAAATTGCCCTACTTGAAAACGGCAAAATTTCAGATAACTGTGAAATTGTTACAAAAACACAAAAGAGTGGTGACCCCGTAAATCCTGGGTCTGATTTTGCATTTTCCGCCAGAAACAGCGGACTTAAATATCAAGTTCTTTTTGCCGCAACATACGTTGAATATAAGCCCGGAACCGCAGAAGTTGTGTCTATATATAATCCCGATGTGGTTATTTATGACGTTAAAATAGCAGGATACGTTCCCCCAGCCCCGATTGATATTCCAGAAGGCACATTTGGGCTAATCCGTTCAGTTTATATGGAAGCTGCTAAAATCTCTGTAGATGCGGATAAAAAGCTTAAATTATTTACTAACCTATCAAACACTTTCTCTGGCATGTCTTCAAAAATAGCCGCTGGCGTTTATAAGGATAGTGATGTCGAAGCTGACCAAACAAAGAAGCTTGAAGATTTTCTAAAAGAAACTAAGACTTCTGTTAATAGTGCTATAGCTGAAGCTGGCGTTGACCCTAAAGTATTAGATGGTAATGTGGATGTAGTGGTAAAGAGCGTACTAGAAAAGCTTTACGATGCGGGTAAGATGCGTAAGTTTGTAGATTATCAAGGGGCTTGGGCAGAAATAGCCGAAGCATTTAGACTAGCAATTAAGGCACAGAAATAAGGAATAGTAATGTTAGATTTTAATTTATTTCCCGTAGATAATAATGGTGTTCGTCATTTTGGTTGGGCTGGGCCAACAGAAGCTAAAGATGCTTGGGCCAAAGTCAAGAATAATTTTGACCCCTTCAAACTAGAGGGGAAAGCAAAAAAAAAATCAAAAACAAAAACCTCAGGAAACGCCTCCGCACTCAGAAAAAGATTTATTTGGGAAGTAGTTCGTAAAGTAGCCGGAAAGGACTTACTAAACTATCCTCAACAAGCAGGTAGTTGCGTAAGTGAAGCAGCAAGAAGTTGTTGTAATTATTTGGCCGCTACCCAAATTCTTTTAGAGAAGAAGGCTGAAGGATTCAAGGAAAGTTACGCCCCATATCATTATAGCACAATGAGAACCTTGGTTGCTCCAAAGCACGGAACAAGGTTCGGTTGTAGCGAAGACGGTGGTATCGGCTCATATATGGCCGAATCCTTTTCCGAATATGGAAATCTATTTGCTGATATTCCCGGCTTAGAGGAATATACAGGACAAGCTAGCATTGCTAGAAAGTGGGGTTGCTATCAACCAAAGAAAGAATTTATTCTAGAAGGCCAAAAGCACTTAGTTAAGAAGGTAGCTAGAATTACTTCTTGGGAAGATTATGTAGACGCAATATCGAACGGATACCCAATTCACTTCTGTTCGATGCTTAGTTGGAATATGAAACCTGACTCTAATGGTTTCCACAGTCAGAGTCGTGAAGGTTGGGCACACGCATTGGCTCACATTTCGGTTGACGATGAATATAAAGACCCTTATTGTGAAATTCTAAATAGTTGGGGCGATTGTCACGGACAACTAAAGAATTTCTATACTCAAGAAGCCTTGCCAGTTGGTATTATTCGCTCTAAAAAGAGTGTTATAGCCAGAGAGTTAGAAAGAGACGATGTTGAGGCTTTTGCATTAAGTGATATGGATGGATTCTACGAACGAAAGAGCGAAATCGATAAAGCTTTATTCGACCTATTTGGAACCTAAACATGAAATATCTATACGCATTTATTATTTTCTTCTTTGCGTCATTTGCTATGGCAGACGACGCAGGATTACTAATTAAATGTCCAGATAACTGTAAGATTACCTTAAATGGGTATTCTCAAAAGCCGGAAAATAGACTATTCACTTTTGACGTACCAACTAACGCAGAAACTAACGTTAAGGTTCTATGTACGGTTGGAAATGATGTTATTTATGATAAGACGGTGGTACTTACTGGTGGCGTTAGGTCTATTCTAGACTTGTTGCCAAAAGAAGAAAAAAAGCCAGAAGTTAAGCCTGAGAAAAAAGAGGCTAAGCCAAACTTTTCAATTTTCAAGAATACTCCTATTGTGTCAAGACCAAACTTTGGTACAATTAAGGATGTTGAAAAAAAGATTGAGAAAAAGACGGAAAATAAGCCTGAGAAAGAAATTAAAACAGAAGTAGCTAGAGAGGCTGTTATAGTCTCTCCTAGCTTTAATGCTAATGGGACTTGTACCACAGGAAATTGTTCTGGTGGTCGCTGACCGTAACGTTTTGTTAGCGGTCGCTAACTTGGAGATATATTATGGGTGTTTTAAAAACTTTCTATGACTTTTTGGCTCAATGGCTTAGAGCTAAGCTGTTTGGAGTAAAGGATGAAGTTAAAATTAAAACATCGTCAGGACAGTCTGTAGATAATAAATATTCGGAATTAGCTAAGTCTATATATTCGGATGTAATTAAGAACAAAGAAGTCAATATTAAGACATTTGACCCCTTTACAATCTTGACGATTATCAGTATAATAATCCAACTGGTAAAATGCTACATGAATAAGAAGAAAACCACTTCTGAGGTTCTTAACATGTGCAAGAAGCCAAATATGCTTGAAAGGCTTTTGCTTCGTAGATTTATAAGGAAGGCAGTTAACGAGAAAAAGGATAATATTGTATTTGGGGCAAATATTCCAGTATTCAATGATGAGCTATACACGCAACTCTTGTCTAAGGGTAGAATTTTGACTGTAGTCGATATTGAGACTTTGACCGCCCAATTTGAGGAAACTAGGAAAATCGTTGGAGAATAAAGTATGTGTTTTTTGTTTAGTGGACTAAATAAGGCGAAAGAGCCTAAGATAGAAGTTGAAATTAAGCCTATGGATATGGAAGCTTTTAAGGAGAGGGCTAAAGTCATAGCTGACGAAGCCGCAGATAAAGCCGCTAAAGAGCTTAGTATATTTAATGTAATGGAAAAAGTTAAGGAAGCAAGAGAAAGAGTTAAAAAGTACAAGGAAAACCAACTAAAATGGGATAGAAGATTTTTAGGGCTAGCTCAGTATTACTCATCTTTCAGCAAAGACCCGTCAACTAAAGTCGGGGCAGTTCTGGTCAATGAGGATAGAATAGTGGTTGGGATGGGCTATAACGGCTTCCCTAGGGGCGTTGAGGATACCGAAGAGAGATTGAATAATAGAGAACTAAAATATAAGATAGTTTGCCACGCAGAAGTAAACGCCATTATAAACGCCGGACACCGGGCCAAGGATTGCACTCTTTATGTTTGGCCAGCTTTTGTCTCTCCCCCAATTTGTAATGAATGTTGTAAGGTAGCTATCCAAGCAGGAATAACAAGAATAGTTGGATATAAAGGAGATGAAGAGTCCGAAGTGGCAAAAAGATGGAAGGAATCAATCCTAATTTCTAGGGACATGTGTAAGGAGGCGGGCATTGAAGTGGTAGAGTTGGAGGAAATTAAATGATAGTTAATATAACACCAATGGGTACATATAATTTAGTATCAATAGGAAAAGAAATACTAGCTGTTCCTAAATACGAAATTGGTACTGCTGCCGATTGCCCTCTCGGAAGTAATTCGGAAAAAATCCAAAAACTATATAGTATGGTAGATAAAGCTATTTTGGCTAAAGAAGATAGTGACCTTAACGCAATTATTGAAGAGGTTAAAAAGAATGGGGAGGTAGGACTTATTCTTAATTTTACTGAACCTGTAAATAAGTCGCTAGATATAGAAAAAGGCAGAACTGTTTTAAGAGCAACAAAACGAATATCTATACTTGGACTAACGAAAGAGTCGTTGGAGAAATTTAATGCCTAAAGAAGCCTATCTAGATAAATTAATTAGTGACGAACAGCATGGCTTTGATGTTGTTGAAACGGAAGAAGACAAGAAAGAAAACCTACGAAAAAGATACGCAAAGCTCCTAAATCATCTTGACAGCGTAACGTCAAACTGTAGAATAATAGCCGAGAGACTTCTTAATGAAGGTCATTATGATTTGGCCCATAAACTAGTTATTGCCGGACAAACTCACGACATTTCAAAGTTTTACAATGATGAATGGGAGTATCTGTGCGAATATGATAAGTACATGAATGACCCACGAAAGATGGTGGCAATTCGTAATCATGTAGAAAATAATTTTCATCATCCGGAAGCTTGGGAATATAAGGGTGGTATTCACGCTATGGACGACGTATCTCTTGCAGAATTAACAGCAGATTGGTACGCAAGAGGCGAAGAATTTGGCAGGGGAGTAGGCCAATTCCTAGAAGAAGTAGCCTTCAAAAGGTATGGATTTGATAAAAATTCAGAAGCGTATAGAAAAATTAATTACTTTTTTAAGTTGTTGACCGACAGAGATTTGTAATGAACATCAAAGACACAAGGCCGTGTTTTTTAAAAACAAATGGATTTACAATACTTTGTTTTATATTTGCCTTTTCTCTTGGGTTTATATTGCCAAAGCTACAAAATAAAGAGGATATAATGAAAAAATATTCTCAACCTGCAACAAAAGAAGAATTAGAGGAGCTTAAGAAAAAATGTTTGAAATAGATAATTTAAGGTGGAGAAAAATTCCCAAAGATATTACCCAACCGAAGATTGAGAAATGTGCTATTCAAAGAGCCTTTGATGCTGCTCGCAAAGCCGGTAGGCCAATAACTAGTATTCTAATGGTGTGTAAATGCAAGAAATGTTCCCCATGTACGCTTTAGACGAATGGGAACTATTTAACTTAGAGAGATTAATTTACGGTTGGGAACAAGCGAATTTTAATAGATTTCTAAGACGCGAAATGCCCGATTATATAATTTAGGAGTAAGAAATGGAATGTGCAAATTGTAGAGGAAGAGGGATTGCTCCGGGGACTACGCCATCAATGGGTGTGGCATGTCCGGGGTGCGATGGAACTGGCGTGGTAAAGGTAAAGTCAGTTGAGGCAACGGTTCCAAGTAAAGAAATTAGAATTGGTTCTGGTTTAACACCTATAGTTAAAAAGGGAGAATAAAATGGGTTGCAAAAAAGAAGAATGCTGTCAGGATGAAAAGAAAAATATTCAGGTAAACACAACCAAAGATGGTACTTGGATAATAAATAATGGAGAAGACCTTCATGTATACTCTACCAGTCTTTGTGAAGGCGGAAACGGTTCCGTAATTGGCTTTAATAATAGAGCTATTATGAAAAGTAAGATTAGTGCTACACCATTGGTCGTTGTTATGCAAGATGGTAAGATTTGGCTACAAACAGTAAGCGATGACAATATTATGTCTAGATTTGATGTTTGTAAAGACAAGTTTTATGACCTGCTAATGGATTTTCTGTTAGACGTTCGAGATACTTGTTTGGTAGTCAAACCAACCGAAGTCGTAGACCTAAACAAATAACCATAAACAATTTCGCAATATAACCGTCCTAAAGTGGGCGGTTTTTATTTCTGTAGGGAAAATATGTCCACAAAACCACTTCAAGATTACACGTTTATTTCTAAAAATGCCCAATATCTTCCAGAAAAAAAGAGAAGAGAGACTTGGACTGAGGCTGTTCACAGAGTCAGGGATATGCACCTTACTAAATATAAGGATTTTCCTGAAGTCCACAAAGATATAGAGTGGGCATTCGAGCAAGTTAGACAAAAAAGAGTATTGGGGTCTCAGAGAGCATTGCAGTTTGGTGGAGAGCCAATTCTTAAGAAGAATGCTCGTATTTATAATTGTATTTCAAGCTTTTGTGATAGGTCAAGATTTTTTCAAGAGTCCTTGTGGCTTCTTTTGTGTGGTTGTGGAGTTGGGTTCTCCGTACAAAAGCATCATGTGGCTAAATTGCCAAAAATGGTGGAGAGAAACGGCAAAAAGAGAAATATGGTAATCGAGGATTCTATTGAGGGATGGGCCGACGCTGTTGGAGTTCTAATAGCTAGTTATTTGCCTCATAAAGAGTTTGAATACTATGAAGGGTATGATGTTCAGTTTGATTATTCTAGAATTAGGCCAAAAGGGTCAAAATTATCCTATTGTACAGGTCTAGCTCCCGGCCCGGATGGTCTTAGGAACGCATTAGAGAAGATTAGAGGCGTTCTAGAGACTAGGCTAGCAGTTTCCCCAAAGCTTAGGCCAATTGACTGTTACGATATGGTAATGCACGCTTCCGACGCTGTTTTATCGGGTGGCATTCGCAGGTCTGCCACAATATGTCTTTTTTCTTTGGATGATAAGGAGATGATGGCGGCAAAAACCGGAAATTGGTTCGTAGATAATCCTCAGAGAGGCCGCTCTAACAATTCTGTAGTTTTGCTTAGAGATGAGGTTACTAAAGAGCAATTTAAGGAGATTATCAAGTCGATTAAAGAATATGGGGAACCGGGATTTTATCTTACTGACTCTCTTGAGCATCTTCCTAACCCTTGTGTAGAAATAGGTTTTTGGCCAGTTCATGAAGTAACAAAAGAAAGCGGTTGGCAAGCATGTAATTTATCTGAAGGGAATGGAGATAAAATTAAGAGTAAGCAAGACTTTAAGGATATGGTTAGGGCCGGAACTATCATTGGGACGCTTCAGGCTGGATATACCGACTTCCCTTATTTGGGCAAGGTTTCTGAAGACATTATTAAGAGAGAGGCATTATTGGGCGTTTCTATTACCGGAATTATGCATAATAGCGATATAATTCTTAATCCAGAGACACAAAAGGAAATGGCCGAGTATGCAAAAGAAGTAAATAAAGATATCGCCAAAAAAATAGGCATCAATCAAGCAGCTAGAATTACCTGCGTTAAACCTGCTGGAACTACTAGCTGTATTTTGGGCACATCTTCTGGTATTCACCCTCACCATGCGAAGAGATATATTCGTAGGGTTCAAGGAAATAAGCTTGAAAAGCCATTACAATTCTTTAAAACAATTAATCCTATTGCTGTAGAAGAGTCTGTTTGGTCAGCAAACAAAACTGATGAGGTAATCCTATTTTGTATTGAGGTTCCTGCCGGAATTAAGACAAAAAATTGTATTACTGCCATAGAATTGCTGGAGCAAGTTAAACTAACCCAGACTAATTGGGTAAAATACGGCAAAAATAAGGAATTATGTACAGACCCTACACTTTCTCATAATGTTTCCAATACAGTAACCGTAAAAGAAGACGAATGGGACGATGTTGCTGACTATATCTATAAAAATCGCAAACATTTCTCCGGAATATCTTTATTGCCATCAAGTGGTGACAAAGATTACCAACAGGCACCATTTACGACCGTTCATACGCCTAAGGAAATTGTAGAAGAGTACGGAGACGCCTCAATTTTTGCTTCGGGAATGATTGAGTCGGCAAAATTGGCATTTAATAACAATCTTTGGAATGCTTGCGACTCAGTTTTGGGCGTATTTGAGACAAAAGAAGATAATCAGGTCAAATGGATTGAAAGAGCTAAGAATTTTTCGGAAAAATACTTTAATAGTGACATCAAAAAGATGACTTATTGCCTAAAGGATGTGGCGAACTGGTATACTTGGGTAAACCTTAATAAAGCCTATAAGGATGTTGACTACTCTTTAATGATTGAAGAGGAAGATAATACAAAATTCGAGGAAGAATCAGCTTGTGCTGGCGGCAAATGTTCGATATAATAAAACTATTGAAAATTAAGAGGATAAAATGCCAAAGAATAAAAGAACATTGCTATTGAATAGTGATAATTCCATTGCTAACGTAATTTCCTACAGGGATTCTATTACTGGCTGGTTTTTAAATAAGTATTACTGCGTATCTTACTACAACGAAACTATTCGTAGTGCAGGTGGTAAAGAATTTCCAATCCCAGCGGTCGTTGTTTCCCAAGCGTTTAACAAAAAGAAAAAGATTAGGTGTACAGCCTTTAATCTTTTCAGTCGTGACGGGTTTCATTGCGGCTATTGTTTAACAAAACACAAGCCAAAAGACTTAACTAGAGACCACATTATACCTAGGGAAAAGGGCGGCAAAACTAACTGGATGAACCTAGTTACCTGTTGCGGTAGATGTAATTCCCGTAAGGCTAATAAGATTTGGGAACCTAAAATTAAAATATGGGAACCAACAAATATCATTCAACTTTACGACGAAATTCCACAAGAATGGGAAAACTACGTCAAAAGAGATTGACTTTCCATATAGAAAGCATACAATATATCTATGCCAGAATACACCTTTCACTGCACCAATAAGAAATGCGACAAAGAATTTGACCAATATCTTTCTTTTGCGCAATTTGACCAACTAAAAAACAACAAGATATCGGTGTCTTGTGACTGTGGAAGTGATACCGAATTGCTAATTGGCGAAAATATAACGGTATACGACGCTACCCCAAGGACTTTAGGCACCTTAGCTGAGCGTAATGCTAAGTTTAGAGTACCTCAGGTTGAGGAGGAAGAGGAAATAAAGAGAGAGAAGAAGCGGGCCGAAGGTAAGTGGGTTCCGCCAAAAGAAGTTTCTACTTGGTGGGAAAAGCCAGAACGACCTAAGGTAGATATGAAAGAAAGAAAGGCCGTTAAAGAGGAACATATCGCCAAAACAAAGAGGAAGAAGAAATGAAAGTTAATCACGAAAATGCCCCACACCTTTTAGTGTTGTCGGTAGAGATAAAAGTGTGCGAAATGAAAAATACTGGAGAGTTAGTTCCGGCCACCAAAAATATGCCTCTTATAACAAAAATCAAGTATAGTTGTCTTGCTGACGCTAAAGTTGCTGAAGAGAAAGCACTTGAAAGTATTAAAGGCAATATGGGCGAACTATTTAAGCAATTAATGGTAGAAAAACAAGAAAATGGAGAATCGAATGACAAATAAAGTAGAACAATTTATCTTTAGAACTAAAGTTGAAAAACCTAAGGGGTTTAAGGATATAGAAAAAGCAAAGAAAACAAAAGGATATACTTATAGTGGTATTAAGGCCGAAAGGTTGGTTGATGTCACAAGTTCTGTAGCTTATGCGAAGGAGGAGTATATTAATGGAAGAACAAGATACTACGTTAAGTTGGCCAAGTTTGGAAGAAACTCCGGAAAACTTCCTAATCCTAAAAATATTGGATTTAGCAACGGAGAAACTGCCATCAGAATCGGTGGGGTCGATGTCTATCAATGGCACCACGTAAAGAAACAAGTATTTACAGATTATGTTAATTTCCTTAACACTGGAGAAGTAAAATGGCTACGCGCCGCACAAAGTCACCTGCAAAGCTAAAGAAAGAAAAAGAGCAACGTAATTTTAGCGTTGACGAAATTAAATTTGTTATAGCTAATGCTCCAAATATGACAGTTGAAGAGATGTCTGACCATCTAAACTGTTCCGAAGGAGAACTTAACGACCTTATTGCACAATATAATAAGGCTGGAAATGATATGGTTAGAGGTTCCTATATTGTTGGTAAGGATGAACGTAAAGGTATTATTGTTGCCACCCAAGCCAGTAGCGAAACTGGTGACAGAAACTTTAATAACGGCAACATCGTCCCAAAGAAACCAATAGAGTCATTCATTCATAGGATTAAATAATGGATAATATATATTATATCTCCAATACCAGAGAGGATATTGGGGAACATGAAAATGATTATATTAATTCTTACGACTTTAACAACCTTGGCCCATACTATGACAGTAACCCCGGATGGGAAACACATTTTATGCAGATGGGTATGATGAGTACATGGAATAGTTACAGAACTGGCGAACATTGGGTTATATCGAGCTAATATGGTATGTAAACAAAAAACTGCCGAATACGCCTTCTACCAAAAGCATAAGTATTTGGAGCCTAATTGGGCAGTTCTTCTTAATAATGGCGAGATTGTATATCAGGACGATTACTCTAGTGGAGAGTCGGCTTGGAAAAGGTTACAGACCTATTGTAAGCTCAAAGGATTCTATCCTGTACATATGAAGTTAGAGTACGGAGACAACGAATTAAATATACTTCCGCCAAATGCAGATGGATACTTTTTTAGGCGGGGAATTCTTAGCGAAATACTTTGTGAGTCCAATGGGGATGGAGAGACTACTCCTTTTCAAGGCAATAGAGCTAAAACCTTTATTATTGGCTCTATGAGTAACGGTAAAATTACTACATTTACGATAAAACTTCCAGAATTGCTTGTTTGGGATAGCGAAGTCAGAGAACCCAAGGAAGAATACTTTAAAGATAAATCATTGTTTGAGGTCAAAATAAAAGAAAGTTTTTAGATATGGTGTATATTCCTATTGTAAAGCAAAATAAACAGTAGGTGATTTGATGCCAAAGATAGTTATAACCAAAGATATAGAATCCAATCTAATAAATTGTTACATAGAAGAGAATATAACCTGTACGGAGTTGGCTAAAAGATTTAGACTTAAGAGGCAGTCAGTTATCTACAGATTAAAGAAAAGCGGAATACAAATAAGACAGTTACAAGGAAGAAGGTTTAATTTAAATCATAATTACTTTAATATTATAGATACAGAAGAAAAGGCATACTTTTTGGGATTCCTATATGCTGACGGATATAATTACGAAAAAGAAAATGTGGTTTCAATTAAACTACAAAAAGACGATAAAGAGATTTTAGAAAAATTTAAGGATATGCTCAGGTCTGAATTAAAAATATATTTTCAAAAAGGTGTGGGTAGAAAAGATTCATATTCATTGTCGGTACGAAGCGAAAAATTATCTAAAGACTTATCTAAGTTAGGATGCTTTCAGCGAAAATCTCTAACCTTAAGATTTCCAACAGAAAACCAAGTGCCAAAACGATTACTTAAGGATTTCCTAAGGGGTTATTTTGATGGGGATGGAACTTTTGGTAGATATAAAGCTAATAGACATAAATATTTAAGAGGTAAAGTTGGTATATGCTCCACAGTCTTTTTTCTAGAAGAGGTTAAAAAAATAATAAATGGATTAGGTATATCTTGTTATATAAGTAAAGTTAATAGAAGAAAAACAACAACTAGACAGCTTGGTATAAATGGAAATTACAACATGATGGTATTCCTAGATTGGCTTTATGGAGACTGTTCCATAAGCTTAAAAAGGAAATATGATAAATACATTAAAATTAAAAAAGAAATAGAGTATGAGCAAAAATTATGATAGCAATTACACTGATAAAAAAATAACCGCTGCTCAATATATAGCTGAAGTATGCTGCGAAAGAAAAGCAAAGAAAGAAGGGAAGAAACTCCCACAAAATTTTTGGAATTTATCTGAATGGAAGGTATTTTTCCTTAGACAGCACACTTTAGCCAATAAGCTATTGAAAATGTATGGCGAAGCCGCTACAATACAAGGTATTGGCAGGAAGGAAGTTAAGTGGGCATACTCGCTTAATCTTCCGGCTATCGCAAAAGCTATTGAATCTATAGCGAAAATTCAAAAGGATGAAGTTATAGAAGAGGTTCAGTCGGTTGAAATAAGAACAGAAACAAAACAAAAGAGCTTATTGGATTTAATATAATGGCAAAGAAAAAAGAAGAAGTTGCGGCACCAGCAGAGGCGGCAAAAGAGGCAGTAAAAGATGCCACATCAGTTATTGTAAATAAAAAATATGGTAAGGGATTATTTGTTAAGGGGTCTGACCTTATAGATAACCCAAAAAGAATAATTAGTATTAGTCCTAGAATAGATTTGCTACTTAATGGCGGAATTCGAGAGACTGACTGGATTTCTATTATTGGCCCGCCAAAAATCGGCAAAACTGTTCTTGCTCTACGAATGGCCGAACGCTGCCAAAAACAGGGATTTTTTGTCCTTTATGCTAATATCGAAAACCGTCTTAAAGCTATGAACCTTAAGGGCACAAGAGGGTTGATTTGGGACGACGAAGATAAACTTATGGTTCTACAATCCAGAAAAGATAAAATTCTAAACGGAGAAGAATATCTGGATATTATGGAAACTAAGTTAAAGAATAGTGATAATGTTTTCCTGATTGCGGATTCATTTTCTTCTTTGGCACACCCTAAACAAGTTGAACAAGGTGTCGGAACCCACACAAGAGGCGGTATGGGAGTTTTAACCAGCCAATTCATCAACAATATCTCTCCTGTGGTTCAAGCTAGGGGGCATATCATAGTCAACATCCTACAACAATATTGTAATACTTCCGGATTCGGTGGCCCACGAAACGTTAGTGGAGGCTCAAAGGTTATTTATCAAAGCGATACAACCATTGAAGCTAGGAAAAAGGTCGAACTTAAGAGCGGCGAAAAGATTTTCGGCCAGTCCGTTACTTGGGAAATTGACTGTTCAAGTCTTGGCGGTTTTCCCGGCTCTAAGGTCGATTCCTACATTAAATATGGTCACGGTATTTATGCCGAAATGGAATTGATTGACATGGCCAAGGAAGTTGGTATAATAGAAGTGTCAGGGTCGTGGCTCCAATATGGAGAAGAAAAATATCAGGGCATGGCTAACTTCGCCAAGGTGCTAGAGGAAGATGAAACTCTCTACAACGAGATTTACGAAAAGGTAATGGAAACCTACAAGGCACTAAGAGAGGAAGCATAATGAAATACTGTGGCACCGACGAGTCCGACAAAAAAGAATATATTTTAAAACTTAAGAAGGTTAATAATAAGTTTAAGTCTAAGTATCACCAGAAGGCATACGAAATAATCAAAAGGTTATATCCTCTGTATGCCACTTATGAAGAAACTAAACTTTGCGGCACAAAAAATGACCTTTATCTAGATATATTTATTCCAAGTCTTGGGATAGCTGTCGAAGTTATGGGCGAACAACATTATAAATTAGTTCCCCACTTTCATCAAAATATAGCTGGGATGGCTAGAGAAAGAATGAGAGACCAAGAGAAGAAGCTTTGGTGCCAACTTAACGACATTACACTTATTGAGCTAAAATTTAATGAAAGCGAGCAAGAATGGGAACGGAAGCTATCTCATTTGACCAACGAGTAAAAAATATATCTGATAAGCTCGATAAGAAACTTAAAGAAAAGCATCTAAATTTTCTTGCCGATGATTCAGAGATAGACGAAATTTTTGCTTTAGGTATTGACGAATTGGGCAAACTTAATCCCCAAAAACTCTCAGAATACTCTTTCCTTTTGTCTAAGTACAATATATACTTACGTAAGGAGCTTAATAAGGAGTTAGCGGAGGTTGGTTGGGCTAAGAAATGTATGGACTTTATGATTATGCCCATCATGATGGACTACAGAGTTCCTCAAAGCTACATGTCTAACGACGAAGTTAAGATTAGAGCAATTAAAGATAATGATGTTGCCACCAAATTTTATAGCTATATCGTAGAAAAAGAACAAAGCATTACCCTAATAAGCGACCTTTCGCTTGATATTAGGAAGATGTCTGAACAGTTAGAAAACATTTCCAAATCTAAGAGGTACAATAATGCCTAGAGGAAGACCCAAAAAGGTCGCACAGACTGACACAGAAAAAGCAATAGAGATGCTTCGGAAAAATCCAGAACTTTCTAAGATGCTTATTGGTAACGGCGAACATAAGATAGATAATTCGTCGAATATAATTACAGAAACGAAGCAAAAGCCTAAACAGGTATTTATCGATATCCCGGAAGCTGGTAAAGTAGAGGGCGAGTGGGACAAAAAGAACAAGAAAAAATTTAAGCATGTGGCAGAGAGACGAGAGCCTTTCAAGAAAATTAAACTTAAATGTGCAGGATGTGGAAAAGATGACGAAGTATCCCCAACACTATACGACCCAAACAATTCGCACATCTGCTCTAGATGTTTTAGACGGTAATGAGAGCTTACAAGACCAACCCGGAGAAGCTAGGTTTCTGGCTTCTGTTATGCAGTACGGACTAGATGCGTACATAGAGATTGAAGGCATAGTAACGGAAGAATCCTTTACTGATGAAGCCAATCAAATGATTTGGAAGTGTATAGTTAATCTGTTTGAAACAGAAGTGACTAAACCCACTCTATCAACTATTATTAACTATGCCGACGCCCTAGGATTTAAAAACTTTTTCGAGAAGAAAGAGGAGAAGGATTATCTAAAGGGGCTGTTCCATCTTCCTGTCGAAATACAGGATTGTCGGATTATTGGTGCCCAACTTCGCAAACTTCAAATCAAAAGGGAGTTATTCTCTAGGCTTAAAGTTGCTTCTAATAATTTATTTGACACAAGTACGCTTGACCCACTATCAAAACTTATAAGCAATGTACAAAGTCCGATAGAAGAATACTTAATGAAGCTTACCGCTGTTACGGACGAAGGCGGAAGACTCACTGATGGTATGGATATCTATTTGCAGAACCTATTCGCTAATCCGGATACTATTTGTGGATATAAGACAGGATTCAATAAGTATGATGAATTTGCGGGAGGCTCACTAGAACCAGAAACCTTGCACGTTATCGTAGCTAGAGCTAAAGTTGGAAAATCCTCTTTTGCCCTAAATACAGCTATTAATCTATCCAAGATTGGTGTATACTCAATTATCGCTGACTATGAAATGTCAAAACAGAAGTGGCTTAATCGTTTCCTCTCTAATTTAACTGGAATTAGCATTCGCAAGTTTAAGCATTCTCAATTCTCAGAAGAGGAGAAGGATTTAATTAATGATGCCCAAAAAATCATTAAGGATTATCCAATCATCTATGTGAATATTAATGGAAAGAGCGTGGATGAAGCTCTTTATAACGTTAAGAGATTGTTAAATAAGAATGTGGGCAAAAATGCTGCCGGAAAATACGATTGTCTGTTTATCTATGACTATCTTCGTCTTAATGATACTGCCGATATAGCCAAGAATATGCAGGAATATCAGGCGTTAGGTTTTCAAGCTATTAAGTTAAAGAATTTTGGTATCCAGAATAAGATTCCAACTCTAACTTTCGTTCAGGCTAATCGTGGTGGAATAGATACAGAAGACACTTCGGTAGCTTCTGGCTCGGATAGAGTTTTGTGGCTTTGTGATAGTATGGCACTATTTAAGAGAAAGTCTCCAGAAGAACGAATTGAAGATAGGGCAGCAGGTCGTGACTTTAATAGGAAGCTTGTTTTCCTAGAAAGTCGTGATGGTGCCGAAGTTGAAGAAGGAACTTATGTTAATTATAACTTTGAGGGCGAGATAGCTAGAATTACTGAGGGGCCATCAAACGTTGAATTAAGAACCAAGAAGACTATAAAGGTTGATGAAAATGACAAAAAACAAGAATTCTAATTTTGACCAAGAGTACCTTAATTCCTTAAATCTTGCATTATGTAACAACTTTGAATCAGTATGTAAATATCTGGATATAAAGACTGTAGACTTTAAGAAGTACCATTCCGGAACTTGTCCCATCCATGATGGAGATAATCAAACTGCCCTTACAATTTGGCCAAATGATGAACCTTTTGGATACTGGCAATGTAATACATATCATTGTGAGAAGCATTTTCCAAAGAATATGATTGGTTTTGTGTGGGCAGTTTTATCAGCAAATGCTGGCTGGACACAGAAAAACGGCCTAAAAGCTCCATTTATGAAGGTTTTGGAGATATGCAAGGGTCTGGTTGGGCATGTAAAGCTAGAGAAAATCAACCATAGAAACAAGATTTTGGGCGACGTTAAAGAAATTAAAGAGGTAAAAGTAGGGGTAAGTAGAGAAAGTATTCGTCAAAAGTTGGTGATTCCGGCTCCATATTTCCTAAAACAAGGCTTCAGGGAAGAAACTCTTAACCATTTTGATGTTGGAGACCCCATAAATCCTAATCCGGAGATGTATAATAGGGTAGTTGTGCCCATTTATGACGAAAATTACCTATTTGTGGGCTGTCAGGGCAGAAGTAAAGATGATTCCTATAAGCCAAGGTGGAGAAACTCCAAGAATTTGCCTGTGGATAGCATACTTTATAACCTACATGCCGCCAAATCGCATATAAAGGAGTCTAAGACAATAATATTGGTTGAGGGGCCAAAGGCCGTATGGCGATTATGGGAGTCTGGAATACGCAATGTCGTCGCAACGCTAGGGGTATTTAAATCTGGACAAAAAATCCTACTTGAAACGTCCGGCGCGAACACTATAATCTGTATGATGGACAACGATTTGCCCGGTCAGGAGCATTTTGAGTCAATAAAATCAAAGTGTAAGAGAATGTTTCATATAAAATCTATTAATTATGGGGTTAAATTAGACGGTCAAGACCCCGCAAACTTGAGTATAGAGGAGATTAAGGATGTTTTTAGTGTTTTCGGGCAAAAAGGGAGCCGGTAAGGACACAATCGCTGCCGAGATTATCAAAAAGTTCCCAAATATTAAATTTCAACGTATTGGTCTTGCCGACTATCTTAAAGAGATATGTATCAACCTCTATGGACTGAGCAGGGAAGTTTGTTTTGGTATAGATAAGAACGTTCCAACTAAGTATCTTTGGCGAGATATGCCTTGGTATTCTTCTTTGCAGCACAAAAAGTTTGCCAATAACTATGTGACCCACCGAGAATTCCTACAATACTTCGGAAGTGAGGTTTGTAGAGCTATCGATGAAAGTTGTTGGGTCAACTATTTGATTTCATCCTGCACTGACCCCAATATTATTTATATTGTTACCGATTGTAGGTTTCCTAGCGAAATTGAGCCACTAAATAAGGCTGGTGCTATTACCATTAGACTAACCAGAAATGTTTATAACGACAATCATCAGTCAGAAACAGCTTTAGATGGTTTCGCTTGGACTTGCAACCAGCTTCTTGATAATTCAAATATAACAATCGAGCAAACAACAAGATTGGCTATATTCCAAATCAACGAACAAATAAAAGAGAAAGGGTTAGGCTATGAAAAGTATTTACTACAGACAATGCCAACTAGTTAAAAAAGAAGGGGTCTCTACCCTAAATCAGGTTTCGTGGATTCCCGAAAAGTTTGCTATTATGGGAAAAGTTCTAAAACTTAAAGAGGGGGAAACTTGGGATGACCACTGGATAGTATCGTCAGTTGGCGGGACTAGAAGGCTTGAAGAACATTTGCCGGACTCTCATAAAGCCATAAAGGGCCATAGAAAGAATACTGGTGATAGTCTACCAAAGGAAAAACGGCCTCATTAGATAGAATAGATAGCTCTAAAGGATATACAGAAGACAATGTTCAATGGGTACACAAGGTTATCCAAAGAATGAAATGGGACTATAACCAAAGCGATTTTATAGAATGGTGTATAAAAATAGCGAAAGAAAGAGGAAAAGATGTTAGTTCCATATCTTAGAAGTTCGTTAATAGGGTCTTATTCCATATGTGAGCATAAGTCCTTTATTGAGTACAACTTAGGAATAAAAGGTCAATCTAATTTTAGTGCCGATAGTGGAACATCTACCCACAAGTCCCTTGAGTTGCTCGCACAAAAGAAGAAGGCTATTCAGGATGGAAAAGGGTTTATCGATAATGAAATTTTTGATGAGCCATACGATATCAATCTTATTACCGAAGAGTCAGCTTTCGAGATGGGTTGGTCTCATTGTAAGAAAGTAATGAATCATCATACGCAATGGGACTGTGTAGATACAAAAGTTATCTATAAAAGTATGTATGATGAAATGCTTAAGTTTAGAGGGGGCGAATATAATCCGCTAAATCTAGATGTTATCGAACCAGAGCAATACTTTGATATAGAGATTAAAGAAGATTGGGCAAAGTATGATTATTTAATAGATGGAGAAAAGTATTCCGGATTCCTTAGTGTTAAGGGTACTATGGATTTGATTTTCAATAATACTGGGTATTTGTCGGGCATGGATTATAAAACCGGGAAAAGTAGGCGGGATTGGGCAACGGGTAAAACAAAAGACTTGGAAGCCTTCAAGAAAGATAAACAATTACTCCTCTATTCATTTGCTATTAAGAATCTATTTAATATCGACGAATTTTCCATCATTATTTATTATCTACAGGCTGGCGGGCCTTACGAAGTTTACTTTGATAAGAAGACTTATAAGCAAGCCGAGAATATGATTAAGGAATATTTCCTGAAGATTAGTAGGAATACGAGTCCTTCTTTGGCTAAGAATGGAGATTGGTACTCAAGAAGCAAATGTAAGTGGTGTGATTATAATAAGGTTCGTCCCGAATTCCATAAGACTAAGACGGTGTGCGAATTCTTCTCGGACAACCTAGTTAATTTGGGTATGGATAAGGTAATGGCAAAGTACGTTAAGAAAGATAAGATTTTTGCCTACGGAAGTGGCGGCGGAAGAGGAATCCAAGAAAAGGCTATTGACGGCTAAGGGAGATTCGGGTATAATTAGGAGATGAAAATGATTGAAGTGTGTAATGTTGGTGAAGTCCAAAATGTTGGCAAAATGGTCACAAATGAATTATTTAAGGCGATAGCCAAGCATAAGGGTATGAATTCACCCCATGAAGCTTACGCAGTCATTCTAGAAGAAGTTGATGAATTTTGGGATGAAGTTAGAAAACAAAAACCAGAAAAAGCTGATATGTTGAAAGAATTGCTTCAAATTTCAGCTATGGCACAAAGAGCAATTATTGATTTGGGGTTAATTGATGAGTAGTCCGATTATTTTAGGTGGCGAAGGTAAGAATTACGAAGCTATGGCTCAGCAAGCAGAAGTTCAGGAGCTTCAAGCTGAGATGTTTTCGGGATTAATCCAGACGGTTACGGAAAGCGTTATTCTTAACTTACTTAATTCTCCCTGCGGTATAGTCTTTTATAACGATAAGGGTGAAGTGTGTCCAAAGGAAGAAAGTATTGGGTTTGAGCCAGAAAAACAAAATGATAGAGACTCCGGATTTGACCTTAAATCGTCAGAAGATTTTACTATCAAATCTGGCGAAAGATATACTACAGGACTAAAGATTGGAGTATTGCTGCCTTCTCATATGGATATGTTTATCCTTCCTAGAAGTGGTCATGCTAATAAATTTGGTATTACGGTTGTAAATTCTCCCGGCCAAATTGACCAATCGTATTTTGGATACGAATTAAAAGTAATTCTACTTAATACTGGAGATAAGGATTGGTCAGTAAAAAGAGGCGACCGTATAGCTCAAGGACGCTTTCAGCTTAGGGGTAGTAATATGATATTTCAAGAATTTAAAGGAAATCTCAAGGATATACAAGATAAGATTTCAAGAAAAGGCGGACTAGGTTCCACAAACTAATATGAAAAAAGTAAATTGTGAAACCTGTAATAAAGAATTTTCTATAACTCCGTCTAGAGCTAAGAAAAATAAAAGGCATACATGTAGCAAAGAATGTATGGGCAAATTAACGTCTCTGTTAAATTCAAAGAGAATAAAGACTAATTGCGACTCTTGTGGAAAAGAAATCTTTTACAAAAAGAGCCATTTTAAAAATAGAAAGTATCACATATGTTCGCACGATTGTCATGCGAAAATTAAATCCCAATCCATTCGTGGCGATTCCAATCCGAAAGCCTTAAAACTTGGCACGAAAGAAAGAATATTTTGGGACAGATATATTGACTATAAAAGCAGAAGTAGTATAAGAGGTTTAGAGTTTGACTTAACTGATGATTTTTTATTAAAACTTTATGATGACCAAAATGGTTTATGTTATTACACTGGCTATCCACTAAAATTGGATGGGGATATAAGTTTTGATACGATGTCTTTGGATAGAGTAGATAGCTCTAAAGGATATATTAAAGGCAATGTGGTATTTTGTTTAAATTGTATTAACAGAATGAAGGGTGACGCCGATTTGCCAAAAATATATGAAGTTTTTGAATATATAGCAAAAAGATACGGGGTTGAAAAATGAATTTTGTTCCATTACACGTTCACAGTGATTTTAGTCTCCTAGATGGGGCGATGAACGCTGAACGAATTGTTGAAAGATGTAAAGAGTTAGGCTACAAAGCTTGCGCTATTACTGACCACGGAAGTTCTTCAGGTTTCTACGAATTTTGGGAAGAGTGCAATAAGCATAAGATTAAGCCAATTTTGGGCGTCGAAGCCTATGTTTGCCGTATGGAAAGTGACCTGTTAGCAAAAGAAAATAGAAAGTTAGACCATCTTCCAATCTTATGTAAGAATTTGGCCGGTGTTAAGGCCATGTATAAAGCTGTAAGCCAAAGCAACAGAAGGTTTTATCATAAGCCACGACTTACTTTAGAAGAGTGGGGCAGCTACGCAAATGGAAATTGGATTGTATTTTCGGGCCATCCTGGGTCTACCCTATTTAACGCTATCGTTAGAGATGATAAGCTAGTTGACGATGCTGAACAAAAGGCTATTGAATGCATTGAAAGACACCAATTCCTTTTTGGTAAAGAGAACTTTTTCGTCGAAATTCAATTAGTGGACATAGAAAATCTTCCGTTTATGACAGAAGTAGCCGAAGTTCTTCGTAAAGCGGCAAAACGTATGGGGGCCGAACGTATTGCTACAGGCGATAGTCACTATGCAACTAAGGAAGACGCAGAAGACCAAAGATTGCTACTTTGTGCCGCAATTAAGACAACTCTCCCAAAAATTAGAGCATCATTAGATTCTGATGACGCAAAAGATGTATGTATGGCCGGATTTTTCAAGAGCGACAACTATCATATACCTTCTTTTGAAGAAATGGCCGAACTTCATAAGGGCTATGAGGAGGAATTAACTAACTGTGTGAAGATTGCGGATTTATGCGAAGAGTATTCCTTAAAGAATAAGCCAATTTTGCCCACATTCGACCCCGAAATTGATGCTTATAACGAAGTAGTGGCCCGATGTAGGGTTGGCTGGAAAGAGCTTATCGACATACCAAAAGAGGACAAAAGATATCAAGTTTATGTTGATAGAATAAAGATGGAGCTTGACGTTATTAAGAATAATAATCTCTCCAACTACTTCCTAATTGTTGCCGACATATGTGATTTTGCCCGAAAATCTGATATTCTTATGGGGCCGGGTCGTGGTAGTGCCGCAGGTTGTATGATTTCCTATTTGCTTGGCATTACTCAAGTTGACCCAATCAAATATAATCTTCTTTTTGAGCGATTCTTTAATGAGGCTCGTAAGGATGCTATTCCGGATATTGACTTAGATTTTCAACCATCTAAGCGTGAAATGATTTTTGATTATATTAAAAGCAAGTATTCTGCCGATAAGATTGCTAAGATTGCTACATTCGGAAGGCTTCAGGGGCGTGGAGCATTAAAGACTGTTCTTACGGTTCATGAAGCCTGTAGCGTCTCTACAATGAATGATATGACAAAATTTGTGCCAGATGAAGCGGCAATTGCCGATGATTTGCAAGCTATGGGTGAAGATGACCATGAAAACGCTAAGATTCTCTATTGGGCAGTTGTGAATAATGCTAAAGAGTTAGCTCCTTGGGTAAAGTTAGAGCCGGACGGTAGTTATAGTGGAGAATTTGGTAAATATTTCGAGCAAGCTATTCGTTTAGAAGGGTTATATAGGCACATTGGAGAACATGCGTCCGGAATTATTATTACACCAACTGACATAGATGATTATTGTCCTTTGGTTATGTCCAACAAAAAGAAATTACTTGCAGCGATGCCTTACCCGCACTTAGAAGGTGGAGGGTTGCCGAAATTTGATATTTTAGGAACTAGTGTCCTAGATAAACTTAAAATGATTATGAATGCTATGGAGACAGGCGACTTGTATGGAGATGAAAATGGAGATAGTCTCGAAGACCAGTCATCCTATAGCGGAGAAGAGACTGAAATCGATGATGACGAATTTAGGGATTCCGGAGAAGCTCTACAAGATAGTGACAGAGCCGACATTATTGAACAAGGAACCTTATTTGCATTGCGGTAAGCCACAAAAGGTAAAGAAATTAGCCGACAATGTTGGTAAATCTATTGAAATCGATGGGAAAAGATGTATAATAACGTATCCTCTCAGCTATCTGGTTGATAAGGGTGAAAAGTACAGTTGTGAATTTTTGTATACTTTAGAGGTAATTAAAAATGAGTTTTTGGAATTGGGGGCGTGGAGATACGAAGAAGGACGAATCAGAGAAAAAGATTGATTATAAAGCTAAGTACAAGAGGATTAAAAAGGAATATAAGGAGCTTTTTGATGAGTGTAAGAGTGTTGCCGCTTCTACTCAAGCTATCCTTAATGAAGAAGCCGCCATGAAGTTTGTTGTATTTGCTACAACATTTCAGTGTGGTGGAAAATTGGAATTATCAAAAGACACAATTAAGCTAGCTAGAGAAGCTCAGCAAGATTATGAGTTAGATTTTAGCCATAACGAAAAAGATGGTAGCTTTACTACCACTCTTAAAAGAAAAGAGGATAATTCCTAATGGAAAATATTATTGTATATGATTTGGAAACAACTGGAAAAGATGCTGATACAGCATTTCCTATTCAATTCGCTGCCGTACCAATCGATGGCATTACTTTAAAGGTTAAAGCTGGCGACGTATTCAACCAAATGTGTCGTCCGCCAAATTTTGAAGATATGGCGAACTATAAGGACGACAAAGAGAAGACTGGACTATGGCAATTCCATGCCGAACACAGAGGGACAACAATAGATAACGTGATTGAGCTAGTTGGTTCTTCTCCGCAAATGGATGTGGTGTTTGAACAGTTTAAAAAGTACGTTAGTTTATTTAAGTCTAAGGCCGGAAATCCAATGCTTGGCGGATTCAATATTTTTAATTACGATAATGTGATTATAAGTAGAATCCTAAAAGGAGAGAAGGGGGGCTGGAATCCAATCTACTATTATGACGTTATGCAGATGTGTAAGACTTGGTTAAGGTCTGCCGGACTTAAAAGAATGAGCCTTGATGCCCTAAGAGAGCATTTTGGGCTAACAAAAGGTGGACACGAAGCCTTAAAAGATTGTGAAGACACCGCCGCAATTCTAACACGCTTTTTAAGTTATCAACAACAGCTTGCCGCCAATAAAAACTATTTTGCTAAAGCCTTCAAGGTTTAATATGTACAACACTTGGAAAATTGAAAATGGATATCAAGTCTTCTCTTGCGGTTGCAAATTTGAAGTGATTAGGGAACGTGAGGGGCACGTTCCTTTAGTCAAAAGAGGAAATCCATACAAAACTTGGAATTATGAGTGTCCAGCTACTCAAGCTATTATGGCCGATGGTAAGACTTTGGGCGTTTGGCAGCTTGAAAGCCCGCTTGGGCAACACTGGTGCAAAAGATTAAAGCCAGAAAATACTGAACACGTTGCCGCTCTCGGTGCTATTTTGAGGCCGGGATGTATGGAAGCAAAAGATGAAAGAGGTGTTAGCACTACCGAGAAATATTGTCGTTACAAAAATAATGAAGAAATTCCAGTCCCGGAAGTTGCCGCACTTGGCCCGCTTCTTGTTGATAATTACTATCAGATGATTTATCAAGAGGACTGTATGCGTATTTCTAGGGAGTTAGCTGGATTTAATGGCCCACAGGCTAATACTCTTATGAAAGGTATCGGCAAAAAGAAACCAGAAATCATTGCTGGTCTTAAGAAGGAATTTTTGGAAGGTTGTGCTAAAGTTGGTAAAGTAAACGAAGAAGAAGCTATTAAGATTTTTGAAAACATTGAAAAGTCTCAGCGTTATTCTTTTAACCGTAGTCACGCCGTATGTTATGGCATCTTAGGTCAAGCTACGGCATTCGCCAAGGCCCATGAGGTAGACTACTTTTTTAGTGCATATCTTGAGGGTGCCGAAGAGAAATCTAAGGTTCAATTAGAGAGATACAAGCTTGTTAAAGACTCCAAATTCTTTGATATAGACATTAAGCGTCCTAGTCTTTCTAAGAGCCGCAAATGGTTTTATTCTCCACGGAAGGGAGAAATTCTTTTCGGACTTAACTCTGTAAAGCATGTGGGCAAAAAGACTATAGATAAAGTTAAGGAATTTAATAAGAACCACAAAGATGACGGATGGCTAGTAACATTAGTTCGTTGTCTTTATATGATTGATTCTAGAGCCGCTCAAAACATTATTAAGGCTGGTATTATCGATAATGGAATGAAAAGGAAGCATCAGCTTCATGAGTACGATATCCTATGTGAGCTAACTAAGGGCCAAATTGAGTTTATGGTAGAGAACTGCGACAAATATAGTACCTTAAAGGAACTATTTGTGGCAATGAATAAGCCAAAAAAGGAAGGTGGAGGCAGACATAGGGCCAAAGATAAGGAAAAGATTGATAGTCTTATCTACACTATTGATAATCCGGGATACCCACTAGAAGATAATCCAGAATGGATAGCTTCCGTAGAAGAAGAAGTTTTGGGGATAGCATTGACCGCAACCCTTCTAGACGGTGCGGACAAGGCAATAGCTAACACGACATGCAAGGATATAACGTTTGGCAAAGATGCTAAAAATATGGTTATTGCTTGCGAGTTAGATAGGGTAGAACAAAAGGATATAAAGACCGGGAAAAATAAGGGTAAACCATATCTAAAGGTTGACTTTAGTGATGAAACTGGTACAATAAACGGAGTAATGATTTGGCCAGAAACTCAAGAAAAGTTTGGATATTTATTAAAGGAAAAGAACACTGTCTGTCTTAAGGTATACAGAAATAGGACTGGAGACATATCAGTTTCGGAAGTTTATCAAATTTAGGAGATAAAATGCATACTAATAATTTATTCTCTGGAAGGGGACGACTTGTTTACGACCCTAGAAAAACAGAGCTAGATGGCGGAATAGTAAAAGCAGGGTTCGTGATAGCTATCAATAATAGAAGAAAGACCAAGGAGGGCACCTATGTTGATGATGTTGATTTTGTAAATTGTGAAGTTTGGGACAGTGCGGCAGAACATGTTCTAAATAAGTATAAGAAGGGCCAAGAACTTGAGATTATAGGCTCACTTAAGTCTTATGCTTGTCCATTTTTCGACAAAGAAGGTAAAGAAGTTAACGTTTATCGTAGTTTCATTAGGGTAAATAGTTTTTCGCCAATTCGTGGGCCAAAGCTTACAGAAGAAACGAAGGATGAATAAATGAATTTTCTCCTTTTAAACGGCGTATATTTAATATGTACTCGTTAAATTAGGAGAAATAATGATTCCAACAAAGACAGAATTAGAAAAGTTATATAATACTAAAAATATATTAGAAATAGCCCAAATATATGACGTTAGAAGCTGTAGTGTTCATACTTGGATTACTAAGTACGGAATAAAAAGAAGAAAAGGAACAGATTCGCTCGATTTAAGAGGGAAAAGATTTGGCGGATTAGTTGCCAAAAAATATGTTTGGGGCGAAAGGGGCAAAACTTATTGGGAATGCCAATGTGATTGCGGGGGCACCATTAAACTAATGAGAGCGGCTTTGGTTTCTAATAGAAGAAGTCATTGTGGCTGTCTTGGCGACTATAGGAAGAAAAGAAATAAGGAGTCTGGACACTGGAAAGGGATTGGGGATATTCCGGGAAGCTTTTTCTCAAAACATAAAAATCATGCCATAAGAAGGGGGATAAGATTAACAACAACAAGAGAGTATCTTTTTAAGTGTATAGAAAAACAGGATTATAAATGTGCCTTAACTGGCGATAAACTATGGTTTATAGACGGAAAATCCAATGCATCGATAGATAGAATAGATAGTTCAAAGGGATACGAAAAGGGCAATATACAGTGGGTAACAATAGATGCAAATTTTGCCAAACAGAGGCTCTCAAATAAGGAATTTATAGAATTATGTCAGAAGGTAGTAAACAACAGATAAAGAAGAGAGTTTTGCTAGTTACGGAAGCAAGTATGAATAATACTGGTTATAGCACTATGGCCCGCGAATTGCTCACTCGCCTCTATAAAACTAACAAATATGAGTTGGCCGAACTTGCTATTTATTGCAAAGCTGGCGACCCCCGTATTGATTACGTTCCTTGGAAGGTTTATCCAAACATTCCCGGAGACAACGAAACAGCAAAACAGGCCCAATACAATTCAAGGCCCGACGCTCAATTTGGCTCATGGTGCTTTGAGGATTTGTGTTTAGAGTTTAAGCCTGATATAGTGATAGACTATAGAGATGTTCAGTGGATGGCGACTTATCAGTTAATGAGTCCACTTCGTGAGTATTACAGCCTTCTATGGATGCCAACGATTGATGCTTCCCCACAAACTGACGATTGGGTTAATCAATACATCGGTGCTGATGCTTTATTGGCCTATACGGATTTTGGATACAAGGTAATAAAAGAAGCCTGTGGCAATAACGCTAACTTGATTGGTGTAGCCACTCCGGGGGCGAACTTTGATGATATGAGACAGTTAAACAAAGAAGAAATTAGGGCTAAATACGAAATACCTCAAGATATAAATCTAATAGGTATGGTAGCCAGAAATCAGCTAAGAAAGCTTTATCCGGATTTGTTTGAAATGTTCCGCCTGTTTCTAGATAAGGCTCCCAAAGAATTAGCCGACAAAACCTTTTTGCATATTCATACTGGCTATCCAGACCAAGGTTGGGATATTCCTCGAATCCTTAAAGAAAATGGTCTTTCCCATAAAGTATACTTTACGTATCTTTGTCGCCAATGTGGTAGAGTATTTATTAATAAATGGAATGATTATAATCTTCTTTGTCGCATATGTGGCAACAGGTCGGTAGGATTTACACAACCAGCTTTTGGGGTTAGCCGCAAAGTCCTAGGAGAGATATACAACCTCTACGACCTTTACTTGCAATATTGTAGCCTTGAGGGGTTAGGTATTCCACAAGTCGAAGCAGCAGCTTGCGGAGTGCCATTGTGCGTTGTTCCTTATTCTGGAATGGAAGATTTCGTACATAAGGTAGGTGCCTATCCTATTCCTATCGCCAAAATGGTTACCGAAAACGCAACGCACAGAGAGTGGGCGTATCCTGATAATGATAAATTTGCTACAGAGCTTATAGATATTCTAGGAAGAGACCTTAAGGCTTGGGGTGCCGAATCTAAAGCTAAGTGCGAAGAACATTATAATTGGGACAAAATAGCTAAGATTTGGGAAGACGCTATAGACAAAATGCCTGAAGCAAAAAGGAAATGGAATGACCCGCCAAAGGAAATGGTTGAGAAATTGCCTCTTAATATAGCTGACAACGACACTTTTGTATCAGAAAGCTTTAAGAATGTGACGTTTCTACCCCATTTATCAAACAGTTTTTTGGCTAGAAAGTCCGCCAAAGATTTATATAATGGGTTTGTGACTGAAGGTAATAGCAATAAACCTTTCACAAGAGAAGATATAGTGAATATGTGTAAGGCTATTCAACAAGGTGTTATTTTTTGGGAAAATATAAGATGTCAAAAGAATCAATCCTCTACATAGCACCCTTTTTTGAAAGAGGCGTCCTAAAAGAGAACTCCACCTATAATGTCATGGGCCTTTCTGAGGATTACGATATTGTTTGTAGACCTATTGGGGCAAAAAACACAGATAATCCACTAATATCAGAAATGATATCAAAGATATCGAATAAGAAATGTGACTACCTCATTATTCACAGCAAGCCCACAGACTTTTGTTATCATAGCGGTTTCAAAAAGTGCGTAGGAATAACCCATCTTAAGACAAATCTAATAGAAGACACTAATTATCGCAACTATTTCGGCCTAATGGATAGCGTATACCATGATTCCTCTTTCGTTGTAGACGGTTTAGGTAATCTAGAGCCGTTTGTAAATGAGTCAGAGTATAAAAAATCAGACAAAAAGAATGATGGAAGCTTTAGGTTTCTTATTGACGGAGAACCTAATGTTTATGAGGATATATTTAAGCTAGTTTGTGCATATATTGAGGAATTTAGGGCAGAAGAAAGTGTTGAATTATCCATAAGAATGCCTCAACATGTGAATGTAAATCAGTTTAAAGAAGTGTTAACTCCGATGATTAAAGGAATTAGGAAAGGAAATAATGGCGTATCGGCAAATATAAATTTTAATAACTTCTGGTTTGAGAAAACTAAGCTTCTTGAGCATTATAATGAGTTCGATTGCATAATAAATTGCTCTCTGTATAATAGATGGTCTAGGCCAGTTATTGACTTTGGATTCTTGGGAAAGCGGAGTATATCTTTATTAGACGGATTAAACATATCGGAGGCATTCGCCTATGGACTTTCTGATAACAATGACTCACCAAGGGGTATTCATCCATCATTTTCAATCAGGTCTATTAGGACACAATTAAGAGAGGCAATAACCAAAGATACTATTTTCGATACGTCTAAATTTACCAAGCAACAATTACTATCTAATTTCAGAAAAATACTTCTATGAGCCGAAAACGACCAATAAAAAAGGTTAAAAGTTCTCAAGAACTCTATAGGAACGCAGGACAACAAAATAATAAGATATTTATTACCCCCAAATTAGAACCAAAGACACCAGCACAAAAAGAATATATAGATATGATGAGTAAGAAAGAAATCTTATTCTGTGGTGGGCCAGCCGGTACTGGAAAGTCATACTGTTCTGTAGCTTATGGCCTACTATGTGTTTTAGGCGGATATTATGAAAAACTTATTCTAATAAGACCTGCTATTACATCTGAAGAAATTGGTTTATTGCCCGGCGACATCTCAGAAAAGGTTGGCCCATTTATGGAGCCAGTTATGAATATCGTTGATAAATTTTTGTCTCCAGAACAATTTGCAAAAATGCAAAAAGAAGGTAAGATTGAAGTAAGGTCTTTGGCTTATTTAAGAGGGCTAACTCTAGATAATTCGTTTATCATTATCGACGAAAGCGAGAATTGTAACAAAAAACAATTAATGCTTATCGTAACAAGAATAGGTAATAATAGCAAGCTTATCGTAGAGGGAGACGAAACACAAAGCGACTTAAAACGTGGAGACACGTTAGCCTTCGCTAGACATCTTGACATATTTGAGGACTATTGTGAACAAATTGGGACATTTAGATTTACAGAAGACGATATCGTTAGGAATAAGATAATCGGCGTATATCTAAAGGCGATTAAGGAAAAATATGAGACAAATTCGTTCGATACTGAAAAGCGTAAATAAGGAAAAGCCTAAGATACTAACAGTTTTTACGTCATTCTCCCAGCTTAAAATGCTAGAGGGGTTTGACGTATACTGTCTTATAGTAGAGCAGTTTTCTTCCCCAAAAGTTAATGATGGTATTCCGGGAATTATCTTTATAAATGACTGGAGACCTTTAGAATTTGACCTATGCGTTAGTTTTACTGGTGGGATTATAGGAAAGACACTATCAGATATAGCGTTAGAAAGACATATAGATTGCATAACATATGAGCTTAACTACCCCACCGATATCTCTACCTGTATGGACTATATTTCTAGCAACAAATCTTCTATTTTTCCTTCGGAATCATTCAAAAAGAAAGTTAGTCCTAATGGAAACAACAAGGTAATTACTCCATCAATTTGTCCATCATTCGCTTCTTTGGTGCCTCCGTCAGCTAGACAAATCAATGCTGTTACATATGGGGATTTCTTATTTGAGAGAGAATATGAAACTAATTTTTCTGATTGGAGAAGTATAGTTAATACATTACCTAGTCAGATATACGGATTCAATCCAAGACTAGGTACACATAATCCAACCCAAGCGGAGTTCGCTAATATACTAACAAATACAAAGGTATTTATTAACCTTAGGACTAGCGGATTTTTCCCGATGGAAGTTTTGCAAGCTATGGCGTGTGGTTGCGTAATTATTAGCTATCCGTTTCCGGGAATCGATAGCTTCGTTAATGCCGTACAATTAAAAAAGAATAAAGAAGAATGCAGAGAAATGCTCAGTTATGTACTGGCCAACGAACATTATTTAAATATAATATCAGCGGCAAATCTATCTTTTGCCAAAAACTTTAAGAGCAATTTATTCGGACAGTATATTAAGGAAACTTGGGAGAATATAAATGAATTTGGTTTTCAGCACTACAGGATTTCAGGGCTTTAACTCTACAAATTATGTGATTAACGAAGCTAACGTAGGCGATTGGAAAATTCCGGATGGTGAAATCGACAGTATCTTTATTGATATGTGCTTTCATTTGGTTCAGGTTCCAAAGATTATAGAAATTCTTAATGATATCTATATGAAAATGAAGCCGGAAGGAATTCTTAAGATAAGCTGCTCTGATATTTATCAAATAGCCCATAAAATGCACAGAAGAGACATTGACGAAGGCTACATGAATACTATAATGTACTCTGCGGGGCAAAAGAATTGTCTGTCATCATTATTTTTTGTTCAAACCTGTCTAGAAATAGGGTTCAAAAAGAAATTCGTCGGGTTTAATGATGTTGTGGTTCAGTTGGAGTTTGTAAAATGAAGTTTAGAAAAAAGCCAGTAGTTATAGAAGCTTTTCAAATGACAGAGGAAAGAAGAAAGTCTAATGCCGATTGGCCAGAATGGCTACATAAAGCGTGGCAAATGGATATCGAAGAAGAGGGGGCGGTTGGTATCAATCCTAATGACTCTAATTGCTATTTTCTTGTTATAAATACTCTTGAAGGCTTAATGAGTATCAATTGGGGTGATTGGATTATAAAGGGAGTAAAAGGCGAACTTTATCCATGTAAGCCAGATGTTTTTGATATGACATACGAATATGTTGGAGACTAATAATGAATTGCAACAAATGTCTGTATCTAAAAGATAATAAATGTACTATTGGAAAACATCAGTTTCTTGGCCCACTGTATGACAGCAAAACTGGAGAAATAGTCTCTTTATCTTACAACTGTCTTTTTAAGAATACCGAACATGGAGTAACGTTTAAAACCGCACACCAGTTAGCTATGACAAGATTAGCGGTCGCCTCATACTTTATCATACGCTCAGATGCCGACATAAATAAGCTATTTTCTTTATGTGATGACGAATGGCAATACAAAGAAGATAGTTTAATTGGTCAATTTAATGTATTAAATAACAAAGTGCTAATAGGAAAAGAGCTAAAATTAATTTGCGACAGAATACAGTCTTACAATGAAAAAAGATTGTGGAACTATATAACCATTATAGACAAGGAAGATTTGGCCGAGAATATACATACTGGCGTACCTAATTACATTATCGATAATTGTAGGCTTCCATACTTTATTATATTAGAAGATACGGAAGATTTTCCTTTGGTGCATACGTTTAAATATCATTCTTTCTCTAGACCTCCAGTTGAATATTTCGGTAAGATAAAATCAATATCTGCCGTAAGGAAATCGATAGAAGAAAAGGAATTAGCTTATGAAGCTCTCGCTTAAAAATAAAGTTCTTTTTAATATATTATGTAGGGCAGATGAAAGATGTATACAAAAATCTATAGATAGCTGTCTTAATCAGTCTGATATTATTCCTTATATAAATGTATCTATATTATCAAATGCAGATAATTCGTTTTCTAAAGCAAAAGAAAAATGCGTTAATCCAATTATATATGAGCCAAACATTATATACTCAGAAAATACGCTAATATCAAGAGGAGTGAATGAGCAAAATAGCATAATACAAAGCATACAGTTTGGAGCTAAAAACTCTTGTAAATACTATTGTTTTATGCATTCTCCGTGTGTATTGAATCCGGAGCTACTTAAGAAATCTATCAAATTAATTAAAGACGACGTTGTAGGATGCTATTCAAATATAATAGATAGCGATATTAGAATATACACAAGTTTTTGGTCTGAGAATTCTGTTGGTATAGGCCCGGTAGTTATCCTAAAAGATTCTGTAGCCCAAAGATTCAATGCTCAAAATATGGGCGATTTTATTAAAAGTATGGTTAATTTTGGCGTACTATATCATATTCCCGAATTCTTAGTAGAAGCACAATGGATAAATTCTATATCAAAACAGTAATTGGATACGAGCAAACCGGAATAGCTATTAAAGCTTATTTAAGTAACAAAAATATAATTGCTGACATAGCTAAAAATGATGTCGAGTTCAACAAAAAGAAGCATACTTACACTAAAATAATAGAGCTTTGTAGCGTAGACTGTGTAAATACGTTTGCTTTTTCTAATCTTGGTATTAAACGCAGATTGCCGACATTTTATTTTGGTGATTTTAGTTTCAAAAAACTACAAATATTAAACGAATATACTCATGTATATTCAGAAAAACAGTGGCCAATTCACAACTTTATTGCTATTACAGAATACAAATCTTTACAATACCTAGCTAATAATTATAATTACTTTCAGTGGTTTGATGATGACCAAAAATGGGTATACCAAACCTTACTGTATTGTGGATGCAAGCCTCTGGTCGAGCGAAATATACCAATACTTACTGTCACTGATTATGCTAAGGAGCTTGGACTATGAAGAAAATAGCTATAGTTATCGATAATGTCGCTCCTAATCTCTTTAACAAATTTCTTTTTGAGGCACTACCTAAGTTCTACAAAGAGAATAATAATGACTCAATTAACCTTTTTGTTAGAGACCTGAATTGGCCATATAAGAATGTCGATTATGGAGTCTTCAAACTTCAAGATTATCAAAATTTTGAAGGGAATACAATTGTCATTAATTTTCAACTTTTAAATTATTGCCTAGATACCCCAAATAATAACAAAATTTTTCTATACTGTCATGATTTTCCTTGGATTTCTGCTAATTTTTGTACTGAAAAATGCATGAATTACTTGACTACGACTAAAGAGGTTGTATACTGTAGAGAAGACTATATTTTGGACTTTGTTCGCACGATAAATACCAACGTTAAGAAGTGCGGAATATCCGAAGCCATAAGTGAGGTACTTAATGTTTGAATATGATTTTATGATGAGGCATTATACAGAAGATGCCTCTATTAGGGCACTAGCAAGAGAAAAAGGTGTCCATCCTAACACTTTGCGTCGTGCCATGATTAAGGCCGGAATTAAGCCTAGGGAACGTTCCGATATCCTTAATGCCAACTACGAAAACGGTACAATTAAGCCACGTAAAGGCTTTACCATGTCCGAAGAACACAAGATAATTATTTCTAACGCTAATCACGGTAGAAAAAGAACTTCCCAAAAGAAGAACAATGTTATCGTTAAGAATAATGACGCTATGCGTAGTCGTGGTGCTGCAAAAAGTCGTGAAAGTTCCAAAAAAGGTAGTAAATTCGAGAGAATGCTTATTGACAAGCTAACTGCAAACGGTTATAATGTAAAGCATCAGTACGAGTTTAAGGAATACAAAGTTGACCTATACTTTCCTGACGTTAAGTTGGCTGTTGAGATTGATGGCATAACTCACCGAGAACCAATCTACGGAATTGATAAATTAAATAAAACTATAGAAAGAGACAAAGAGAAAGATAACCAGCTAAAACAGATGGGAATTAATATTTTAAGAATTGCCGATAATCAAAAAAAACCAAGTCTCTTTAATACCATCGGCGTAAGTTCATTAATCAACGAAGTCATTGAGCAAATAAAGTTGGGCAAAAAAGTTTATAAAGTTGTGGAGATTAGATAATGAGTGAAGAATTTGTTAAGCCTACTATGGAAGAGTTGAAAGCTAAGTTTGAGGCAAAAGAGTGGGCACTTCCCACATGGACAGATTTTCTTTTGGGACAGTTGGAGCCAAACGAAGTAGCCATTAAGGATGAGAAAAGATTTCCAAGAGTAAGAGGTCTTCGTAGGTTAGGTTCGTATTTGGCCGAAAATGTAGTTATTAATTGTAGCGTTATCTCTTGCAATGAGGAATATGCAGCATGTAGGGCAGAGGCTATGCAGCCGATACGTGACAATGAATACGATAGACCAATCGCAAGCTCTATGGCCGAAGCTACGCCAGCCAACGTTAATAATCCAAGTATTGCAAAACACTTACTGGCTACAGCAGAAAGTCGTGCAGAAGGTCGCTGCTGGACTAAGGTACTAAAATTAAATACATTGACTGCCGAAGAAATGTCTCTTGACAAAGAATCGGAAAGTGATAAAGTTGAAACTGTTGATATTGACGAAGGAGGCGACGAATGGAATTCTGATATACAAAAGAAAATGATTAATGCCAAAGCCAAAAAACTAAATATGAATATTGAAGCTTATGCAAAGTTCATATGTGAGTCTAATGAGCTTGAGGTAGATAAAAATATTAGTGCTAAGGGGTTGTCGGACACTTTGGCAAAGAAAGTTATTCAAGGTTTAGATGCAGCACTTAAGAAAGAAAAGTTTGCAGCAGGTACTTTCGCTGGATATGATTCTAGCTACCTGTAAAATTGAGTTTTTCATAAAGAAAGGTTTGTATTATGGTACGTTTGACTAAGAATGTTGGCTCTGGTTTGTCCGTCTCTGTTGAAGGCGAAACATTTATTGAGGCTTTTGAACAAATGGCCGCAATGGAAGATTGTTTTGAGCCAAACCCAAAGAATCCGAACGGCGAAGTTCGCTTGAGAGTACGCAACAGTAAGTTTATGCAAAATGGCAAAGAAAAGGATGCTACTTACCATGAGTTGGTAGATGTTGAGACTGGTGCCGTGCTAGCCCTTGGTAGCCATGATGGTGACAAGAAGGGTTCTCTATTCCCTAAGCGTAGAGGCAAGAGAAATGAAGACGGTAGCCCAGGCCCTTGGTTGGATAATCGTGGTTGGGTAATTTTCAAAAAGGAAGATAAGGAAGAAACGCCAAAACCCGCCACAAAAGCAACGAGTAAGGGAAAGCCAAAGGCTGATGATGAAATTCCGTTCGGTAACTAATTGATACCGACATAAAATTAGGGGCCAAATGGCCCCTTTTTTCGTTTAGTTAATTATTATTTAACTGGAACATTTGGAGCGGGCGGAATAACTGGTGCTGGAACTGGAGCGGGTGGAGTTGGAGTCAACCATCCATTAAGTACATTTTGAATATACTTTAAACCAAGAGCCAAGCCAGCAGCGATTAGAGCAGTATTTGCCCCAAAATCAAGCTTAGTAAGGTTTTCAAGGGTATATGTAATAGCTGCCGAAGCTAGAAATATAGCACCGTTAACCAAAAAATCTCTCCAACCACCAACGGCAGTTGTCATAGTCATTACTTTTCCGAAAGTCTTCATACCAATTCTCCTTTATGTACTGTATTCGCCAGAATAGTATAGGGCAAACAATTTAGAACCAATGCTGTTTGGAGAAGCTCCAATAGCAATATAGAAATCATGTCTAGCATCCCCGGTTCCGCCATTAATTGGGTCATTCCATGATGCTATACCACCAGAGCCGGGACTTGGGGTAAGGCTTAAAACTGCTCCAGAACCAGAGCATAATTGCCAAGTTGTGTCTCCCTTACCATTTGAGCCTGAAAAAGCTTCAGTATCAAGTCTGATAACTTCGGCTAAATAACAGCTTACTCCGGTAGGATTATTATAAATTGAGTTTCTGTCATAGATGTAGACCTTATTATTTGTCAAAACTATGGCCGAAGACTCTGTAACTCTAATATTAATTGGAGCGTGTTTATTTTGTAACCTTGTAAGGGATACAGAAGAACCTCCAAATGCCGCATGAAATACTTTGGTTAGGTCGCTAGAATCTGGTTTGGTATTAGAAACACCTTGACCAGATGCAGTCCCGACCGAATTTGTCAAAAATGTAGTGTCTTGGAAAGCTCCAACAGCTACAGATGAGCCAAAACTTGAGCCATAAAACCCTAGCCCACTACCACTTACGGTAATTGGCGTGTATACGGAATAATCTGAAATATAGAATGTAGTTGTTGGCATCTTTTATTAGTTCTCCATTATAAATATACGCCGTTTTAACAGTCGGCGGACTGAATTATAAATCTGTTCGATTGGGCATTGTAAGTAGCTGTGACCATAGAGCCTGACGCTATAAGCGAATTATGTATATTATAGACCGGCAAAGTAGCGGTCAGAAGGGTATCGTCTCTTCCTACAATTCTAACTCCTCCAGAGACCCAAGAAGAAGACGATTTGGCCGCTATATCTCCCACAACCTTCCCGCAAATAGTATCATGGAACGTCCAACATCCTCTTATTTGGTCAAATAATGGGTCTAATGGGCCAGCTTTCCATAGTTGGGACTTTTTGCGGTCGTTTGATGATATGCCTGTGCCCCCAACGGTAGTTGCATTACAAGTAAAATCAAACCCATATCCAACCATATTTATAGGCATCTTAAGGCCGATTCCTCTAACATCTGACGATGTGCCCTGATTAGTGTATTGTAACGCATTACCTTCGACATCATACATTACTGTACGAGCGTCTTCAGACATAGAATCTCCCTTTGAATACATAAAGATATCATTTTCGTCTTTAAATTGATTCAAAGAGTTTGCGGTATAAATATTGTCAGAAGTAAGTAAATTTGTTACTGGCTCAACATATGCTGGCATATCTGTTCTGGTAGTTTTTGTGCTAAATGGCCTAAACATACCATTCATAGACATCATTGAAAACTGCTTATAAGATGTAGAACTTCTTGTATCAATATTAGCTAAAGCTTCTGTAGGCGTCAATGAAGCCATTTCGTGGAACGCTGTGCCGTTATCGAAATTCCAATTTCTACAAGCTATTAATGAATGTGGAGAACGTGGGGCTAAGGCCGGGTGAATGTTATAATTTTGTAGCGAACCATTTACTGTTGGCCCCAAATTATTAAAAATTCTTTCATAGATATCTTTAGCTTCTCTTCTTAATTTAGATAATGTGGTTCCAATCCTTCTGAATCTAGCCTCTTCTCTTTTAGCCAAACTTCCTATAATATTTGGGTCGAATGCTCTTAATCTATAGGTTGTGACGAACCCACCATCAGATACGCTAACATCAATAGATGTAATATTAGAGCCTTGGTATCTTAGTTCATCGCCCAAAGAATGATTAGGTAATCCCGGAAATACCATAGAGCCAAATTCTACCGCATGTTGGTTACTTGATATTTGGAATAGTTTCGCTGTAGCGGCCAAATTCATGCCATAGTATCCGCCGAAACTCCAAGGGTTAAGGTCGTTATCTTGTTCAACATCTGTATTAGCTGAGATTCCTGTAAGGTTCCAATGGCCACGACCAGAAATAGACCCGCCATAAGTCTCAATTCTACTTCTTAGCGGCACTGATATATAGGTTGGCAGTTTTGGCTTTGGACAGGCTCCAACACCAACAGGAAATACTCCCAAATTATTCTTAAGCATAGACTTAATTAAGCTTTCATTTGCCCCATTAAGAACTATATTAATCCAATCAATAATTGGAGCAAAATATACAGTCTGCTTTTGTTCAGTTAATTGGTTAGCTAGATGAACTATAACGCATGGAAAAGGAACTCTTTTAATCTCTGTTTCTATTCCGCACTTTACATAAATACCATTTATTTGAACAACGGTATTTGTATTCATAACCTGCTCTGAAGTAACGTTAGAGTTACCAAAAGTGGCAAATGGCCCAAGTCTACCGGCAGATGACTCAAAAAGTAATCTATTGTAGTCATTCATACCAAGTAAATCGTCACCTAATCCAACATACCCACCTTCGCTATCGACTGTATAGCTATAAAATATCTCTGTGGTTTCTGGGTCATATCCGGTCAAAACAAAAGGTAAATATACTAAGTATGATTTTCCCATAAAATTTTGACCAGCTTGAGAAATCATCTGATGAACACGTTTCATTTTTTCATATTGAGTGTTATTTGCCCCAATAATCGAGTTATAGAACCGTGTAGCTTCAACATTAAGATTATTAAGAAGTTGTCCTGGGCCAGCTTGAGTGAATGTTCCGTTTTTTAATTTATCTATTAATGTTTGGTCATAGAATGCCGGTATCCCTAATCTCAAAGCTAATGTTGGGTTTTTTATTGCCACATAATTAAGCCACGCTTGTTCGCCAAACATAGCTACTCTAATTTCGCCAACGGTTGTATCATAAGATGATGAGCCAAGTACGTCGGCAGCAATACTAGCATTAAGAGTTACTGGAGTAGAGTCGGAAAGGTCTACGCTATACAAGAAGTTGCCGTTAATATCTGTACCCCAATATGGATACATTCCAGCTTGTGGACTATGATATAAATAACTTACATTTGACCCAAAAAGAAGTTTTGATGTTGCTCTATCGTTAACCCCTTCCCAGCCAGAATTAATATTCTTAGCTGTACGAATAGAGTTGGCATATTCAGTTATAGACTTTCTATTGTAAAGAAGTTGGGCCTTCCTACTAATTGTTTTAATACGAATTACGTTATCTTCTGTTGTTTCGCAATACCAATCTCTTCCCGCATCATTACAAACTTGGTCAATACATTGCAATAAGCTTATACTTGGTTGGCCCGATATCTTATAATATAAGGGAGGTACTGGTATCTGAGACAAATCTACAGTAAAATTAGTATTTTTCCATCTCAAATTTCCGCCGTAAAGTGGGGCAGAGCCATTGTTAACTATTGAGTTGACAGCCTTCAATATAAGCTGCCAAGGCATACCAGCGTCATTAGATAGAGAGTTACCAAACCCTAGCTGCACTTCCCAAAAACCAAAAGCGTTTATAACATTAGGGACAACATTTGTCTGTCCATAATAATGGCTAGTTATTATCTTTGTAGCATTTAATATCTCTCGGCAATCACTTAAAGTTACACTATATGTAGGATTTGATGATTCGGAACGCTCTTTAGACCAATTACTTATAAAGCCACGAAATCTAAAAGAGCCAGCCGTAAATGTATAGACATCCCAAATGCCATCTTGTCCATTAGCCTCATACGTAAACTGGTCTCCGTCCCTAAGGTCTGGAACAAGATTTACAGTAAGAGTTGCTGGAGAATTTCCCCAAGCTGCATTAGATGTAAAACTTTTAACTGAACAGCCAAGAAACTTAATTACTGACGGCATATCCCTTAATTCCTTTCGTAAACCCAACTATATTGTCTAGAGTAGCGTTGAGTTAATGGTGACCAATTTTCCTCATCTTGTCCTACAAATAAATATCCTGGAGCATAATTAGTTGGTGTCAGTCCACTAAGTAATGCATTAACCTGTTCCCTAGGTTTTAAGCTCATTAGGTAAGTAATATTATTCCCACTTCCGCCATAGGTTGGGGCTGGTAGAACACACTCATAAGATACACTTCTTTTTGTTTCAGGTGTGGTTCCAATATCCTGAAGAACTGGCCCTAATGCCCTATTTAGTACCATATGAACGCCAATAGTGTCAACTAGTCCACTGGCGTTAGAGTCTATAACTGATAAAACTTCACTAATAGCACCACTAACTAAAGCTAATGGTCTATTGTTAAATTCAAAGTTATATGCTATTATACCCTTGTTAAACTGGTGGGTAACCGTTTGAGAGTTTGGATACGGATTAAGCGGAACACCAATATATTGTTGTGCCCTCAAGAAAGCCCCACCGCTAATACTACCATTCCAAGCACCACTAGCATTTTGATACTTAATAAGCCCACTAGAAGCCAACCAAGCGTCAGTACCAACATTAAAATTACTTAATCCATTAATAGTTCCTTGTACTGTAACTGTTTTAAATGGTTCTGTGACAGACTGTTTAAGCTCAGCAGAGTATTCCTCATAGAAATTGCCGCTAGATAAAACCCAAGTTTCGTTTACCGAATATTGCCCATTATAGATATCACAATTTTGTGTTCGGTAATGATTATAGTTTGTAAAAATACCACTCATTAAACCAAAGGAGCCGGACTGTAAAAATACTGGACTAAAGCCGGTTCTAGAATTTACCCAAGAACGAGCATTTTGCCAAGATTCGGCAACTACATTACCAACGGTATCCAAACTTCTGTAACCCTTAGCAGATATACTATGGTTGCATTTGAACACCCCATAGTATTCGGTATCCATTTCTATATTAAATGATTCGCTAGCCTCTTCTAGACTATATTGACTAACAAAGTCAAATCCGCTGCCAATGCCGTCTACTGCAAAGTTTCCGCTATCGACACTAAAAACGTCTTCGGTAGGAGACTCGTCAGGAGAAACCCCAATCAAATAATCGGCTTCTAATGTAATCTTATACTTACATATCTTAAACCATAAATCTTCGGGAAATTCAATACTTAAAACTTTAGGGAAGCATCTAAGAGGTTGCTTTCCGTTCCAAGGAATAATTTCAAGCTCTTTATAATCTTCGCTAAATAATGCCCTAATAGCATTCTGTTTTAAAACAACAAGAGATTGTCCGTCCGAAGGAATAGTCCAACTTGCCGTATCAGATGGATAAGTATTTACACCATCCCCGCTAGATTGGAATACTATACTGTCAGAGTTTCCACTAGCTGCAATTGGACTGCCCATATTAGCTATGATATACCCATCAATAGTAAGGGCATAAACCGGCTTAACCTTTTTACCATCTCCAAGCCTTTTGTATGACTTGTTAATATTAACGATAGGTGCCGGAACTAGTCTTTTGTTACCGTAAGTTACAGGAATTTGAAATCTCCTTAATCTTCTTTAAATAATTGTTCTTTTTCTGTGGTAACTTTAATAGTTGACTTAATAGAGTCGGTCACCACAACAAGCATAGCGTCTAAAAAACCATCCTTACTAATATCCGGAATATGTGTAAGAACATAAGCCTTACAATCATCCATAACTTTCTTTTCATCAAACTTAATCTTAATAATCATTCTATTCTCCCTTTGTTTAATTAGCCCGTCGGCGTCTGAGACTACCATCCCATACTATACAATGCCAATCCAGAGCTAGCAAAACTCTTTACATATGGAACACTTAAATTAATTGAACCACTTAATGCTGTTTTTGTTGCTTGTAATGTTAAATTAACACTTCCTGATAAGCTTGTTGTCCCGCCGCTTATAAACATATCCATTTGTCCTAATTGATTTTCTGCCCTATGTAAATATAATGGAATTCCAGAATAAATTGGGGTATATCCATCATTATCTCCTGGTGCCTCTATATATAAATTTACGCCGCTTCCAACGCCACTATAGTAATTACCTATAAATAGGTTTACGGATAGCGGAGTGACGTAATTTGTAGATAGCATATATAAAGGAAAGCCGCTATTAATACCAACAGTTGTGTCACCTTGTTGTAGATATAGTGGCATAAATACGCTAGTTAAAGCTTCGCCATTTATATTCATATCAAAGCCGCCAAATAATGCACCAAAAGAAGAACCACAACCTTCGGCGGATAAATAGTTTCCGGACTCATCTAATAAAATGAAGCCGGACTCGTCTAATAAATAGCAAGTATCAAAGGCATTAAGGCTTATATTGATTCCTGAAGCTGAAGTCCCGGCATTTCCACCCATATATAAAGAAAAGCCGCTACCGACCGTACCAGAACTTGACCCAAATAGTTTGACCAAATTCTCAGGATTAAAAATTGGAGTATCTGGTCTTTGTGAATATAATTTAATTTCTGAAAGGCCATTAGTCTTTTTGAAGATAATTGGGCCATTAAGCTTTATTAAGTCTGCCCCATTAGTATATATATTAACATCTTTATCATAAAATGAGATAGTGTAATCTTTGGCGGCAAAATCTTCCTTTTTTAACTCTACTGCCCACCTTGAGAAGTTATTAGAGGCAAACTTATTGTCTGGTTTATAAAAATATGGGCCAGAGCGAAGATAGGGAACCGATTTTCCGTTAACTCCCACTAGTCCTATTGACACATCGCCTTGACTATAGAACTCCCCGCTTGCGGATAATGACTCAAAAGAAATATAGAATCCAGAATTCAAGACAATAGGGCTAAAAGTGTATTTTGCCCCACTTTTCTGAACTTCCGCCCCATATCCGCTTGAGCCATAATTCCTATATGCCCCGCCCGCCTCATTAAACGGCCAATAGAACAACATTATGCGTTCTCCGGGGTGTAGTTAACCTTGATGTTAAAGTCTCCCAATTGGTTTCCTAGGGACTCCATAGCCTTTCCAATAGCCCCATTAGCCATCTTACGCATACTTGGTTCTAGATTGGCCAAAATTTCGGCCCCATTAAATATAATTTCTACCCGTTGGTTAACGTTCATATCTATAGCATTTGGTATGTTAGATAGAGCTTCTATTTGCTTACCAAAATTAGCTACAAAGTTACTAAATATACCACCGGCCTTATCGAACATTGGGCCAAAGTTTTGAGAATCTGGTATACCCCTATCTTTTCTGTAAGCTTCTGGAATTCTTGGGCCGACAAAGTTATCAAATGGCCCCATTGGGTCATTACGTCTTTGTTCGGCAATCCTTCTGGCGTCAGCTATTGGAATAGTTCCACCGGCGATTCCACCGGCTACACCTTCCATTGCTATTCTTCTTCTTTCTTCACGTATTCTTTGGTCTCTTGCAGCAGCCTCTAGATTTGGAGGCGGAACTATATCTCCACCCATCTTATTTTTTGGAGCATCTGGAGCTTTTGGTTGCATAGCTTCACGACCAGCATCTATTTCTGCTCGGATACGTTGAGCATCTTTAATAATTTGCTGTGGATTTTTACCTTCATTTATAATTCTTCTAGCATCATCGCCCATTTCTAATAGTGGCCTATTTTCCTTAGCAACTTTACTTATAGCCTGTTTTCTTTTTGCTTCTGCACTTGTAGTCTCCCAAGCAACAACTGTTTTTTTAATTTCATTAGGGTCGGCGTTATAAAGTATTCCAGAATCTCTCTTCTTTTGGATTTCTGCACTTTCTTTCGGACTTATTCTGCCAACAACCTTACCTTCTTTGTCAAACTGGAATCCTGCCGCATTTCCTATTTGTCGGGTAAGTTCCTCATCTTGCTTTTGTTTTGCCTCTTGAAGCTTTTTTAGTATAGACTGTTGAGCATCACGACCTAAGCCTTTTCCAGCCGCACCAGCTATTTGTTCCGGCGTCATTTTTCCAAGATTGTCACTAACCGTACTTGCTGCCCTTTCGGCATTCTTAGTTATATCTTCCTTAATGCTCTTTTCTTCTCTTTGGGCTTCAATAGCTTTTTGTATTTGCGCTCCATTTTTTCTAGCCTTTTCAAAATCAAATCCACCAGGAAGTTTACCAACTAATTCCTGCGCCCCCTTTTCGTCTTTTTCTAATTCATTTAACTTAGTTTGCTTAGTAGCAATTTCGCTCTTTATGGCGTTAGTTTGTAAAGCGGCTACGTATCCATTAATTGTTTGGAAAAACTTATTATTGTTTTCTGTTAATCCTGCATAAAATTTTTCTCTGTCAATTTGGATAAACTCTGCCATTGCATCAACGGCTGTGTCGTTGCTAGTTGTTATTTCTTGTATTTTTGTAAGCGCAGATAGTATTGCGGCTCGTTCTTTTTCTGTATTTAGAGCTTCGCCGCCTATACCAGATTCTCTAACTATTCTCTCTCTAGCTTCTCCAGCAGTCTCATCTACTAATTGACCTTTATCATTTTTTATCTTCCCAACAACTTGATTTTTAGGCAATCTAGCTAACCAGTCTAACCCGCTTTTTATTCTCTCTGCGCTAAAATTAATACCGGCAGCTACACCATTGACGTTGTTCCCAAATACGCCAACCCCTTGATTAATTGAAGCTTTTCTAATTTTGTCCGCACCAAAAGTTAATAATAACTTTGCGTCCATTGAACTTTGATTCATTTTAATTAAATCTTCAAAGCTCGCTGTTAGAAGAGAAGTTTTAAATTCTAGTTTGCTATTTGATGACTCTTCTTCTCTAGTTATATCGGCATGTAGTCTACTTAACTCTTCAGTTCTTTTAGTTAAATTACTAAGTGCAGCATTTAGATTATCTAGCCTTCTTGTGGATTCTCCTAACTCATCTCTAAATTTTGTACTATTTCCACCAGCGTTAGCTTCTGCTGTAGCCTTTATCTTTAAAGCGTCGTTATTATTTTTTTCATCTCTTATTAAAGATGCTATTCCTCTAGCACTTAGACCGACCCCATTATTACCAGTCAATCTTTCTTGTTCTGCGGCAAATGGTTGGGCAGCATTAGCTAGTCTTGAGAATCTATTTGGATTAAGACCAGACTTACGAGCTTCTATTTCGCTTCCAATATCAGCCAAACTAGTTCTTATTCCAACACGTTGGCTATTTAATTCATTAATTTTGTGATTAAATTGGCGAATTTGCTCTAAGCCTTGTTGGTAGACCTTATCTCTTTCTTCAAAATATTTACCAATACTTTCCAAAGCCTTACGTGCTGGTTCAAAAGATTTAACCATATTGTCGGCAAATTGCTCAGGAGCTTTTTTAAACTCCTCAAATAATTCTTCACTCTTCATGGATTGAAGCTTATCGGCCATTACCGAAAGAATCTTCTTATCAAATACTTTTCCGGAGTCTTTTCCTATTTGTTCAAAAGCCTTAGCAAAAGAGTCAGAAATTGAATTGTTTGCGCCACCTTCCTCACCGGGCTTAATAACTCTAGATAGCACATCTGGTAAAAACTTAGAGATTTCATCAACACCACCAACCTTAGAGGTAATGTCACTAAACATTCCTCCGCCGAATTTACCTAAAGAGCCAAGTGTGCCTTGATTTATATGTCCATAATCTCCAACTCCTAATGAGGCACCGGCATATCCACCACTTACAATAGTACGTAATTGCTTATCCATATCAGATGCCGATTCGCCAGCAGCTTTAACAGCTTCGGCAAATGCAGTAGCGGATGCAACCGATTTATTGATTTCGGTAATAAATCTAACATCAGCATCAGCCCTCATTTTTTCGGCTCTAGCGATATCATATGTCTTCTTAAATTCTTTTTCGGCGTCTTTTTGTGTAAATCTTTCTCCCGGACGTTGGCGTAATTGAACTATATTGTCCAATATCTCTCCAGTATCACCAGAAGTAATATCCATACCTCTTCCAGACTTTACTTGTCTCTTAATCTCATCATTAACTATTTTCATTTGTGAGGCTAAGGTTAATCCGGCATTTTTTTGAAACTCTTCATTTTGGACATCAAGAAAATTTGATTTGCCACCAGCTTTATCCATAGCAATAGCTGTGCTTGCTTCTTTCACCCTCCTTATGGATTTAGCAACGCTACCTATTGAGCCTCTGCCTTCGTTCATGTCTTCTAGTGCTGTGCTTAGTTCGGTCAAAGATTTATCAAGACTTGTTTTAAGTTTCTTTTCCTTAACCTCTTTAACGGCATCAGTACTTCCTTTTATCCATCCAACTATTCCACCGACAAGCGAACCTGCTAACGCTCCAAAAGGGCCAGCAATAGAACCAAGTTGGGCACCAAGACCCGCTCCCATAGCTGCGGTTGTGTATTTAGCCCTATCGTCATCGCCAGCATTATAGGCACCGTGACCGGCCAAACCAAGAGGTATACCAATGGCAGCAGCAGAAGATAGTCCTCCAAATATTCTTCTTGCGGACATTATTTTGGAGATTTGGTCTGCTGGGTGCATACCTGCCGAAGCACCACCACCGGCTCCTGCTCCACCCGCTCCAGTTCCACCAGCCCCAGTTCCACCAGTTCCGCCGCCGCCTAATCCACCTCTTCCGTATCCAAAAGCTCCCATACCAACATTAGGAGGTAGTGCCTGTCCGCCACGACCACCGCCAGTAAATGGAACAAATCCTTGGTTTATAGACTGCCAAGGGACAACTCTACTGCCAGCATAATTGGTATTACCTGGAATATTAGGATTATTAGACGAATAAGAGCCACCTAATCCACCCCATCTATTAGCATCATTAACTGCGCCCATACCATATTGGGACATAGCGGAAGTATACGGACTACTAGGGACTGGATAAACATTAGGTTTAACACTGGTAGCATCTATTGTTTGTACTGGAATATTCCTCATGCCCATATTTATCATACTATGGTGAGCTAATGCAGCATTACTATTAACAAAGGCTGACGACTGTGGCATAGTAGCGGCAAGTTGTGGGCCTCTGGTTTTAGCAAAATGTTCAGCAACCATTCTATTATATATATCCCCGCCTCTATCTACAGGAAATGGTTTACCAGTATTGATATCTAATCCAGCTTTGCTCTTTACATATTCAGCAGCCCTAGCCCTTTCTGCATCTGTTGCTCTAACTACGTTTTTATCCCCCATAGCGAATAAATTAGCTGACATTTCGCTTGGTGACATTGCGTATCTATATCCGCTTTTTTGTAGCTCAAAGCTTTGTCCTGTTTTCCTTGCAAACGCCTCTGCTCTTGCTTGAACCGCTGGGTCTTTTAAATACTGTGTGTGGGCAGGTTGAGTAGTGCTTGCTGGTAACTTCTCAGACAATAGCCCCAAATCTCTAGTTCTCTTATGTCCAACTTCGTGCCCTATCAAGGCAACTAGACGGTCATATCCGATTTTTGCTATTTGGGAAGTATTTAACGTCATTATTCCGGACTTGCTCATTAGTCCAGCGGCTTGTTTTCCTGAGTGAGTTTTGCTTGTTAATTCATCTACAAGCTTAATTTTCTTTATTATTTCTTCTGGATTAACTTTTGTTTTTATTGCAACATCAACTAACGCCTTTTCTACAATAGCGTTCCACATACTACCAGTAGCATCACCACCGCCACCTACAATTCCACCAAAAGACATGCCGGGAACATTTCCCTTAATAAGCCCCTGAATCAAAGAAGGAAATTTAGCCACACTCTTCTTGGGAATAACAGCTTCGCCCGGCATAAGTACGGCTGGATAACTATCTGTATTACCTTGTCCGGGAACTATACCACCACTAGCCATTCCTCTTATTGGAGTGGTATCGAAATTTCTTAATCCTGTCATTGCTCCGATTGGCTTAGCTATAGAAGTTATTATTCCAGCCCCAATATTTATAGTAGCTAATGTAAGAAGATATGGCATTAATGGAGCAATAGCGTTTACTGTACTTGTAGCGGCCCTAGCAATTGACCCAAGGATACTAGCAAATTCCTTAAACCCATCCGAATTAACAAAAGCTCTACCGACAGCAAGAAGCTCTTCCTTAATTTTGGTTAACTTAGTTAGGTAATCATCTTGTTTTTGCAAGCTATTAACATAAAGGCTATTTTGTCCGGCCAAATATACATTATAAGCTTCTTGGGCAGTGGCAGCTTCTTTGATAAATGGAACAACTCTGGAAACTTGACGTAACCCACCAACCTCTTCAATAATATTAGAGAACATGGTACTTCCACTACCCATATTGGCGGTAGCAGTATTAAGTCTTATCATAGCCTCAAATGGGCCAACGAAATCACCAACATTTTTTCCAGCTTCTTTAGCCTCTTCAGCAGTCATTCTCATATGAATGCCAAGTTCATCTAGGAACTTTACGGTATCAGGACGTTGCAAACGACCAAAGATAGTACGAAGACCAGTAGCGATAGAATCGGCAGACTCTCTAGTTGTAGCACGAACAGCGGTGAATATACCAGTAAGTTCGCCAAGGTTTGCTCCAGCTACTTTTGCCGCTCCACCAGTTTTTTGAACCATAGTGATAAGGTCGGAAGCTTCAGCAGCATATTCGCCAGCTACCGCATTTAGACCACCAAGTTGCCCCTTAACATTCCCAATATTTTTACCAAACTGTTGATAGATAGCAATAAGACCTTCTGTAGTCTTGGCCATACTGTCGAAGTTAGGAGCCAAATCAGCTTGAGCCAACGCTTCCAAAGCTACCGTAGTATCTTTAACTGATAAACCAGCTTGCCTTAATGTGACGGCACTTTTAATAAGCTCATTAGAAGACACACCCAAACTTGTAGAAAGTCTAGTAACCTCTGCGCCTAATGCACGAATAGAGCTTTCACTATCACCGCTAACCTGTCTAATTCTAATAAGTTCGCTATTAAACTTTAATGCTTGACCAACCGCATCCTTAAGTAACCCAATGCTTGCTAGGATACCGCCCGAAGCAATCAAGTAAGCAGAGAAACGCGCAAACACTTTAGTTACACGTTCGCCCATTTCCTGCATATCGCCACTTAAACCCCTAGCTTCCATGCGGACTCTACTTAAGGCTTGTTTAAATTGGTCTGCATTAGCAGTTTTCAATACATCAATATGCAAAGAGCCAGCACTAAACGATTGCCTTAGCTGAGCCTGTACTTGGTTCAGGCTGTTGCTGTCCATCTTGATGATTAAATCGGAATATATTGGGAAACCTTGTGCCATCTTTTATCTAACCTTTTAGCTCGTCGGCGTTTGAGACTCTATAAAAAAAGGCCACTCACTGAGTAGCCTAATTGTTATGTTTTATATCTTAAACCTCTTATACCTTTTTTGTGTCATCCTGACTCTCAGGCTTAGCTTCTTCTTTTACCTCTTTTGTATCTTTCGCTGCTTCAGCTTTCCGTTTTTGGTATTCTTCCAATTCCTTTTTGAACTCATCGTCGAAAATAGGATTGCCATTGTCATCTAAATAAGGTTTGGGTTCCTCATCCACAAATTTCTTATCTAGAGAGTAGCCATCGCCATCCACTAGTTCTCCGTCAATATTGACAAATTTTCCTTCTTTGTTGAGGAATCTTCCTTCTTCGTCAATAAACTTGAATCTCTTCAAGAATTTATTTTCTGGATTGTTGCTCGAACTTTTATTTAATTCGCCCAACATCTTGTTTTGATAACTTATATATGCTAGTGTTGCTGCTAGATTCTTATCCTTATTTTCTTCAGTGTACACTGTAGCATTTTTAAAGTCTTCAAAGGAACTGAAAAATCTGTTCCCACTATCTTTATACACCGTAATTGCATAGATAATATAGTTAAGACGCTCGTTTTCGGCATACCCCTCAACTGTCTTAGATTCCATATCTGCAAAGGTTGTACGTAGGCTAATAATCTTATTACGTAAGGTTTGGCATTTTAGGGCAATATTGAACATAGTGTTCTCATCTTTATCGCCCGGCCCGCCCAACTTAAGGTTTCTTTCCTTGGTTATAAGGTTTTCACACTTAATGAGTTCAGTTTGTAAATCCGACAACTCTTTTTGCTTTGTGTCATTCCATATATTACGAGCTATCGCCTCTTCCCTAGCCTGACTAGCCAAAGGAAGTTTGTCCTTATATAGGGCGGTATTATACGCAATACTCTTAATTTTTTCGGCTTCCCTAACGTCCTCAGACTTTGGGCTACGAAGATAAAGTTCTACTTCTTTATCGCCAACTTTAACACTAAACGTTTCCATTCTTATCTCCTGTATTACACTTATTTTGGTATGATTGATAATCTTGTGGACTAGGTTGTCTTACCTTAAATTTATATTGATACCCATTAAATCTAACAATAAACTTATCAAATTCCTTATCTACTATCCTAGATTGTTCATTACCACAGTCTAGCACTTCTTCTCTAAGTTTCAACCATAATTCCAAAAATATTTTCTCATGGTCTGTTAGCTTATCTCCTTTTGCTTCACTTTTTCCGTGGCCCCATAAATAACCAAAACTCTTCTCGAATCTTGATAATGCCCCTATCATTGTAGTTTTAATAGCTCTTTTGCAATTACTATTAAGTTCCAAGTCCCTTGAGCTTCTGTTCATTTGATTCATTTAATATTCCTCTTTCTATAGCGTTGAATCTTGCTTTAATCATCGCTTTTCCAGTTGCATCATTGGCCGAGAAAACTTCATCATGCATGTTGGTTCCCGGCTGTCTAACAACATACACCTCTTCTGAGTTTCTTACTGCGTCAGAAAGTATCTTACTCTCAACATAATTTACGCTTTCGCTCTTTCCAGACTTTCTTGACTGAAATATACACCAACCATCAAGTGCCGCATCGTCTTCTATTACCCAATCAAAAGGTTTCTCGCTATGTTCTGATACGTTCTTATAGAACCTATACCAATACATAAGAGTAATTTGTTCATCGGTCAAAGGAAAATTACTAAATACGTTTGGGGATGCATTAACAATATTGATAAAAGTAGTTGAACGGGCAATCTTCCTATAGGTTTCTTCCCTAATAAAGTTTTCCGACATCCACTGCATTATATCTTCTATCGTATTTTCACTCACCTTTTCCTTTAGGCCCATCCGGATAGACTTTCTTATCTTACATAATTCTGCCATGCCTTCGGCAGTGATACTATCCTTTTGGTGAAGCTTATAAAACAATGTTGAATTTTGCTCGTTCAATCTACTTAAATCTTTTTTCTCCTCTTCCGCTTTTCCTTTTTCTTTAACAAGTTCATAAATCGACAACTTCTTGTTTTCGATGTCTTTATTATTAGACTTTATGGTTTCCTCGTATTTGGGGTCTAGTCCATGTCTAAATAATAGGAACTTGAACTTGATGTCCTTTTGTGACATAATATCTGGATTCTGAAGATTTTCCTCAAGAATTTCCTGATAATACTCCTCTAACAAATATTTTTGTTTGTAGGAAAGAGGATTTAATATATAGCGATTACCGTAAAGGTTTATAATTAGTTTTCCTGAAAGTATCCTATATAGTTCCTTAGTCATGTCTCAAACGCCGCTGGGCTTATCCGTGTTTATTGTTATGTTCCCTACATTCGCTACATAGACCCTCTAAAGTAGCACTACATTGACAATATCTTGTATATATCGGCACAAGTGTTGTTTCTTTTATATCAATATTATTAATACCCATAACCACATGGTCTGGGCCAAAAGAAGTAAAATTGTTATCTGGTGCTATTGAAACTTGAGATGTTTCAAAAATTATCCTTTTGCTTCTCATATCCTTTATCCTTGTAAACCTGAAAAGGGGTAACTTTCGCTACCCCCATCATTTCATTAGTTATAGTAAATACCAGAACCAGTTCCGCCAGTAAGCGTGTACCCATTTTGGTTGGTTCCAAATTTTGGGTCGGCTGGGTGAAGGATATCTAATTGGTTTTTGGTGTTAAAAGTGTATGTCACAGTCATGTTGGAGCCGTCTGTCCCGCCTCCTCCGACAGAAAAATTAGTCATTCTGTTCTTAGTACCAGTAGAAACTCTAGTTCCATCTCTTAGAGCGAAACGGAAAGATTCGTTTTGAGTATTATCGCCAGTAGCATAAAGACCCAAATCCAAAGCTTCTACAAAGTCACCGCTTGTTGACAAAATTTCGATTTCTGTATTAACGTCAACTGTTGGGTTCAATGAACGGAAGTATGGGAACTTACAACCTAATTGGAAAATGTCTTGACGGGCAAGATTAGCAGATACCTTGATGGATTGAAGCTTTACGTTATAATCACAAGTTGTGGCTGTTCCAACGTTGACATTTCTACCAGATGCGTCGATACCAGGAATTTGTCTTGGAAGAGTTGTTCCCGAAGTATAAACTGGCAAACCGTTAGCGTCAGTACCTTGAGTAGTTGTATAATCAAATAGTACGTCTTCTCGTCTCATTGTGCCAGAAGCGGCCAAAGGACTGTCAGGAATACTAAAGCCTAAAGACCCAGTAAAGTAACCACTAAGAATATTAATGGTAGCAGCTTCAGCACTACGATAAGTAGCAGAATACCATTTACGGGTATTACCTACGAATGACATACTTTCTGTAGCTGGGCCGTTAACCGGAACAGTGATGCTAAGATTAGACGGATAATAACCACTCATCCAGCAACCAAATTGGGCTGCACCAGATGCGTATTGGTTAGTATCAGCAAATAGAGATAGACCAAGGTGGCAACGAGAATCAGAGCGGCCTAACAAACTAGCTGTAGTAGCATCGTAAGTAGCTTTATGCCACATCATTGGATAACCGTCGATATATTTATCCATACTAACGGTGAATTCAGACACCTCTTCAAACTGTTCGTAAGGTGCCGCTTGGCCAAGTTCGTATAGAGTTTGAATAGGAACACTACCGTTCATGCCGATAGTTTGAACACCGTGAACCACGTTACCAGAGCTAAACGCTGTAAAGTTAAGCCCCGGAGCGATTTGTGGTTGTTCTGATTGAAATGTAATACGCTTTGCCATTTGATATTTTCTCCGTTATTCTTACGTTATAAATATACGCCGTTTTTATATGGATAAAAGTACTAAATTACAATTACCATACACTAAAGCCCTAAATGTATTAGATACATAAGGGATATCTTTTCCATCCAAGTTTGTAAAAGTTATTGGCTTAACGTTCCAAGGATATAAAGCTTGTAGGTTAGGGAAGTTTTTTGCCCCAGAATTAAGAAATCCGTAAGGGGTCATTGGTTGGTCATTAGCCGCCACCATTAGGTTAAAATCCATACCCAAAAAGGAATGTTCATTTTGCCCAATTATAATATCGGTCAATAGACTTTTTTGGTCTGAATTCTCGGCAAATATATGGAATTCTACCCGTGGATTATACCAACTGCCGCCGCCCAATTGATATGGCTCTAAGTTACTTTCTGGAGTAATACTAACTATTACGGCAGGTAATTGTATTCTATGATTATTAAGGGCCGAGCGTATTCCCGAACCTATTGCCGCACCATCAAAAGCTGAATAGTCGTAAGTTTCGGTAACGAATTCTCTGAACCATAATGAATCTGTAGTGTCCCAATAGATACTTTTTGGCGAATATGAGCATCTAACGTCCGAATTGGTTGGTATTGCCGAATTGAATATAATTTGCCCATGTCTGTAATCAACATTAAAGCCAGAGCCAGAATAAACGCCATTGACGTACACTCCGCTCACATTAATTGAATTGACACCAGACCCAGATTCCCATACCCAATTTCCTCTATAAGCTTCCCAAACTCTTCCGGAAGCGTACTTTCTGTCGGGACAACATTTTAATTTACCGATTGGCTGGCCGTTATAGTCCGTAGAATTATAATAAATATTTTGGTAACCACTAGACTGCAAACAAGCATAATCAAAAAAGGCGACGACGTTTCTCTCAAGATTCATCGATGGAGAATATTGATTAAGTGTGGGAAAGCCTTTTAGTCTAAATCCTGGATTCATTATAATCTCCTAATTACTGTTTTTCTTATTATGTCCTCTAGGTCTTTTTCTAAATCTAGACAGGCTCTTGCAATAAAATTATTTTCTTTTGTGCCAGAAAACCTACTATTAATAACAAAGTTGTCCCCATCGCCCTTTACCATAATAGCTCTATCAGTACGAGAGAAAGTACTAACATCATGCTTAGAATCCCCATAAAATACCCTATATCCAATAACCACAGGTTGGTCGCCGGACACTAGTAACCATTCGAGCCAAGGAATTAAAGTTGCCTTTCCTTTTTGGTTCACAGAATGATATGAGGCATCTCTACTTTTAATAAGTTCTCTAATTATACTATTGTTAAAAAGGGTAATAGTTATAGGAACAATATAGTCCATACTATCATTTTTAGACCTATTTATTTTAATCTCTATTAAATTAACTAGTACGTTAATAACACTTTCTATACTTTTTTTACCTTCTTCTATACCTAAATCAACTCTAAGAACGCCCCCTTCGGAGCATAAAGACCTGTATTCTGGAGTTTTTCTAACTTTAGAAGCTAATCTTTTTCTTATAGCATCATATAAAACATTGACACTTAGCTCGATAGTTTTCCGTATATGTTTCTTTACGGCAGCTACTAAACTTTTCTTAACTTGGTCATCATTGAATCTTAGTTCTACTTTCATGTCTCAAACGCCGACAGGCTTATGCTCCAAAAGAAAATTAATTGAGTTATGGGACTTGTACCCACCAGCATGTAATAAAGTTGCCCTGACCAATACTATTTTTATCCATAGGTTGTGAGGCCAATCTGAATTTCATGGTATCAATGCCGGAATTAGGTATTGAAAATAAGGCGTGGTCACAATTAATGATATTGCTATACTCACTCATGTAAGTTTTGCCGTAAATATAAGTAAGCTCTTTACGGAAAGTTAGCCCCAAATCCTCAATTCTTTCTATATTTTTCTTTGAATGAGGCCCAAGAGTGCAAAGCATTTTGATGTCTTTAGTGTCAGAAACTTCTTGAGTAGGTGTCCCACCTCCCCAAAAATTACCGGCTGGTTCAAACGTGGTAGTGCCATCGCCCAAAAAGTGTGGCCCCATAATTCCGGGTAAACCAGAACCACTTACAGTAACCAGATAAGATGGGAACACTAAAGTTACAGTAACTCCATAACCACTTATAGTATGGTTTAATCCCGAAACATACATGTTTGTGGCAACAGCCTTATTAGGAAATGTTAACCCCATCCTGCCTCCCAATTCATTCTGCTTCTACTTCCGCTTCTAGTACCCTCTGTGATATAAGAGTAGCGGAATGGGCTAATAACTGCTCTGCCGTAGTTTTGTGCCCCTATAGAGGTAATAAAGTCGTTCTTGGCCGCTTCATATGCTGCACACCAATTAACTTTAATAGCCGCTAATTTATTTGCTCCAACATTTCCAGTCTTAATAGTAAAATCGTTATCTTGAATAAGTTGAACATCGCCCGAAGTTGTCTTTGTGGCCTGTGAACGCTCTATTAAACAAGCTGCCTTCATTGCAGCTAACGACATAAAATCATAATCTGGAGTGCTATATGTGTAGGGGTCTGGATTAAGTGTTAGGCCAACAATATCTGCTGCATAGCTAATTGTAAAATCTATCTCTATTTGCATCAAATTAATAGCTACTAATATTTTTCTTTGTAGGTCAACGTCCGAAAAATCATATGGCGATGCGGTATCCCCAATCATATCTCGCAACATAGGAGTAATAAATGCTGTCCAGTCTGCTGCCATAATAAATACCTCTTATGTAATGCCTACTATAAATATACCCCGAATGACCAATAAAAAAAGCCCACCATTGGTGGGCTTAAAACGTTATGTTTTTAAATTACATAGAGATACCTAGGCAACGACGAGCATCAAGAACACCAACACCAAACATCATTGTCGCCCAGAAGCCTTGCAATCTTGCTCTGCGTTCGTCATCGAATTCTACAGATGCTTCTTCGTGAACTGGCATAACGAAAGCGTCATTAACACTCAAGTCAAGGCCGATAGCGATTTCACTATCACCGGCTGGAAGAGTACCAGACAAGCTATTTGTGTAGTAGTCTTGATATTCTTGACCAACGCCAAGTTCAAACAATGGATTAAGGTTAGTTCCGTAGATATCCTTCAAGCCTTCGCCACTGTCATAGATTCTAGCACGAACGATATCAGGAACGATATCTAGACCCCAGTTACGGATGTCTTCGTGAGCTTCCAATGACATGAAGATATCAGTTAGCTTACGGTTGTTAGTTACACTGTTACCACCAGCATTACGACGCATAACTAGGTTAGCTACGCTTACAACACGCTTAGTGAATTGATTTGCCAAAGCAGCAGCATCATATACAACAACGCCACGGTCAACGATAGCCATCAAAAGAGCATGGAAACAATCGTCATTAAGCTTCTTGGTAAGCATAGATTCCAAGCGGCTTTGTGCCTTACGAAGGAATTGTGGCCCGGCAACTTGTGCCATTCTACGATTCCAGTCCACCGAAGCTCCAATTTCGTATGTAGGAATTTCGATGTAATCGCCGCTAACTAGCTTACGAGGCAATTCACCTTGTGCTGGGATGGTGTAGGCAACATAGTCACCTTCAGTACCCGGTACAATCCAATCCAACATATACATTGGCTTTGTCTTAATATCGTACTTTTCTACGGAGAAAATCTGATTATAGATTTGACCCGATAGAATAACTTCACGCAAAGGTTCAGCTAGAGCCTGAGCGTACATGCCGCGAGCTTGTTCGGCTACAGCCTTGTCAGCACTTGCTGTGTTACGAAATGCTTCGTACACTTCTGCTGGAATTTCTTTAAATACACGATTTACCTTAGTCATTATCTATACTCCCAAATTTTCTCTTAATTATTTAATTAGTTAGCCAACATTACAGCGACTTGAGCGTAGCTATTGCCGTCTTTAGCTGTCAAGAATCTACCAATCAATGGATATCCAGTTAGCTGTGTTGCAGAAACTTGACCGTTTGCAGCCAAATAGCAATCAGCACCAACAGTTGGAGTACCAGAGATTTGATTAGTATCCATCCAACCTCTTGTGATGATGGAAACCTTTTGACCAGTTTGAACTTCTAGACGGTCGAACGGATTCAACTTTTGACGAGTTAGGTCATAGTTTACTACCTTATTTTCGCAAAGACCGATTGGCTTGGCACCAGAACCGTTAGCCGCTGCAATAGCATAACGACTAGCATGTTCGTTAGAGATACCAGAGAAAGTACCTGTGTTCATAACCAAGCATACGCCTTTTTCAAACGTTCCGCTTGAGAAGTATTGAACAGTACGAGTTGCTGTGTAATCTACAAAACCTTTAGTTGCCATTTATATAGCTCCTTAACTTTCTATTTATATTTATTTAGTGAATACGCTTTTGATACCAGCTTGTAGCTTTGTCTTGGCTTCATCAACCGTAACACTAGCAATAGCAAGGCCTGGGTCAGTTACTTTAGCAGTAGCCAATTGAGCTTCTGCCAACTTTTTGTTTAGTTCTTCAATTTCTTTCTTGGTAACACTATTGTTCTTGTCAGTAATCTTCTTAGTGTTATCTACCCAGCTACCAAAAGTTGCGTCATCCAAAGAAGCTACAACCAAATAGTTTTCTTCAGCTTCCTTAGCGTCCAAACCAAGCTTTTCCTTGATTGTGGAAATTCTTTCAATCTTGACCTTTTCGGCCTTAAGAGTGCTTACTTCAGTTTGTGCAGTAGCAAGCTTTTCTGTTGTTTCTTTTAGAGCCTTTTCAGCAGCAACCTTTTCAGTTACCAAACCATTAAGCTCAGTTGTCTTTGTTTCTAGGTTAGCCTTAGCTGTAGCAAGTTCGGCTGTTACCTTTTCTACTTCTGGCTTTACCTTAGCTAGTTCAGCAGTTGCAGCAGTACTAGATGTAGTAACTTCTGCAAGCTTAGTTTCTAGTTCGGTAATTTTTGCCAATGCTTGTTCTAAGTTCATATTTGTTTCTCCGTTATCACTAATTATATACGCCGAATCTTTTTGTACTTTAAAAATATCTTCACTTTTTGCAAAAGATTGAGATGCAAAAGCTACAGTATCTCTACCAAATATAACCGAAGACTCATTAGCAGGATTATCAGTTATACCTTTTCCAGTGAACATAATATTACGCATTAACATGCCAATTCTATGGCCTTCGTATATTCCGTTCCCACCAAAAGCACGTAGCTTCTTAGTTAAGAACGAACTGTATGCGTCTCTCTTAATTATTTTTTGAGTCCCGTCGGCCATAATTATAGCATAATCAAAATCATCAAAAATACATTCCATGCTGACAGCTAATTTAGCGTCAACAATTTGGTTATAAACATTTTGAATTTTTTCTGAATATTCTTTATTAACCGCTTGGTAAGCTTTAATGTTATACTTGTAAAAATTATCTACTGTAAGCAAATGATAAATATCTGGAATAATATCATTAGGCTTCCCGTCGATAGTTTCGGGTATAATCCTAGCTTCTTCTTCGTCTGTAATTGGGAACACTCTGCTAGAATGAGCAACTACCTTATCTGGTTGGTGATTTAGGTTTGATGGCTTATTTAGTGGGGAAAATCTAGCTTTCCATACTTCTAGCTTGTCAAAAATCTGGTCATTCTTATTCCAAACGCCAGCAGTAACTAGAATAGATGGAAATTCATAAAGAAAATCATCTTCATGTAATTTACCCACAACATTAGCTACAGACTTAACTTTACCTACATAGTTTCCAATATTGACTTTACCAAATACAGGAATCTCGTAAGCAATAGATAAAGGCTTCTCAAAATGTGAGGATAATCCATCGTTTATCTCATTCTGATATATTTTAGCTATTGTTGGCATAATTATTTATCTAGGCAAACTTCTATTTGAAGTAATCTTTGTTCATCGATATTTGGCTGTCTTCCAAACGTCTTAACAAATGATGCTGTTAATAAATTATATTTATTAGTTACATCTTCTGACACAATATTACTTACGCCGTTTATAATGTTATCGTTTATAGGTTGTCCAAAAGGAAGGTTATATAGAATGGCGAATTTTTCTTTTTCTAGCCTATCTGTTTCTGCCGTAGCTAATTGTCTTTGGTTCTTCTTGCCATTTTTTTCAAGAGATTTTGCCAAAATAATATCATGTATTTTCTTTTGGGCATCTGTATACCAAATGCTCGCCATTGCACTTCTTGGTTTAACTACCTTCTTTTTGCGTAACTTCTTGTCCTTAGAATTAGTTGGGCGACCTTTACCAACAACTCCCTTAGGTTGAGGCTTAACAATAGACATAACTTGCTTATCGCTAAGTGTACTTTGTACTCCAACATCCTTAGGTTTAACGACACCCTTCTGGAAACCAATTTTTTTAAGTTCGCCAGGAAGATTAGCATTATGGTATGGGCCAGCCTTTGGTGGATGCATTCCGCCATCCTGTTGCTTAGACTCTCTTTTAACTCTATAAGCTTCAATATCTGGGTCAGTATTAAAGATACGTCTTGTTTCTTCTTGAGAAATGATATTTCGGTCGGCCAAATCCCTAATAAGGGCAAGCATATGTTCTCTATTTGCCACAGAGATTTCATCAAACATTACTACCGGAGGTTTTCCGGCAAATCCAAAGGCTAAATGTATTTTCTTAAATTCTTCTGACCAAAACTTCTTAAGCATATTTCTGGCGTAATTCAAACGCTCAGTCATAGTTTTTAGGCCGAAATAGCTATTATTAAAAGTATTGTCATCGTTTGTTGTGCGTGGAACGCCAAGGCCCAAAAATATAGCTGCTAATGGTGCTTTATACTTTTCTGGAGTTAAAGCCTTATATGCGTCCTTAGATAGTTCTTCTACAGTGATTGCAGGATTCCAAATGATATCGGCACCACCACCACTTGGGATACTAGCTAGTACGTCATTAAGTTTTTCGTAAGCGGCATCGGACGGAAAGATAGAATATTCGCCATCCAAGTGCCCAATTTTCCATAAGCGAATCATGGCCGCAATAGAATCAAGGGTTGTCTTATCGGCAAGTTTCACTTTATCATAATGAACTAAATCATCCAAAATACAAGCGTGAATTGGTTCGCCCCAAATTTCACAATCATCCTTTTTGTAATTAAATATAGTTACTTTATCTACATCTAGAGGAATATCAGTAATACCTTGTTTTAAATATTTAGCGATTTCTGGTGGAAACTCAGCGGAAAATTCTTGCAGAGACTTCTTGTCCATCCTCTTAATAGTATCTACTAATGTCTTTGGTAGAGCCAAAAAGTATTTAACTTTGCCCATAAACATAGCAATATCTTCTTGGGGCACGTTCACATATAAAGGATTAAGGAAGCTGTATCCAATCGGTATTTCAGATTTGGTATAGGTTATCTTTGGAAACTCTTGGTCAGCAGCAAGCCCAACCTGCATATCCGCCAAAACTGCCTTAGTTACTTTAGTAAAAGACCTATTTACTACAGTTGCCCCAGCCTTCAGTAGCCATCTCACAAATTGCTCATTTATTGAATAAGAGTCGATTTTTTGGAGATAATTATTATAAAAGTCCTGAATTCTCTTACTTCTGTGGGAAACAAACATACCATTCGCAGATAGTTCAGCCATCATATCAATGGTGTTTTTGACGATTGGGTTTGTTTTATAATACTTCATACCCATAGACATAATGCCTTTTGGAGTAGTCGGTAACTTTTCACCTTCTCTAAAATTATAATAATCGTTTTCAGAATAAGGATTCTTAACTGTGATATCAGGAACGATATCTCTATATGTAAGATAATTATTTGTGGCTGTAGCTAAATTTGTTCTAGCTAATGGCTCTGGTATATTTCCTATACTAGCATTAGCCAACATTTGATTTTCATTATTAATCTTTTTTGCGGCAGGTCTTTTTTTAGCGGCCATTTTTAATTCCTATTATATTTTGTATGCAATAGAATTACGCCGTTATCTCTGAACTATGCCACAAGGAAAGTTATTTATTTGGCCCATAAAAGGATTCATGCCATAAAACATCTTATTTTGCTTATCCTTTTTCTTTTTCCCGCTTTGTAGTTTAGTGGCTAATTCTCCATAAAATTCTGTATCTGGCATTACGCTAGCCTCTCTAGTCTTGAGTATTTCGTTTGCAGCCGCATTACCAATCAATAGGGCAGAATACCTATCCTTCTTGAAGTTGACGTTCTGCTGCATAACTTCGCTCTTTTTGCCGGGAAGTCCCCATCTTTCTCTTCCGGTTGGAGTTTGGCTAACCACAATAGCAGTAAGCTCTTTCTTCATTAATTCTATTTCTTCGTAAATTGAATCGTGGGTATCCACATCTAAGGTTTCACCCTCAGTTAATTTTATATTCTTATATTGCATAAATCCATCATCAGCTAATTCGCTAGCCAATACTGTATATGGGTCATATTTAGGGAATAATAAATTCTTTTGCTCCATATCCCTTTTCATACCGTGATTAGCCTTGGATACCCATTCGTAATCTTGGAAGTTAACTAAATTAACGATGTGTGGGCCTTCCATATTGTCGCTAGGCTTTGGTTCTCCATAGTGTACAAGCTCGTATAATGGACGCTCTAAAGTCATCATTTCATCTCTAATTTCTCGCCCACCACCTTCGGAATCCATATCAATTCTTAATACTCGACTTATTCCTAATTTTTTGGCTATGTCGTATATCTTAATTGCCGCATAAGAGTAAAATCTTTTTTCGGCTGTTTTAGACTCAAATTGGTCTTTATCAAACTTTTTTCTATTTGTTGTATAACAAGCCACAACTCTTTTTTGAGTTTTATATACCTCAAGTACGACGATAGCTAGGTTATCGCCTTCGGAAGCTGGGTCAACAGAGATAACATATTCACAATCTTCTTTACCAACAAGGACTGGCAAGAATTGTCCAACACATGAATCAATTAATGTTTTCTTAAAGAATCCGGTACTGTCATCCATAAATACGCACCCGAATTCCGAGTTGAAAATTTCAGAAGATGAGGTAGCGCGGGCAGAATCAATATCAGCATCGGACATATATCCTGCTGGCAATAGATTGTATGGAACACGGAAAATACAATAATGTTTTGGATTTACGTTTTCAAACTTTCTATAATCTTCTGGCAAGATTTCTCTAAGCTTATTTTTATCGCCACCAGCATCAATAATAGCCTTATACTTCTTATAATAGTTTCCAAGATTACCATACGAATAGGTACAAGTTCCTGCAATAATTTCTTGGTTAAAAGACTCCTGAATATTAATTCCCATTTGCGTTTGAGTAATGCCTATTTTTTCGGCAGCTTCTAGGGATTTATTAATCTTTACTTTTTCTACAGGATTTTCGGATACGGCACCGAACCCTTTAATAACCTTTTCAAATATCTCGATAGTCTGAGAATCAAACTCGTCAACAATAGTACAATTAGAACGGAAACCTCTAATCTTTTGCCCATCAAAACCAATCGGAATAGCTATAATTTCGGACTCTCCAACTACCATAGAAAGTTTATCCGGACTATAGTGAGGCCCGTTATATTCGCCTCTGGCTCCTGTAGTACCAACTATATCACGAAGCCTATCGGCCTGATGCCAAATCTTTTCGCATACCTCAAATATCATCTTGCTTTGACGAAAACCGGAACCAACAATAACTATCTTGGAGCCTTGTTTTAGGAATGCCCTATACATAGCATAAAGGCCCAAGGTGAACGACTTAGACCAACCACGACTTGCTATAATAAGTGGGCGAGAGTGTTTATATATTTGCCCAATAGAGAACGACTGGAAGGGCATCAAATATTGGTTAAGAATATATTTACAAGTAAAGTATGCATAGTTGGGGTCAATTAGCATCTTCACTAATTGTATTTCTGCCGGTTCCTTTTTGCGGAAAGGATTGATAATGTTAAGGTCTTTTAGGCCGTATTTAAGCTTTTTGAAAGCATCATACTTACTTTTGTGGTAAGTTGCTACATAACTTTCGATATCGTACTCAACTGACATTAGATAATCCCTTCTGTTCTTGCTACTTGTCTTAAGTAGAATTTCGCCAAATCTTGGCTATGTAGTCCACCAAAGGAAAAGATTACCCCATACTTTATTTGTATATGGGCTATCTTAGACATCAAGAAATTTGAGTTAGCTTTAAGGCTTCCCCAATATCGCTGCGGGACTCCAGAGTTCACCGGAAACGACATAACATCTTTAAGGTTGAACTGACATATTAAAAATTTATATTTAAACTTTTGTAATCTCTCTAGTTCTTTAGTAAAGCGTTCTTCAAAGAAGTTATTGTATATTTCGCCCACAGTTCTTTTACGCTCTATACTTACAGTCCAGTCCGGAAGTTCATCTATTGAATAATCGCCAGTATGCAGAGTCTTATTAATCGTGCCCAAACAATAGTCGTCAGGCTCGAATGTCCAGAACTCTTTTTTCTCACGCCCACCATCTCTTACGACAGTGAACTTATTTACTGGCTTTCTTGACATCGGCATCCACCATCATTTTTACAAGTTCTTCAAACGATACTTTAGGTTTCCAACCAAGTTCTGTACGGGCAGGAGTGCTATCTCCCTTAAGGTATTGGACTTCTGAGGGGCGATAAAATTGTGGGTCAATCTCAACCCATTGTTTCCAATCTAATCCACGACTACCAAACGCTGCGGCAAGAAAATCTTCGACCGTATGAGTTTCCATAGAGGAAAATACATAATCTTTTGGTTTTTCGGCCTGTAATTGTAGCCAGAAACCTTCACAACAATCTTTACTGTACGACCAATCACGGGAAGCTGTAATATTTCCAAGCTTTAATTTAGGATGCTTAGAAATAACCTCATCATATCTTTCTTGGTTATGAGCAATTAAATCCTCAATACTTTGATAACTGCCGAATACTCTAGCTCTAAGAAGTTCATATACCAATTCTCCAACATACTTAGTTATCTTCCGGGTAACAAACGTCTCACCCCTTCTTGGCCCCTCTTTATTAAAACAAATAGCCGAAGCTGCAAACATCCCATAGGATTCCCGGTAAAGCTTAACCATATTAAAAGCGGCAATTTTCCCTATTGCGTATGGGCTATTAGCCACCATCGGAGTTGTAATTCTTTGGAATCCGTCGGGGTCTACAATGCTACCAAAGGACTCGGAACTCCCGGCATAAAAATACTTAGTGTCAGGTTTAATTAGGCGAATAGCCTCTAGGAAATTCAAACAACCCATTGCCACACTTTGGAATGTAGAGTATGGTTCCTTAAAAGATACGGCCACATGACTTTGAGAGGCAAAATTATAAACTTCGTCGGGCATTATTTTAGCCAAAAGAGAATAGATTGATGTAGCATCAGTTACGTCCCCTTCATGGAGAGTAATCTTATCTAGGATGTGGGTAATCCTCTCTTTATTATTAGTAGAGCTACGGCGAACTAAGCCGTGAACTTCGTAGCCCTTTTCTAGTAGAAGGTCGGCCATATGGGAACCGCTTTGTCCAGTTATCCCAGTTATCAATACTTTCTTAACCATACTTAATCTCCTAATTTTTCCCAGAAATAAATGGATAATCCTGCGTACCGTCTAAATACTCTGTTAGCTGTGTATATTTTTTGCCCTCTTCTTCGGCGGACAATCTTTCTAATTCCGCTTCTTCGCCCATATTTAATCTTTGGTTATCGTTTTCCATCATTTTCATAAGTTCTAGTATTGTGCCTTTTTTATCGTCTTCCTTAATAACCCTAGAGCTACGGGTAGCCTTTAAATCCTTTTGCATTGATGCGTATAATTTATTTTGCTCATGATGCTGGCTAATTATAGAACTGTAAATGCCATGAAGGTCGCCCTTTTGAATCCTTAAAGCCTTAATTCTGTCCTGAATAACCTTGTCGGTTGCTCCGTGGTCTTTTAGCGTATTAATTTCATCATCAATAATACCTATCGTTTCCTCAATATTTTTTCTTTGTTGCATCATTTTGGACATTAGAATTTCTTGCTTAACGATGTTAGAAATTTGATTTCTTTCGCTAAATAATACATCCCCCTGAAATTGCCCAACCCACTCAGAATATTTCTTCTCGAATATTTTTATTTCTTTTTCGGTTAACTCGTCCTTCAGTAATGCGTATTCACAGCTACTTCTTAATGTTTCTAATGTTTCGCTAACATAAATACCATCCCGACTATTTCTTTCGATAAAATCCTGAACGACACTGGCCCTACGCATTAGGTGCTGGGCAATCTGGTCTACCGTCTGAGAACTAGTATTTGCTTTTATATAAGCTATTTCCTTGGCCGATAATTTGCCGCTCTTAAACTTAGGTGGTGGACTTAAGGACATGGCCAACCTCCTCTCTTAATTTATCTAACCTTTTCTTTGATACACTCTTTCCCGCAAATATATCACGGAGAGTATTTTTGCAGCTATTAGTTAAGAACTTAGAGATGTGAGCTATATAATCTCTATTATCTACATCTACAAACGGTCTATAGTCAGAACCTATCGTATCTTCAAATAATGGTATCTTAGATTTAAGATTCATTATGTCCCGCTTACTCTTATTTCTTTTTTCGTAGTTCTTAAACTTCTCACACTTCATCTTCTCATTAAATGCCATACATCCACTTTGTGACTTTTTTAGCTCTTTATCGAAGAAAGGACACTTATTGCAGGGCGGCTCATTTCTAGTATATTTGTCTCTACTTAGGCTGATTACACGATTTATAATACACTTTCTTAACCATGCCCCTAACGATTTAGTCTCATTGAACTTTCCGGTAGTCATAGCCTCAACGCCGAATACGAAACATTGTTGCTTAAGTTCTACTCCCCTATAAAAACCAAACGGAGTTATTTCTCTCATTATCTGGTTTATAACAGTTTCCATAGCTTTCGTTATTTCATCTTCTAACATTCCGGATTTTTTAACAGCACATTCCCAACATATCTTTTGTTTTTTATCCTTTAGTAGTTTGCCGCACTCGCAAACTCTATCTGGTAACACTTTCAGTTCTATCATTATTTTCCCCACTTGAGCTATTAACAATCTCATTTAATTTAAGTAGCTCTGCTATATTGATTTCTTTTAAATCCATATTTAATTCGTTAGCTTGACCTAAAAAAACTGGCCCATCAAAAAAGGTCTTCTTTTCGTCCATTTCATCTCCTGATTGATATTTCATATTATATTATGGTATATATTTGTACACTGTCAAGTAGTATAATTAAGAATTTACCCCGTTTTTCCAGATTGGGGTTGCATTCCGGCGTAAAAGGGGTACAATAAAGACATGGATAATTTAGAATTAAGCCTAGTTTGCGTTACCGACAAAATAACTGGTAAGAAGCAATACTTTGGCGTAAACGACAAACATTATGATGCTATGTTAGCTACTGGTGGAAGTGTATTAGACACTTTGTATGAATGGGATTGGCTAGGCGAAGTGATTATACAGGAAGATATATTGAAGGAATCAGGGTTAAAGTGGATAGAGGAAAACTAGCATGGGCTATTTAATGGGCCAATTATCGCCCGAAGAGACGGATATCAAGGCCAAGGCTTTACAGAAGAAGTTTAATGATGATGGAATAGGTCTATCATATGAGGCAGCGGTTGATTTAGTAAATTGGGGGAATCCCCCTGCGGAGGCTAAAGAAGTGACGAATACTGACCCGATGGGATATAAGGCATATGCCAAAAATAATCCACCAGTTTATCATGGTGTTTCACTAGATATTAAAAGTAAGCTAGATAAGTTCCTAGAGGAAGTGGTGGAAGTGACCCAAAAAGAAAGATTGGTCTACGGAAAAGAATATACTTTTAAGAAACTAATGGAAGAAATTGGAGAATATTGTGTGGCTAGCTTGGGTGAGAAGAAAGTGACAGAGAGTACACTCCAAGAATGCGTAGACATAATAATTATGGCAGTTGGGTTATTAGCCCTAGAGGGCGGGAACTTGGACTTCCTTGCGGAATATGGGCAAAAGAAGATTCAGAAGTGGAAGGATAAGTTGGACAAAGAGAATAAATTACCAGAAGTTAATGGTATGTCCGGCTGTATTTTAGTAACTATAGACGGAAAACAATACTGGAAGAATAAAAATGATAACCTGTTTCCGGTCAGAATAGAATACACGGTTCCTCTCGATAATATGCCGGTTACAGAAAGTATGACTTATACAGGAAGTCCTAATTTGTGGAAAAAGTCGGAGACTAAATAATGGAACCTAAAGAGCAAAGAAAACTTCGCGCCTTAGCCGATAAATTAATTCTTATGTCCAATCGCCTTTCTTCGGAACAATCTGAGCTTGGTCTTTCGTTCGCTGATGAATATGTTCCATTGGCCGAATTCTTTATTAAGTGGGATAAGGAAAATGGGGCAAAAGAAAATAAATGATGAATCGTATATATCCAGCGAGTAGCGACAAAAAGAAATATAACTATAGATATGGTCGGTTCGTTTTTAATGTCTCTGATAAAAGATTTTTAAAGATGGCTATGGGATTTGTGGACTATTTAACATCTATTAGCGTTCAGTTTAGTTGTGAATATACCCCCGGTTATATAACTGTATATATCTACGCTAGAAATGAAATATATGATAGAATTAGGGATTTTTCTTGGATTGACATATTATAAGAATAAAAGAAGGAGAAAAAATGAAACTAGAACTCAAGAAATACACACCAGATAATTACAAAGGCTCACTCCTTTGTATAAACATCCTAGATTTTGGCCAAGTTATAAGCAATAAAGAGGCTTTTAAAGTGGGACAAAAAATGATAAATCTTATGAAGGAGGAGAATGGGCAAGGATTAGCGGCAAATCAAGTAAATATACTTAGCCCTATAATCGTGATGAATATTAATGGGAAGCCAAAGATTCTTTATCGGCCAGTTCTTCAATCGTACACCCGTAAGTACGATATATACAAAGAAGGATGTCTTAGTTTTCCCGGATTAGAAGTAGAGGTTGCCCGGCCTTTAGCTGTAATATTTTCGGCAGTATATCGACCTAACGGCAAAAGAAAAACATTCAGTCTGAGTGGACAAGAGGCCCAAGTCTTTATGCATGAATACGAGCATCTTCTAGGAGTTACTATTGTCAATCATATGAAGACTCAATTTGAATTTACTGCCGTAACTGACCCCGACACCAAAATTAGGGGTTACAATAAAGAACGGGAAGAGCTACTTAAGATAGATAATAATGGCTTTGGAGACGGGTCATGAATGAATTAAAAGGAAGAAGAATACACACTGATGGAACTACCTATTGGGATGGGACTAATATATTTCCTTTTGACCAAATAAGACTTGGCGATTATTGGGTTGGGCCTACCAAAGATGAGGTTCACGGCAAAACTCCATGCGGCCTATTCTGTAATCTGTCGGGACACGATATCGTTTGGCATCCTAATGGAAACCTTACTGCCCATCCATCTATATTTGTAAAAGGTACGATAGATAGTGACCCAAAGGAAATATCATGGCATGGATTTTTGGTAGACGGAATATGGAAAGAGTGTGAAGATGTATAGGTTTATGAAGTGAATCAGGCAACTGGGAATAAACAAGGTGTAACGAGGTAAGGCGATGCTCTCTAAAATAAAATGCTTCTTTGGTTTCCATGAAAGCTTTCTTGATAATAGCTTTAGTATGCTTAGGTTGATTCATCATAATAAATGTCGTCATTGCGGTTATCGTTGGCCCGAATATATGACTGACGAGAAGTTTGTTGATGGGGAAAGTTTTGTTGACCATGATGTTAATTTAATAGCTCATTGGTTGTTAAGGAATAAATGGTTGGCCAAGAAGGAGACTAACGTTTCTGATATCAAAGATGAGGCAACTGCGAAAGAATAAGGTGTTACGTCCTCAGAATGAGGTCTTCTTTTCCCCCAAAAACCACAAGGTATCTCCATGACCCTATATATGATTTTCCATATCCCATCTAACCTTTTTTGCAGCAGGAGAGGAACTCCGGTTTCCTTAAGTAGTAAGGATTTAATCTGTAAGCCTTACATCTGGTCTTCTAGTGGCCCCGCTAAGAGTGCCATTTGGAGATTTGTTGGGGGTAAACCCCGCACAAGTGCGGATATAAAAGATAGGGAAATTAAGAATAAGAAGCATGAAGAGTATGCAATTGTTGAGGTTCACCTAGATGACCTCCTTGATTCGACTTTATGGAAGAAGAGATTGAAGCCAGCTTGGAGTAGGATTCAGTAGTGGAACACCTTCAGTAGTGGAATATCTTAGGAGATTTAAATGTGCCCAATATGTGAGAGGGATGATGCGGTAATTGACAACTATTGCCATAACTGTAGTCAGGATTTGAGAGATTATGTTCCGACCCTAATGAGAAATAACCCTCCTGAGTCAATTGTGCCACGTTCTCTTATTGAGAAGATGGATAAGAAGCTTGAGGATATATTTAAGGATAAACCTGTCCCAAAGCCAATACTTGGTGACCCTAGAGCTATAATAAGGATTCAGATAGAATAAGATAAGGATAAGGATAAGGATAGAGATAGGATGTTTCTTAATGTGGCAACTGCGAGAATAGGGGGAGCGATGCTATTTGTTGCGAACTGCGATTAAAGAGGGTGATACATTGTGAGGTTGGGCCGTTTTGCGTATATATCCCCGGCGTTTTGTACCACCTGGTACACAATTGCCTGAGACCGTTGAATAAATGGCACATAGTTCAATCGTACATTTGTACAGTAGTGGCATGTTCAAAATGTTTTGTACAGTACAGTAGTGTACAAGTGTGAGTCTTAACCTGGGGCGAAAATATTTCCATTTATTTTCTGTTTTTTTTCTAGATTGTGTGGTCACTAGATGACGATTCAATAAAACATCATCTGATACACTTTGCTCTTTTCAATATCGGTTCTCTCTCTCGCCTCTTGGCGGGACGCTGGCATCTCATGTACGTTTGTACACTAGTTGCCGGGGTTTAAGGAAAGCAAGTGCTTTTCGAGGAGTTAGAAAATCCGTATATTGAAAAGTCAAGGCTTTTTTGAGGCGCGCCTCAAAAGGATGTTTGCAATGTCTCATAAGACTGTCAGCCTGTCAGCACAAGCCAAAGCAATTCAAGCTGAGTTGCTCAAGCTGGACAATGAAACAATTCTTGCGTATGCCGATACTCATCAGCAGGGCGCAGCAAAAGCAGAAAAGTCGTCAATCAGTCAACTCCTCACCGATGGATTACTCGTAATGCGCTTTGCTACTTATTGGGGTTGGAAGTCAGGCACAGAGAAATATGCGGAACGCGCCAAAGCAGCAGGGCGCGGCCGGGCGATGACTGGCACCGATTGTCGGCTCGCGGTTGGATTCGCTCTACTCGCGCTTAATGGGTTTGACTGTTCCGCTATGGGTGGAGAACACGTCTTTACTTCATTCGTTCGGCGCGTTCTGACTATCGATAAGGGCGATAAGAACAGCAAGCCCAAGTTTTTCCTCGCGTCCGAACATTTGGACGCTATCAAGTCTATCGTCGATGGAACGGCAACATACAAAGACGAGAAGGGCGAGGAACACAAGGCAACAGTGGCGCATCTCGCGGACGATGCAATCGAGTTGCAATTGTTCCCACTGAATGAAGCGGAACGGAAAGCGGAAGCGGAACGCACCAATAAGGAAAAGCTTGCGGAAAAGCGTATGGTGTGGAGCGTGAAAGGGATGACACAAGAGCGCGTTGAAGGATGGTATGCCGCGCTATCTGCTGACGACAAGAAAATCGTGAACGCAGCAATGGCGAAGTATATCGTTGCCACAATCGTCGATAAGGAAGATGAAGAAATCGTCAAGCCTACCCGCGCCAAACGAGAACGCAAAGCGCAGACCGCCGGAAAGTAGAGCGGCTGAAATTATCGCCCCTTCCCCACTAGTTCCGACTAGTGGGGTTTTTTCGTGCCCTGATTTTACCCTTCCCCCAGGTTAGCCCGACCGACCCAGGCCAACTCCCATGTGACAGCCGGGTTCCACCCGGCAGTGAGACAGTGAGACTGAGAGCGTTTTAGACCAAAGCCAATTGGCAATTGCCTTAGACCGGAGATAGTGCGATGTCAAAGAGAAAGACCAAACGCCATCGGTTCCAATATCCCATCGAATACAAACGTGGGTTGGTGAATAACATCTGGAAGATTCTCCGAACCGAATCGGAAGAGGAGAACGGTTCATTGATTCGCCAGTTTATCTACTTTGACCTAGACGGGGTTATCTACGTTGGCTTGGCCGAATACGTATGGCCCCGCTGGAGAATCGTCTACGCTAAGCCTAGCGTCAATCAGGAGAGAAGCAGTTACCTCGTTAGCTCAGTGGTGAAGAAGCCTAGAGATAAGCATCTGTGCAATCCCAGAGTGGGACGAACGAAAATCAGGATGCAACAACATACACTGAATATCGAAGATAGTCCAAAACGGAAGGACTTTGAGGGCGAACAGACCCTAGAGGAGATTGGGACATCTCTGGGACAAATTGATAGTGCCCTAGAGAACAGTGAGGGTAATATCCGTTTGTTTGATGAGACCACAGGCAAATGGCTAGACTACGTGATTAACCCTGAGGTTCCCGGTGGTACGCTGGGGACTGGTAGAGATTACCGTAAGTGAGACAAAAGAAAGCACAACTTCACACACAATCAGGAGATAGGCCATGTTCAAGGTAAACGACAGAGCACAGCATGATAATGGTGCTATCGGCACTGTTCTGGAAGTCTACTCGGCAAATGTTATTATTGTGAGGTTTGACGGATATATCGAGCATAATGGTAGTCAGTATGGCCCTAATGGTGAAAATCTGCCCCATGCTCAGTTCTCCCATAACCTGACCGTCGTTAGCTAACCCATAACCCCAAAACGCTGAAAAGCAAGGAATCCCATGAGCAAGGCCACAAACAACCTAGACCGTCTCTTGTCTGATTATCGGGCAAGTTGTGTTCATACCCCATACATTCAGGTGGATGAGAGTAAGTATTATGCTTACGTCAATGTGGATATCAAAAGTGGGCAAATCACCAGAGTTGATTTCCACAGTGATAGACCAGACAGCAAGGTTACCCCGCAAACCTGCTATGCCATCGAATGCTGGATGCTGGAGAATGGTATGACTGAGACCCTCATCCACAACTAACACGCCCGGAGTGTCAGCCGCACTTCACCCGGCACACGAGAAACCCCAACCTATCACAAGCCACACAGACCGTCGGACAAAAGGAAATATCATGGACAAGACCATCACGCTGACCGGAATCAATTGGCTTTCATTCCGCAATATGGTTTGCGAGATTACAATGGGGATGTTTATTCAGGATAATAACACAAGATTTTATTTTTATAGGATTCCAGATTTGTCGGCAAAAAGTATGGTGATTCAAATCAATTCATATAGGCCATATTGCCCACTCTCTAACTAACCCTTTTTCTTTGCCCACACGTTTCAAGGATGAAACCATGAACTCAATCGCCGTTTGGCTAGTTGCTCTGATTACATTGTTTGTAACAGGGTGTTGCCACCAGACCCACACTGTAGAAGTCAAGGCCAGAACTTTGTTCCAGTCAGTGGAGCTTAGGTATTCTTGTAGCTTTGACCCTGTGCCTAATAATTAAGCACTCAGTGCCCAAAAAGTAGGCAGACCATCCCATGTGCAATACATTTGATGGTAAAGACGGGGAAAGTATACTTAGATAGTTGCGGGGTAGAATATAAACTTTACCCTGTATCTACTATTTATATTTTTCTTTTGGTACATAAATAGACAGTAACTCTGGCTAGACCGCCAACGTTATTCACCATAACCTCCAACGTACTTTCCTAGAAACTACCTTTCGGTTACTCTAAGGAGTATACGAATCTCAACCTCTTTTTGTTCGCGCATTTTGGGGAAATATACAAACTATTTTCTCTTTTTGCCGCAAACTCTTACCACATAAGGAGTTACCATGAACGACTATTTCAATTTGGTTGGTAGTTTGAAGCTCCATATCCCTGTTACTGTTCATTGTGGAGCAAGACAACAATATGTTGGAGTCGTTAGAGCAATTGAAGCTGAGGATGGTTCCGGCAAATGTTGGAACATCAGGTTATTGACTCCAGAGGGAGAGACCGTCCAATTGTTTGTCCGTACAACGTAACACCCACTCTACTCGCGGCAACGACAGCAACCCCCTCACGTAACAGGAGATTGTCCGATGACAGTTATCTATACCATCTTGTCTATGGTTGTTCTGTATTTCGCTATCATGTGGTGCGATAAGCCTTTGCGACGAAAAGGCAACATGAAAAACACAAATCCGTTCCGGAATTAATCAACAAACGGCGTAAAGTTACATTGTAACTTTATTACGAGATTCCACTTTTTGTTCTTGACTTCCTCTAAGGAGTATGGTATGTTTACTCTATCACTAGAGCAATGGAAATCTTTACAGGCTCTATGGGATTTTGAACAGGATGTAATAGGAGTTCATGACAATATCTGTGATGAAATTGCCGAGTTTGTGGGAAAGCCAATTCCACAGTTTAGAAGCTAAATACAACTGACACACACGAAAATAGCCCGGAAATAGCCTTTCTGGGCTTGTTTTGTATAGAAAGCGTTTTTTGTATATGGTGCCCCTTGGAAAACCAGACAATAGGACAAAAGAAAATCATTAGCCGTCTCTATCTCTCTCTATATCTCTATGTATATTGGCATTAGGGATTGTCTCTCCATTGTTTAGAAAGTGCCTATATTTTGGGCTTTTCCTCTTATGTATGCCTCCTTGGTGAGCATTAGACGGTGGGGTAGTTCACGGTTGTTCTGCTGATACGTGGGCTATCAGTTCTAATGCTTGCCACCTTATTGCCTATGGCATTTTTTGCTTAGAAATTGTGCAGAGATTGCATGGTTTCTAGGCAATTGCTCTAGGTTTTCCAGTCCTGCCCCAAAAGTTGTAGCTGCTATCAGCCGCAGTCTCAGGCCGACAGGCCAAGGAGTTTCCCATGAACGACCTCTTCTTTGCTAACCTCTGGCATAAAACCTATGTCCGTTCCTACGTGTTGCGTGGGATACAGATTTTGGGCTATCCATATCCCGGAATCAGATTCGTGGCAGATAATGTAGCTGAGATTTACGCTCCTCAACCATTCACCGGAAGTCTAGGGAGTTAATATGCCTGAATTAAGCGAACGCTGGGACAATCTCTTCTTTGGTTCATCAATTATGCCCAAATTTGTAATGATAAAAGACAGATTGCGGGCAATTATTGTCAAATCCTCGGCTGTATGGTATGTCGGGGAGTTCAATGGTGTTGGTAGCATTGTAGCTATCAAGCAGATATGTAATTACTAGCCTTGCGGCGATTGAGCAGGAGAAACAGATGAAAAATATAGTTGCGGAAAACCCTTCGACCGGAGATATTCTTAAAAAAATCCGGGCCGAAAAGAAGTTTGGTATGGTAGTTATTGATGATAATTTTTACGCCACTAATCTTATTGAAGATTCCGTATCAAGTATTTTTCCCGGAACCAAAGAAGGTGATACTGGTTATCATCTTATTAGCTTTAGGAACTTGCCCAAAGATATCCCAATTTATTCTTTCCCCGACACTAAAACGCCCTACAAAACCCTAAAGAATAACCAGTGTTTGGATAAGTATCTTTATAATGTAAAAACGGGCATTCTTCAATTGGTTGAGAAAGCTCTTGAAGAGAATGTAATTGTTGGTTGCACATGGTATATAACCAAGACTCGCCGCTTAATTAATCCAACTGATGGTTACGCATATGATAAACATGGTAACAAGTGTCATCTATATACCAATGTTGGATACACTGATTTTGTTACATTTGACAATATTGCCGAAGCATCTAAATGGTTAATGGAGAGTGCATAGTGCATACTATAAACCTTAGCCTTATTCTTGACCACTTAATGGCCCTAACCTATGGCTTTCTTATTGGTCTACTTATATCTCTCTTTTGTATCATTAATCATATCTGGTGAGCAAACGAAGGGAGCGAACCATGAAACTTGACGTTATACTTAAAATCCTGAAAAGGAAACTGGAGAAAAACCCCGACGGTATTGGGTGCGATGCTCAATATTATAGGATAAGTAAGGGAATTGGCGTTAAGCTATATTGGTATAAGACATTAAGATGCACTACCTATGAGGCTCAAAAGAGAGTTTATGATTATGGGAAAAGGGTGGGCAAACAGTTTGCGCCAAAACTCGGAAGAAAGATTGATATAGAAACCAAGGATGGTATGATGTATGGATATATCACGCAACATTGTGAGGTAAATCCAAAAAGGACTAGGCCATATGCAGACGATTTGGAATTTAGCGAAGAGTATGAAAAGTTGATTGAGGAGCTACATCAACACAGTATCGAGATAGGCGATTTGCATGAGTTTAATATTGGCTATCTAAGAGATAAGCCTATTGTGATTGATTTCGATTGGATAAATTGGTGCCCGTTAGCTTAATCGCTGGGCTTTTCTTTTCCTTTTTCTCTTTAATGAGGAACGAGCCATGAAAAAGTTAGTGAAGTGGAATGCGAATGAAATAGAGCGACCTATTCTTTTTCTTCCCGAAATGAAACAAAATTTGGGCAAGGTTTTAGAATTTCGTGAAGAATTAAATATTAGAAATGGATATTGGGCCGCAGAATGTGGTGGTCATAACTATCATAAGGATTGGCTTGAGAGTTCCTATAAGAGACTTAAGAAAGACCATTACAATTTGAGGGCAAAATGTGGCCAACTTGAGGGAAAAATCGAAGTAACAAAACAAGATAATACTTTTTATTATGTGGTTAACGGAGCCGATAATAATTATGGTCTTTATCATGAACGCCTAGAAGATTGGGTAGAGGGCGAAACTTGGAACGGTATAGATTGGGTAAAAAAAACTCTCTTTCAAGAAGGAGACCCAATACGAGTAAAGGCCGGGGTAAAAACAGGAACAGAAAGCTATTATAAGCCCGAAGAAAGATTAAATGGTAAAAAGCTACAATATAAACTTGGCATTATGAAGAAATGGGGTTGGGAGGATAGTTGGTTTGAGCCGTGGGTAGATGATGAAGTCTGGAATGGTGTATCATGGGTAGCAACAAGCCCGTCGGCGTCTGAGACCATAACCCCTAAGGAGCAAGCTATGACTAAGTTAACGTTTGATGAATCACTTCCCGAACTTGGCGACTATGTGTTGCTGATTCGTAATAATATTATTTATAGGAAGACGAAGTGCGAAGTTATCGGCTACAAAAAGAACTACACAATGAAGCAAGTCTTTGGCGAAAGTTTCTTTGCTCCATATGTATACGAGCCAGCCGATAGGCTGTTCCAATTCCCAACAGAACTTGACCTTATTCGCACAATGGAAACCCGTAGTTGTATGGATAAATTTAAGGTAGTGCCAAAGAAGGAATCTGCAACAAATAAAGTGATTGGCCTACTTAAGGAAGGAAAGGTTCTTGGGATATTGAGCGGGGGTATAAAATATAGGTTGCTACATAACGGCTCTCTATATGTTCAACAGCTTCAAGAGGTAGGGACTTCAGCAAGATGTTGTGGCATTAGTGATTCGATGCTACAGGGAGCCAATGATACCTACGTCTTTAATGATGATTATGGATTCTGGAAGTGGGCAACTCAAACGCCGTAGGGCTAATTAAGTCACTATTTAGTACGTGACACCATCAATAATAAGGGCGGCGACATGCAAGACCAAGTGAATCAAAAAGAAATGATAGCTAATTCCGAGAAGGTAGTCCTTCGAGGCTTTACCTTTGAGGAACTTTTAAATAAACTCAAGGTTGCAAGTCCACAGCAACTTAATGAGTTGGTTAGCGAAAGTGGACTAATCAGAATTATGGAACAAGGAGATTAAGATGAAGGTAATGGTACGAAAAGATGCCAAAAGCATCAAAAAGCACAGAACGGTAATCACTAGCCCAATGGATAAATATTTGGGCCAAGTAATTGAGGTTACCCCAATAGAAATGACGGAAAATAAACTAGAAAAGGAATACGGATACGACTACGTAAGTCACGTTGGCGACAAAGGAGCTAATGGTGGCAGCGGTTGGTTTTGGGCCAAGGAACACCTTTGTCAAGTGGGCAAAATGAAGGTGAAAGAGAATGCCAATGTTATAGAGGAGGATAAAAGTAAGACCAGATACGGCTGGAGCGGTAGTATGGATAAATTTTTGGGCAAAATTATTAAAGTGAGAGAAGAAAAAAGTGCTTATGGTGGTTTGGGCTATAGACAAACAGACAATAGTAAGGATTTTAATTGGGGCTGGGCACCGGAATGGCTGGAACCGGCACCATTAGAGGAAGAGAAACCAGAAACCGCAATCAAAACAGGAGAAATGAAGATGGAAGCTTGTGACTTTAACAAAGCGAGCAAGTATACCTATACTCGTATCAATAAGCCATTCGTACTTCTTGTAAGAGGCACGAACCTTTATTTCCAACAGGACAAACTTGACTCTTTTAAGGAAGTGAAGATTAGTAATGCGGGCAAAGCTTCTACTATTGCTTTTAGTAAGGTAACCAAGGGAGATAAGCTTTATCAATTCGACAATAAAGCTGAGCCTATGAATTATGTTCTTGCGGGCAAATGCTTGGATAGTAGCAACCATAAGGTGAAAAACGAAACTCTTAGCTATAACCTGCATAGGGAACTTAAGGTTCTCCTAGATGATGGTTGGTATGTCGGATTTGACGGCAAGGCTGGGGTTATCGGCAAATATAGAATGGTTAAGGCAAGCTCCTCGCCATTCCATTTTATGAGACCCGATGGTACACAGGGACATTCTTTAGATAATTCTGTATGGAACCAAAGTGGGGACAGGGGCACCTTCTATAAGACTAAGAGCGAGTTTGAGTTCTTTAAGTGGCTTAACGCCGCTCAGTCGGCGCGAGCCTAGGAGTTGTCACAATGTATGAATTGGATAAACAGGCGGGGAGAGAGTATACTTCCCGTCTTGTCTATTTCTGGATTATCTTTATAATCTGGATAATGGTATTTCTTTTTTGTTGCACAATCTAAGGAGGCTCTATGGCCGAAATCAAAATGAAGGTGAAGGAAAAGTTTTGGGAAATTGAGGTTCCTTATGCTACTATTAGTGGACAAATGAGGGATATGGCTGGTAAAGTAATTAGCCTTACAGAAAGGTTGCCGGGAAATCAGTATATCTATAAATATAATGATACGACTAAAGGTTGGGCATGGTGTGAGGCTTGGTTAGAGCCAGTGTCAGTAGAACCAAAAGTAGGGGATAAGGTATGGATTAAAATTAAGCCCGATGCAGAAACTATTAAAATTGATAGGGCATACTTTCATCCAGATATGCGGCTATTGCTGGGAAAAACGTTGGAAGCAACTTTTACCAATAATAACCCATACTACTATAACACAAAACAAACCAACCCATACTATAGTTGGGCGTGGTGCAAAGAATGGGTAGACATTGTGTCAGGCCCAGATGTTTCCGAGGCTGTTTCTAAGGAGAACGGCATGAATAAGGTAGAACGTCAGAGTGGCTATGTCCGAATTAGCAGGCCGGTAGTTCTGCTTATGCGAGACTATAAGGTTTATTATCAAACGAGTGGGAGCTACTTCCAAAACCTTCAGGTTAGCCCCGGTCAGCCTAGCGTTAGTATCCAATTTAGTGACGTAAAGGCTTCCGATAGGATTTACGCCGCAGAAAATCAAGAGGAGTTGGTTCGGGTGGTTGCCCGTGGAGATTGTCTGGATGCTTCTCATAAGGTTAGTGCCCCAACAGCCGTTAGCTTTGGCGACAAGTTTAAGGAGCTTATTGCCGCTAAGAATAAGGTAGCTTTCGAGGGCAAGCTTGGTGGTAGAGACGGTAAGTTTAATTTGGTGTTGGATGCATCAAGCCCTAATAACGTTAAGGTTTTTGATACCAACGGCAACCATTTCCATACCATTAGCAATATGAATTGGGATTGGACACCTTATGGTACTCTCTACTCTCAGAATAATGAGTATGCATTCTGGCAGTGGTTCTACCGAGCCTAGTCTCAAACGCCGACGGGCTAATAACTTTCGAGGCTCAAGTATGGTGCTTGGGCCTTTTCTTTCAATCCTATTAAATCCAAAGAACGGAGTGAGCTATGAAGATGACATTAGAGCAAATTGCCCAGCATAAGGCCGCTATCATTGATGAGTACGGACAGGGGCCAGCCTATCTTATCCGCAATAAGGTAGATGGCGTACAGGAAACAAATATTGCTGGCGTTCCTTGGTTCTTCCAAACGTCCAAGGAATACAAGGGTCTGAAGCGGCAAATTGCCAAAAACAGGCAAAGTCGCCGGGCCTACTAACCCTTTTCTTTAAAGCCTTAACTTGGCTCTTTAAGAATTTCTTTGTGGGCTAAAGCCGGGAGCTTGCGACCATGACTTCTAAAGATGGTATGGCACAGATATTCAACGCTACGCCTCCAAAACCGGAAGCGTTTGGTCATAAACTACAATTCTGCCACAAAAAGAAATATAAAAGTGTGGCCGAGGCAGCTTTCTGGTTGATTCAGATTAGAAATCGTAGAGAGTCAAGGGGAGAAAAGTATATTGAGCGGCAAATTTACCATTGCCGTGAATGTAAGGGATTCTATCATCTCTCAAGCAAGGAATAAACTATGCTTGTTGATGACCAATCTATCCCTTTTTGGGACATCTTTGGTTTCTACCTCATCCGAGTACGGATTCGGGAGGAAGTATCGCTATTCTTAGCGTGGAGATTTTTCAACACGCCTATCGAGTTTTACCCTAACGCCGCAAGGCATCTTATCGAAGGAGTTTCTGATGCTAGTGTTAACCCGAAAAGCCGGTGAACGAATCATGCTTGACTTGGAGACCGGAGAACGTATAACAGTCAGTGTGGTACGTAGCGAACAGGGGCGGGTGCGATTGGGGATTGATGCCCCAAGAAGCGTTAATGTGGCCCGTGAAGAATTACTCAAGGCTGTTGAGGCTAAGGCCGAAGCAACTGTTAGTCTCTAATCTCTAATCTTTCTTAAACCGTGAACGACGAAGGAGTGAACGATGGAATCTGGAAACACCCCCGCCAAACCAGTAGCTAACAGTCTCGAAGTGGCAGTCGCTACCAAAGACGGTTATGGCAGAGTTAAGAAGGCGACGGATGTAACAATCCGTTTCGCCGGTAAGGTAGTAGCTACCAAAACTTTGGGCGGCGAATACAGTAAGGTACAGGCAGAAAGAGAGTTCAAAAGAAGTCAGCAAGGCTGGGAGATTAAAGACCCTTCGGGGTTGGAGATTATCAAGCAGTTAAAGCTGGCGTAACATTTGGTTTATAGGGAGTCGAGCCAGCAGCAATGCTATCTCGGCTCCTTAGTTGTACTTAACCCTCAACCGGAGAACGTAAAGTGAGCAATACAGGGAGTCAGAAGGTGGAAAAGCCAAGGATTGCAACAGTGTGGCCCGCACAAGAAGAAGGTCACAAGAAGCTGACCTTAACTATTCCTTCACGATATGCCTATAAGGACACATTCGTGATGAGTCATGAAAAGCTTTCGGTAATCCGAAGCTGGTGCGTGGCTAATGATTATCGCTTGGATGAATCTAGGCTAGTTAAGCCAGAAAAAAGTAAGGCTCCTATCCAAGATGATAGCGAATTGTATTCCTATTAATCCTACCATCACCTTCAATCCTTAGGACGGAGTTTTGTCATGTCGGAATCTCATGTCGAATATATGAGAGAGTTGATTTGTCCAAAAGAAAGAATGAAGAGAGTCCCCAAAATCGCTAAGTTCATTAAGAACAGGTTTGGGACAGACGTTATGCTGGTAGGAAGAGGTATTAGCGGTACGATTGCTGCTACTACTCTTTCTGACGCTATTGGTTGCGGTATGTGTATTGTAAGAAAGAAGGGACTAGAGACTAATCACTCTTATCGGGCCTATGAAGCGACCAAAGACTTTAATGAATATCTTATTGTGGATGACTTCGTGTGTGAAGGAGACACTACAAGGATAATTGTTAACTGTCTTGCGGATAAAAAGTGTTTGGGCTTTGTTGCTATTTCTGCTCAATGGGCCGGGGATAGCAAGAAGATTACCATGATGAAAAGAAAGTTTGGTATCCCATACTTTGGGTTTGACCTGAACTTTAAGCAAATTCCTGAGCCAAAAGAAAATAAGAAGGGGGAACTAATTGAGTATTGACGGACTGGCATAAACGGCGTATAATATCTTTAGTGATTTAAAACTAGAGGTATCTTATGGGAAGATGTATAAAATGGACAAAAAAAGAAAACAACCTTTTGAGAAAGGTTTATCCATTAGGTAACAAAGAAAGTATATGCAAGGCTTTACCTAATAGGTCATGGGAAGGTATAAAGATACATGCGGCTATCCTTAAAATAGGGATGCTACACAATCCTCATGTGGCAACTCAGTTAGGAAGACTTCTTGAAGAAACGCACGAATCGTACTACTGGATGGGGTTTATCGCTGCCGATGGATGTTTTAGCGGAAAAAGAGGCAGACTCACAGTGAGTTTAGGGAAAAATGATAGTAGCCATTTAAAGAAATTTTCTGAATATATAGGGGCTGCATTCAATATTCGCAAAACTACTTGCTCTGTTAGTGCCCAAGATAAGTACTATAGTCTTAAAATTATGGACAAGTTCGACCTTCGGGAGCGTAAAACCTACAATCCTCCAAAGACTATTGGCTGGATGAAACCTGAGTTAGCATTAAGTTTTTTAATTGGATTTATTGATGGAGATGGACACATTAAAAACAAAGCTAGGACAGCAATTTCAATAAAGATTCATAGTTCTTGGCTTAATATACTTAATGAAATAGCGAATTTAATTAGTAAGTCATTTAGTTGGATAACTCCTAATGCTAAAATAAATAATCGTGGATATGCCTTAATTAACATTTGTGAATTTGAGTTAATTAAAAAACTCAAGAAGCATTGTTTAATTAATAAATTACCATACATGAAAAGAAAATGGAATAAAATAGATGAAAGTAAGATAGGGTATTACGAAAAATCTAGAGAAAGAATAAAGGAGTGCTACAGGTTAAAACAAAAAGGATTTAGTAACAAAAAAATAGCTGAAGTGCTAGGTATTCAAGATTCAAGAGTGTCAATTATACTATCTAAAATAGTAAATAATAAGTATGTCTTTAACAATAAATTCGCTCCACTTGAGCTAGAAAGAGAGGTGATTTATGAAGTCAAGTAACTATTGGATTAGTTCTGACTTCCATTAGATATTAACCATAGCAACATCTGTGGCCCCAAAATGTCCCGATGGGATAAAGGCTACCGAAATTTCGATTCTCTTGATGAGATGAGAGAAACCATCCTCACGAATCTGAATAAGGTTGTCGGCCCGGACGATTACTTTATTTTTGGTGGAGATGGCGTATTCGGAATGGATAAGCCCGACACTTTCCGCAAGTTTTGGGAAAGGGTCATTTGTAAGAATATTATTTATATTCAGGGGAATCATGATGACTGGTTCTATAAAAAGGGAAATCTTGTCGAAGTTGAACGGCTTGTCGGTAAAGTCAGTACAGAGTGTTACATCGATATCGAAGGGGAAAAATATAATATATCTCATTACGCCCCGGAAGACGAGTGCCGGAAAATCAAAAGAGAGCCGGACACAATTTACCTCTACGGCCACTATCACAATACATTAAAGGATGATGGATTTGGTATGGATGTTGGTGTAGACACATCTTGGAATGGGCATAAACCTTTTACCCCCTATAGTTTTCCAGAAATTATGGAAATTATGAAAAGTAGGGGTTTTCAAAAACCGAAGGAGTGAACGATGATTAAGCTACAATTCTCAACCGAACCCAAGAAACTTTCTATCGAAGAATATAGGAAACTTGGAAGTGTAATGTTTGTGGATAGTTTAAATACTGTTCATATTGATAATCCAAACGATAAAGAGTCTGTAATCAGATTGTTTAACGATATTGAGTATTATAAGTATAGGGGTAACCCTATAATTGATGGACAACATAAGGTTTATATCTTCCCAAAAGTTGATGCAGATAAAGTTCTTTTTGCTATCATGACAGGCAAGGATAATCTTGAAAAGTATCAATATACGGGCAAAATAAGCAAAGCTGACCAAGTTAAGGAATGGATGAACCTTTATAAATTTGTGGGGCACATCTTCACACATAACGGACAAAAGAGACGATGCGTTATGAGGGGCGATTTTATTACTTCTGTTGATAAGTGGGGCCACGAAAACTCACATGATATATTCAGCACTGGAAGCTGTGGTCGTTATGATGGATTTGTCGGATTTAATGATGAGTATGAGTTTTGGAAGTGGTTCACTCAGTCGGCGTGAGCCTCAAACCTTGAAACGAACCCTAACCTAAGGAGAGAGTATGCAGTACCGAATTAAGCTTCAAACCCCAGCTTCACCCAAGGTCTTTATGACCAAAAAGCCAACAGTGTACTATGATTACAATAACTTTTCCGGAAGAGTAGTCACCTTTGTGGAATGGATTATCGGTAATAGGCTTCTAGTTACCGGAAAGGGCACCAAAGGAACTCCAAAAGAATTCATCGTTAGCCGAGATGATATCGAATCTATTGACTACTTTAGACCGGGCGACTACTTTGCCTGTATGTTAACGGGAGAAGTGTTCGAGATAGAAGCTGGATTCGGTATCGATAAATGCGGTAGACTTGTTGTTGATGGAAAAGCATTTAATTTTACCGAAATAAAGAAAACGACAGAAGAACACTATAAGCATCGGCAGAGACAAAAAGAACTTTTTGAATCCTCGAAACCTAAGGGAGGCAACATGAATTTCACATATAGTCCTAAAATGGGCGGCTGGACTGTGGCTTCCGAAAAGCCAGAACCTAATAACTGGGCAATTATCTGCCCAACTCGAACCCTACTTAACGAAAGATTTACACTGACGGGAGCAAGAGCGGCAGCGGAAGCTATTAGCAAGAATTATCCCGGTCATAAAATATTTATCTGCGAACTCAAAGAAGTTGTGCAGACCACTAACGTTCCAAAGACAACTACTTCCCCCGTCAACTAATTTAATCAGCGAGGTACTCCGAGCATGGAAATTACACCAGAAATTGTTATCACTGTAGCCCTAATGCTTGATGGCCCTTAAGCTACATGCTCCAAAAGTTATGACCCCGGAAGCTTCTGCCGCAAAGCACTCATAAGGAGTTACTATGAAATCGGACTTGTCTGAAGATGCCCCCAAAAGAGAGTCCATGAATCCCGCTAAACGATTTGGCCCACATTGGTATAAAGATGACGACGGTAATAATCGTAGGAAGGACGGACACCTAGAGATAGCTATAAAGACTGCCGAACGGCTACTCCTATCTTCTGTTGGTCTTCCTTGGGATGAAATTTATCCAAAAGTTAAAAAGATAATCCCAACACACTATGATTATCATGGTCTTCATTTGGGCGAAGAAAGATGCTTTATTCAGGATAATAGGGTATATAATACCAAAGGTAAGGAAGTATCTGGATATTGGGCCGGTGGCTTATATGTTGATGAGCAGGGAATCTTAAGAAGATTCATTAAGAAATCCCATAAATGGCAAAAGCCTAAGAAAGCCATCGTAGATTTTGACAAAAGGAAATTCTATCGGCATAATGGGATTTGGTGGGAAGTTGAAACTAAGCCCAACGATACCAATTGGTTTACCTTTATGGGCACAAGATGGGGAAAATGTGGTTTAGGAGAAGTCCGAGATGTCTTCTATGGATATCTGACCCATTGGGAAGCTTACCGTAAATACGGGGAAGCTATTAATATCGTCAAAAGACAACAGTGCGGCAAACGCTTATGTAAGAAGCTTAACGCCCTAGGAGAAAAGAATGAGTGAGGTTACTGAACAAACTAAACTTCGGAATGTGATTCGTCATATTCAAGGAGTTTCAGAAAACTGTAATGAATTAGCGTTTCGCCTTAGTGAGCGTGGCGAACAAGACTTTGCCCGACGACTTATTGCTAATGGTTTGATTCATGATAATAGTAAGCTTTCTGGGATTGAGTGGGAATGTTTGCATAGCGGTGAAGAGAAGAAGCTTTTTGATGAGGCTTTACATCACCATGTTACTACAAATATGCACCATAGCGAGTTCTGGGGAAAAGAGGGTGTGCATGATATGCCGAGAATCTACATAGGAGAGATGGTTGCGGACTGGAAGCAAAGAAGCTCAGAATTTGGAACAGATTTTAATGAATGGGTTACTGAGGTCGCTACCAAAAAATATAATTTTGACTTTAGAAGTAAGGCCGGGAAAGAGATAAAAGATTTTGTATCACTTATCCTTGATAAGTCCTTTGCTTAATGAGTAATCCCCAATTTGTTTACATAAAGATAGAAAATATTCTTGTGAATGGTTTAACTTCATTCTGTTTATATCCTTATGAATCCATTGGATATTGTCTTTTGTATAACCTTTTGTGTTGTCTCTTCTATCTAAAGAGGCGGAAGTTCCCTTGCTTTTGGTATCTTTATCAAAGATAATTGGCAAACCACTTAATACACACAGTCCATTTTGAGCTTGATAACAATCCCACATATCTTGTATAGTTATCTTGAATTCAAGATTAGCTCTTTTTGCTCTACGTTCTATCCTATTAAACATGGATTTGCTAAGGTCTCCAACACCTTTCCAACATCTATGTTTTATCCATTTTCCAGCATTTTCGCATGGGCAATGTCTGTTACTATTAATAGTTAGGGTAGGCCATTGATGTGTGACTCCACATTTTTTACATAAACATTCCCAAACAACGTTTCCTTGCTTATATCTTCTACCACTATCTTTTGTGACTATAAGCGTATTAAATTCGTGTCCGACTCTATTATTCATACCAAAACTCCAGCTACCAAAGATATCCAGACTACTATAGTAGATATACGCCGAAATTACCAAGGTTGGTAAAGAAATTAAGGATTTTGTAACTCTTCTTTTGGATAAGAGATTTACTTAACAGACCTTCGAGATAGTCCATTAACTATATAAGATATATTTCCCGGAGTGGAGTTATACTCTTTAGCTAAATCTTTAAGTTTAGCTCCATTAGCCTTCTTTGTTTTTATAATAAGTACATCTTCGTCACTTATTTTAGTTCTTGATTTAGGTCGTTTTCTTTGCTGAACCCCTTCTTTGATATTTATTGGTAATTCATAGTCCCTATTTTCATAAATTAGCTGACAAAGTTTTTGAAAATAATCTTTATTAAAAGAACCTTTCATTCTGTTTACATCTTTATGTATCCATTGAACATTACCTCTAACATATCCAATAAGATTATTAATTCTATCTAAAGAGGCTGTACTTCCGCCATTAGCAACATCCAATGATGATATAGCAAAAATTATAGGTAGCCCCGTTAATGCGCACTTTTTATCTTGAGCATCATACAGTGATTGGCAATATTCTATAGAAAGGTTAAATTCTATATCTCTAGAGGTAGCATTATATGCAATTTTTCCAAAAATTGTTGGAGTTAATTCTCTATTGTTGTTCATTTTGCTGTTAGCATGGCATCTTCTACATTGGGTTGTTCCTCCAGAAACTAATGATGACCTATTGGTTTGCTTTTCTAATCCACACTCGCATTTACATAACCATATAGTTTCATGATGAATCCTCACAAACCTTAAGACAGTCCATTTACCAAAAACTTTACCAGTCAAATCTTCATATTTTCTTTGTTTCATATATGTCTCCTTAGTAGATATATACGCCAAACTTAAAAACAAAATTGAGGATTGTTTAATATTGGAGAAATTATGCTATTAGTACAGGAGTATTTGGGGTCAGGAAAATCTTTAAGTGACCTAGAAAACGAGCTAGGTATCTCCGCAAGCTACCATCCAACACTTCCTTTAATAATATTGAACTATTCTCAATTAGATAGCCCAAAAACACACCCTATAGTGAGAGAATGTAGGAGCCTAATTTTGGAATTAACCTCATGGAAAATAGTTAGTCGTAGTTTTTTTAGATTCTTTAACCTAGGAGAAGCCCTAGAGATTACACAGAAGTTTAATTGGGCAAATTATCGCACCTACGAGAAGGTTGATGGCTCCCTGTGTCACCTATTTTATTACGAGCGAGCTTGGCACATGGCTACACGCTCAACGTTCGGTCAACTTAAAATGAATGAAGAAGAGTTCACTTGGGGCGAACTTTTCTGGAAGGCTATGGGTGATGCAAAGAATAATGTGGATAGATTGGATAAGGAATTCTCTTATATCCTTGAACTTTGCAGTCCATACAACCAAGTGGTTACTTATCATCCGGAACCTAAGGTGTTCTTGTTGGACGTAGTTTATAAAAGCCATTACCATTTCTTCTATAATCGGGATATTGATATTCATATCCAGTGTGTGAATACAATCGCCAACAAATTGGGTGTAAGCCGACCAAAGATTTATAATTTGAACGACAAAAAGCCGGAAGAATTAAACGGTATTGTAGATGCTTTTGCTAATCAGGACGAGGGTATCGTATGTCAGGATGATAAGGGCGAAAGAATTAAAGTTAAAAATAAGGGCTGGTTTGCATTGGCCCAACTTTCTAACAATAATAGCTTCTACTATAAAGACCTTTATGACTTGGTGATTAAGGGGGATAGTGCCGAGGTATGCCTATATTATCCTTTGGCCAAAAAGAAATGTGAACTTCTCGAAGAAACAATCCATCACACAATTGAAAAACTAGAGATAGTATGGGCTTTAATTAAGCATATTGAAGTCCAGAAAGACTTTGCCCTCACTCTCTTTAAGTATAATCCGCCCCTAGCGTGGGTTCTCTTTGAGTGTCGGCGGCATAAAGCTAAAATAGCCGACTTTTTTAAACCCGATTCTTCTTACTACGAAAAAGTAAAGAAGGGAATTTTGGAGACTATTAATGGATAAATTGGGCAAAATTCAACTAACTTTCAAAACTCCCGGAGTCCTGGATGAACCTCTAAAGGAATTTGGAGAAACTGCCGCTGACGTAGAGGCTATCGCCAAGGACTTTGTTAAATGGAGCGAATACGTCACAATAGAAATAGACCTTGATAAAAGAACCGCAACTGTATTACCGGCGTAAGCCAAGGGAGTAACCTATGATAGCTCTCATTCTAACCCTTTTGATGCCAATGCCCGGACAATTCTTTCAGATTAAACCATTTGGCCCGGCTATGCCACAGCCATATGTAGTAACTGATGCTGATAGTTACAACAATATGTGGCAAGTCTACTTTGTGGCCACTCAAATTATGGATAGAAGAGAGGTAAGGTTTGTTCTAACAAAGCCTCAGGATTTCTTTAGTGATTGGGCTATGATGCAAAGAAGGGCAGATAACTTAAAAAACTGCCCATACTTAGAAGATTGCGATAGGTTTCCAGACAGATTAATTATTAACGACCTTATGGTTATGAATCGTTTGTACAATAGCCATTTGGAAGAATGTATATCTTTATATCCAACATCAAAAAGTTTGGAGATGGCAAAGGACGACAACAGTTATCTATATAAAGTATGGGATGCCGCAAGAGACGCCAAATGCGAATATTATTATGTTCACATTCGTCGGCAAGCCTTAAGGAAGCTTAAGATTTTGCTTGATGAAATCGACCCAACTTGGTATGATATGGGACGTATGCCGCCTCATATCCCTTACTGGTTCTTTACGGAAGTTCGCTAACCTCAACGCCACAAGGCAGGAGACTCTTATGAAGACGCTAGAAGCCGATACTATTGTTGCCCCCACTATGGTTCCCGAAATCGTAGCCTTAAAGGGTGATACGGTAGTAGTTAAATGTGAGTCCGGAGAAGATTGGACAAACCTTCCCTACAGGACTGTAATTCAGGGAGAAGAGTGTACTAAGGACACTTGGAACTCTATCGAACAAACGGCAATCTATCAACTTGTTAATTAGGAGAACTAATGGAATTCACAATTGACCTTACATTTATCGTAACTTGGTTGAACGCCCTTAATCTTTGGGTAAACTCACTAAGCAGTAATCAACAGTGGTTTCTTTTGGCCGCATGTTGGCTTATTCTCGGATTAATTCTTGGGAAGATTGCCTATCATACGAACACCAAGGTCTGCCAACAACAGAGAACTGAAATAGCATTTGCAGTAATGTTATTTTGGCCTCTTATGCTTGTATTCTTTATTGTGGGCCTATGTCTAGCAATAGCTATTGTTTTAGTTTTAGGCTTACCATTTGCATTCGCAAGCTGGTTCTTTTCTTTTGGCGCAAAAAAGGAGTAAGCATGTCACCAGAATCTAAGGCAGAGTCTATTAGGTCAGTATTGGCCCTATTAGGGGCTAGTGATAATCCCATGAACGTTACCATTAACTCGGTAATGGAGAAGTTAAAAGCTAGGGGAATTGCCGTTTCTTATCCCCAAGTTTATCAGGAAATCAAGAAACCGAAAAAGGAGAATAAGATGAGTATGCCCGCCGTAACATCGTCCGCCGTAGGCGAACAGTTTTTGGAACGCTTTGTTAAGTTTGGTAAAGAAACCCAAAAGAAGCGTCATCATATCCGCAAAGCTTTCGCTAAGCTGCGTAGCTATATGAAGGATGGGACAGTAACAAGTTTGGATGAAATGGAACGATTCTTGGAGAAGTATCAAGAAATTGATGGAGTTTCGCCCAAGAGAGCTAAGAAGGCTACTGCTGAGTAGTGTAGCAAAAAAGAATATAACTTTATTATCCCCGGCAATCGGGCCGGGGTTTAGGAGGATATAATGCAGATTACGATTAGTCTTACTGGTATCTATGATTGGTTTATGGCCCTAGGTTTGGGGTGGCAAATTACACTATATGTGTTGACCTATTTGGTTATTTTGGTTACTTTCGCTAAAATTATGGCTCACTTTACAATGAACATAGATGACGAAAGTAAGATGGCTATTACCACAATAGCAGTAGCTTGGCCACTTACTCTACCTATAGCTTTGGTCGTTTGGACACTTGTGTTTATTAAATTTCTTATCTTCGGAAGGAAGCGAAAATGGTAAAGGTGCTAACCATATTAGTCGGAGTCGTCGTCAAGACCTGTTAGGGTTCTTAGGGTTTAATAGGAATTCGTTAAACCTTTTCTTATATCTGTCCTGAAAAACAACATCACCCTTATCAACCAAAGCCTTAAGAGCTTCTAATGGTATTCTTTCAAAATCTATCAGCCGATAAATCATTTTGTGTTTTTTGCAATATTTTTCTGCTGCTCTTTTCTTTATTAAGATAGCGGGAGACTTATGTAGTCTAATTGGTTTAATTTCTACCATAATTTTTTCGTCTATTATAAAGTCTGGACTATATGTTCTGTCGTGACCACTGTAATCAGTATATGGAATCCTTAATAGCTCCCCACTCTTCCAATTTTTACCCTCTAAGGTAATTAAGTATGAAAGCTCCCTAAGGCTTCTAAAGAAGACGTTCTTATACCATCCTTTGTATCCATTTCCGCTCCCTTTTGGGGAGGGTTTTCCATACATAGGGTTTCCTTTGCCGGAAGAATTTTTACTTTGTTTAGCTTTGAAAGACTTCATTCTCTTATCGGCCTCTTTCTTTCCGTATTTAGATAGCCATACACTATAAACGCTCTTTCCTTTCATCGGATTGTTTTCTAAAGAGAACCTTCGCTTCCTCTCTATTGTTTCGACGGAATCCTTTCTGCCGGTATTAGATAAAGATATCATGTTTATAGTTTTTGTGCTATGTTTCTTACCAAAGAAATGATTCCCTTGACCCTTCATTCTTTCGCTTTTTAATAAAGAGTCGCACTTTCTACATATTTTCTTATTCTTGTCGGCACGTTGACAATTATATTTATTTGTATGAGATACAACGTTATTGCATTTTGGGCACTTTCTTTCAAACATATCTATTCTCTTTGTGTGATAGGTAGTATAATGTATATATTATACGCCGTTACACCAAATCCACAAGGGCCAATTATGAAAAAACTCTATATTTTAATTTCTGTTTCTGGAGGAGGTAAAAGCACTTATGCTCTAAAACTACTTAAGGATAACCCAACACTGGCCGTTTGTTCTGCCGACCACTTCTTTGTGGACTCTAACGGAGTCTATAAGTTTGATGCTCAAAAGTTGGGGCAAGCTCACCAAAAGTGTCAAGTGGACGCCGGTATAGCGATGGCAAAGGGTTTGCCGGTGGTTGTGGATAACACTAACTTAAAGTGGGGAGATATTTCGCCCTACATAAGAATCGCTTCCGTACACGGTTATGAGATATCCTTTATTCTTTTTGATGCACAAGAGGCAGACTTGCCGATGTTGGCCGAAAGGAATAGGCATGGAGTACCAGAAGCGGCAATTAAACGCCAATATAATAATCTAGTCTCTCTAAGGAAGTCCTTAAAGAGGGATATGGGAACAGCGTTTCCGGGGATTAAATTTACCCTGACTAAGGAGAGGATATGTCAATAATCTATAAGAAGGGCGACTTGTTTGCCGCCCTATCTGACAAAAAGAATATCATTGTGCCCCACGTTTGTAACGTACATGGGGTAATGGGTTCTGGATTTGCTAAGACTGTGCGGGAAAAATACCCGGAAACAAATAAAGATTATATTAATTATTGTAAGGACTACAATATGCACAATATAGATTTTTATATACCCGATACGTTATTTACTATAGAAGATTTTGGTATGTTTGGTAACATGATATGTCAAACCGGATTAAGTGGAAGCGGAGTCCGTAATGCAACCTATCCAGACTTAATAATCTGTATGAGGGGAGTTTTATATGAATGGAGAGACAGGCAAGAATATGAAATATATGCCCCGAAATTTGGAGCAGGACTTTGCGGCATGAATTGGGATTTTATTGAGGAACTAATTAAGGATATTTGGCTAGATGCCGGTATCAAGGTAACAGTATTCACCCTTTAGGAAATTGAAATGGCAAAAGCTACATTTATACCAGAAATAACAAAGATAGTAGTAGACCAAGAAGAGAAGATTATTTTGGAACTAACTATCAATGAGGCCAAAGCAATTAAGCTTCTTACTGGTTCTTGTGTTGGTAATTATACCGATACCCCTAAAGAGTTTACTGACCGCATTTGGGGACAACTAAACCAAATTAAACAGATAAAAATGCCCGAAAATTATCATAAAACTTACACTATAGACTTAAATAAGCTTGATAAGAACTTTAATCTTAAATTCTAACCATTAACCGGGAGGTACTCCGACCGTGAAAGAGCCAAAAACCGACATTGGTGTAATCGTTGGTAGATTTCAGGTGCCCGAACTACATGTGGGGCACAAAGGTTTAATAGACCACGTAAAAAATAAGCACGATAGAACCATTATCTTTCTTGGTTGTCCTAGGGTTAGACATACTCTAAATAATCCGCTAGATTTTGAGTCTCGAAAAGACTGTATCCAAAAAGCTTATCCCGATATTATTGTTTACAGAATAGATGATAATAGAAGTGATGAAGCGTGGTCTAAAATTCTGGATATGGAAATAGATAAGGCTAAGTTACCTATTCAGACGGTGACGTTATACGGTAGCAGGGACAGTTTTATTAAGTGTTATTCCGGCAAATATCCAACGTGCGTTCTTGAATCTGAATCTTTTATATCGGGCACCGAAGTTCGCAGAAGTGTTATTAATAAAGGATGTAGGGGTTACGAATATAGGGCCGGACTTATCATAGCCGCTGCTAATAGATACCCAACAGCGTATCAAACTGTTGATGTGGCTATTCTAGATGAGACAAAAGAAAAGATATTGGTGGGTAAAAAGCCGGGCGAAGACAAGTGGAGGTTTATCGGCGGATTCAGTGACCCTAAGAGTCCTTCGCTAGAGGCTGACGCTAGGCGGGAAGTTATGGAAGAGACCGGGGTAGAAATTACCGACCCTGTTTATATCGGTTCGTGTAAGATTGACGATTGGAGATATCGCAGCGAACAGGACTGTATTAAAACAGCCTTCTTTGTGGCTAAGTATCAGTCGGGCAGACCTAAGGGCGGGGATGATATATCGGTAGTAAGCTGGCTAACAATTGCCGATTTAGACGCCAAAAACTTTGTACCAGAACACTCGCCACTTATTGCAATGCTTAGTGGCTATTTAGGGAGTAAATCATGAACTGGCTAGAATTGGTTGGGGCTATAACTTTGGGATACCTATCTTTATCCCTATTAATATCCATAGTGTCGGTCATATATTTCCTTATTGACACTAGAAAAGAGGGTAATCTAAAAGTGCCGTTTGTCGTGCTAAAGATTATCCTACTTGTATTGTTGGTGGCTCTATGTTGGCCGCTTATATTAGTACAATTAGCAGAAATGAGTGCTAACGATGGGGACTCTGGATACGAAGAACTTTGGGATGAGGAGATAAATGATGCAAACCCGCTTTGAAATAGATGAAAGAGTTTTTGTTAAACCTCCAGCCCATAAGGATTCGGTTCATAGTCATGAATTTGACGGAAGGGTGGTTGGCCATCTTTCTTTTGGTTATGAGGTTGTTGACCAAGATGATGATGTGTTTAGCGTAAGCTTTGATGAGGTTGAGCCATTGGAGGAATGAAATGAATTCTATTTTTGAAAAGAAAACAATAATGAGTGTAGACTATAACAAGTTGGAACGATTTATTCATGATAAATATCCGGAACTTAGTAAGTATGAATTAGTCGCTCATGAAGAATTTAACAATTATATGAGTAAGGCTATTGATGCCGAAAAGGACGAATTTGACCAAGAAGATTGGGACGAATTGGTAGCCAAAAAAGGAAATGTTTGCTTTTCTCTTGGATTAATTATGTCCAAACTTGCTATCGATGGCCATATAGAAGAGGGCGAATATGTCGTCGATATCTTCTGGTAGGATACAGCTAACTGGGGAATTGGTTTACTCCCCGAAACTTTTAGGAGATAGAATATCCAGTAAATGGTGGCTTACCGTTAAATCTGATACTGGACTTGCTAAGTATTGGAGACATCTATATCATTTGAATGCCAATCGGTGCTACAAATTACAACGCCCAAGTTGGGGTGAGCATATTACTATTGTTCGCAACGAGGAGCCTCCTAATAAGAAATTTTGGGAAAAATATGCTGGGATAAATATTCCTTTTTATCTAACTCCGGAAATCTATAGTAATGGAGAATATTTCTGGATGCCAGCGACTTGCGCATTTGGAAATATGATAAGGAAAGAATTGGGGCTAGGAAAGCCTTTTTACGACTTTCACTTTTCAATAGGTCACATACCAGAGGACGACAATGTACAATCCAATTCTTTGCACAGACAGTTACAAGCTATGCCACCACCTAATGTATCCTAAGAATACTGAATACGTCTACTCATACTTTGAATCTCGTAAAGGGGCAAAGTTTGATTTGACCCCATTCTTTGGGCTACACTATTTACTGAAGCAGTTCCGGAAAATCGACAACTATGATATCGAACATGTCCGGGTTATGGCCGCTGTGCATTTTGGGCAAGCTACGGCAAAAACTTTGGAACTATATCGTGGTGGTCTCTCTTACAATTTCGATAAGTATTACAAGGATATTGGCCAAAGAGAACTATTTAATATTGAAGGCTGGAAATACGTAATGAAGCTTGGGTATCTACCAATTAGGATTAAGGCTGTTCCCGAAGGAACCTTAGTCCCAACCAATAACGTTATGATGACGGTTGAGAATACTGACCCGAAGGCTTGGTGGATTACTAACTACTTTGAATCATTCCTTACGCACGTTTGGTATCCTAGTACAGTGTGTGCCCTTTCTCGTTCCGTTAAGGTTATGCTTAAGGAATTTGGGGATAAGACTGGCTCAAACGATATGCTGGACTTCAAACTTCAGGATTTTGGGTATCGTGGTGTATCTTCCGATGAATCTGCCGACTTAGGTGGTGCTGCTCACTTGGTAAACTTTAAGGGTACTGACACTTTTCCGGCTATTGATTTTATTCGTAGATACTATAGTAATGGTTCCGCTTTTGACGCTGCTGCCTATGAGGGGATTGGCTACTCGGTTCCAGCGACAGAACACAGTATATGTACGGCTCTTGGAGAGGATGGCGAGCCGGAAATTGTGGGAGAACTCCTAACTGATTATCCAACCGGGATTCTATCGGTCGTTGCAGACAGCTACGACATAAATAGATTCGTCGAAGAGTATGTGGGTAAAAAGTTTAAAGAACGTATCTTGGCCCGTGATGGCATCTTTGTAGTGCGTCCGGACTCGGTTACGCCAGAACTTGATACCCCTGAAAAGGAAATGGTTTGGATTCTAGACTCCCTTTGGTCGTCGTTTGGTGGACGAGTTAACGAAAAGGGATATAAAGTTATCAATGATAAGATTAGAGTTTTGTGGGGTGATGGTATTGATATTGTTGGTATTCGTAAGATTCTTGAGGCTATCACCCAAGCTGGCTTCTCTATTGATTGTATCGCTTGCTTTGGTATGGGAGGCGGATTGCTCCAAAAAGTGAATAGGGATACTCAGAGATTTGCCTTTAAGTCTTCGGCCCAATGTCGTGATGGCGTTTGGCACGATGTGTATAAGAGGCCGAGAGACGTAAGTAAAGAATCCAAGAGGGGACGACTCAAGCTTATCAATGATACTGGTACGCTTATTACTGTTCCTGAGACTGACCCCCGACCGGATGTGATGGAAACCGTCTATGAGGATGGTAAGATTTTGGTAAAGCCTACTTTTTCGGAGATTCGAGAGAGAGCGGCACTTTAAAAAGGAGACAATATGAAGGCGGCTTTAAGTTTTGACACCAAGATGACAGTGGAACAATTGAGAAATAAATATGGCTCAGTATTAGCTGTATTCCATAATGGCTATATATATCTTACCAGAAGTGGTAAAGAGTACGGCAAGCTTTATAATGCTTTCGATGATAATGGTGGTACTATTACAGAAATTGGCCCAAATGATAAGGTCTTTACATCAAATATGTTTTCTCATCTTTGCGAAAGTATGGCTAATGGAATGACTAAATATGAAGTAAAATTAAATATGGACGGAGGTAACAAACTTGCCACTGTAAAGGGTTGGCTTAACACTTATAAATATGTGGGATGTCTACATCAAACAAATGGTAAAGTTGGAAAAAGACAACTTAAGTTGGATGGGAATTATATAAATTCTATTAACAACTTTGGTAATGAAATGTGCAGAGGTACTGAAGGCGGCTTCCGTAGTCTTGAAAAAGATTATTACGACTTCGTAGCCTTTGACGACGAATACGAATTCTTTAGGTGGTTCAATGCTTAAAACATTATCCTATTGCTTAGCTAAGTTTGACCATGAGTATTATCCGGCTATCTATTTGGGTAGTCAGGGCATGTGTCACCTTGTTTATATGAGGCACCTCGACAAACTGCTTCATCTAGATGAGGTTAAAGAGGGTAACATCGAATGTATTCTAAAGGAGGAATTCTGTGGTGTAGAATATGATTTAATGGAAAGTCCGGCTTACTTTATGGTTGGGACTACTCGCTGTTTTAAGTTAGGTAATCATCCTGTAACTATGGATGGTGAGCCTATGGTACTGAGTGGTCAGATGGTTGATAAGATTACTGCAACGTTGTTAATTTAGGAGACTGGCATAAGCCTAGGAGAAAATATGAGTGGTAATGTAGATTTGGATGGATTGGATATGGACGACCTTTTGGAAGTAAAAGCCGAAGTTGAGGAAAAAATTGAGGAACTAAAACAAATGGAAGCCGAAAAAGGTATTGGTAAGATTGTTTCTAGTGCAAAATTTAAGAATTTGATTAAGAGCTTGGAGCCAAAAACCGAAAAAATTAAGCTCGAAGTAGAATTTGAGATTAAATCTTGGGGCGAGCTAGATAGATATGGTGATGAGTTGGTTGCTATTAATCATGAGCTTATTTATGATTCAATTAAGACAAATAGTAAAAATGCCGAAGTAAACAATTATATTGAAAATTGCATCGAAGAAGCTTGCGAAACAATCTTTGAGCTTTCAAAAGTAGCGAAGAAACAGAAGGATGATGCTGATTCTTTAGCTGACCTATTTAATCATCTCGACGGCGGTGAGGCCGAAGAGATTATTGGTAAGCACATTAAAAACTAAAACGGCGTGAGCCTAGGAGAATGAATAATGAAGCTGAATGTAAACTCAAAAGAAGCAATCGTTATGGTAGCCCATCTTGCACCCGAAAAGTTCAAGAAGGATTATCCCCAACTTGTTAATTCAACATGTCTGGTTGACCCAAGTATTAAGCCTAATCGGGTTACTTATGCGGAAGTCACATATGATGGACTGACCAGTAAGGCAACTGCAATCGCACATGAGAACGACCAGTTCCAGCGTCGTAAGGGTGCTGTGTTGGCCCTAAGCCGTGCCCTGCGTCAGCATAGCACTTTTAAGGGAAGGGAGAGTAAAGATTTGCGCCGTGAAGTCTTTGCTCAGATGTTTCGCTCCGAACCGTCGCCCTACACGGAACTAATGGAACTTGTAGATGGTCGCCCTGATTTGGCTCGTGATTTAACTAAGATGGGCCGAGCCATTTTGAATCCGAAGACCTAAGGCGATTGAGCCAAAAGAAAATATATAATAAAGGGGCAAGTTTCGGTTTGCCTCTTACGTTTGCCGCGATAGAATCAAACAACACACGGGAGAATACGATGAAGCAAGCTACACCACTAAAAGACGGAAAGATGGATTTGGAAGCTACACCATTTTTGGCCACTCAACCTAAAGCTAAGGATGATGGCTTCAAGAATGTAAGTAAGATTTGGCTCGCCACTACTATTTCTTTTGACGAAGGTATTGAAAAATTGAGTAAGGGTCGCGCCGAGACCGAAGATATTAATTTGCCGATGGACGCTGTTTCCTTTGGCGAAAAAGATGGAAAGTTGGTAGTTGACCTTGATGGCAATAAGGTCGCTCCGACTGAACACGCCTTACGACAACTTGGGTCACGGCTTGATATCCCAACGAAGATTCTCACGAATTGGTATGAGGGCGATATCGAAGATGTTGATACCGTCATTATGATTCTTGAGAACGGTAAGAGAAAGTATCTTGCTGGAGAAGTTGCCAAGAAGGTGGACGACGAGGATGCCGAAAGCCAAAAGTTTTTGTGGCGAACCCGTAAGGACGGTACGCTTCGAGCTACTCTTAGTAATAAGTTTGCCCGAATGGACAATGCTTGGTTCTTGTCGGCCCTAAAGAAGATTATGCCGGAAGGTCGCCTTTCGCATTGGGACAAGGCAGACTCGGATACTATCTATGGTAATATCCTAATTCCCGATAGCCTTCGGGTTGAAAGCGATAGCAGTTATGGCGGTGGCGTGAGCGTAGGAAATAGCGAAATTGGCGTTCGTGCCCTTAGCTCTAATCCTTGGCTCTATAAATTTATCTGTCAAAACGGGTGCATTTGGGATAAGATTAAGGGAGTATCCTATAGCCGCAAACATTTGGGCGTTAAGATTGATTACGAAGAACAATTCAATAAGTTGTCTGAGTGTATCAATAAGCAAATTCCCCTTGTTCCGGCCCATATTGATGCTATGATGGAAACTAAGAATTGGGCATTCACTGGCGTAGTTAAGAGACTTATTGCTCAAACTGCCGCAGACCTAATCCTCAACAAGAAACAAGCTACATTGATTCTTGAGGCTTACGAAGTGGAACCAGAGTTATCCTGCTTTGGCCTTATTAATGCAATTACCCGCGCTAGCCAAAAGATGGATGGCGAAACTTGGGTGGCAATGGATATCTATGCCGCTAAATTGATTGATGCTTCCTTTTGGGCCACATACGTTACTAAGACTAACGCTATGACCTCTAAGGATGTGGAGAGTTATTTTGTGACTGTAACGGCCTAGATGTAGACGTTGACTAATTTAAATAAAGGAGAATAGATTATGAAGCTTAAGCTTTCAGCAGAAGAAGTGATTGAAAATATGGTAGTTAATTTGCGGGAAATTTGCGAGAACGACGGGGACGAATTGGCCCGTCTTGCCGAGATTCTGTATTTTGATGAGGATAATATGTTGCCAAATAATGCAACATTCGATATGGAATCGGATACCGTCACTTTGGTATTCGACGGCGAAGAGGGCGTTTATACTCCTGAAGAAGCACAGGCTATTCAGGATGAGATTGACGCTGCCGAAGTTGAGGATATTGTTGCGTCGGTGGAGAAGTAACCCTGCGGGGAGCGGGAGCTAGTTTAAACCTTACGGAGTCATACAATGAGCGAAATTAAAATTTATCAAGTTGGTGGCTCCGTAAGGGATGAATTGCTTGGCGTAACCTCTAAAGATTTAGACTTTGCGGTAGAAGCCCCATCATTTGAAGCGATGAAGAAATACATTGAGGATAATGGTGGGGATATTTTTCAAGAAAAGCCCGAATTCCTAACTATTAGGGCCAGAATGCCAAAGGTTGGGCCATCTGATTATGTTTTGTGTCGCAAAGAAGGTAAGTATTCGGACGGAAGAAGGCCCGACTCTACCGAGCCGGGTACGATTCTTGACGATTTAAGTCGTCGTGACTTCACTATGAATGCTATCGCCAAATGTCCGGATGGAACTCTTTATGACCCATTCGGTGGTCAAGAAGATATCATGAATAGACTAATTAGATGTGTCGGCTCCACACTGGAAAGATTTACCGAAGATAGTCTCAGAATTCTTAGGGCTATTAGATTCTCTATTACTAAAGATTTTGACCTAGATGACGAAATACTTTCTATCCTAGATATAGACTGCGTTCTAAATAAGTTGAACTCGGTTAGTCCCGACAGGATTAGAGAAGAATTACATAAATGTTTTGCTCATGATACTATAGCCACGCTTTGGTTCTTTGAAAGGTTCCAGCATCTAAAGTATGTGGTATTTAACAAAATGTGGCTCAAACCAACAACAGAAGAAACCTAAATCAACAACCGGGAGGAACGACCGATGGCCCTTAATAAACTGATTGAACTACTGTCCGAAGAAAAGTCCACAATTACCACACTCTTTACTAAGACTAGCCCCAAGTTGAAGGCAGGAAACCCCTTCTCTTCTTTGGTTAAGATTAGCCGGGTAAACTGCGTACTTAATGCGGATTACGCTAAAGCCGTAGAAAAGCTGGGCGGCGAAGTAAAGGAACGAGCTTGGGGTACGAAGGTGGGCAAGTCTGCCGTAAAGAACGGCAATAAGAAATATGTGCAAGTTCGTCCCATTAAGACTGACTCTATCTATATGGATGGAGATAAGGAAATTCCTTTTGACCAAATTAAGTTCTATTTGCCTGAATTTTCGGAACAGGTCGTACCAATTCGTAGTTACAACCTTGACAATGTGATTGGCATTAAGTATGCTGGTAAGTTAGAGGCTGTTGCGGGCTTTAGTGAAGTAGAGAAACTCTTTAAGTAGGAGATATAATGTCTAAGCCTTGGATTCATGCAGAGTCATCGGCCCGAAGATTTGGTGGCAAGCCCGAAGATTACATGGGAATACATGAGTTGATGGATACGTCTAAGGGCACAATTGCCGATAGTCGTCACCGCTGCCTCACTCATTCTAGTTGGTTTATTATGGAAATTCTGCCCCGTATCTTTGGGGATGTATTTACTAATTCTGACGGTAAGGTTATTTCCGTTAGAGATATTGGCGAACAACATATCCTTGAAGATTTTGGCGGTAAGTTTATTCCTACCGTTCAGGATTATCTCGAAGATATGCCAATGAAGGGTTGGATGAATAATGGTGCGGGTGACCCGCCAAGTAGTTTCCGCAAAGTTGTGGAGATGCGTAAAGAAAAGACTAAAGTTATGTATTTAACATAGGGGTTAAAGTGTTTAATATTGTTATTGGTTCTATGTGGGTTTTGGCCGCTACACTCTGGCTATCCGGAGCTATTATATGGTGGAAGTCCGGAGAAAAAGGAGTAGCCTGTATGAATGTTTGTGTATCTTTAATGAATCTGGGTGTTGGTATTATGTATTTTTGTGCAAACTAAAGGAGAAATTATGACAAAAACCAAAAAAGAAAGAGTAAAAGAATTACGAGATAAAATTAGTGAAGTTCACGACCTTCAGCAGGTCGGCCAAGTATATTCATGGGAAGCTTGTGGGGTTAGTGGTGTAGACAAATGCGTTATATGTGGACTAACTCATAAGTGGGGAAGTGGTGGACAAAATACGGGTTCATATAGCGAATGGTATGACCACAATGGAAATGAACTAACTTTGGGCGAAGCGTCAAGAATCGAATGCGAATAAAGGAGAATGAAACATGAGCGATAAATTTAAGAATCTAAAAGAAGAGTATGAAGGAAAGAAGAAGGCTTTATTTGAGGAAATGAAGAAGGATTTTGTGGTTAAGAGTAAGGAATACTTTAATAAACATCCGGACGTAAACTCAATAGGCGTACCAGCTTACACGCCCGGATTTTGCGATGGCGACCCTTGCAGGTGGTCTTTACATGATTATCCAGAATCAGTTGAAGTAAATGGGCAAAATTGCGATAGTGAGTTGGATGATATGGAAGACGCTCCCGAATATGGAACTCCAGAATATGACGCTATCGAAAAGAAGTATGGAGACGCTTGTGTGTTCTTTAACGCTTTTCCGAACGATTTTTATGAAGATACTTTTGAAGAGGGAATGATTACCGTTTTTCGTGACGGCAAGGTAGAAGTTCAGGAATACTATCATGATTAAATAATTATTTGCAAACATCTCCGTTTCGGCGTATAGTATATGTACACAGTGTACCATACTAAGAAATGGAGAAATATGTTTAATGTAGAAGAAAAAATAGGGCAAGAAAAAGGAAATTTTAAGATAACTAAATATCTAGGTAAATTCAATGAAAGAGAATATCATTACGAATTTGCTTGTAAGTTTTGTGGCAAGACAAGAAAGGGAAGATGGGGAGCATGGAATAGAGGCTGTTATAAAGCCTTGTGTGAATGTCAGAAAGAACTAGGAAATAAGCATCACGCTTGGAAAGGGTGCGGAGAATTATCCCAAAATTACTTTAGAAGATATTACCATTCTTCAGCCAAACGGGGACTAGAGTTTTCGATAACTATCGAGTACGCTTGGAAAATTTATCAGCAACAAAAAGGAAGATGTGCCCTTAGTGGTTGGAATATTAAACTTGAGCAGAACTACGACAAAAGACATCAACAGACAGCTTCCATCGATAGGATAGATTCTTCTAAAGGATATATTGAGGGTAATATTCAATGGATTCACCGAGATATAAATTATCTAAAATGTAATTGTGATAGTTTTTATTTCTTAGAGATTTGTAATGCAATAGCTAAGACAAATCCGCTTAAGTTAGATAAAAAGAAGGATAGGAAAATCAATTACTTCAAATGCAAGAAAGACAACAAACCGGACTAGGAGATTATAATGGCCGATAAGTACCGAAAACTAACTACAGAAGAATTGCAAAATTTGGGTATTAAAGAGAATAAATCACAGAATAATTTTATTAAAGACGTTATAGAACACTTTGACAAAGGTGTTTATAAGATTCTCTGCGGGTTTAACTCTGAATATAACGACGAATACTATTCATTGAATGGTTTCTCTTATATTGAGGTTTATGACGAGAATGATAATCTTATGGTTCCAAAGAAAAATAAGATTGAATCATGGAGAACCGTTCTAAAGACCGATTACGGTTTGACCGACAAAGATGAAGATGACGAAGATTATTCTGAGGATGGGCTTGTTGACTATCCGGATGATATCGTTATCTATGTTAAGGGTATGCCGGATTTGTATGTGAAGGAGTAAGCAATGCAAGTAGAAACTGCCGGAAGAGGTTTTAGAATATTAAAACATAAAGCTTACTTAGCCGATAATAAATACGAAAGATTGGCCCAAGAATCGTCAGCTATTGGCGACTATGAAGACTCTTTTGATAATCCCGGCTCATCATATCTGTGGATTAGCGAGCATCATCATTTAAATAGGGAAGAAGTAAAACAGCTTATTGACCATCTAAACCATTGGTTGGAGACTAAAAGATTATGAGTAAATATGAAGCAAAAGTTATTGAACTAAAACCCGATATTATTAGGAAACACGCTAACGCTGATTCCCTTCATATCGTGGACATTCCCGGCACCTGTTACACTTGCTGTATTCGGAGCGACGATTGGATGGAGCCAGATGGAACCCTAAAGAGTCAGTTTGCGGCTTACATTGAGCCTGATACCCTCGTAAATACAGATAGGGAAGAGTTTAAGTGGCTTAAGGGAACAACTGGTAAACTAAATGAGCCAGTAGAGTACCGAGTAAGGGCTAAGAAGCTTCGAGGCGTTAACTCCTTTGGCTTCTTAATTCCTACTAAGTTATCTGCTGGAACCGACGTTTGGGACGAATGGGGTTTGAAACGTTGGCAACCGCCCGAACCTTCTGGCGACAACTCTCAATCCGTCAAGGCTCCACAGCGTGACTTCTCTCAGTATGATGTTGAGAACCTTAAGAAATATGTTAAGGTTTTTGAGGGGAAAAATGTTGTTGGAACCCTTAAGATTCACGGCCAAAACATGCGAGTCTGTTATCAGAATGGACAAATGTATGTGGGTAGCCGAGCATTTTGGAAAGCTGATTTTTTAGGGTCAGACTTCTGGAAAAGCTATTACTCAGTTCCCGGCCTAGAGAGTTTAGCAAAAGAAAATAATCATCTGTGTATTTACGGCGAATCTTACGGTAATACAAAACTCCGAGAGGACTGCGTAAATCCGGGCGAACGTAGATTCCGGGCTTTCGATATATTTGATATGAACAGAAATATCTGGTTGGATATCGGAAATATGCACAATCTATGTACTAAGTATGATGTTCCTTTTTGTCCAATTATATATAAAGGCGTTTTTGATATCAATAAGCTATTGGAGCTAGCTGAGCAAGATTCCCCTCTTTGTAAGGGACAAATGAGTGAGGGCGTTGTAGTCGTCACGGAAAAAGAAGAATGGCACGAAAAACTTGGTCGATGCAAGGCTAAGATTGTGAGTTGTAGGTATCTTGATAAGGGGGAATAGTCTCAAACGCCGACAGGCTAGGAGTTGTTATGTTTAGATATCTTCGTATCCTTTCCGGAATATTCCTAACCGTTTTTTGGTTGGGACTGTCTATTCAATGGATTTTTAATGTCCCCTTTACTCTTATTATATTTGACCCAATTACCGACAAAATTGTTGGCTTAATGATATTTATTGGGGCGATATATGAGGGAATGAAAACCTACTATGTAGCATATGAAGAACAGGCTTAATCCTTTTCCCAAACTGGAGGTTCCCATGAGCATTAGCTTTATCGGTTTCACTAATAGCGGCGAAAAACTACTTAGAATTGGTAACGAGGTCTATGGAGAATCTTATGGTTCCGATACATTGCGAAAATTACAAGAAGAAGAATTACGAAACGAGTTCTCAGATATTGCAACGCCTACGTGCGTTACCTTCTTTGACCCTGATTTCGGAACTGACTACGCAGACTTGGCAACAGATGAAAGAGGAGAGAGTTAAGGTTGCCCCAAGAATTAAGGTGACAACTGTTCCAGATGTTTTGAAAGTTTTAATAAAGGAGACCAAAGATGGCGAAAATAACTAAGATAGACGCAAAAGTTAAAATAATAGAGCCGGAAAGATATACGCTAGAACTATCAAAAGAAGAAGCGAAATTAATAATGCTTCTAACTGGAAGTTGTATAGGAAGTTCCGAATCGGCAAGGTTTCATTCCGATTCATTGTGGCGTACTATTTCTAGCTTGTTAGAGAAAGAATTAAAATTAAACGATTATTTACCAACAATTGACTTAAGTAATTACGGACAAGATATTAAGAAGCTTCGATAAACATAAGGAGAAACACATGAACAACAGCATCTTTATTATCCACCCTTACCTTTGGCAACGAAGTTGGGTATTCGACGACGAGAGTACAGGACTAGCACATGAGGCTTTGGTCTCAGGTGTCCCGGAAATGATTGTACGCCTTACGGCACAAAATGGTATCAAGAGTCCGGGCAAGGGCTTTAAGCTTTACTTTGCTAAGACTCCATTTCCCGGCTATGACCTGAAGGCTCATTGGCTTAGGACTGAGTTTGGTGGCAATTGGTATGGGGTTACTCCGGAACAATGGAAGGATGCCCAAGCTGAAGGTAGCAAAGATATTATGGAGGGTTGGCTTTGCCCGGCACTGTTTCATTACTTTAAGGAAGCCCCAAAGGAACTATATATTAAGGCGGAATCTTTGTGAGAATTTTCTTTAGGTATCTGTTTTGTTGTTTTTGGGCAAGTAGATATCTTTACGATTATGAAAGAGATAAAGATGGGCTACACTTTTGGCGGTGTAGCCGTTGCGACAAAAGATGTGATGATATATAACGCGAACGGAGAGAGCATGACAATTCAGAATTTTGTAAATCTTTTACTCAGAAATAATGGAGTAGTCCAATTTCGGACTCCAGATAGTCACACCGTTGATTATACCTTTAGGAAGCAAATTAATAAGGTAAGCGGAAAGCCGGAAGAGATTGTGGTTAAGACTGAATGGGAGGGTTTGATGCATAATATATCGGCAGAAAAAGATATGAAAATTGACGCTGCCGTGGATGAGATTGTAAAAAGAGTTGAAAAAATCAAAAGATAAGATGCATAGACGGCGTATATTCATTATATACAATTCGTATTAATGAAAGATATCGTTATGGGAAAATTAATAGTAAATTCATGGGAAGTAACTAATCAGTATATAGCATTTCTTAAAAAGAAAAATGGAGAAAATTATTCGGTTAAAAAACTTTGTTGGGAAGCTACTTGCACACGGTGCGGCAACAAAGTATTAAGACATGCGGATACTATAAAACGTCACTCATGTTTTTGTATCCATAGAAAGAATACTGGAGAAATGACTGGAACTAAATGGTGTGAAATTCGTAAAAGTGCAAGAAGGCGAAAACTTGAATTTACTATAACAAAAGAATATGTGTGGGAATTATTTATAAAACAAAATAGACTATGTGCTATAAGCGGTATAAAATTGCAACTTCCACGAAATTACGCAGAAAAATATAGTTGCAATGCTAGTTTGGATAGGATAGATAGCTCAAAAGGCTACATCAAAGGAAATGTGCAATGGGTTCATAAAGATATTAATTTTATTAAACAGACGTACACGCAAGAATACTTAATAGAATTATGCACAACAATAGCTAATTATAATAAAAAGGATAAAGGCGACAGACAGAAAAAGAAAGTTTGCTAGTCTTAGGTTTGGGGCGACAGCAGTTGCTAAATAAAAGAAAATAGGCCAAAATTGGGCAAAAAGCCTTGAAAGTTAGCCAAAAAAGAAGTATAATAGAGGAGGTATTTGAGTAAATACAATTGATTACATTAAATATATTAGCCTAACGGCATTGAGGTAAATATGTTCTGCACAACAGAACCAGTAATAAGTGTTTTTATGGTGAAAATAATAATTTGCGTTATATTGATATCTGGACTTTTTAGGAGAAGATAATGAAATATGTAGAGTTGCCCGGACACGCTTCGCCCATTAAGGAATTGGGAAGTCGTGGTTTTAAGGTAGTGGGAGAAACCTTAATTAAGAGGGGTGTTAATTACCATCTGCCACGCTCCGTAAAACGAGCTATTGCGGCTTTTAATAATTATGGTTGGACAACAACCTTTAAGTTTGTATTAAAGGAGGATGAGTCACTTAATATAACCTCCACAAAGGAAAAAGGAGTGGGCAAAGGCTTTCCCATCTACTCAACTTTAATCTGCGATAGCAAGACGAAGGCAGCAAAGTATGTGTTGACAGATAATGCCGTTTCATTCTATCATAATGGAGTGGCTCACCAGTCTAGCCGGGCTAATCCGATGTTCGATAGTATCATAAAGGCTCTCAACGCTAACGATATGGAAAAGGCGATTGGTTTGGTTAATATTGCACATGCTATTGAGAAAGCTAGCGATGGGTTGATTGTTAATGATGGTGGGACTTTGAAGCATGATGGTATCGACCTGAATGATACGGTCACCAATTGGTTGACTGCAAATATGGGCCGAAAAGATGGCTCGGTTCAAGCTGTTATTAACTTTTTGGCCAAGTGTAAAGACAATCCCGAAAAGGGGAGTATCGATATGCTTTGGCGATTTATCAAAAAGAACGGGCTTGTCCTCTTCCACGATGGAGACTTCTTGGGCTATCGTTATGTAAATGACGAACTTAAGGATTGTCACACTGGAACTTTTGATAATACGCCCGGCAAGGTTTGCAAAATGAAGCGGGAAGACGTTACTTACGACCCAGCCTCTCCTTGTTCTGTAGGTTTGCACGTTGGAACTTGGCAGCATGTTTCCGGAAGTAGTAATATCGTTGAGGTTAGAGTTAATCCTAAGGATGTGGTTAGCGTTCCCAATGGTGAGGTATGGAAAATGCGTGTATGTAAGTTTACTTCTTGGAAGCTCTTGAGACATAAGGGAGTTGAAAAGGGTAAGCGAACAGAGCATTTTGTAACCCTCTAATTAAATAAGTTAAGCCCATATCTTAGGATGTGGGTTTTCTTTTTGGAAGACCTAAAGGAGAAGCTTAATGAAGTTGCTAGAGAAGCCATTGCACCTAACATTGTCGGGAATTGATAAGGCGGAAATTAATTATGCGAAGATTGTCCCTACTGCCGCTATGATGGATATTCTTGGTAACAAGTTATATAAAAATAAAATTCAATCTACGGTACGAGAAACTCTTTCTAACGCTAAGGATGCTTCGATTAAAGCTGGTGTAACTACGCCAATTGAAGTCCATATCCCTACTCTCCTTGAGCCTTGGTTTTCGATTAAGGATTACGGCGTTGGAATGTCAGAGGAAACCATTGTTAATGTTTATTTTAATTATGGAATGTCAACTAAGCAAGATAGTAATGAAGAAATTGGTGGCTTTGGAATTGGGGCAAAGGTCGCAGGTGTTTATTCTGGACAGTTTAATGTAACATCAGTTAAAGATGGATTTAAGTCGGTCTATCAGTTCTTTAAGAATGAGAAAGGCTTTCCCTGTAACACCCCATTATATACCGGCACCTGCGACGAACCCAATGGCACAGAGATTAAAATTAGTGCTAATGAAGCTAAAGACTTTGATACTTTCTTGAAGGAGACTGCGTTTTATGCAAAGTGGCTGGGCTATCCGGTTACTTGTAATAAGCCCTTGGATGTTACTCAGCCTGAATATTTCCACAAACAAAAAGAATTTGGCGTTACTAAAACTACCAGTAGCATCAACGGAAGTTCTGCGACTATTATTGTTGGCGGTATACCTTATTCCTTAGATTCAGACTCTTGCGGGCTTGATAGGTATTCGCGTGATTTTGGCGGCGTCAATTATTACTGTATGATTATATTTGCTAATATTGGTGACGTAGACCTTATTGCATCTAGAGAAGAATTAGAATATACAGATAAGACTCTTAATTATATTAAAGAGGTTAAAAATAAAGTTGCCCAATGGTATGCTTCTTACAAAAAGGATAAAACTCTATTCTGGTTGCTTCTAAACAAAGGACATTGGGAGAGCGAGTGGAGAAGTCACGTAAATTACGGATTCAATATTCTATGCAAGCCCGGCAAAACTTGGGATGTTACTTATCAGGCTAAGGCATATACTAAATACATCTCACTTGAGTCTTTTGAACCTAAGAGAGCTTGGTTGGACACAATTAAAAGAAGTGGCGGAACTGTCGAAAACACAGCATTTATCCTAAAGAAAGATATTCCCGCCCTTATCAAGCTAGGGGCAGATAAGTCTAGCATTGTTGACTTCGATGATATCCCAAAAGGAAAAAGGGGTAAATTAGCTAAATATAAAGTAGCCTTTGTTGACGGGGAAGGTAGATTAAAATATAAAAGGGTGAACGACCTAGACCCCAAACTAACTGTCTATCATACTAATGTAGAGGCTACAAAACCTTATCAAATTAAGGATGCTATTATTTATCTTTTGCAAAAATTTGGTAAAGAAATAGCTATTGTATGTGATAACGAAAAGGAGTGTGAGCTTAAAACTCTCGCTAAACTAAAATATCCAGAGAGAAAAGCTATTAGGTATTGTTACGCAAGTGAGGCGTTGGCCCGTGCTGGCATTATTAAAAAGAAAAACGAAGAAAAGAAACATGATGGAGATGAAATTAGGAGTGCCTTTTCTTTAATTAAGGGAGAATTAGTGGACATAACCAAGTCTTTCCCCTTGATTAACAATAACTATAGGTACGAAATTATGACAAAAAAGATGAAAGAACACATCAAGTTCTACACCGAATATGTCCTAAAAGAAAATCCAGAAGCATTAAAGAGTGACTACATTGAGGTATTAGATGAGTGAATGTGCAAAGAAAGTTAACAAACTATTTGGGGAAGAAAAGATAAACGCCTTCATAGACTTTGTTGAAAAACTTAATCTAGAAGGCGAAAGTCTTGAAGAATTCGCTAGTATGTGTGGATTCTTAGCGGCAGAATCCGTATCATTAAGTTCCTGATGTTTTAAATAGCCACTGAGGAAGCTGTTTGCCACTTACAGTATTAACGTATTGTTGGTAATCAACTGTGTCTCCACGTTGGATAAAGCCAGTAATAGCGTTAGGCATAAAAATTACGCAATTTCCTTGTCTTTTGTTCACGCCTGAGCTTAATTGATATATAATGTCATTGTATGGCATATGGGAACCTTTATAAAATGTCTACCAATAATAATATACGCCGAAAACTCGACGAACTTAGCCCTAAACGGAAAGCTATGTATGGTCATTCCAAAAGTGGGATAGTGTTTAGAGCTAGAGAAAATTTATATATAGAATATCCAGACGAAGAAAAATCATTTGATACCACAGAAAGGGAAGTTATGCAAGATATGCCGTTTTATTACCGAGTTCATGAATACTTTATGAACTATGCCGAAGAGTTCTTTGGCAAAGGAAAATATAGTATTGTGTCGGATGGGAAAAGATTTGATTTTTCGGATTGTCACGATGTCCTATTTAAGGGGTGTGCTGGCCCCAAAAATGAAAAAGCCACCAGAGAGGAATACACTAATTATCTTGTTGAAACCGTTAAATTGTGCGATTTGGACATCTTTGACACTTTTAAGATTGAGCATCGAGTAGTTAACGGTATTACATACCTTTGTATTGACCACACAAATGAGATGCTTTCCGGATGTTACTTCAAGATGATTGCCACCAAAAAGGGAGATTTACATAAAGTATTATTGTGGCCACGTAAATTTATCAAACCACTCATAAAGCCTATCCTTGACGAAAAGGATTATGACGACACAATTGGAGCAGTTCTTCGTTTTCTTAGTAATCGTAAAGCCATTAAAGAAATGGGAATTACGGCCAATAAGGGTCTTCTTTTATGGGGAAGTCCCGGTAACGGCAAAACTATGATTACGGCTTACCTGAAGGAATACTGTACTCGTCGTGGTTATAACGTTAATGTGGTAAATAAGGGCAAAATTGCTAGGGGCGACCTTTATGGCGATGTTCTTATTATGGATGATTTCCAAATTGACCACCTTGTAAAAAGAGATGAAATTACTGATATTCTTTTGTCAGAAATGGACGGGCCTAATAAAGAAGGCGGAAGAGTCTATATTATTACCACTAATGAGCTTAAAGACCCAAAGAAACTTAGGGCAGAACTTGTGAGGCCGGGCCGAATTGACTCAGCCGTTAAGTTAGAGCTTCCTTCTAAGAGTCTAAGATATCATTATGTAAATACTTGGAAAATTAAGCTGACAAAGGAAATGATTGAAGAAATTGTGGAGAAGACTGATAAATGGTCTTTTGCCCAGCTTAATTATCTTCAAACTGAGATTTGTATTCGCCAAATCGAAAAGAGAGAAGTTGTTATTAAGGATGTTATTAAACTTTGTAATCTAAAGATTCTGGATAATGTGAATATTGGCGGGAAACAAGATAGTGTAGGGTTCGGCTCTATATTTGGAGGAAATGATGAAGAATAAGGGAGTCCAAATTAATGTGACAAAAGAAGATATTAAAAAAGGGAAACCATGTGACTCCCTAAGCTGTCCAATCGCATTAGCCCTCATTAGAGACCTTAAGCCTCTTGAGGGCGTTCTTATTGCGGTCGAGGGTTCTTTCTGTCAGATATGGCAAACTAAGGGGGATGGTGGCTATCACAGCTTTATTCTTCCCCCGATTGCCGAGGAATTCGTCCAATTGTTTGATGACGGCGAAAGTGATGATGAGGACGAAGATGGGTATAAAATATTAATTGAGCCATTTCATTTTACTATACCTGAAAATTCAATAGATGAATTCAAAAAAGCCGGACTTATCGCTTGTATGTAGATTTTGGCCTACTAAGATTATCCTTAGCCCATAGAGGTCTCTGATTTGTGTAATGAAAGCATTTCTTTTGTTCTTCTGGCTTACTTAAATCAAAAGAACAGCATGGTATTATATGGTCTATATGCCAACCATATTTTCCATAATTATCCCAAGACATTCCTTCTAGCCACAGTGACTCTATATAAGATTTAAAGAACTTAGCATCGCAACCTATTAATTCAAAGGTGTGAGCAGATTTAGTATTATACTTAATGGCACGATGAACCCTACTTCGTAAGTTAGATTCTATCTTAAAGATGGGCATATTTTTAACCTTAAGATAATAAGCTTTTCTTACTTGAGCTATCCTGATAAGATTTTTTATCCTATATTTTTTATCATACTCAGCTTTTTTAACCCTATTCTTTATATTATAAGCCTTTCTTTTTTCTTTGTTCTTTTCCTTCCCTGCCCAGTATGCCCTTTTCCTTCTTTTTAAGTATTTTTCTATATTTTGCATTCTATCTTTTTTACAATACTCTCTGGCGTATTCTGATACGCATTTTTTGCATCTGGGATGTATTCCTCTTTTTGCGGTATAATAAAAATCTTTCTTTTCGTCTTTTTCTAGATTACACTTGAGACATGTTTTCATAGGTCACCTTGGTTTTGCACATGCGGTTTTATGTATAGTAAATTTACGCCGTTAGCATAAATTAAAAATTAAGGAGAATCATTGACACCGGATTCAAAGGAGGATACTATGTGAAACAGGGGAATAGTAAGTAATTCTAGGTAGTTTTAAAAGTTGTTGGTATTTGGTATTAATTAAGAAGTAAGGATTGTTACTAATTGTAACTAGGAGCTTAAATATGTTGGTTTTAGGTATCGTTTGTTTTGTGTTGTTTTTCCTGATTGCTATACTGATTGGCATTCCGCAATCTCATGGAGACTATGGGTTAGATTTTACACCCATTGCTCACATAATGAATCTTGGTTTTTGGCTCTTAATATTTTTTAGTGTTGGTTTTTTCCTTAAATAAGGTGAACGGAGTGAACTATGTGTTGGTTTTGGCATGATTGGGGAAAGTGGGTAGATGCAAAGGTAACGCTTCTCTCATGGGTTAGCGAACAATGGGAAACCAAAGAAGGTCAAGAAAGATACTGTAAAATATGTGGCCTCAAACAAGTAAGGGAAATATTATGAATCTTACACACGAAACCTCTTTTGCCGTATTTCCCGGCGACTGTAATTATCACTACCCTATGGTCTTTGGCGGCAAAATGTTGGCCGAAATGGATAGATGTGCAGCTACCACAATCCGCCGATTTCTCTATGATAGTCCTACGGGTGCCAAGTACGCCCTAACAGTTGGGGTCAATAATATGACCTTCCATAAGGGTGCCGAAGTTGGAGATTTAATTTTCCTTTGTGGCACGATTATCAAGGTGGGGACTAAAGCTATCGTTTGTAAAGTTGTTGCCGAAGCAGAAAAGGTAATCAATTCAATATCTCAAGGATTAACAGGTAAGGTTGGAGATGTAGTAAGAGAAAGAATGGCCGAAGGTGAATTTGCTTTTTGTGCCTACGATATGGAACAAAAGAAAAGTATGGCTCACGGGATGGAACTAAAATGAAAAGACAAATACGGGACGAAAATTATCTTAGACGACTTTTTGCCGCTCTAACCCCAACGGAAGAAGAAATTCTAAGGGCCAAAATTGAAGCAGAACAATACAATGCTCAGTGGCAATCCTTCTTTTGGGGCATGGGCATAGCCTTTATTATCTCTATAGTTATGGCATATATTAAAGAATGTAAAATATGAAAAAGAAGAGAATCCTTATTGCTTGTGAATATTTAGGAATAGTACGAGAAGCTTTTAAAAAGAAGGGTTGGGACGCTTGGAGTTGTGATATTTTAGACACAGATATTCCGGGACAACATATTAAAGACGATGTATTATTGCACCTAGATGATGGTTGGGATATGATGATTGCTTTTCCGCCATGCACTTATCTTTGTAGTTCCGGAATTCATTGGAACGGACGAGTGCCCGGAAGAGAAACTAAAACTCATGAGGCTATCCTATTCTTTATGAGTTTGGCAGATTGTCAGATTCCTAAGATTTGTATTGAGAATCCTGTAGGAATTATGAGTACGCACTATAGGAAGCCCAATCAATATATCCATCCGTATTTTTTCGGTCATGACGCTAGCAAAAAAACTGGATTGTGGCTTAAGAATCTTCCTTTATTAAAACCTACTAATTATGTTAAACCTAGAATAGTTAATGGTAAAGAACGATGGGGCAATCAAACGGATTCAGGACAAAATAAATTAGGGCCATCAGAAGACAGATGGAAAATTAGGAGTCTTACTTATCAAGGATTGGCAAATTCAATGGCAGAACAATGGAGCAAATAATATGAAAGAATTACATTTGAGAGATAATCCAGTAAGTGGATACGGAGAAGACAATTTAAAGGGATATGAGTTTTTGGTTACTGATTATGAAAATGGCGGTTACGATGGATGCGGTACAGCATACGCCCTAAAAGAAGGAGAAGTAATCGAATTTAATCTTAGTCACTGTTCTTGTTATGGGCCATTTGAATCTACGCACAAAAATTATTCCCTTGATGAATTCAAAAATATTGTTAACTCAGAGGATGTCACAATTGGGACGATTGAGGATTTAACAGTGGCCAAAAGGTTCTTGGAGTTTATCGATGGAAAATAAAGAACTCTTAGATATTGCCGAGTATGCCGAACTATCCCCAACTTTCACTAATTGGTTTATGGATAAGCCTCATCAGGTAGTGAGGGAACTTTATAAATTCTATAAGTTGAAACAGGATATTCTTGATTGTCTGCAAAAAGTAGTAGACGAAGATGAGATGTATTATCAAGATTTCGACGACAAGTATCCTGAAGATGATTGTAAGGTATGGTGTCCAGAAAAAATGATATGGAGAATTGGAGAATTAGGCTTAGCCAAGGAGGGACTCTTTGAATAAGCTACCGCTAGGTAAAATTATACTAACTGTATGGTCATTATTATTGCCTTTGGGATGTATGTCTGGTATCAGCTATATGATGTATACTGGCCAAGTACAAAAACAATTGAGGGTAGACAATCTTAAAGAACTACTAAGGGCAAATAATTACAGGGCAAAATGCATCACTACAATCGAAAAAGTAAATGGAAAATATACGGAAAGAATATTAATTTTTAAGTTTGGGGACGGAACAAGAAAAGAAGTTATCGGTAATGGAAAATTTCCAGTAGTAGGAGAAACGTGGGAACTTAAGCTAAATGAGCTTTATGAGCGTATAATCCTAGAAAAACTTATAGAATAAAGGTTAACCTATGAAAATATTTTTCTTCCACTACAATAAGCCAGCAAGTAGGGCGGCAGGAAAACCACAGGTAACAATTCATTACGGCGGAAAGTGCCACATAGTTGATGACTTTAGATGCAACGTCCCAACTTGGGGGCATATTAGAAAAAGTCAGCCGTACTTTGTGGTTAAAGGAAAGTGCAGAAGACTTGCAGTAGAAAAGGGAGTAGCCTTTATTGATTAACACAAACGGAGACAGCATGAAAGATATCCTAGAATTATACATACTACAATGCGGAAAACTTTTTATGAAAGACGGTAAGATTTACAAGGATATTCTTTTTGTCGAAACCAGCCGGGCCGAGTTTACATTTATTGACACTAAACTAGATATTCATAAGATTGACCCAACGGAAATAGCGAGGTTCGACTTTAGGAAATTGCATTCTAACGGCAAAGAGGCTAACGGCAAATATCACTTTGGAAACAGGAGAAGTTGATGTTGAAATTCACAGAGGAACAAGCTAGGTTAATTTGTTGGGGTGATGACGATGATTATAAGGTTATCTCAGACGAAATTCTTAGCAAAGGACGATGGGATATTACTAGCGAAATAATTATTCAGAATAGAGAAACCGGCAAATTCTATATTGGCTGGAAAACTGTTGGGGCTACTGAATATCAAGATACGAGAGAATACTGTACAGAGTGGTCGGAAGTTGAGGAATACGAGAAGACTATTAAGGCTTACAGACCAGTAAATAGAAAATAATAAGATACTGTATTCTTATAGGTGATTATCACTCAAAAAGGAGACATAATGTTGCTAAAAATCGGGTCTGATGACTCAATTAATAAAATGATGCAAATCGCTTACTATGCCCATTTTAATCAGAAAAGAAAATGGAACAAGGAACCATACTTTGTTCATCCAGTAAGAACGAGATATATAATTGAGGAAACTTTTGGAGGTTTTTTAGATAGGTCTACTGGGATTATTGAGGCTTCTGTCGGACACGATTTAATCGAAGATACGGAAATGACGGCGGAATCTTTGGGTCAGATGTTTGACCCCAAAATCGTCAAGCTTGTCGAAGAACTTACTAATCCTTCGGCCTTCGTCCCGGAGGAAACTCCTAGGGTCGAGAAGCGGGCGATGGATTATGCCCATATTCGGCAAATTTCGGATATTGCTAAGACCATCAAGCTGGCCGATAGACTTGATAACCTGCGGGATATTCAGTCTACTAATTATAAGTATGCTATGAAGTATCTTGCGGAAAGTGATGAGCTTGCTAAAATCTGTTATGCTTCTTGTCCTGTTTTGGGCGAGAGGCTAGTCAAGTTGATTGTGGACAAGATTGCCACACTTGAGAAGATGAAGAAGTTTTGGGAAAACGATAGGAGGAGCAATGTTAGTTGAACACGTTAAAAATATGTTGTCCGCCGCAATCCTAACTAGGGACGAAACCAGAAAGAGTATCCTTAAGGTTTTACTTTCCGACATTCAAAGGCTACACGGTGAGGTTACAGATAAGCAAGTTATTACTATTGCTCGAAAACTAATTGAGGGCAATAATGAAATGCTTAAGTATAAGCCAGAACAACCTCATCTTAAAAATGAGATTGCTATCCTTGAGGAATTGATGCCTAAGATGTTAAGCAAGGATGAAATAGCTAAGCTTGTTACACCAGAAGTAATGGGAGCCATTCTCGCCTCTAAGAATGATGGCCAAGCTAACGGTGCCCTTATTAAATTCCTAAATACCTCTAAGGTATCCTTTGATAATGTTGTGGCTATTGAATTAGTTAAGGAGCTAAGAAGTGCAAAATCCTAGTGATTATTTGGAAGCTTTTGATGTTGACCCAATCGTGGAAAAATGTAAAAGGTGCGGTAAGGATATGCAGTATACAAAGGATGGTATTGCGTATTGTTCTTGCTGGATGCCAACTGTAGATATCAGTTATACAAAGGAAAATGATTATGAATTATGAAGAATTTAAAGCGAAGATGTTATCCTTATTTAACAACGAACATAGTGACGTTGAAGTTACTATCACTATGACTGGTGCCGACTCCTTCAGTGTTAAGTATACGGCTATGTACAGTAATCCTGTGGATAACCTCTTTAATTTTGGTATGGAACTTGTTGAGTTATTCGGGACAAAAGCTATTGATTTCTCAGAAGAGATTGACGTTGGTGGGTGCGAAACTTGCGATTATTGGTCTGAATACGGCAATGTATTTGTGATTAATAAGGTTACAAAAAATATGGATAATATGGTGAAGTTTGGAAACGAATATGGATTTGGAAAAAATATTTATGGGAGGAAGTAATGCCTAAGAAATGCGTTCGGATAATTGGGGACATTCACGGAAGAAAAAGTGATTACCTAAATTTTGCCAATGCCGCCGAATACTCTATTCAAATTGGGGACTTAGACTTTACCTATGAACACTTAATGAGTATGGACGTTAATAGACATAAGTGGATTGGGGGCAATCACGATAATTACGAACTATATTATGACGAACCTCATGCTCTTGGTGATTTTGGCCCTATTTCCTTTTTGCCCAACTCTTTCTTCCTTCGAGGAGGATTTAGTATCGATTGGAGAAATCGTGTTCCGGGTGTAAGCTGGTGGGACAAAGAAGAATTATCTTTCCAAGAGCTAGAAAAGGCTGTCGAAGCTTATAATAAAGCTAAGCCAGATATCCTTATTGCTCACGAATGTCCACTTTCCTTAGTGCCATTGATTACCGATGGACGAGTCACTATGGCTTATGGTTATCCGGCAGTTTTAGAGACTAGGACTAATCGGGCACTTGAAAGAATGCTAGAAAGGCACCGGCCAAAACTGTTTATCTTTGGGCACTTTCACCGAGATATCGATATGACTATTGATGGTACGAGATTTATATGCTTAACGGCTGATACTTCTTATAATTGCAAACAAAGATTTTTGGATTTACCATTAAGTTAATAATACCGATTTTCACATAATTCTCTATCTACCTTTAGATAGATATTATGTTTCCTTTTAAGAAAGATAGAAGCATCCTTATATAGCCAATCTAATATCTTAATGGTGTCTAATTTGTTCCTAGACCTTAATCTGTAAGTTATCTCATTTTTGCTATATTTATTAGCTCTTTTGGAGATGGTTTGAATATCTAATATAGTATCTATTAAACTTCTAACTGAACTACAAAAGTCTTTTGTTGACACTATTTCAGTCCTAAAGCATCCTTTTTCAATACAGCCATCTCCGTCCCAATATCCTCTTAGGAAATGATGTACTAAATGAGATGGCACTTGCTTTTCTGTTGGAAATTTGAGAGTTAAACTTTTCTTTTGCCAGCACCCCAAGTTCTTTAAATCTTTTGATATTTCATGACTTCTTATAGATAAAGAATATTGATTTTGTCTCATATATGTTTTGTTGTTTGCTGGAATAAAGCCTAATTTTCCACCGTACTCTATTTTTGCCCTAAATGTTTCTAGTATATCACCATCTCTTTCTTGGAGACTTATGACTAATCTGTGATTCTTTTCATCATTATAACCATCGGCATACATAAGTCCAAGGAAATACGCCTTATCCTCAGAATCAATCTTTTTAAAATATTCCTGATTCAGAGAATGCTTCCTCTGCAAAACTGAGTGGTCGTTCCTTATTTTAACGCCTCTAGTTTTCAACAAATAACATATAGACGGCCTGGATATATTATATCGTCTTGCTAACTCTACGCATTTTATGTTTGAGTTCTTGTATTCATGGACTATATCGACCCTTTGCTGGTCAGTCAATTTACTTTTCATGTTACCGCCTGTTAGAGAATATTTACCAACTGTATATAGTATACGCCAAAAGGAAAAACAATGTTAAAATTCAGTGCTGGAAATGCCAAATTATCAAAATCAATACATATCTTTTCGCTCCCAGCTTCATGGTCGTGCCCATCTGCTGACAAATGCTCGTCCAAAGCTAATAGGGAAACGGGCAAAATAAAGGATGGCCCAAACACCGAATTCAGATGCTATGCAGCCTCTCAAGAGGCACTGTATCCGTCAGTAAGGAAACAAAGATGGTATAATTTTGGCCTATTAAAAGCCGCAAAAACTGAAAATAATATGAGAAAACTAATATTAAATTCTATTCCCAAAAATGCTAGCATTATTCGAGTTCATTCAAGTGGAGATTTTTTCAATGAGAATTATTTTACCGCTTGGATGAATGTGGCTAATCAGCGTAAAGACATATTGTTTTATGCTTATACAAAATCATTAAATTTCTGGGTAAAAAACAAAAGAAAAATTCCTAAGAATTTTGTTTTAACAGCTAGCGAAGGAGGGAAGCTTGATAATTTTATAGAAAAGTATGGACTTAGATATGCAAAAGTGGTATACTCTACAAAGGAAGCTAAAAAGATGAAGTTGCCAATAGATAAGGATGATAGTCACGCAATGGAAAATGGTAAATCATTTGCCCTTTTGTTGCATGGCGTTCAGATGGCAGGTTCTCCTGCCTCAAAAGCCTTGTCAGCTTTGAAAGCTTCTGGTAATGGTGGTTACAGCAGAAGGATAAGCTTAAAAACTGTTTAGGTTCCGTGGGGAATTAATGTGTATCCTCAATTAGGCCCACGCCGATTGAGTGGAGGATGTATCATGAAGACTGTATTTGCCTTGGTTTGCGCCTTGGCCTGTGTGTTGGGGGCGAGTGCCCAAGACTGTAGAAGCGGCAATTGTGGAGTATCCGCTGGGGTATCCACTTTTGGTGGTTCTAGAGTGCAATATGTCGGCGGCTTATGCCAAAACGGTTCGTGTTCTGTGGGGCAATGCTCTACGGGTTCATGCTCTGCGGACTGTTCTGTGGGGCAATGTTCGGTAAGTTCCGGACGTTCTTATGTTCGGTCAGGATTCGCTAGTAGATTGAGTAATCTGTTTCATAGCAGAGGTCGCGGTTGTCGCGGCTGTCGCTAACAAATAGTTGATTGGGGCCAGAAATGGCCCCTTTTTTATGCAAAGGAAAATATGTTTAGCACTTTGAGAAATTGGACAGTTAATATTGGAAAGTATAAGGAACATCCGGAAGCGATTATTATTTCCTGCTTCTTTAATCCACAAAACTCTCCATACAGACTTAAGGCATTTAAGATTTGGTATGACTCTATCAAGCATTTAAATCACCAGATTGTGGAATGCGTTATTGGGGATAGCAAACCACAGTTGCCCGAAAATGAAAATATTACAAGAATATATACAGAGAATTTACTTTGGCATAAAGAGAGTCTGCTTAATTTGATGGTTACCAAGCTTCCGGCAAGATATAAGTATGTGTTTTGGGTTGATGCCGATGTGATTTTTACTAATCTTAATTGGCTAACTAGAAGTGTGGAAGAATTTAAAAGTGGAGCAGCCATCCTACAGCCTTTCGAGTATTGCGTACACTTGGGGCAAGATGAAACTAAGCCTAATTTCGATTACAATAAATATAAGAATGCTTGTGGAACTACCGCAAGACCAAAGACTATGTGGCGAAGTTTTGGGGCAAATTGTGCAACTAATAAAAATTTGGCCGCTAGCGAAAATTATGACAATCATGGTCACGTTGGTTTTGCTTGGGGAGCTAGACGGGAAGTTCTTGAGAAGTGCCCACTTTATGACCGAGCCTTAATTGGTGGTGCTGACCATATTATTGCACACGCTGCAATGAATCAAATTCCTTCCGAATGCATTAATAAGTCGTTCACCGAAAATCTTGATGAGGTTTATGAGTGGTCGAAGAAATTCTATAAGGTAGCTAAAGGCAGAGTTGGGTATGTAACGGGAGATTTGTTTCATATCTGGCATGGTGATATCGATAAGAGACAATATCTTAAGAGAATTAAAGAGTTTACTCCAACCACTAAGGCTATTACAAAGAAAGACCCAAACGGTCTCTATGTAACTAGTAAGGGTGACGACACTTACATCAAGAGGTATTTTGCCCACCGAGAGGTTCCGCCAAAGGGTAAGGTCTATAACGTTGGCTCTACTAAGCCTTATACTGGAACCAGTCAGCCTGTCCATAACGACGGATTCTTGGATTCCATGATGATGGGATATATGACCGACAGCACTTTGATGGGAACGCTTTACGGCGGAAACCCTATGGGAGCTATGATTGGTGCTGGCTTGCGTCCAAACAACAATCAGAATTCCTCCGACGGATATAGAAACACTCCGGGCGGAAATCAAATAAACTATCCAGCAGATAGGATTGCGAAACCAGAAATTCAAGATACTCGGAATGTTCCGATGTATGATGGCCCAAATGAAAACTTTTCCTAGGAGAAAGAAATGAAGGTATTTTTTGTAGCACTTTTGTGCCTTGGTAGTTTTGTTGGTGGATACGCCGTATGTTCTACGGGTTATCGTGTTGTAACTTCTGACGGCTCCTCTGTCGTCAAGAGTAATGCCGCACAAGTTGTTAAAGATGAGAATGCTCGAATGGGCAGAGAAGTCCTTAATAAAACAGTGGAAGAGGCTGAGGCTCTACTTAAGAAGGGTCAACGAACTTTATTTGTTGGCGTAAGTGATGGTAAGACCAATGAATATAAGGGACAAAAAACTTTCACCAATCTTACTGTAGAAGTTAAAGATGGTAAGGTAGTTAAGGTTCTTGGATGGTACTAATTCTAATAGGAGAAATACATGAAGTATTTAGTAAGTTTGTTGGTTATGTTGGCTATCGGAAACCTGTATTCTCAGGAGAAGAAGGATGAGCCAAAAAAGGAAGTAAAGAAAGAGAGTGGCGTAGTTCTGGATGCTCTGAGCGAAGTTAATGCGGCAAGAGCAAAAAGAGGGCTTAGGCCGTATATCAATGACCCTGTACTTAATAAAGCTGCTTTGGCCTGTGCTAGATATAGGGCCGAAAGACTAATGGCCGGACATTGCGACACTCCCCGTGGAGATTTTTCTTTCTTGCCGGAAGGCTACGATACGAATGGTGTCGTTGGTGGATGTGCAGGACTAACTCCCGATTGGGGTTTTCAGGCATGTGCTATGTATGACAACTATAAGTATTGTGGAGCGGCGTCGGTTATGGGCCGAGACGGTAAAAGATATTGCCATCTATTCTGTAAATAACAATTAGGGGTGGGGAAACTCACCCCTTTCTTGTGGAGCTATATGTTTTATAACAATAAAGAAGAATTAGGTTTTGACGATGTGTGTATTGCCCCAAAGATTTCATTTTTAGAATCGCGGGCCGAAGTAGAACCATACACTATGTACGGCAAAATGAAAGCTACCCCATATTTTGTTACTAATATGAGTAGTGTGGGAAATATTAAAGCGGCAAAATTCTTAAGTAAATATAAAGTTCCGGTCGCTATACATAAATATGTACCCACGAAAGAGTTGGCCCCATTTCTGGATACCTTTGAAAGTCAGTATACATTTATAAGTGTTGGCCTTGATGAATATTCGAGCAATCATCTTCCTTTTGTTAAACAAAGGCCGTATCTACTAATTGACGTACCTAATGGCTATATCAATAAGTTCTATGACTTCGTAAAGAAATGTAGACAGGATTATCCAGACGCTTGGATAATGGCAGGAAATGTTATAGACTGGAATGCATATTACAAGCTTGTGACCTGTGGGGTGGATTGTGTCAGGCTTGGTATAGGCGGCGGCTCAGTGTGCAGGACTAGTAATAAGACTGGTGTTGGCCGCAAATCTATATCAACAATAATGGAGTGTCAGGGGCCAGTTCCTAGATGTTGGGATGGTGGAATCAGAAGTAGTAGTGATATATGTAAGGCTCTAGAGGCTGGGGCTAGTTATGTAAGTTGCGGTAGGCTGTTTGCAGGATTTGAGGAAATTAATCAGAACTACATAAATTATGAAACTGACCCATTTACCGTTCCATTTTACGGCATGTCCTCAGAACATGCTAACAATAAATACGCTGGCGGAATGAAAGAGTATAGAGCAGCAGAAGGAATAACAGAGTATATATCTATTGAGCAGAACCCGGAAAAATTCATTGAGGATATTAACGGGAGCATACGAAGTTACATGACTTACACGGGAAGGTTAAAGTTATGAGTATTATAGCTATGTCCGATTTACATTTGGGGGCATTAAACTCTCAAACAAAAAAGATAGATGCTGTTTTGGATATTGCGGAAAAGTATGATACTATTATAATAGTTGGAGATTTAATTAATTCGTATCTTAATAGGTTAGGAAGTAAAGATTATAGGATACTAAAAAGACTCTCTTTATTAAATAAATCGCATAGATTAGTAGTGGTAAGGGGTAATCACGATATATACACAGAGAACGATATATCTCTATTAACGGGAATACAATATTGCGAATACTATATAATTGAAAGTGGCGGCAAATTATTTTATTTTGAGCATGGCGACTACTACGACAGTTTTATAATTGATAGACCTTACATAACTTGCGTTGCGGAACTTACCTATAATATTCTTCAAGCTATTGATAAGTCCCATACGGTAGCTAGATTGTTGAAGCATTCTTCAAAACAATTTATTAGATGTTCCGAAAAAGTTAGGGCGGGAATACTGGATAGTGGGGCAAGGTTTCATTGTGATTGGGCAATAGCCGGACATACCCATCACGCAGAACTAAATAAAGAATTAGGATACATAAATACTGGATGTTTTACGGAAAATCCATGTACCTATGTCACCATTAAAGATGGGGAACCTAGACTATGTATAGCTTAAGATGGAACGGCTATATTATTAGCAACGAAAAATTCATCTACAGTAGAAAATAGGGTACTGGTGCCACTAACATACCCCTGTATTTCCCATCTACCAACTTGATTTATATCCCCAGCAATTAAAACATAGTGCATCTTACCGTCCGTTCCATCGGTTGTTAATGTTGGAGACCATGAGCCGGAAGTACCATCAGGTCTTCTGAAAAGAATTTGTTTGCTGGTTGCTGTTGATATATCTTCTATAGCTCCATTTTCGTCATATATCGTTACACGAATAGCTGAACCAGTATCTCCAAGTCTTATTACCTGCATTATTATTCTCCTATATTCTTTGTTATGTTAAGGTTAAATTGTAGGTCGGTTACTATCTCTATTTCAGAATCTACATCTTTAGCCACATAATTGGCTATAGCTATAGCCTCTTCTATGGTTAAATTAAATTGCAAAGTTTTGGTAATTGTAATATAAAAATCTATAAAGGAAGTAGCATTTTGCAAAATCTTCCATAATAATACTGACTGATTACCATTTGTAGTCAATAGGTTCCAAACTAATCCCAATCTTGGATTAATTGTAACCAAATCATTCCAAAGTAATCCCGTTTGGTTCCCGCTAAGCTTACTAACGTTCCATATTAAGTTAGATTGATTATCGCTTACTTGGGCCAAGTTCCATAGAATATCCCTAGATTGGCTAGATAACTGTCTTATGTTCCATATTAGCTTATCCGAATTACCAGAGGTTATATAGGTATTCCAGATTAGTTTATTTAAGTTACCAGAACTTGTTAATGTATTCCATATTAATCTCTCTTCGGCAGAACTAACGGTAGAAGCATTCCACACTAAACCCTTAGCGTTAGCAGAAAGTTGTCTCGTATTCCAAATAAGACCATCTGTATTGCTGGCTAACTGACTGGTATTCCAAATTAATTTAACAAAATTGCCGGAAACAATAGCATTAGCTAAAACATTCCAGATAATCTGCTTATTGCTAGATGATACTTCTGAAATATTCCATATTAATGATTTTGTATTATCTATAGTTTTAGATATATTCCATACTAATGTTCTGTTATTACCGGAAGATAGAAATGTATTCCATAATAAGCCATTTTCATTAGATGAGATTTGGCTAATGTTCCAAACTAACGAATTAATATTTCCAGCTAGCTTAGCAAGATTCCAAACTAATTGTTTATTATTAGAAGAAACCTGACTAATATTCCATACTAATCTATCAATATTAGATGCTAACTGAGCGTCATTCCAAACTAACTGTTTTGAATTTCCGGATGTTGAACTTATATTCCAAACTAATTGGTCTATATTGCTAGCTAATTGTCTAGTGTTCCACACTAAATTGCTATTATTTCCCATTCCCAAAAAGGTATTCCAGATAAGCTTATCGGAATTACCAGAAGTCAGTAATGTGTTCCAAACTAATCCCTTATTATTTCCTGCACCTAATAAAGTATTCCAAATTAATTTATCTGAGTTTCCAGAAGTTGTAGCATCGTTCCATACAAGCTGTTTTGAATTAGAAGTTAATTGGCTAGTATTCCAAACTAATTGAAGGGTGTCCGAGGCAACTATTAGAACATTCTCTAATATATTCCATACTAACTGATTAGTGTTGTTAGATGTAGATAGAATATTCCATATTAATTCATTCTCGTTTCCAGAATTAGTTAAAGTATTCCAAACTAATTGTTCAGAGCCATTTACCGATTGAGACACATTCCAAACTATACTATCACTAGATGACGAAACCTGTATAGTGTTCCACAATAACGAACAGTTGGACTCTGCTAGATAGGTAGAAGTTTGTTCTGATAATACTATATCGAATGTATTAGCTGGCTGTTTTAAATCAATATCAAATAATGCCACGCAGACCTCCTTTATACTGCGAGGCCAGAAACGCTACGTCCGGCAGCTAAGCCGCTTTGAGTAGTTACAAATACCGGAATAGTGTTATCATAATGGGGAATTTGAAAATATCCACTTACTGTTAGGCCCGAACCAACATATTCGTTATCTGTTCTATATAAATAAACGGGTATACCATTTCCATTGCCAGAGTATCCTACTATATTTCCGCTTACCCAATAATTAATAGAATGATAATTAATCATACGAGAAATGGAGCGTTGAGCAAGAATAGTTGAATCTATTCTATATTTACGAGCGGTTTCTATATTAAGTAAACCTGTTGGCCCATAAGCCCAAGTATTAAATGAATCAGTAGTTCTATTAAATAGCCAAGACGTTCCAAGCTCACCATCGGTATTAATGGAAATAACATCTGCTGGAGACCATCCATCGCCATAATATTCATTAGCTAGTATTTCGGAACCCAACTCTTCCGAACCATTAGCAGAGTGATTCATATATTTGCATAAACCAACGCTATTTAAAAAGTATCCAGTTTCGGGAATAATTGGTACTTTCGATATAGTTGTAGCAATTTCTCTAAAAGTATCACCAGCTATAGCTCCGGTCTGAGAAGGAAATATTGACCAATATGTTGTATGGTTATGAGAGCCTTCTCCACTTGGATGAACGTCCGAAGTATAATTTATTAGATAATATCCATTTGGGCCAGTTACAACATTATTAGTTGCACAAAAAACTTTAGTATTTAATACATTTAATCCACGATTTAAACTAATCGATGTTCCGCCGTGAGGAACGTCTATTCTATGAACTACGCTATGTTGTCCAGCTTGAACAAATGCTGTACCAGTATACGAACCCAAAACTACACCCTGAGAGCCGCTTGCGGCTTTACTTCCGGATACGCTAAACGTTAAATTTCCCGCTGCTCCATTGTTCCAAAAGAAAACAATAGCAGATTGCTTAAGTGATATACTGCCCGGCTCTTGTATGAATAAATTATTATAAAACACATTTTGGTCGGCAGCGGCAGTACCTTTAATAGAGCGACCCCAAGTATTCATTGGGATTGTCATACTATTCATAACTTGAATAGAGGATGGGTTATACGTATAGGTAACCCCCATCAATGCTCCACACCTTTCAAACCTACTAGCTAAAGTTGACCAGCCTTGAAAATCATGGCCCGAACTAGTGATAAATCCGCTATAAATCCACTGGTCATAGTACCAAGTGCTACCATTTAAAACCTGCTCTATTCCTGCTCCGCTTCTTGCTCCTGAGCCAACCGCAAATACTCCGCTAAAATCTGTAGTTGCTCCATCAGCGGTAGCGGCCATTATTTCAAACCAAATTTGCCTATATGTTTTTCCTGACTCTGGTAAAAATGTATCAAGTGCTGGTATTTGGGCGGCACCTGTTCCTGCCCTTAAGTTAGAATTAGCTACAGTCGGCAAATAACCAGACATCGATTCTATTGGAATTTTTACTGTCTTGACATATGTACTTGGCCCCACATCATCATATTCATAAGTTATGCGAAACTTACATGTAATATTATTAACGTTTGACGCCACATCTGTTTCTGGCTCTATGCGAGCTACTATAGAGTGAGAAGAACCTGTAAAATTTGTTTGAAAATATGAGGTTACATCACGGACAAAAGTTAATACGTATGGGTCACCTGTGCCAGTTATGCCAGTACCAGTCAAGTTTAAATCAGAAAAGGCTACAGCGTCGATTTGTATACCCATATGGATACCGTCAAACCTACGTGCGGTCGTAGTTTCAGCATCTCGTAAAGTTACAATCATTTCAACAGAACGAAAAGTTCTATTAGTTGTTTCTGGTATTACAAATGTTTGAGCATTAAAGGTGGCATAATTAGTACCAGCTAATGCTGTTACGGTCGAACGTAAGGCGGTATATGTTTCAAGATTATATTCTATCGTTTTTAATCTAAGAGCCATTATAATACCTTACCGTTCTTATCCTTTTATTAAGCGGCTGAATCGCAATTAACTACAATTGTAGCTCCATCATTATTGACCGCAGAAGTATTTGCACAGCTTCTAGATATCCACAATCCACGACCACTTCCGGAAGCTATATTTCCAAGGGATAGGGCCGCTCCCTTAGTTGTTGGGAAGCTAAAAGCTCCAACATTTGTAGGTGCCGTAGTTGGGCTAGCTATAAGTGCCATCTGAGCAGTAGACGAACCAATGCCAGATGATAAAATATTATCTACGGCCATTTGTTGGGTAGCCCCACCACTAACCTCAGCAGAAAACCAAACTACAGTATTTTGCATAACCAAACCACTAGGATTTGAATTAACAATATAAATAGCTCGATAGTCAGTTACGGATGCTGCGTTTTGGTCACCACTAGCATCTGGAAACAAATTATTTAATGTGTTGTCATTAATTTGAGAGGTAGAGCAGTATTTTCCTAAGGCGGTAGCTAATGTACCAGACGTAGTATTTCCAGCCGCACCAGCATTAGTGCTTAAATAAAATCGAATATCACCTGAAGCTATAGGCATTTATAAACCCCTAATTTAACGTTACTTACAGTATAAATATACGCCGGTCTCAGATGCCGACGAGCTTTTTGTTGCGGAGTAATATTAATGTATGCCTGTAGAAATTTACAAAGATGTGGCCAACTACCCAAAAAATCCAATAATATTAGATATTGGGTGCAGTAATGGTAACGAAAGTATTAAATTAATGGAAGCTTTTCCAGATTTTAGGATGGTAATTTCTGTTGATACCATATCCGAAAATGTAGAAAATGTGGAAAAAATAATAAAAGAGAAGAAATTAGAAGAAAAATGGTGCATACTTTGTGCGTGTGTTGACTTAACTTTGGGCGAAACTTGGATAAATTTCGGGACAAATACTGAACTTCAGGCTCTTTCTGGTAACATTGTTTCGGGAGAACATGAAGAAAGTGCCACAAAAAGAAAAGTTAATAAGATAAGATTGGTGGACATACGCCCAAAACCTGATATAATTAAGATAGATATTGAGGGACATGAGTGGGTTTTGTGGGAAGATATATTTAATTCAGGGGCAAAAATTATCTTTCTGGAAATTCACGGAAATCCTTCCTACAATTTTGGGGAAAAGCTTGACTTCATCCGGGCCAAAGGATATAATATTAAGTGTTACAGACATACGGCTTGTTCGGCACCGACAGAACCAATGGAACTAGAAGGTTATACTAATAAGCCGGAAGAATATTGTCAGATAACAGCTTCGCTGGATTAGCTCAGAGGTCAGAGCGGGACTCTCTAAAGGTTCGCGTCACAGGTTCGACTCCTGTATCCAGCACTAAAGGTGAAAAATGGACATTAAAGAATTGCTTGAACTTCCACATGAAGTAAATCACGAACTTTCGGAAAAAATTAGATTAAATTATTTGACTCATGTGAAGGACGGTAAACCTTTAAATCCTGCTGACTGTTTCTTATTGTATCTTGCTGTTAGAAACTTTGAAGAGAATCACGCCTCTCAAATTTTGAGTTTCAAAATACAACTAAGGGATAGTGAATACAACAAAAGAAACAGAATGTTGGTGGCGAAATACAAAGAAAAATACGGAGAAATAGAATGACCTAGGTAGATATCATCAGAGATATGCGAAATTGTTATCAATTTAATAACCTGTCAGTCTTAGGGCACGGGTTATCGGTTATGAGGAAAGCGGCAAAGTTATATAGGGGCGAATTTGAAGGATTTGTTTTGCCCGATTGGTTTAAGGATAATTTTGCCCAAATAAAGGATAGTGCCCATCCTTGGAAAACTATCAAGAGATATGCCATTTGGCACGACGTTGGTAAGCCTTATTGTCGAACAGTGGATGAGAGCGGCAAACAGCACTTTCCGGGTCATGAGGAAAAAAGTAAGCAGATTTTTGTTGACAATTTTAACCAGCCGAGTACAATAGGTGAGTTGATTGGAAACGATATGCTGGTTCATACTGTTAAGTCTGACGAGCTTAATCATCTTCTTTTGTGTAATAAGCTTAATAAGTCTGATTGTTTTACGTTACTTTTGGTCGCTTTTGCCGAGCTTCATGCTAATGCTGAGATGTTTGGCGGGATAAGTAGTGTAGGATTCAAAATGAAGTATAAGCAGTTGGATAAAAGAGGTAAACAATTGGTAAATTTTTGGAAAAGGGATTGACAATCAGAAATAACGGAGTATAATGTATATTACAGAAGTTAGCAATAGCTTCTATAACAGAGTGTGGCCGGAAATAGGTACGGGCGTGATTTGGGCTCACGAAAATGCTGACGCAAATTCAGTCACTCTGACTTTAAAAATTCTTCAGGTTCAAGTCAGTAACGGCGTATATAACCTATATGCCATACAAAAACAAAGAAGAACAAAAGGCTGCTCAGAAATTACATTATCAATTAAATAAAGATAAGTATCGAGATAGTCAAAGAAGAATGAGAGAAAAACTTAGAACTTTTGTTAGAGAATATAAATCTAACATTGGTTGCGAATGTGGGGAAAAAAGAGCCGCTTGCTTAGATTTTCATCACGTAGATAGAGCGACAAAAAGTTTTGAGATAGCTGATGGAATTGCGTTACACAAATACTCAATACCTAAGCTAGAAGAAGAGATTAAAAAATGTGTTGTAATCTGTGCTAATTGTCATAGAGTAAAACACGATAAAGAGAAAGAAAAATTCGTGTCGGGTGGCTAGTGCCCATTGGCTCTCATAAGGCTTAATTTCTAGATGCGATTTCTAGCCCGGCAATTTTAAAGAAGGTTTTGTAATGATTAATAGTTTATGGTATAATGATTCAAGAGAAGACGGGCAGACCGTCCTTGCGAAATCGTTTAATCAAACAGATTAATCGTTGCTAGCTCTTATCCTATTTAGGGGCTAGCTTCGGCTGGCCCTTTTGCGTTAGTGTTAGAAAAATCTATTCCGAGTTAGTTTAGTTAGCAAAACGCAGGTCTTTGGAACCTGTTTCTCTGGGGCGGAGCCAGAACTCGGAACTTTAATCAAGTTTGTTCTTTCTCAATTCGATATCCATTATGCAAAAGCACTTTTTTGCAATGTTCAATATATTCATCCTTTGTCATGTCTGTTTTTGACGAATTGGCCACTTTTGTGCATACACCAAGATTGTCTAGTTCGTTAGAGCCACCTTTGCTACGAGGTATAATATGGTCAAAGTTGTAAGTTCTCGGCTGAGAAATGTCTATAGAATCTCCTGTGAGATAACAAATTGGGTTTTCCCCAACTTTATCTAAAACATCTTTGACTGTAAAATTAATATTTTTCATTGAAAATCCACCTTTCTTATTGCCGTGAAATGTTCCTATCTTTAGATACAGTAATTTTTCTGTTAGATAAATACCTTTTTTCTTCTTTTTAATTATACTTGTATCTCTAAAAGCTTCTAACTTACTAACAAAAGGATGTAAGTAGCGTCTTTTTTGAGTTCTTAATCTAGTTTTTTCTTTTTGTCCCTTTCCTAGATAATATGACACTGTGCTTTTTGAGCAATTTAATTTACTTTGAATTTGACTATATGTATTCCCGCTATTCCTTAAATTAACAATATCATCTTTTAACATTGACAACCTTTCTCTTATTGCTATAATGTATCGAACATAGATAATATACTCCGTTTTTGTCTCGAACAGATAAAAATAGTATAAAAAGTCCCAATAAGACTTCTTCCCTACGGGAGTTTGTTCATTGACATCTTAGGTAATCATGCAGCCATCGTATAAAGGCAATTATTCTTGACTTCCAATCAAGGGATGAGATATCGTAATTCTCTGGCTGCTCTTTTATGCCGTTCTGGTGAACATAGTGGACACACTTGTCTGAAGAACAAGGGAACTCGGAGCATTACCGAGGGACGGCACTTAGCGGTAACTTAGTTTAAAAGTAAAATACCGGCGGTTGGCCGGAGTTGTGGTAGAGTTGAACAAACACGGAACCCCGCAGTCGAGCATATTATATGGTGACGTCGTCTAACTAAGACAAGGGGAAAATTAACCCCGTAATGAAGGTGAAAATCCTTCGGCCACCACCAAACTTGATGGGTAGACACTGATTTGGCTAATCAAAACGGCGTATACTTATAATAAGGAGATTATTATGAGTGGAATTAAAAGAAGTGCCGTTTGGAAACCGTCCAAAGAAGAAATGGTTCAAATTTTAAGTGAGTGTAATTTTATTGGAGAGGTTTTAAAAAGATTTGGACTTGAAAACAAAGGTGGTAATTCTAAAACCTTAATCAAGAGACTAAAGACCGACAATATCGATTATACAAAATTTAAAAATAACAAACATAAGGGCGGGTCAAGAGCAAATAAAAGACCGATAGAATTCTATCTAGTAGAAAATTCTACAGCTTTTAGATGTAGTATAAAAAGAAGGCTCTTAAAAGAAAAATTACTAGAAGAAAAATGCTATATATGCAATGGACAGCCAATATGGAACAATAAAAAATTGGTCTTAATCTTAGACCATACGAATGGAATTTCTAATGATTATAGGATAGAGAATTTAAGATTACTCTGTCCAAATTGTAACAGTCAAACGGAAACTTTTGCTGGAAAAAACACAAAAAAAATGATACAAATCATTGCTCTTGTGGTAAGCAAATAGAGAAAAGAAGCAAAACTTGTGTCAGTTGTCAATATATTAAATAATATAATGGATGGTGGTATCTATGGAGATAACTGCGTTTGAACCGCAGACTAGGCTAATACCCTAACCGTTCGATTCGGTCACCAGTCCGCTTATGCGTTTCGTTCCATATCGCTGTCTGTAAAACAGTGGTCGTTAAATACTTATGGTGGATGACTTGTAGGTTCGATTCCTACGGAACGCACTCCCTTCGGGGTAATGGAGAGAGTCCGGTTGGTCGAGGAGCAACTTTGCTAAAGTTGTACATGCGTAAAAACATGCAAGAGTTCAAATCTCTTTTTCTCCGCTTGTCTCAAAGTAGAAGCTACAAGCCTGTCTGCAAAATAGGCTACGCCGGTGCAAGTCCAGCTTGAGACTCTTATGCCGATATAGGTTAAGCAGAAAACCATTCGTTTCATACGCGAAAATCTTCGGTGCAATTTCCGAATGTCGGCACTTTAACCAAAGGAGAATATAATGTTTAGCAACGCTTGGATTCTCTTTTAC